>Ga0181526_10000291_pt1 | contig 54724 bp, 51 predicted proteins | sample PEATcosm2014_Bin_35_FD_119750 | JGI IMG/M metagenome (GOLD analysis project Ga0181526, IMG submission 119750) | Peatland microbial communities from MTU Mesocosm Facility, Houghton, MI, USA - PEATcosm2014_Bin06_30_metaG | ecosystem: Environmental > Terrestrial > Soil > Wetlands > Peat | place... | reverse complement strand
CAGCGGGGGCATTTTGATCCCGACTGCGCCGGCAGCCGCTCCGAATGGTCTCTCGCCGGCCGCCATTCCCCTTGGTCCCGTGGAGCGCTACATACGGCCGGAAACCACAAACACTTACGCCTTTACCTTTACCGGATACTGTGACGGCGTGTCCTTTACAGTCACGGACATGCTTCTTACAGGCACTCATGACGCCGTCAACTGCGGCGTCGGGGACGGGGAGATCGGCGGCGCGGTCGGAAAGACTACCATCGCTCCTGAAACATCCGCCTCGCCTGCCTACTTCGTCGCCGACCAACTACTGTTTGCCTATTCGGGTTATGGCTTCTATGTGATCGACGTGAACCACTTGACGTGGGCGGTATACCTCGACCAAGGCTCCGGCACGGCTGTCGTCAATCAGGGCACGCTGACTCCGGGCGCTCCGCCCGCGGGTTCCAATGGTCTTCCGTCGACCTTCCGGAGGTGACATTGACGCAACGCGAACAAAGCTCTCCGCGGCTGGCACGGCATCCTGTGCCGCCGGCGAACCGATCCCGCCGCCTGTATATGATAGTCGTATACCAGTAGCGTGGCGGCCGCGGATGCGTTGGAGAACTGCACCGGATTCGACTGGGACGAAGCCAACCTCCGCAAGAACTGGGAACGGCACCGGGTGACGCCGGGGGAGGCTGAAGAAGTCTTACTGGTGGTTCGCGGCGACGCACGGCATTCCAAAGGCGAGAAGCGATATTACGCCCTCGGGCAGACCGCAGCCGCCCGTCGGTTGTTTGTGGCGTTCACGATCCGCGGGGATCTCATACGGGTGCTCTCCGTCCGCGGTATGAACCGCAACGAAGGAAGGGCCGATGCGAAATGTGAAGAGGAAAGCAATTCCTGAATTCAAGAACGAGGACGACGAAAGGAAATTCTGGGTCACGTCGGATTCCACGGAATACGTGGACTGGCCCGCGGGAAAACGCAGGAAGCTCGTTCATCTCAAGCCGTCCCTCAAGACCAGATCGTTGCGGCTTCCCGTTTCCATGATCGAAGATCTAAAGGTGCTCGCGAACCAGCGCGATGTGCCGTATCAGTCTTTGCTCAAGGTATTTCTGGCGGAGCGGTTGATGCGGGAGCGACGGGGGCGGGCGGCTGAAGAGCGGCCCGTCTAGCGTCGCGGAGTCCGCCAGCCGCCACCTTGGGCAGATTCGAGTGTCCGACAAACTCTGGCGGCTCCCCTCAGGCCGTCGCCGGAACATCCAGGGCACCGGCGCGATAGTAATCGAGCCAATCGTTTGGTTCAAAACTGGTTGCAACGGGTCGGGTGTCTCGGTTGGATCGCAGAAAGCAACCACCCACTCGTGGCCCGGCCAGCCGGTCGGGCCTACTACGGGCTGGCGGGAGGATGTCCAGCACAGTCCATACGTGCCACTTGGGTAGTGCCTGAAAGGTGCGTTCTTCAGGCACTACCGCCGCTTGCCCGCCTCGCCCTTATGCTACACTCTCCTCTATTCCAAGCCCCGCCACCGAACCCCAACTCCGCCGCGAACTGGGTCTGCGCGACCTGGTGCTGTTCAACATCGCCGCCGTCATCGGCATCCGCTGGCTGGCCGCCGCCGCGCATACCGGCCCCGTTTCCATCACGCTATGGCTGCTTGCCGCCGGCTTCTTCTTCATCCCTTCGGCGCTGGCCGTAGCCACGCTTTCCTCCAGGTTCCCGCTAGAAGGCGGCATCTACGTCTGGACCAAGCAGGGCTTCGGCGACTGGCACGGCTTCCTGTGTGGCTGGTGCTACTGGCTCAGCAATCTCTTCTATCTCCCCAACCTTCTGCTGGCCGGCGTGGATATGGCCGGCTATGCGTTGGGTCTCTCCGAAGTCAAGATCTACGTCATCTCCGCCTCCCTTCTGATTCTCTGGCTGGGTCTGCTGACTAACGTCTTCGGCCTTTCCATCGCCAAGTGGGCCACTAATGCCGGCGCGCTGGCCACTTATACCTTCGGCGCCCTACTCATCGTCTTCGGGTTCACTGTGTGGATGCGCTCCGGCTCGGCTACGCCCCTTCAACTCGCGCCCCACTGGGACCTGGACAAAGTCAATTTCTGGTCGCAGATCGCCTTTGCCTTCGGCGGCTTGGAATTGGGCGCCATTCTGGGCGGCGAGATCCGCAACCCGGCGCGAAATGTGCCGCGCGCCGCCTGGATTTCGGGCGCGTGCATCGCCGCGTTCTATATTCTGGGCACGTTGTCGCTGATGGTGCTAATGCCGCCCGACCGCATCAGCATCCTCACCGGCCTGGTGCAGGCGTCCACCGAGGCCGGCGCGCGCCTGCACTCCGCCTGGCTGGGGCCCGCTATGATCGTGCTCATCCTGGCGGGTGTGGCGGGTCAGCTTTGCGCCTGGATCGGCGGCTGCGCACGCATCCCCTTCGTCATCGGCATCGACCGCTACTTCCCGCCGGCCTTCGCGCGGCTGCATCCCCGTTGGCATACGCCGCATTGGGCCATCCTGACGCAGGGCATCGCCTGCACGGTCTTCGTGGCCGCGCTGCAAGCCGGCGAAAACCTGCGCGTCGGCTACCAGTTACTCGTCGATATGACGGTGATTGTATATTTCATCCCCTTCCTTTATATGTTCGCCGCTTCCTGGAAGTACGGGCGCAAGTGGAGCGCCGGTATGGGTGTCGTTGTGACCGTTGTTTGTATTATCGTGTCACTCATTCCGCCGGGCGATGTGCACTCCGTATGGTTATTCGAAGGCAAGCTGCTGGCGGGATGCGCCGTACTGATCGTAGCGGCACGAATCGTATTCAAGGCCGCACTGCGCCGGCAGGCCTAGAACGATGGGTGTCGAAGAAGAAAACGATGCGGCGGCGCGTGACCGGGGCCGAAGGATCGTGGTACTTCGCGCCCATAATCGCCCCCAGCGCCGCGACGCGCACGGCTTCAGTGTCGTCGATGGCCGCTCCGCCGCGCGATGTCTGAACCGTCACCCGCAACTTACACCCAGACCTTCTGAACCGGCGTGCCCTCCTTGCAGAGATCGCAATGCGCGGCGTCGGCGTAGTAACTAGCGTTCAACCTAGCCAGATAGTACAGTGGCAACTCGCCGAAATCCCGCGTGCGGGGAGTCGGCTGATAGATGATGACCGCCATAGCCACCACGCGCGCCCCCCGCGATTCGAGCAGTTCCTGCATCTCGCGCAGCTTGCGGCCGGAGCGCAGGATGTCGTCCACCAGCACCACTTGTTCGCCGGGATGCTGCTCCAGGAACTGGCGGAAGCGCATTGGCTGGCCGGTGTCTTCGCGTTCCGCCCAGTACACCTGGCGCGCGCGCAAGGCCTCGCAAACTCCATATGCCACGGGCAAGCCGGCGTTGGCCGGCGTGACAATCGAAAGCTCGGGGATGATGGCCCGGATCTCCGCATTTTCGCGCAGCAGACGGCTCAACCCCACGCTCAGCATGCGCGCGTGCTGATAGTAGCGCATGGCCAGCGGAACCTGCAGGTACTCGTTGGAATGTAATCCGTTGGTATATTCGAAATGGCCGTCGCGCAGGGCGCCGGTATCGCGCAAAACGCGGACGACTTCGTCTTGTGTAGGTAACAGGTGCATGTTTCGCTCCCCTCCTGACTTCCGCTTTCTTAGTTCGCCCCGTGCCCGGTAAGGACGCGGGGAATGGTGCGCAGGATGATCTTCCAATCGAGCGCCAGCGACCAGTTATCAATGTACTGCATATCCATGCGCATCCAGGTCTCGAAGTCCAGATTGTCGCGGCCGCTCACCGCCCACAGACAGGTAAGCCCGGGGCGCATGCGCAGCCGGCGGCGCTGCCACGTTTGATACTGTTCGACTTCGTCGGGCACCGCCGGCCGCGGGCCCACCAGCGACATATCGCCTTTCAGCACGTTCCAAAGCTGCGGCCACTCGTCGATCGAGAATTTCCGCAGGTACCGGCCCACGCGCGTGAGCCGCGGATCTTCCGGGATTTTTATGGCCGTCTTGCGCGTGCTCAAGTGCATCACTGCGGCCCTCATCTGCTCCGCTCCGGCGCACATCGACCGGAATTTGTAGAACAGGAACCGGCGGCCGTTCAATCCGCAACGAACCTGTCTGAAGATGGCCGGGCCGGGAGACGTGAGCCGCACCAACAGCGCCACCGCGATCATGAAGGGCAACAGCACCACCAGTCCGGCGGCCGCCAGGGCCACGTCGGTGGCGCGTTTTACCAGCAACCGGATCTCATCGTGCGGCGCGGCCGAAAAGGTCAGCAGCGGCGTGAACCCCAGGCGCTCCAGGTACACTTCGCTATTCACATGTGGGAAGAAATCCACCGCCACGCGTGTGCGCACGCCCTCTTCGTCGCAGAGCAGGAAAACGTCTTCCAGTTGCGCGAGTGTCTCGCTCGGGACCGAGAAAATGATCTCATCGATCACGCCGTCGCGCAGCAGTTGCCGCAGCCGATCAATCGGGTAGACCTTATAAACGGATGTCAGGCGGATCTCGGCGGGCGCGTTGTCCGGTTCCGGAGCCAGAAAGCCCGTCAGGCGGACGCCGTAGTTTGCGGAGCGTTCCAATGCCTCACCCAGCCTGCGCGCGCGTTCGCCGGTGCCGGCCACCATCACGAAATGCGGGCCGCCGAATTCGCGCTGGATCGCGCCCGCCAACCGTCCTGAAAACAGGCGGAACAGAAAAAGGAGCACCCATGCGTAGCCGATGAACAGCGCCAGGAAGGGCCGGCTCAGGTCCAGGCGCATGGCGAATTCGAACAGGATCAGGGCCACCGCGCCGTATGCGCATTGCCGGAACGAGTCGCGCAGGATCACGCGCGGGTCGCCGGCATCCAGCCTGTCGTAGACGCCCAGCCACAGGCCGGCGAGCAGCCACGCAGTTACCGTGAACCCCAGCACCAGGGACTTGGTGGGAGCGATGATATAAAAGATACGCCCCAAGTGCAGCAGGATGCGCGTCTGGTAGGCGGCCTCGAATGCCAGGGCGGTGAGTAGGATGTCGGACAACCCGAACAAAAACCGGGCTTTGCGGCGTTGACGACTGAACATCCGCATGCCAGCATAGCACGTGGGGCGGGCCTTCCGGTCTGCGAGGGTCCTCCGGAGTCCGTCTGCGGGTAGGCCGGGTGCCGAGCGAGCGGCGCCCGCCCGAATGCCGTCCGTCTTCGCCAGTTCCGTTCACGGATGAGAAAAACGACCCGCCTCTGGCACCCTTAATCCGTAAGTACAAGTTAAGCGGATTGTTCCATGCAGGAATACGACGTAGCCTTGAAGCTGCTGTTAAAAAGGTCGGCTCCGCTCACACTGCGCGCGTTGCCCGGCACTGCCGTCGCCAAGTGGCTGGATGTGGAACTTCCAAGAGTGCGGAAGGTGCAGAACCTGCGCCTGGATCTGCTCGGCCGGACTGTCGACGGCCATCTCATCCACATTGAGCTGCAAAGCGCCAACGACCCGGCGATGCCGTTCCGGATGATGGAATACTGCGTCGGCGTGCGGCGGTTGTTCGGACAATTCCCGCGCCAGATTCTGCTCTACGTCGGTGAAGGGCCCATGCATATGGAAGGCGCATTGCGCGGCCCGGGCTTGTCGTTCGAATACGATCTGATCGACATTCGCACGCTGAATGGCGAACGCCTGCTGGAAAGTGAGCAGGTCGGCGATAATGTAATTGCCATTTTGGCGCAAGTGCGGGACGATAAAGAAGCGGTCCACAGGATCGTGGAGCGGATCGCCGGTCTGGCGATCGCGGAACGGGAAACCGCCTTGGCCCAGTTGATGATCCTGGCGGGATTGCGGCATTTGGCGCCAACGGTCGAACAGGAGACACGGGATATGCCGATCGATCTCGATATTCGGGACCACGAAGTTTTGGGGCCCATGATCATAAAAGCGGAGCTAAAAGCGCAGCAAAAAGGCCGTCAGGACGGCCTGCAAGCAGGCGAACTCACGGTCCTTCGCCGGCTGATCGAAAAGCGCTTCGGCGCACTCCCGGGTTGGGCCAGCGAAAAGCTGGGGGCCATGCAGGCACCCGAGCTCGAAGATCTCAGTGAGCGGGTGCTGGACGCCGCCAGCGTGGATGAATTGCTGAGGTAGAGTCGCGCCGCCCGCGAGAGTTGGAGTCCCGCCCTTCGAATCTGCTAACTTCGAAGATAGAACATGAGGCCCCATCGCTTGGTTGTCTTTCTGCTGCCGCTGCTGCTCGCGGCGCAAAACCTGCAAGAGTTTGAGAAAAAAGTTACAGAGTTTACGCTCGCCAATGGCCTGCACTTCATCGTCGTAGAACGGCATGAAGCGCCGGTTGTGTCGTTTCATACATACGTAAACGCCGGGTCGGCGGACGATCCATCGGGCGCCACCGGCATCGCCCATATGTTCGAGCACATGGCGTTCAAGGGCACCGAAAGTATCGGCAGCAAGAACTGGCCCGAAGAAGAAAAAGCGATCGACCAGGTGGAGGCGGTCTATGACCGTCTCGACGCCGAAACGAACAAGGGAGTCAAGGCGGACCCGCAAAAGGTCGCGGCGATCCAGGCTGAACTGAAGGCCGCCCAGGAAAAGTCCGACGCGCTGGTCGAGCCGAATCTTTACCCGCGCGTCATCGAGCAGAATGGCGGCGAAGGTATGAATGCCCAGACCTCGTGGGACTCGACTGAGTATTTCTACAGCCTGCCGTCCAATCGGTTGGAATTATGGTTCCTACTGGAGTCGCAGCGATTCATCCAACCCGTGTTCCGCGAATTCTACAAGGAGCGCGACGTGGTGATGGAGGAGTATCGCATGCGCGTGGAGTCCGAGCCGCAGGGCAAGCTGATGCAAGCCTTCCTGGCGACGGCGTTTTCGGCGTTCCCTTACCGCATCATGGGTACCGGATGGCCGAGCGATGTGGCCCATCTCCGGCGCGCCGACGCCCGGCGCTTCTTCCATGAGTATTACGTGCCGGGCAATATTACGCTGGGGATCGTGGGCGACGTGGATCCCGCCGCCGCGCGCCGCTTGGCGGAGAAGTATTTCGGTCCCATGCAGTCGCGCCCGCTGCCGCCGCTGCTGCACACCCAGGAGCCTACCCAGGAAGGCCCCAAGCGGGCGGAGGTCGAGTCGCCCAGCCAGCCCCTGCTGTTTGTCGGCTATAAGCGGCCGGACGAATACAGCAAGGAGGATCCTGTATTCGACGTCATCGGCGGCATCCTTTCCAGCGGCCGCACCGGCTTGCTCTACAAGGAACTGGTGCGCGACAAGCAGATCGCGTTGGAGGCGGACGCGGACGATACCTTCCCCGGCGGCAAGTACCCGAATCTGTTCTTGTTTTTCCTGGCGCCTGCCGCCGGCCACACTACGGCCGAGAATGAAAAGGCGCTTTATGAAGTGCTGGAGAAATTCAAGTCGCAGGCGGTGGACGGCGCGACACTCGCGCGCGTGAAAACTAAGACGCGGGCGAGTCTGATCCGGCGGTTGGATAGCAACTCGGGACTGGCCGGCTTATTGACTGCTTACCGCGCGATCTATGGCGATTGGCGAAAGGTATTCACATCGCTGGATGAGTTGGACCGGGTTACCGCCGGCGATGTCCAACGCGTAGCCAAGGAATGCTTCGTTCCGCAGAAGCGCACGGTGGCTTACTTGGTGGGAGGCGCCCAATGAGACCGTACTTCGATGTGGCGCACGCACTCGCGCGTGCCGTGTCGGCACTCGTGCCGAGACCCCTGCTCCTGGCGGCTCTCGCTGCCGCGGCAGCCTGGGGACAAGACACGGTCGCGCCGCCAACCATCCCGAACACTCCGCCCGCCTATCGAGAGCTCAAGTTTCCGCCGCTGAAACATGTCCCCATCCCGGATGTAACCACTTACACTCTCCCCAACGGGATGAAGCTCTACTTACTCGAAGATCATGAGTTGCCGATTGTGGGCGGCACGGTCCGCGTCCGTACAGGAAACCTGTTCGAGCCCGCGGGAAAAGTCGGCCTGGCGGGCATCGCCGGCATCGTGATGCGGTCGGGCGGCACGCAAAGCAAAACCGGCGACCAGATCGATGAAGAGCTCGAAAACATCGCCGCCTCGGTCGAGAGCGATATCGGTGAATCCAGCGGCTCGGTCTCCTTCTCGGCGCTGAAAGAGAATACCGATGAAGTGCTGGGCATCTTCAAGGACGTGCTCACCGAGCCCGAATTCCGCCAGGAGAAGATCGATCTGGCCCTTTCGGAAGCGCGCAGCGGCATCGCCCGCCGCAACGACGATGCGCACGCCGTGGCGGAGCGCGAGTTCGCCGCCGCCGTCTACGGCAAGGATACGCCTTACGGCTGGGAAATCGAATACTCCACTCTCGATCGCATCGCGCGCGCCGATGTGACCGCCTTCTATAAGCGTTACTTTTTCCCGGCCAACATGCTGATGGCCGTGTGGGGCGATTTCTCCACCGCCGAAATGCAGGCGAAACTGACTAAGTTATTCGGCGCCTGGAGCTACGAACAACCCAGAGTGCCGCCATTCCCGCTGGTTCGCGAGAAGCCGCGGCCGGGCATCTACGTGGCGCGGAAAGACGATGTCACGCAGACCTTCTTCATCGAAGGACACCTGGGCGGCCGGCTCAATGACAAAGACTTTCCGGCCCTGGAAGTGATGGGCGATATTCTGGGCGGCGGCTTCCAGAGCCGCCTGGTGCAGCGCGTCCGCACGCAGCTCGGGCTGGCCTACGATATCTCGGCTGGCTGGGGCGCGACCTACGATCATCCGGGCCTTTTCGAGATCGACGGCAGCACCAAGTCCGCTTCCACCGCCGATACCCTGAAAGCCGTCCAGGAGCAGATCGACCGCATCCGTGCGAGCGAAGTCACCGCGGATGAGTTGGAAACCGCGCGGCAATCGGCCTTGAATAGCCTGGTGTTCGCCTTCGACACCAAAACGAAAACGCTGAGCCGCCTGCTCAACTATGAGTATTACGGCTATCCCAAAGATTTCATCGATCGCTATCAGAAAGGCCTGGAGGCGGTCACCCGGGCGGATGTGCTGCGCGTGGCGCGCGAACATGTGCGTCCGGCCGACCTCACCATCGTGGCCGTGGGCAAGACGGATGAATTCGGGAAGTCTCTCGCAACGCTGGGCCTGCCGATTTCGTCCATCGATTTAACCATCCCCGCATCCGGAGCGGACGCCGCGCCCCAGCCTGCCGCCGGAGACGCCGGGAAAGGCAAGCAACTGTTGGCGCGTGTGCAACAGGCCGTGGGCGGCGCGGAAAAGCTGGCCGCCGTTAAAGATATGGTGGAAGTAGTGGAAATGCACGTGGCGAGTGCACCGGGAATCGCTTCCATGCGACGCATGGATCGGTGGCTGGCGCCCTCGTCCTTCCGCGAGGACACGCAGTTGCCGTTCGGGACCGTGAGCATTTATGGGGATGGCCAGACTGGGTGGATGTCGAGTCCGCAGGGTCAGTCGCCGCTGCCGCCCACGCAGTTGAAACCCGTCCGCGACAAACTCCTGCGGCTGTTCATTCCCATGCTGCTCAGCGACCGCCTGCCGGGCCGCACAGTGAACTGGATCGCCGAAGGCACGCTGGAGATTTCCGACGGGCAGGGAAGTACGGTGCGGCTCTTTGTCGACGAGAAGACCGGGATGCCGGCCAAGGTGGAATACGCTAACGTGGTGATGAACGGGCCTCCCTCCACAGTCGACGAAACCTACGATGGCTTCGAAGAAGTGGACGGCATCCAACTTCCCAAACGCATGACCATCCTCCAGAACGGGCAAAAATACGCGGATGCAACCGTCGTATCCGTGCAGCTTAACAGCGGGTTGAAAGCGGCGGATCTCGGCAAAGAACCCGTGGGCAAGAAACCATGAGCGGGAAATCATGAGAACATTGTGGGCAGCGCTGTTAGTGTCCGGCTTGGCCGGCTGGAGCGCGCGCGCTGAGACCAATGAGCACAGGGGCAAACGGGTCGTGGACGAAGCCCTGGCGGCCTTGGGCGGCCAAGCTTACCTCAACATGCAAAACCGCGTGGAAACCGGGCGCATCTACGGCTTCTATAACGAAAAAATCTCGGGGCTGACGGTGGATGCGCTGTACACCAATTACCTGCCGCGGCCCGATCCGCCCGAGGCCGCCTTTCTGGGTGTGCGCGTGCGGGATGCGCGCGGCAAGAAACAAGACGATGTCATCCTGTACACGGATGGAACCGGCTATGAGATTACGTTCCGCGGAGCCCGCCCCCTATCCGACATCGTAATCAAGCAGTTCAAAGTCGGCACGCTGCACAATGTCCTGTATATTCTGCGCCAGCGCCTCGGCGAGCCGGGACTGATCTTCGACTCGCGCGGCGCCGATTTCTTCGAGAACCGCCCGGTGGAAATCGTCGATATTACCGACGCCAACAACGATACAGTCACGGTCTACTTCGACCAGTTGACTAAGCTCCCCACGCGGCAGCTTTACTATCGCAGAGATCCGGTCGATAACACGAAGCTCGAGGAAGTGACCATCTTCGGTAAGTATCGCGACGTGGGCGGCGGCGCGATGTGGCCCTTCACCATCCGGCGCGAACGCAATGGCGAGAAGGTCTTCGAGATGTACTCGGAGACCGTGGAAATCAATAAGGATTTGAAAGACAGCCTGTTCACGCTGCCGCCCGGTTTGAAGATCTTGAAGCAAGACAAGTAACATTTGGGGCAGCGGTATGCTCCGCGGGTCCCCTCCTGGTCCCGCTCTCTCCACCGCCGCGCTACAATAGCCCGTTCAAGGAGGCGACCTTATGGAAGACACGGTGATCCGGCCCACCATGAAGTTCATCAAACTCGGGTATGCGGCGGTCCTGCTCTTGATCGTGGCGTGCATAGTCCTCTTTTTCACCATGATTCCGCCGGACAACGATTGGCGGGGCAAGCCCTGGATCTTGGCCGTGCCCGCGCTGCTGCTGCTGTGGCCGATTCGCCGCCACCTCGCCCAGCGGTTCACCAAGGCCACCATCGCCGGCGACAAGCTGCGCTACGAGGTCGGCGCGCTCTCCAAGTCCACACGCAATATCTCGCTGCCGAAGGTGCAGGACGCGCGTGTGGATCAATCCGTGACCCAACGGATGTTCGGCGTCGGCAACCTCTCCATCGAAACCGCCGGCGAGGCCAGCCGCCTGACCATCCGAAACGTCGACCGGCCCCAGCAAGTCGCGGATGAGATTCTGGCGGCGTCGCATAGCACGGGAGGCAAGGGCCAGATTACATGAGCGGCAAACTGGCGGGAAAAGTCGCCCTCATCACCGGCGCCAGCCGCGGTTTGGGCAAAGCCATGGCGCTGGCGCTGGCCGGCGAAGGCGCCGCGATCGCCCTGGTGGCCCGCGACCGCGCCGCGCTCGAAAAAACGGCCGAAGAAGTCTGGCGCACCGGCAGCGGCGCGCAGGTGTTTCAAGCCGACGTGACCAGCGAGCGGCAGGTCCTGCGCTTGGAGAAAGAGGTAGCCGAGGTCTTCGGCCGGGTCCAAATCCTGGTTAATAACGCGGGCATCAACATCCGCAAGCAGCTCACCGAATTCACCCTGGACGAGTGGCGGCGCGTGCTGGACACCACCCTCACCAGCACCTTCCTGATGTGCCGCGCCTTCGTGCCGCACATGCAAGGCAGCGGCTACGGGCGCGTGATCAATCTGGCCTCCATCATGGCGCACGTGTCCATGCCTGGCCGTTCCGCCTATTCGGCCAGTAAGAGCGCCGTGCTGGGTCTGACGCGCGCGCTGGCGCTCGAACTGGCGCCTGAAGGCATCACGGTGAATGCCATCAGCCCCGGCCCTTTCGCCACGGAGATGAATACTCCGCTGATCGAGAATCCGGAGCTCAATGCCCAGTTCGTGGCGAAAATTCCCCTGGGCCGCTGGGGCCGCGTGGAGGAGGTGGGCCAGTTGGCCGTGTACCTGTGCGCCCCGGAAGCTGGATTCGTTACGGGAACCGACGTGCTGATCGATGGGGGATGGTGCGCGATATAGTCCGGCCATTTTGGTTTTGGAGGGCGGGCAATTCTGCCCGCCCTCCAAATCCAACTGACGCCGCGGATCGGACGACATTTATGACAAGTATGACAAGGTTATTGCGCAACTTGTTCGCATGCTCTCAGCACCGGAACAGTGGACCGTACGGTGTAGTCGCCGCGTCGGCTCTCCTGCTCCTCCCCCTGCTCCTAGCCGGTTGCCACGGCACCCAGCGTAAAACCATCGCCGTCGTCCCCAAAGCCACCTCGCATTTGTTCTGGGTTACCGTGCATGCGGGCGCCGCGGCCGCGGGCGCGGACCTCAACGTGGACGTCGTTTGGAACGGCCCTTCGGCGGAAACGGACTACGCCCGCCAGGTCCAGATCGTCGATTCCATGATCGCGCGCCAGGTGGATGGCCTGGTGGTCGCCGCGCAGGATCGCACCACTCTGAACGCTTCCCTCGATCGCGCCGCCGCCGCCCACATCCCCGTCACGATCTTCGATTCCGGAGTCGATTCCACGAACTACCTCACTTACATTGCGACTAATAACTACCAGGGCGGACAAATGGCCGGGCGCAAGCTGGCGGCGCTGCTGCGCGGCAAAGGCAAGGTCGCCATGCTGATGAACGCTCCCGGCAGTAAGTCCACGCTCGATCGGGAAGCCGGCTTCGAAGAGGTGCTGCAGAAAGAGTCTCCCGGATTGCATATCGTGGCACGCCAATTCTCCATGTCCGATCGCGCCAAGGGCATGGCCGCGGCGGAAAACTTTCTGACCGCACAGCCGGATCTGGACGGCATGTTCGCCTCCTCCGAGCCCAGTTCGGTGGGCGCCGCGCTGGCGCTGAAATCGCGCGGACTCGCCGGCAAGGTGAAGCTGGTGGCGTTCGATGCCTCGGGCGAACTAGTGCAGGATCTGAAGGATGGCTCCATCGACGCGCTGGTCGCGCAAGATCCTTTCAAGATGGGTTATGAAGCGGTCAAAACGCTGGTGGATAAGTTGAAGGGAATCGATCCGCCGAAGGTGATCGACCTGAGCGCCGTGGTAGTTATTAAGGGCGATCTTGAAAAGCCAGAGATCAAGGCGCTATTGTTTCCGGAGATAAAGAAGTATCTGAATTAGGCTGCGGCCGGGACCACCTGGCGCCACCTATTAGTGCCTGCTTTATTCCATTTTCCTCTCTTTGTCAAATTATTGTATTGACAAATACACAACGCCTCCGCTAACACTATGTCCCAGAACCAGTGAGCGGCGGCGAAGAGCGCGTAGGATGACCGGGGCGCCGAACGGCGAAGGTGTGCCTGCGATAGCGAAGGTCGCTGTGATGCGGAATCGAATCCCTGGGGTGCCTCACAGTATCCGAAATAGCCACTGCCCTGGTCCGGCCATAAACGATCCGACGTCCAGCGCCGCGCCAGCCACCGTGCAGAAATTTCACCCAGCCTGGTTTGGGGGCGTCACATTCAATTTCAGCTTCATCCAGAGCCTGTTCGGCGGTGGAAAAGGGGCCGGCGGTAGCTGGTCCTCGCCGGAGTGACATGTACCTAATGAGGGTGCTGGCAGCGGAGAACTCTTTTTCCGTATGCGCGACGAAGTAAGCGCACTACCGGTGCCCCGTCGGTCGCGGCGGTGATCGCGTTCCGAATCTCGCGGTTCCGGTTGGTCCGGCGCACGCGGTTGGATTCCTTCTTGGCGTCGCGATCATAGCCCCAATAAGCGCCCTGACCTCGCTTGGGGGCAGAGTGCTCGGTCTTCTTTGCTTCGTAGCCCATATCGATTCCGCAATGAACCGCTCAGCGATACGCCTCACGTCGGTTGCCGACCCGCAGAACGCGAATCGTGTCGCCCTCCAGGTGGAACCGGACCCGGTAGTCGCCCACGCGGAGCCGATACTCGGCGGGCTGGATACCCTGGAGCTTCTTCACGCTGCCTGCGCCGGTATTGGCGAACCGCTCGACCGCCTGCTTGAGCCGGCGAGCCACGCCTTTATCGAGCGCCGCCATGTGATCCAGGGCCGCCTCGGTCCACTCAATCTCTTTCACTCCAGGCCTAGGCGCCGCATGGCTTCGTCATGCGGGATTCCTCGACCGCCGCGGCGTTGGAGCCAGGCACGGGCTTCCGCCACGCCCTGCTTTTCCTCTTCCGTCTCAGGTTCGTCATCCACTGGTGCGTTGCGCAACGCAACGCCTACGGGATCGATGATCGTTTCCAGCAGCCCGACCAAGGCCGATAGCTGCGTCTCCGGCAGGCGGTCAATCAACTCGTGAGCATTCTGGCGTGCATCAGCCATCTTCAACCTCTATCAGTATAGACCACCGCATACCGGCTCCGCACCGCCACGGGCTGGCCCACTCAGCCCCATCGGAGACCACTTCTCCGGCGGGAACACGCGTCTGCGTCTCTCCCTCCCGTGCTATGCTAAAAACTCGAAAATGGCGCAGACTAGGCCCCTCCCGCGCATCTGCATCGCGCTGGGCTTTCCGGATTTGGATCGGTTGTTGGACCACGCCCGGCGCGAAGCCGAGGCGGGTGAATCCTTCCTGGAGTTCCGTCTGGATTACCTGGAACACCCCGAGCACGGCGCCCAAGCCATTCACGCCTTCCTCGAACAGTATCCCGACTGCATCGTGCTGGCCACCTGTCGCCGCCACCAGAATCGCGGCAAATTCAACGGCAGCATCGAAGAGGAAATGCGCGTGCTGGATGTGGCCGTCACCGCCGGCGCGCAGGCCGTGGACGTCGAGATCGAGAGCGCCGAAGCCGCCGCCGCCAAGCTCGGCCTATTCCGCGGACGCGCGCGCCTCATCGTCTCCTATCACAATTACGAGGCCACCCCGCAGCTCGATACGCTGCTCAACCGTATGACCCGCATCCCGGCCGATGGATATAAGGTTGTCACCACGGCTCGCAAGCCATCCGACTTCGGGCGCGTACTCACCCTGGCCAAAGCGCACCCGCGCACGCCGCTCATCGTGCTGGCCATGGGCGAATTGGGCTTTCCCAGCCGCGTGCTTTCGGCCGCTTTTGGCGGAATGTACACGTATGCCGCTCCCACCGCCTCGCAGGGCACCGCCGCCGGGCAGGTATGCGCGCGGCAGTTGCGGCACGTCTACCGCGTGGACAAGCTGTCGCGCTCCACCAAGATCTACGGTGTCGTCGCCGACCCCGTACGCCACTCCATCTCCCCGGCGGTGCACAACCGCGCCTTTCAGTACCGGCGCATGGAGGCGGTCTATTTGCCCTTCCTGGTCGCGCCCGCCCAGATGCGCGATTTCTTCGCGCTGGCCGAAAGGCTGCCCGTGGCGGGCTTCAGCGTTACCATTCCGCATAAGCAGAAAATCCTGCGCTACCTCGATATCGTGGACCCCTTGGCCCGCCGCATCGGCGCGGTCAACACCGTCTGGCGCAAAGCCGGCAAATGGCGCGGTATCAACACCGACGCGGTGGGTGTGACCGTGCCGCTGGCACATCACATGCGCCTGCACAACGCCTCCGTCCTGATTGTGGGGAATGGCGGCGCGGCGCGCAGCGCGGCGTGCGCTCTTTCCGACGCCGGCGCCCGTATCGCGCTGGTGGGCCGCAACGCCGACCGCGTGCGGTCGCTGGCCAAGATCTGCGGCGCCGAGCCGCTGCTCGCCGAGCAACTTGCGGAGAGGCATTTCGACGCTCTGGTCCACGCCACGCCGCTAGGCATGTACCCCCACGTCAACGAATGCTTTTTCAATGGCCGCATCCCCGCCGACGTGGTGTTCGACATGGTTTACAATCCGCTGGAGACGGAGTTGACGCGGCGCGCCCGCGATCAAGGCAAGACCGTCATCCGCGGCATGCAGATGTTTATCGAACAGGCCGTGCGCCAGTTCGAAACCTGGACCGGCGAGCAGGCGCCGCGATCCATCATGGAGAAGGCCGCCATGGAAGCGTTGAGTTGCATGTCATGAAAAAGCCCCCAAGCCGCATCACCCGCCGCCAACTGGCTGCCGCCATTTTGACAACCGCCGCCGTCGCGCAGACACCGCCGTCCACACCGGCAACTCCCGACGCGGAACTGCAGGCCGCGCGGGAACAGAACCAGCGCACCGCCGAAGCTCTAGCGAAGGTGCAAACCCCCATCGCGGCCGAGCCGGCCTTCCACTTCACCGCGTGAGGCGTTATGGCGGAACTGGGCAGCGAGATCTTTTTCGCCGGCATCGCCGAATTGAATCGCATGGTGCGCGAGAAGCAAGTGACCGCGCCGGATCTGGCGCGTGCATTCGGCAGACGTTTGGAAACCCTCGGCCCCCGTTACAACGCGCTGGCGTTGCCCCTCACCGAACGGGCCATTCGCCAGGCGAAAGCCGTGGAAGCTGAGATCAAACGCGGCCGGTTGCATGGCCCGCTGCAAGGCGTTCCGTACGGCGCCAAGGATCTGCTGAGCGTGGCCGCACACCCCACCACTTGGGGCGCGCGCCCCTACGCCGCGCAGATCTTCGATTACGATGCCGCCGTGATTCAGAAACTGGAGAGCGCCGGCGCGCCGCTATTGGGCAAACTGGCCATGGTGGAATTGGCCGGCGGGCCTGGTTACCGTTACGCCTCGGCATCCCTCACCGGCCCCGGCCTGAACCCTTGGGATCGCACCCGCTGGTCCGGCGGCTCGTCGAGCGGTTCCGCCATCGCCGTGGCCGCCGGTCTGGCGCCGTTCGCCATCGGTTCGGAAACGTCCGGCTCCATCCTCACGCCCGCCGCGTTTTGCGGTGTGACCGCCTTGCGCCCAACCTACGGCTTGGTCAGCCGCTACGGCGCCATGCCGCTTTCCTGGACCCTGGACAAGCTGGGTCCGTTCTGCCGTTCCGCCGAAGACTGCGGCCTGGTGTTGGAGACGATTGCCGGCGGCGACCACCGCGATCCGGGATCGGCCGGCAAGAGCTTCTATTACACTCCGCAATATGCGCGCAAGATCGGCGAACTCCGCATCGGCTTCGCCTCCGCGGATTTCAACGCGTGGCCGGAAGAAGCCGCGCGTCCCGCCTTTCAGCAGGCTTTGGAAGTCATGCGCGGCCTGGGCGCCACCATGGTCGAAACCAAACTGCCCGATTTCCCTTACGGCGCCATCGTCGGCGCCATTATTTCCGTGGATGCGGCCTCCGTGTTCGAGCCGCTGATCGCGAGCGGCAAGGTCGATGAATTGGCGGACCGGAAACAGATCGCCGGATTGAAAGCCGGGCTGGAGATTCCCGCGAACGTATATCTAAGAGCGATGCGCATCCGCAGGCTGGCGCAGGAGGCCATCTTCAAGCTTTTTGGCGATGTGGATGTGCTGCTTACGCCGGCCCGCCCCGGTCCCGCGCCGAAAATCGACGAGCCGCTCGATCGCCGCCCGGATCGCGCCAAGCCGGCGGATGCCGGCCTCACCTCGCTGATTCCGGCGGGCAATCTGGCGGGCCTCCCGGCCCTCTCGCTGCCCTGCGGATTCGCGGGCGATCTGCCCGTCGCCCTGCAACTCGCCGGGCCGCCGTTGACCGAGAATACCCTGCTCGCCATAGGCAGGGAATTCCAAAGCCGCACCGACTGGCACAAGCGCAGGCCTCCCGGCGTCTGATCGTGGGGCAGGCTCGCAGCCTGCGGCGGCCTCGCAGGCCGCCGAGCTAGCGTAGCGTACAACCGTGCTACGTTGATAAACATGTCTCTGGAAAATCCTTTCCAGGATCCCCTGCGCTTCGAACGGCGCGTACCTGAGTGCGCCATGGTCATCTTCGGAGCCAATGGCGATCTCACCAAACGCAAGCTCCTGCCCGCCCTCTACAGGCTCGCCTACGAGCGCCGCCTGGATGCCGGCTTCGCGGTCCTGGGTATCTCGCGCACCCCGATGACCGACGATCAGTTCCGCGAGAAAATGTTCGCGTCCGTAAAGGAATTTCTCGAAGACTCCCCCTTCGACGACGACGTCTGGAACGCCTTCGCCCAAGGTCTCTTCTACATGGCCGGCGACTTCGATAACGCCGCGGTTTTTCCGGCGCTGGATGCCCGCCTCAAGGAAATCGACGCCGCCCGCCACACCGGCGGCAACGTGCTGTTCTACCTTTCCGCACAGCCCAGCCAGTACATCCCCATCGCGCAAGGTATCGCCGCCGCCAATGTGGGAAAGGGCTCCGGCTGGCGCCGCATCGTCATTGAAAAGCCCTTCGGCCACGACCTCGCCAGCGCCCAGAAGCTCAGTACCGAACTGCACAGCGCCTTCGAAGAATCCGAGGTCTACCGTATCGATCATTACCTCGGCAAGGAAACCGTGCAGAACATCCTGGCGCTCCGCTTCGGCAACGGCATCTTCGAGCCGCTGTGGAATCGCCGCTACGTGAATCACGTGCAGATCACCGCCGCCGAATCCATCGGCGTGGAAAGCCGCGGCGCGTATTACCAGGAAGCCGGCGCCCTGCGCGACATGATCCAAAATCACCTCTCGCAGGTGATGGCCACCATCGCCATGGAGCCCAGCGCGACTTTCCGTCCCAACTCCGTGCGCGACGAGCGCTCCAAGCTGCTCCGCTCCATCCGCGTGATGAAGCCCGACGAGGTTCTGCAAAACACGGTCTCGGGCCAGTATGGTCCGGCGCACATCGGTGGCGAAGACGTCCCTGGATTCCGCCAGGAAACCGGCGTCAAACCCGATGCGCAAACCGATACCTACGCCGCCGTCACTTTCTTTGTGGACAACTGGCGCTGGGCCGGCGTGCCATTCTATCTGCGCTCGGGCAAGCGTCTGCCCAAACGCGTTACCGAAATTGCCATCCAGTTCAATGCCGCGCCGCTGGCCATTTTCAACGGCGAAGAAACCAGCAACGCGCCCAATCTGCTCATCCTCCGCATCCAGCCCGAAGAGGGCATTTCGCTGAAGTTCCTTTCCAAACGCCCCGGTGCGGGCATGACCCTGCGGCCCGTTTCCATGGATTTCAATTACGGCTCCAGCTTCGGCGAACGCTCCCCCTCCGCCTACGAAACACTGCTGCTCGACGCCATCATAGGCGACGCCACGCTGTATACCCGCCAGGACATGGTGGAAGCCAGTTGGACCGTGGTCGATGCCATCCAGCATGTCTGGGACAATACCAAGTTCGACTTCCCCAACTACGCGGCCGGCACCTGGGGACCCCAAGCCGCCGACGATATGCTGGCGCGTCGCGGCCACGTCTGGAGGAAACCCTGATGGGCGCCGCCGGCGGCACGATCGCTCCCGACCGCATCCTGCACGACCTGGCGGAACTGTGGGTCTCCTTGGGCGGAGTTCCGCACAGCACGCCGGGCGAAGGCGATGCCGGGGTCCTGCGCGCATGTTCCATGACCTTGCTCGTGGCTGCCGAAGAATCCGACGATGCCCAGGCGATCGGCGAGACGCTGGCCGCGCTCATGCCCGAACATCCCAGCCGCGCCATCGTGATTCGCTTCCGGTCCGGCGACCGGCGGGAGCTCGCGGCCCGCGTCTTCTCCCAGTGCTGGATGCCCTTCGGTCACCGCCAGCAGATCTGCTGCGAGCAAATTGAAATCACCGCATCCGATACCAGCCTGCCCGATCTGGCCGCCGTGGTGCTGCCGCTCACCGTGCCGGATCTTCCCGTGATGCTCTGGTGCCGCGGCCCGCGTCTCTTCCGCCTGCCCGCCTTTTCGCAACTGGCCGCCGTCGCGCAAAAAGTCGTGCTCGATAGCGCGGCCTTCAGCGACCCGGTGGCCGCTCTCGGAGAAATGGTTGCGGTTGCCGCGACCGGACGCCTGCTGGCCGACCTCTCCTGGACCCGTCTCACCCGCTGGCGCGAGCTGATCGCCCAGATCTTCGAGAACCGCGCCCAATTGGCGAACCTGCCGGCGGTCTCCCATATCTTGATTTCGCACCGCGCCGCGACCCCACCGGTTACGGCGTATTATCTGGCCGCCTGGCTGATCGACGGTCTCGCGAAAATCGGCGTCCACCCGCGCATCGAGTTCCATTCCGACGGCGGTGAGCCGGCTTGGCGGCTCAGCCGGGTCGAACTGCGCGCGCCGGACAGGCCCGACGCCATCGCCTCCATCGCTCTCGCTGAAGGGCACGCCGCCGAGGTCCGTTCCGGCGGCTTGGTGAACAAGGCTCTGTTGCCCGCCCTCACCGACTATGCCCTCATGCGCGAGGAGCTTTCCATCCCCGGCCGCGATCTCTCGTTCGAGCGCGCCCTCGCCGCCGCTGCCGAACTTGCGGTATTGTGATCCTTACATGAGCGTGCAGTGGTTCACTCAGCCCGACCCGCGCGCGGCCGCCGCCGCTTGCGCGCAACATATTAGCGCGCTGCTCGAGCAGGCGCTGGCCTCCCAGGAACACGCCACGCTGGCCGTTTCCGGCGGTTCCACGCCTAAGCTGCTCTTCCAAAGCATGCTGGCTTCCGGCTTTCGCTGGCAGCGCGTGCATCTCTTCTTCGTGGACGAGCGTTGCGTGCCGCCCAACGAGACGGAAAGCAACTACCGCCTGGCTAACGAGAACCTGATCGCGCCGGCGCATATCCCGCTGGACCAGGTCCACCGTATTCACGGCGAGATCAAACCGGAAACCGCCGCGCAACAGTACGTCGAAGACATTCGCAACTTCTTTGGCCTCGAAGAAGGAGAGATGCCGCACTTCGACGTGGTGCAGTGCGGCATGGGCCCCGACGCCCACACCGCCAGCCTCTTTCCCGGTGAAACGTCGATCGAAGACCACGAGCACATCGCCGGCGCGGTCTACGTGCAGAAGGTGCCGGACAAGTGGCGCGTCACCCTGTTGCCCGGTGCTCTGCTGGCGGCCAAGAATACCGTTTTCCTGGTCACCGGCGCGGATAAAGCGCCAAGCGTCGGCAACGTCTTCCATCGGGAATTCGATCCCAAACATTACCCTGCCCAATTGATTTCCCGCCAAGCCAAGCGCGTCACCTGGTTTTTGGACCAGGCCGCCGCCGCCGAATTGGCGTAACATTTTCTGTCCGGCCGATTTCGGTCTACTTGCGCGGGTAGCCACTGCGCAATCGGGCGAACGCTTCCATGATCTCGGGTTGCTCCTTGACCTCCGACAACGCTCCAAGATGCCGTTCCACATGCGCCCAATCCAGCGCTCCGCTTTGCCGCGCCAGCACCGTTTCTACATCGAGCACGTCTCGCGGCCGGAATGCAAAGAGCTTCAGGATAACGAGGTCCTCCGCGGAACAGGTCCGCAGCCGGCACCCACGTGCGAACTCGAACAGGCTGGATCGTTCCACCATCTCCTCTTCGAATGGCAGCCCGCCGAGCGCGATGTCGACTGGTGTGCCGCCAGGAGCGGTGAGCAGCAACACGCGGTTCCGGTGCGCAAAGCCAGCGGCATCCGTCACGCGTCCCCGATAGCCCGACTCCAGTAACGGAGCGATAAACTCGTCTTCCCGGCCGAATCCGCTCAGCAACGTCACGTCCACGTCGCGAGTGAAACGAGGCTCGCCCCAACGTAGCAGCGCGATGCCCCCGATAATACAGAACTTCCATTGCCGTGCGGTGAGAATAGCCTGAAGATCGCGTGCCGCCTCCAATAGAGGCGTCATGGGCGCCGGTTTGCCACACGTATCTTGGCAAACCATGCCTGCTGATCGACCAAACCGGAGGTTGCGGACGGAGACGGAATGTCGATGGGATCGCCGCCGGTTCCGAAGAGTTGCCGGACCGCCTCTTGCGTATCGGCCGATTCGATTTCGCGGCGCCGCACCTCGTCTAGTTCGGGGCCCGCCCGCCGCCAGGTATCGACCCACCGGCGCATCAGTTCGCGTTCCGAGTTTCCGTCCGGATCGGGCATATGCAAGTTCATCGTAACAAAATGGGTCGCACCTATCGGCGAACGCACGTGCGAAATTTCAACGTACCGCGACGCAATACTTGCTAGACTATTTCAATTCATGAAATGTCGTCCGATCCATCTCCTCGCGTTCGCGCTATGCCTCGCCACGCGCGCCTTCGCGCAAACGGCGGCGCCCCTCGCTATCGTCGACGTCAACGTGGTGGACGTGGTGAAGGGCGAGACCCGCGGCCACCAGACCGTGTTGATTGCCAACGGTCGCATCGCCGCCGCCGGTCCCTCCGATGCGGTCAGTATTCCCGCACAGGCGATCCGCATTCCCGGAGAAGGCCGTTATCTCATCCCCGGACTCTGGGATATGCACATCCATTTGCGCAGCAACCAGGTCAACCCCCACGTTCCCCTCGTGGAGGAGAACGCCGCCCTGCTCGACTTGTTTCTGCCCAATGGCGTAGTGGGCGTGCGTGAAATGGGCGGTGACCTGGCCGATTCCGTTTTCCGCTGGCGCGACGAGATTCGTTCCGGCAAACGCATCGGTCCGCGTATCCTGACTGCCGGCCGCAAGATCGATCAGGAACCGCCGTCGTGGACCGGATCGCTCGGCGTCAAGACGCCCGAAGCGGCGCGCGAGGCCGTGCGCCAACTGAAGCAATGCGGCGCCGACTTCATTAAGGTCTACTTCTCCGACATTCCCCCGGAGGTTCTCAGCGCAGTGGTGGAGGAGGCGCACCGCAACGGCCTCAAGGTAATCGGGCACCTGGCAAATAACCTCTCCCTCCGGACGGCGCTCGACATCGGCCAGGATGGTATCGAGCACGCCCAATTTCTGATCGCCGCTAAACCCGGCGACTACGAACAACTCAGCCGCGAAGGCGCCGCGCGAAAGGGCACTCCCCTGGCGATGGTGCCCGGGGAACGCACGGCGCGGCTGCTTTACCTGCAGGACGCCAAAGAGGAAGAACGGATTTACCAGGCGATGGCCCAAAAACAAGTCTGGGTTACGCCAACGCTGACCGTGTCCACCCGAGTTCGGCAGGAACTTGGAGAACGCGATTTCGAGTCGGACGATCGGAAGCGGTTTCTATTCCCCGCCATCTGGGAGAGCTGGGATCCGAAGCTGGGCAGGCGCAAGCCGGCCCCGGCCGATACTCGTGAAATCGTCGCCGAGTCGCTGCAGCGCTCCCAAAAAGCAATGCTTGCCGCCTATAAGGCCGGCGTCCCCATGTTGGCGGGCACGGACTGCGGAGTCAACAACAACTATATGATTCCAGGATGGTCGTTGCATGAGGAACTGGAGAACCTGGTGAAGGCCGGGCTTACGCCGATGGAGGCGCTGCGCATGGCCACGATCGACGCGGCCCGATGGCGTGGCGTGGATGCCACGGAAGGAACAGTAGAAAAGGGCAAGACGGCCGACCTGGTTCTGCTGCGGTCGAACCCGCTTGAAGCGATAGGGCATACGCGGGAACTTGAGTCCGTCTTCGCGGGTGGCAAGTATTATTCCCGATCCGACCTCGACGCCATGCTGCGCCAAGCCGCGGACCGCGCATCCGCCGCCCGCCGCCAACAACAGCACTGAGGCGCAAATTTGAGGCCTGTCATGAAATTACTGTTCCATCTTTGTGGGGCAGGCTCGCAGCCTGCGGCGGCCTCGTAGGCCGCCTGCCGGATCGATTAACATCCCACCAGCTTCACAATCACCAGCGTCATATCGTCATGCTGCGGCGCACCCGCCGTGAACGCATCCGCCGCCGCCATCATCTTGTCGATCATATCCCCAGCCGCCAGGCCCCGGCACGCCCGCGCCGCCGCGATCATGCGCTCCTCGCCCCACTCCTCGTCGTCCACGGTCATCGCTTCGCTGATGCCGTCCGTGTACGCCAATAAGATATCGCCCGGCGCCAGGACCAGTTCCGACTGCCCATACTGCGCGCGCGGCAACAGTCCGACCACCGGACCGTCCGCCTCCAGCCGCAGCACTTCATCGCCGCGCAACACGATCGGCGGATTGTGACCCGCATTTACGTAAGCCAGCGTATGGTCGCTGGGATCGTACTGCGCGTAGAAGAAGGTCGCATACCGGTTGGCCGCCGAAGCTTCGTACAGCAACGCGTTCACGTTGCGCATCAGCGCCGCCAGATCGGCCGGTCCGCCCAGCGTTTGCCCGCGCAGCGAAGCGCGCAGGCTGGCCATCAGCAGCGCCGCCGAAATGCCTTTGCCCGAAACGTCGCCCACCGCGATACCCAGCCGTCCTTCCCCCGTCCGCGCGTGACCCCAGGCCGCGTCCCGCAAAGCGATGAAATCGTAGTAGTCGCCCCCCACCCCCTGCGCCGGCCGGCAATGCCCCGCGCAATCCAGGCCCGGTATCGACGGATAACTTTGCGGAAACAGCCGCTCCTGCACCTCGCGCGCGATCTCCAACTCGCGATTGAACCGCTCCCGCCGCGCGGCTTCTTCAGCGAGCGACGAAAGCAGCCGGCTGTTCTCGATCGCCAGGCCCGTTTGGTCCGCGACCGACTGCAGAAGCTGCAAGTCGGTCTTCGAATAAGGCTCCTCGGAACGCTTCGGCCCCAGCGCCATCACGCCGATCAAATCGTCGCGCCCCGTCAGCGGCAACAGCAGTTGCGCATCCAGCCGCTGCAATGTCTGCCGTTCATCCGGCGGCGCATCGCGCAGCCAGGCATCCGGATTGTCGAAATAGACGACCGCCGGCCCTCTCGCCGCGCGCAGGTGCGCGATACTGCGCGCCTCCGGTACCAGCACCGCATCCGCCGTCGCGGCCGGCCCTGCCCCGCCTCCCGCCAAACGATACCCGTCTCCATCGCGCAGCAGCACCGAAATCCGCGGCACATGCAAAGTTTCCGAAATGCGATGCGTCACGGTTTCGAGCAGCGGCCCCGCATCCACGAATTTGCGCGCCTGGTTGCTCAAATCGCTCAACATCTGTTCGGCGCTGTACGCCTCGCGAAAAAATCGCCGGTCCACCCACCGCTGCACTCTTCCGCGGTACCGGCGGCGCATCAGCAGCAACGCCGCGCCAAGCGCCAGCAGTCCCGCTTGTTCAGGAGTGAACGTGCCTTTCTGGCTGACATCCACGAAGATCTTCATTGCCACGGTGAACATCAGGGCGCCCACCAGCCAAAGTCCGCCGCGCGCCAGCGTGTACCGCACGCTCTGCCGGATGGCCACGCGCACGTCCATCGCGCGCTGCACCAGGATCGTGTAGGCCAGTGTCAGCGGGAAAATGGCCAGACAGCCGATGGTCAAATAATCCAGCCATGCCGGAAGCCCCTCTCCAAAACCGCTGCCTCTGAACAGGCCGATGAGCGCCACCACAAAGCCGGGAGTGAGTCCTATCGCGGACCCCAGCCACACGAAGCGGATGCGGCGCGCGACGTCCTTAGTGGAAGCCGTGCCGCTCTTGGCGCCCATGTTCGCGAAGAACAACGAGATGGCCGCCATGCCTACGATCTGGCGCACCAGATCGATCCGGGTGAGATAGGGGCGCAGCCATGCCACCGCGGCGAAACTGAATTCCATGCCGGCTTGCCATACCAACAACGGAAGGCTTGCCATCGTGAGGATGAGAAGGACAAGCCACTTGGCCCAGGGAAAACCGCGATCCAGCACGGAGCGCTCTGGGAAGTAGATCCCGAACAGCATCATCCACACGGGCCATGAGAATCCCGCGAGCATCCCCCAGACCACTCGCAGGACCTGCCACGGTTCGCGGGAACTGCTCATGGGTATCAGAAACTCGAGCGAGATCATGATCGCCAGCAGCAGCCAGGCATTGCCGTCCTGCGGGCGCGCCGCCGCTACCCAGAACCCCAGGACGAGGCAGAACAGCGGAAACACGAGATGCACGGCGATGTCGCGCAGCCATTCGGAAATCGCCGCCGGAGCTGGACGCTCCGCCGCCAACCGGATCTCGATCCGCGCGGCCGTTCCATCCGGGTGCCGGATCACCGCGGGCAGCGCGCTGCCCGGCCGCGCGCTGCGCACCGCGTCGCGCATTATATCGTAGCCGGTGAACGGCCGGCCATCGAACTCCACCAGCGTGTCACCCACGTGAGCGCCGGCCTCCGCCGCTTCCGGCTGGGCGAAGGCGATGGCTGGCATGCGGTAACCGAAGACCAATGGCAGTCTTGCGCGCTCCGGCCCATGGCGCAGGGTCTCGTTCAGACTGACTGCCCCGCCCATCCAATACCCGAACGATAGAACGAACAACAGGATCAGCAGGGCGTAAGCGCGGTTTGCTTTCATGTCGCGGGCCGTGACAGTTATGGTATCAGTTGGAGGGCGGGCTTGAGCCCGCGCGGGGCTTCAGCTCCGCCAATTCTCATGACCCAACTCCCCGATCCCCGCGCCCTGCTAACCGAAACCTTCGGAACCGGCGCCGAACCCGCACTGGTATCCGCGCCCGGCCGCGTCAACCTGATCGGCGAGCACATCGACTATCACGGCTTGCCCGTCTTGCCCATCGCCATTCGCCGCTCGGTCCGCGTGGCCTTCCGGCCCCGCACCGACTCGCGCATCCGTGCGGTCAGCGCCGGCTATGGCATCCGCGACTTCGCCTGGACACCGGATCTCGCGCCTGCCGCCGCGGGCGATTGGGAGAATTACCTGCGCGCCGCCGCCTCCGCCGTCGGCAGGAGATGGGGCGCCGGCCGCGGAGTGGACGCCGCCATCTTCTCGGATCTCCCACCTGCCGCCGGTCTCTCTTCATCCTCGGCGTTGATCGTGGCCTTCACTCTGAGCTTGCTGCGCGCGAATGCCGTGCCACCTACGTTCGAGGAGTTGATGCAAGTCCTGCCCGAAGGCGAGCAATTCGTGGGCACACGTGGCGGCGGTATGGACCACGCAGCCTCGCTGGCCTCGCAAACCGGCTGCGCTTCGCTCATCGAGTTCGACCCGCTCGCCGTATATCCCGTGCCGATTCCACCGGACTGGGCTTTCCTGGTGGCCCACAGCCTCACCGCCGCCGAGAAATCGGGAGCCGTCCGCCAGCAGTACAATGCCTGCCGCGCCGGCGGCACAACCGCCCTGGCTCGGTTGGGATTCGCTTCGTACCGCCTGGCCATCGAGGGACGCACCCTCGCGCAATTGGAAGAACTGGCCGCCCACAATCTAAATGGCGCCGAGCGCGCCGCGTTCCTGCATGTCGTGAGCGAAGCCTTGCGCGTCCGCGCCGCAGTCAACGCGATTGAACAGCGCGACGCGGCGCTCTTCGGGTCGCTGCTGCTGGCCTCCCATGCCAGCCTGCGCGACCGCCTGTGCGTCAGCAGCGCCGCGCTCGACCGCCTGGTCGATGCAGCCATCGATTCCGGCGCACTCGGCGCGCGCCTGACCGGCGCCGGATTCGGAGGCTGCGCCGTGGTCTTCTGCCGCCGGCCGGATCTGCCTTCCGTGCGCGCCGGACTGATTCGGCGTTACTATGCGGAATTGCCGGAATTCGACGAGCCTATTCATCTGATCCACGCCGAACCCGGACCTGGCGCACTCGCAGTCGATTAAGGATCTCAATGCACCTCCAAACGCTGGATTGGATCATCGCCGCCGCTTCCATCCTGATCTGCTTCGTACCCGCTCTCTTCTTCGGGAAACGCTCCGGCAAAAGCACGGCCGAATTCTTCGCGTCCGGACGCTCCGTGCCTTGGTGGCTGGCCGGTCTGTCCATGGTCGCCACCACCTTTTCCAGTGACACACCGAACCTGGTGGCCAATTTCGTGCGCACGCAGGGCGTCGCCGGCAACTGGCAGTGGTGGGCGTTCACCCTTACCGGCGTCGCCACGGTGTTCTTTTACGCGCGCCTGTGGCGGCGCTCCGGCGTACTGACCGATCTGGAATTCTATGAAATACGCTACTCCGGGAAGGCCGCCGGAGCCGTGCGCGGCTTTCGCGCCGTATATCTCGGCTTCTTCTTCAACTGCATGATCATGGCCACCGTCGATCTGGCCGCCGTCAAGATCGCCGCCGTCCTGTTCGGCTTCGACCGCTGGCAAACGCTGCTCGCCGTGGGCCTGCTGAACGTGGTGTTCGCCGCGCATTCGGGCCTCTGGGGCGTGCTGGTCATCGACATGATCCAGTTCTTCATCAAGATGTCGGCCGTGATTGCCGCGGCTTACTTCGCCGTCGAATTGCCGCAGGTCGGCGGCATGCACGGTCTGGTGGAAAAACTCTCGCATCTGCGCGGGCCAGGCGGTCTCAACTATCTCAACATACTCCCTGACTTTACTAATAACTGGGACTTAGCCGTGGCGATTTTCGTCATGCCGCTAGCGGTACAGTGGTGGGCCGTGTGGTATCCCGGCGCGGAACCGGGCGGAGGCAGTTACATTGCCCAGCGCATGTTGGCGTCCAAGTCGGAGAAGGACGCGCTCGGCGCGACGCTGTTCTTTAATGTCGCTCACTATGTGTTGCGTCCGTGGCCCTGGATCCTTGTCGGATTGGCGTCTCTGATCGTCTATCCGCAGTTGTCCGATATCCAACGTTCGTTTCCGAATCTGAACCCCAGCCTGGTGGGCCACGATATTGCATTCCCGGCGATGCTGCGCTTTCTGCCGGTAGGTTGGGTGGGACTGATGCTAGGCGGGTTGATCGCGGCTAATTCGTCCACGATCCTGACCCATCTGAACTGGGGAGCGTCTTATCTCGTCCACGATTTTTATCGCCGCTTTATCAAGCCGGGCGAAGGCGAAAAACACTATGTGATGGCCGGCCGCCTCGCCACCGTATTGCTATTCGTATCCTCGTCCGCCCTGGTCTTTGCCTTGGACACAGCCAAACAGAGTTTCAGCCTCATTCTGCAAATCGGAGCCGGTACCGGCCTGCTTTACCTCATGCGCTGGTTCTGGTGGCGAGTGACTGCCTGGTGTGAGATCGTCGCCATGAGCAGTTCGTTCGGCATTTCCATCGGGTTCCTGGTCCTGGCCAAGAACGGCACCGTCGTCGGAACATATCAGCAATTGCTAATCACCATCGCCTTCACCACCGTCTGCTGGATCGCGACCGCTTACCTCGGCCCTCAGACCGATCCGGCCGTGCTGGTCGCCTTCTATAAGAAGGTGCATCCGTTCGGCCCCGGCTGGCGGCGCGTGCGCGAACTGGCGGGCATCTCTCCGGCCCAAGCGGCCGTTTGGTCGCAGCACGAAAACGTCCCGCTGTCGCTGCTTGGCTGGAGCACCGGATGCGCCATGATCTGGTCGGCCCTCTTTGCCGTCGGCAACTTCCTCTATGGCCGCCTGGACTATGCATTCGTCCTGCTGGCCATCTTCATAGTGACCGCGGTAATTCTAATCCGTGTCATCAATCGCCTCTGGAATTAAACCTTGTGGGGCGGCGCCATGCGCCGCCGCGGGGCTTTTAGCCCCGCCCTGGAGTTTTCTACATTTGCGGCAGGCGAAACCCTGGGGGGCGGGCTTGAGCCCGCGCGGGGCTATAGCCCCGCTGGTAGCACAGGCTTCAGCCTGTGTTGGGCGAGCTACGCTCGCCGAAGAGCGGGCCTGCGAGGCCCGCGCAGGCTGCGAGCCTGCCCCACTACGGCGGACAGAATGTAGAAACTCAAGCGCGGGGCTTTTAGCCCCGCCAAGCCGGCACTCCCGATAATAGAACACCAGATCCAGTTTAGGCGGGACATATCCCATCGTCCGCAGAAATCCGGATACCTGCCCCCGATGGTGCGTCCCATGATTCACCACGTGTAACACCAACTGACCCAGCGGTTGCCGAAAGGGATTGCCCCGCATATCCGTGTAAGCCACGTCCGCCCCGGCGTCCTCATCCGTTAGTCCCGCGGCCCATTCCGTCCACTGCCGATAAAGGGCCGGCCAGTCGCTTTGCAGCACCGCCAACTGATAATCCGCGTCCGTCGGGAATCGATTCGCCGGTTCTCGCTTGAGCCGCGCCAGCCACAGCCGATCCGCCCCAAACACATGCACCAGCGTCCCCAAGACGCTCTTGTCCGCGGTACCGAAATCGCGAGTCAGTTCCTCCTGCCTAAGTTGGCCCGCAGCCTTCACCAGTAACCCGCTGGCCCACGCACTGTAACCGATATGAGAACGGATAACATCCGCCGAAGCGTTCATCCGGCCCTCCTCAGAAGTGTGCCTTCAAATCCGTAAACCGCTCCAACGTTAATAGCCGCCCCTGGCCCGGCCGGATATCCTGCCGCTCCAGAGTCCAGGTATGCGCGTGCGGAATGAAGACTGCGTTCAAGCCCGCTTCCAATGCCGGATTGATATCCGATTTCACGCTGTTACCCGCCATCCAGGTCCGCCCCGGATCGATGCCGCGCTGTTCGACCAGGGTCCTGTAAGCCGCCACGTCTTTCTCCTTCACAATCGCCGTATGGCCGAAGTAAGTCCCCAGGCCCGAACGGTCGATCTTCAGCTTCTGTTCGTCCGGATGGCCCTTCGTAAACAGCGTCAGGTCGTGCCGCGATGCCAGGTATTCCAACGTCTCGGGCACGCCGCCAATCACCTCCATCGGGCAATCCAGAATCCGTTCCGCAAACGACATCACCGCCCGCAGATCCCCCTCGCGCACATCCCGCTCGGCCAGGTGCTGGTAGCATTGCCGCAGGTTGCGGCCGAAGTTCAGCGAGCCGTAACCGTGGATCTTGGAGTTGGCCAGCTCGATCTCGTCCAGCACGTCGCGAATCTCCGGCGCACTCAGGCTGGAATGGTCCAGATACTCCACAAATTCGTCGAACGCCCGCTCGAAGTAGATGTTGTTTTCCCATAGCGTGTCGTCGGCGTCGATCATCAGGTATTGTCGCGTCATCTCTTTATCTGGGGCGCCAGCCGGAACGGGACCTCGATCAGCGCGTCCACTTCCACGGGCTGGCCGTTGCGCAGCGCCGGCTCGAACTCCCACTTGCTCACCGCCTCTTGCGCGCTCTGGTCCAGACGGTCGTCCAGGTGCCGCAAGAGCACCACCGTGTCCACCCTCCCATCTGTGCGAACCACCGCGGCAAGCCGCACGTTCCCTTCAATGCGGTCCGCGATCGCCGCGGGGTAATACTTGGGGTCCACCTTGCGTATGGGAACCGGCAGCGTCAACGTGCCGCTCCCTCCGGATGCGTCTCGCTCCGCGAACCAGATCATCCAGCTTCCGCTGTAGCTGGTGATGTTGGGCATCTGGACGGACATGGCGTAAGTCTCCCGCCCGCTCCACAGCGGGTCGGGCGCGGATGAAACGCGCACCGCCGCGGGATGCGGTCCGGCCATCGACGCTGCCGGCAAGCTGCTGCGCAGCGCCGCGCGCAAGTTGGCCTCCGACGTTGCCGGCCCCAGCGCCATCAGCGTAGGCTTGGCATCCGCAGCCCCGTTGTGGACGAACAAGCCGGGCAGAGTCAGCATTGCGGCATCCGCCGGCGCATCCGTCCCGCCAGTGCGGCGCGGTTGCGGCCCGGCCGCGAACTCGGCGTTGCGCGAACCTTCCGGCGGCGCCGGCGCGTGCTCAGCGGGGTTTAGTCCCACGATCGCCATGCTGACAGCGGACGCCGGCGGCGGCTCAGGCGGAAATGGCGTGGGCTTGCTCACGCTATTAGCCAAAACGGGCGGAGCCGCCATAGCGGGATTCGCCGCCGCTACCGCCGGGACATCCGGTAACACTGGTAGCGCGGGCACCGGCTTATCCAGCGCGCGGACCGCTCGCGGCGCCACGAAATCGCGCGGTGGAGCCTTCACCACGTGCGTGCCCGGTAGCTTGACCGCGCCGTTCAGGTTCCGCGCCGAGTGAATCTCCGGGGGCGCGGCCAGCACGGCTGCATCGGCCGTAGGCGGAGGCGCTACCGGTGGCGGCGCAAACAACTTAGGCTGCGGCGGCGGCTCCGGACGCACCGCCCGCACGGCCAGCACGTTGGGCGACTGCAGCTCCGTGTGCAGTTCCAGTTTGGGAGCCGGCTGCCACACGAATTGCCGCGCGCGCTGAGCCTTCTCCGAAGCCGCTACGATCTTCTGCGGCGCCTTCGCGTCCGCCCGCGGCGGTCTCGCGTGTTTGGGCGCCGCGGTGGGCGAAACATCCGGCAGCTTCTCGCGAAAGTCGTACCACACCAGCTTGCTCCGGTGCGGCTTAATCGCCTGCGCGTAAAGCGATTTCGGTTCTTCGCGCACCGGCCCCCACGCCACCCACGCCAGCAGCAGTCCGTGCGTCAGCAACGAAACCGCGAACGCCGCCGGCCTGGGTCGTGCGTACATGCCTTCTTTAGATGCCCGCCGGCTTGCCGCCGAATCCGTTTCGCGGGGCCACCTGCCGCACCCGCGCGATATGCCTTTGCCGCGGCACGAACTGCGAGAGGAATTCGCTCAGCTCCCGCAAACGCTGCGCCTCCGACCGTGTGCGCAGCAGCGCATTCAGAAAATCCAGGTCCGGCAGCCCCTGTGCCAGTTGAAAACTGAGCTGCGGGTCGTCCAGGTTCGGCTCCGGAGTGGGCGGTTGCAGCACGCCCGATTCCAACAGGCTCTTGTATTGCGTCAAAGCCGCATGCTGCGCTTCCAGCGGCGCCGGCACTTCGGCATCGTCGTCGTCGAAGAACTGCACCTCGCCGCGCAGATAGTCCTTCTCTTCGTCCAGCATCACTACTTCGAATCGCCGCCGCCCGCATGTCATGATGTCCAGCTTCCCGTCCGGATAGTTCTTCAGCACCTTCTCCACGATCACCGTGCAGCCTGCGTTCACGATGCCATCTTCCTTCGCCAGCACGATGCCAAACTCGGAGTTATCCCGCAGCGCATTGCCGATCATCTCCTTGTAGCGGTCCTCGAAAATGTGCAGCGGCAAGTGCGTGCGCGGAAAGATCACTACATGCAGCGGGAATAGCGGGAGCAGCCGCGTGGACATGCTACCATTATTGCGTCTCAGGCTGGTTCGGGCAATACTGAGGCGCGAGTGCAAAAGGCTGTGAAGCCCTGGTGGGGCGGGCGATTCCGCCTGCCGGGCGAGCGGGTGCCATGCGTATCGACGGAAAAGTGGTCCTCATCACCGGAGCTTCCGAAGGCATCGGCGCGGCCTGCGCGGCCGCATTCCGGAAGCGTGGCGCGCGTCTTTCGCTGGTCGCCCGCTCTCGGGAAAAGCTGCGCGCCGCCGGTGGGCCCGACGCTCTGATTACTCCTGGCGATCTCGCCCAGCCCGAAACCCGCCAGGCCGCCGTGGCCGCCACGCTCGATCGATTCGGCGCCATCGATATCCTGATCAACAACGCCGGCATGGGCCTCTACGACCCCGCCTGGTCGGCGCCTCTCTCCGATGCGCGCAGCCTGTTCGAGTTGAATTTCTTCGTGCCGCTGGCCCTCACGCAACTGGTCGCGCCGCATATGCGCCGGCGTTCCAGCGGCGTCATCGTGAATGTTTCGTCGGTCGCCGGACGAGTTACGCTGCCCTGGCTCACGCTCTATTCCGCCTCCAAATACGCCCTCTGCTCCCTCACCGACGGCCTCCGCATGGAGTTGAAGAAGGATGGCATTCACACCATTACGGTCTGTCCCGGCTACGTAAAAACGGGATTCCAGGACCACGCTCTGGGCGGCGGGCCGCCGCCCAAAATCGCGCGCAGCAAACAATTCGCCATCACCCCCGAGCAGTGCGCCGAAGCCATCGCCCGCGGTGTGGAACGCGGCGCGCGCACCGTGATGGCGCCCAGGTCTGGCTGGCTAATGGTCCTCGCCGAGCGTCTCTTTCCTTCCCTGGTTGACGCGCAACTCGCCGCCATCTTGCACGACGTATGATCCTGAAGCTAAAACGCACGCCCGGCATCTACCTGGTCGGATTCATGGGTTCCGGCAAGAGCACCATCGGCCGTCTGCTCGCCGCGCGCATCGGCTGGCACTTCGTCGATTTGGACGCCGAGATCGAAGCCGCGGAAGGGATGACCATTCTGGAAATCTTCGAGACGCGCGGCGAGGCCGAATTCCGGCGCGTGGAGCGCGAGAAACTGCGCGCGCACGTGCGCACTGTCGAGTGCGGCCGGCCCGCTATTTTGGCGCTGGGCGGCGGCGCGATCGTCCAACCCGAAAACTACGCGCTGCTCGAAAACAACGGAGTCACCATCTGGCTGGATTGCCCCTTTGAGACCGTGCGCCGGCGCACCCAACCGGCTTCGCACCGGCCGCTGGCGCGCGATCCCGTGAGCTTCGCGCAGCTTTACGAAACGCGCCGCGAGTCCTATGCGCGGGCCGATTACCGCATTCCCATCGAAAGCGACGACCCGGCCGTCGCCGTGGAAGCCGCACTCCGGCTGCCGTTATTCAAATGAGGTTGGAAGCCAATCTCCGCCGCCAGGCGCGCGCCATCTTCAAGGCCGCGCTGCAGGCCGCCAATCCCGCGGAAGGCGTCGCCCGCCGCCTGGCGCGCGAGGACTTGACGCGTTATCGCCACATCTATGCGATCGGTGCAGGCAAGGCCGGCGCGGCCATGGCGCGCGCCGCCGAGCGGGTATTAGGCCGGCGCCTGACGCGTGGCCTGCTAAACGTCAAGTACGGCCACCTCGCTCGGCTGCGCCGTATTGAGCTGAACGAATGCGGCCACCCGGTGCCCGACCAACGCGGTGTGGATGGCTCGCGCCGTATCGCCGAAATCGCCGCCGGCGCAGGTCCGGACGACCTGGTGCTGTGCCTCATCTCCGGCGGCGCCTCCGCCCTGCTGCCCTTTCCCGCCGATCCCATCACGCTCGACGAAAAACAGGAAGTGACCAGATTGTTGTTGGCCTGCGGCGCCAGCATTCACGAGATCAACGCGGTCCGCAAACACATCTCCCAAATCAAAGGCGGCCAACTGGCGCGCCTGGCTTATCCCGCGCGGGTCCTTTCGCTGATGCTTTCCGACGTGATCGGAGACAATCTCGACGTGATCGGCTCCGGCCCCACCGCGCCGGACGCCTCCACGTTCGCGCTGGCCCGCGGCATTCTGGAGAAATACGAAATCTTCCAGCGAGCGCCCGCCGCCATCCGCGAGCGCATCGCACGTGGCGCGTGCGGCGGGATTCCCGAGACACCCAAACAGGGCGACACGATCTTCACCCGCGTGCGCAACGTGGTCACTGGCAGCAATCGACTCGCGGTGGATGCCGCCGCCGCGCGCGCACGCCAACTGGGGTTTCGCACGCTGGTGCTGTCGACGTTCGTCGAAGGCGAAACGCGCGAGATCGCCCGCATGCACGCCGCCGTCGCCAAGGAGATTGTACATGCCGGGCGCCCGCTCAAGCCGCCGGCTTGCGTGATCACCGGCGGCGAAACCACCGTCACCCTGCGCGGCGACGGTCTGGGCGGACGCAATCAGGAATTCGTGCTGTCGGCGGCCATCGATATCGCCGGCCTCGAAAACGTGGTCGTATTCAGCGCCGGCACGGATGGCAGCGATGGCCCAACCGATGCGGCGGGCGCCATCGCCGACGGCCGCACCCTCGCGCGCGACCCGCGGGCGCCCGAGTTCCTGGCGCGCAACGATTCATATCGCTATTTCGAAGGGTTGGGCGACTTGGTGGTGACCGGGCCCACCAATACCAACGTGATGGATGTGCGCCTGATCCTGGTGGGGGGGCAGCCGTGAGCTTCTGGCGCAAAGAGGTGATCGACTTCGCGCTGGATCGCGAAACCGCCACGCACATTCTCGAACAAAAGGAGTGGATCGCGCGCGAACCGCACAATCCGCGGCCCTGGTACAACCTGGCGCAACTCTATCGCATCGAGCGGAAACAGGACGAAGCCCTGGCGCTGCTGCTCGAAGCCGTGCGCCTCGACGACGCATGCGCCGATGCGCACGTGGCGCTTGCCGAGATTTACGCCGTCCGCGCGGACTATTCCGCGGCATCCCAACACGCCCGCAAGGCAGCCGAAAACGGCAATCCGCGCGGTGTGGAATTGCTGCGACGGCACGGCGTGGCGTAAAACGCCTCCTGCAATTCCCGGATACAATCAAATGGGCATGCAAGAACTGGCCTTCTGGAAAGCAGTCGTCGTGGACGAATCCAACTTCCTCGAAGCGATCGTTGCCCTGCTGACCGAGAACCACATTCGTTACTGTGTGATCGGCGGCCAGGGAGTGAACGCTTATGTGGACCCGCTGGTTAGCCTCGATCTGGACCTGGTGGTCGCGGTAGACCAACTGGAACCGGTCTCCCGGCTGCTGGAGGCACAATTTAGAGTCGAGCGCTTTCCCCACAGCCTCAACGTCGCCCAGGGCGGGTCGAAGCTGCGTGTGCAAATCCAAACCGATCCGCGCTATTTCGCGTTCGTCGAGAAGGCCCGCCCAGCCAGCGTGCTTGGGCTCAGCTTGCCCGTGGCCGGAATCGAAGACATTCTGCAAGGCAAGATCTGGGCCGCACAGGACCAGGCTCGACGCCCAAGCAAGCGGCGGAAGGATCTACTCGATATCGAGCGTATCGTGGACGCCTATCCGGCTTTACGGGCGCAGGTTCCGCCGGATATCCTCGACCGGTTGCAATAGCCTTAATAGCGGTCTAACAAATCGCCGATTCGAATCGCGAATCCGGGGATAATTTCCGGACGGAACTCGTCGTTCTCATCCAGGATGACCCGCCGGTCGGCGGAGAGCAGAAACACCTGCCTCGTTTCCACGGAAAAAATCCAGACTTCCTGCGTGCCGCACGCCCGGTAACGCCGCGCCTTTTGGACCAGCTTATCGAGCGTATCGTTGGCCGACACCACCTCAATAGCCAAGTCCGGGACAAACCGCTGTACCCGTCGCTTTGGATCGAACAGCGGCCGTTTCGACTCGTTGAAGAAGCTCACGTCAGGCCCGTGCGCGTTGCCGTCGAAATCGTATTCCTGCTCGGCTATGACAATGCCGAGTCGATGCTCCCTGACAAACGGCCGCATTAGCTCAACCAGGAAATCGCGAAACAGATTGTGTTGTCCGTTGTTGCCAGACACGTCTACCAGCTCTCCATCCACCAGTTCATGATTGCGCGCCAAATCCTCGGGGAGGCCCTCGAAGTCGTCGATCGTCAGTCCGGTCACTGCCGCCATGAATTTATTGTACCCGCTTCCCTCGCCGGTAGATCGCTTTGCCATCGAACACCGTCGTCTCCACCCGCACCCTCTCGATCTCCACCGCCGGTATGCTCAGAATATCGTCCGACACCACCACCATATCCGCCACCTTGCCCGGCTCGATCGATCCCTTGATCCTCTCTTCGAAGCTGGCATAAGCCGACCCCATCGTATAAGCCCGAATCGCCTCGGCCACCGTAATTTTCTGCTCCGGCACCCAACCGTCCGGATGTTTGCCATCCAGCGTGCGCCGCGTGGCCGCCGCGTAAATCCCCATCAGCGGCTGCATAGGCGCCACATCCCAATCCGACCCGAACGCCAGCACCGCTCCCGAGTCCAGCAGCGCGCGGAATGCGTAGGTGCCCTTCGCGCGCTCGGGCCCGATGCGCTTTTCCGCCCAGCGGCCGTCGTCGACGCAATGATACGGCTGCATCGAAGCGATCACGTGCAGCTTGCCGAAGCGCGGGATATCCTCCATGCGTAGATGTTGCGCGTGCTCGATGCGAAAGCGCCGGTCGCGCGCCCCATTCTGCCGCATGGCTTCTTCGTACATTCCCAATATGATGTGGTTGGCCTTGTCGCCGATGGCGTGCACCGCTACCTGCAACCCCGCGCGATCCGCGTCCAGAATGTGGGTCTGCATCTTGCTTTCCGGAATCATCTCGCTGTTCGCCAGTCCCGATGTGTTCGGCGCGTCCAGATAAGGCTCGAAAAAGAGCGCCGTCGTGGACCCCAGCGAGCCGTCGGCGAAGCCCTTCAGCCCGCCGATGTGCAGCTTCTCGCCGCCAAAGTCGGCGCGCAGTCCGACCGCTGCCAGCCGTTCCCATGTGGCCAGCGGCTGGTGGCCGGAGATGCGCACGGTCAACTCGCCGCGTGCCAGCAGCGTTTGATACACGCGCAGGATCTGCGGCGCCGCCGACATATCCTGCACGCTGGTGACGCCGTTCTCCGCCGCGTAGCGCATCGCCGCGCGCACGGCATCCGCGATCTGATCCTGGGAAGGCGCCGGGATCGCGCGATACATACGTTCCATGGCGGCATCCTTCAGCACCCCGGTAGGTTCGCCCCCTGCGTCGCGGACAATCGTCCCGCCGGGCGGGTCTGGCGTCTCGCGCGCGATGCCCGCGAGCTGCAACGCCGCGGAGTTGGCCAGCCCCATGTGGCCGTCCAGCCGTTCGACGAAAACCGGATGCCCTGCGCTGGCTGCATCGATCGACTGGCGCGTCGGCAGCCGCGCGGGAGTCCAGTTCTCATGATCCCAGCCGCCGCCGGTAATCCAGCGGCCCGCCGGCTGTTTCACCGCGAACTCGGCGATGCGCCGCCGGAACTCATCCTCGGATTTCGCATCGCGCAACTGCACGCCCGCCAGATTCTCGCCGCCGCTGAAGAAATGCACGTGCGCGTCGTTGAATCCCGGCAGCACCAGCTTGCCGCCCACGTCGATCGTCTCCGTGCCCGCCCCCACCCACCTGCGGATCTCGGCGTTCGATCCTACGGCGGCAATCCGGCTCCCCAGGCACGCCACCGCCTCCGCGCGCGGCTGTGCGTCGTTCGCCGTCCATATTTTGCCATTCAGCAGCACCAGGCTGGCTGCCGGCTGCGCGCTAGCTGCACGAAGACAGGCCATCAGAAGCATCGTCGAAAGTCCCACCCGTAATCCGGACATTCTCCGATTGTATAGAATGAGAGCCTTCCGGGCCATCAAATGCGTTCACCCCGCGGCCATACTTTCAGGGCACATGTAGCGCCGCCGTATCGCCTTGCCCTCGGTGCGGCCTGACCACAATCTCGACATCGTGGTTTAGCGCTACCAGGAACCGCAGCAGCCGCTCGACCGAAAACAGCCGGAACTCGGCGCGGAGCATCTTGGAGGCCACCGAAAACCTTAGACAAGCGCACGGCCATTTCGGGGGATATGCCGCGCCTCTCGTTCACCAGTTCCGACAATGTGGTGCGCGTCACGCCGAGGGCGGCGGCGGCATCCGTGATGCTCAAGCCCAAAGGCAGAATGCACTGGCGCAGCACGAAGCCGCCGGGGTGCGGTGGGTTCTTCATCGGCATGGTTTTATCTTCCTTCAGTGGTAATCGACATAATCAACGTCCAGTGCGTCGCCGTCCGCAAGCGGAAAACCACCCGCCAGTTGGCGCGTACCGTGATCGCCCAAAAACCTTTCAGCTCGCCCTTGAGCGGATGAAGCTTGAAGCCGGCACATCTATATCGGCGGGAGTTCCGGCGGCGTCCAGGCGCACCAGAATGTCACGCACCTTTTGCAGATGTTCCGGATTAATGCCGCGCGGGTCGCCGTCCTCGTAAAGGCGCTTCAGTCATTTGTGGCGGATCGAGACGATCATTCCGTACCGTAACGCGTAACGTAACGGCTGTCAAGCCAAGACGCGCCGGTCGGTCGAAAGCTTACGTCAGGCCCGCTTGTTGAGTCCTGCATTAGCAAGAGAATTATCCGTGACCCGTTTCGGAGCGCCGCCGCCCGGAACTTGTTGCTCGGGAACCTGGCTGTTTAGCCCGCTCGGGAATTGGAGGTAATATGTTGGTTGGCTGCGAAGTTCAGCTATCCGCTCATGAGCCACTATAGGCCAGAATGCTTCGTTATAGCACCGATCGGCGGCGATCCCGCCGTCACGGAAGTGTATCGCGATGACATCAAACCGGCAGTTGAGTCGCTCGGAATTCAATGCGTCCGGGCAGACGAGGCGCACTTCACTCGTCCAATAATGGAAGAAGTATTGGATCGTATTTCTCGAGCCTACTTCATCGTTGCCGACCTCACTAACGAGCGGCCAAACTGCTACTACGAGCTCGGCGTCGCACACGCGCGCGGCCAAACTGTAATCCACATTATAGATAAGACAACTCGCAAGCACTTCGACGTACAAGGGTACCCATTCATCGAGTTTGGGGAACCAAAGCAACTGCGGCGCAAGCTTCGGGAGCACATCGTCAAGCTGGTCTTGACGACAAAAGGGTCCGACGATGACGACTTTCGGCTGGGGCGGTTCGGCCGCTGCGCCTGGCGGAATGGGCGGCTTCTCACAGCGGAGATCGTCGGGCGCGGTAAGACGCGGTGGAACGTCAGGATTCTGGTGTATGCCACACCTCGCTGGCCGGAGCTCAACGGGTCCGCAACCTTCTATTACGACCGCACCGTTGAACCTTTGAGCGAGACCGTGAAGGTCAAAAACGGCATCGCTGAAACGATGCTCTCCGGAATCATGGGCGGGTTCACGGTCGGGGCCAGGTGTGACGATGGGAAAACCAACCTCGAGCTGGATCTCAGCCGGTTTAAATGGCCAATCCCAACGCCGTAGCCAAAGGCCTTGCTCCCCGGGAATACGAAATCGTGGCCCATCGACATCTCGCCGGGCATCGTGCTCTTCGACCATCCGGACCATTCGAGCGGCAGGCGGACTTGGGCGGCATCAAGGCGAGGGACTGGGCGTTCTGCGGCTGACGGACTATGCCTGACTTGGCGAGTGTATCCTGAAGGGTAGAGGGACGATGGCCATCGGACAGGGGATTGCTCAGCGCGTCGAAGCGTTGCCTCCGGAACCGTGGGAGCAGGTGCTCCGGTTCGGCGCTTCTTTGGCCGATTCGGCGCCAAAGGGCGAGCGCGGCGCGGCGCTACGTCAGTTCGGCGTCGTCGCTCGGCGCCGTCTCGGCCCGGCAGATGACGCAAGCGTTGCGCCAATCGGCAATCGGCGCGCAAGATGCCATCCCGCCCACAACCAAGGCGGCCACTATCTATGTCTTGGCAAGGATACAGTCTTACTTACGATGGGTTTATGACTACGGAAAACCAGGCTGAATTGCGCGAGTTGGGCTCGACCGGGCTGAAAGTGTTCCCCATCGCGCTGGGCTGCATGGGCATGTCCGGCATGTACGGCGCCGCCGACGAAAACGAAAGCATCGCGACTATTCATGCGGCTCTGGACGCGGGCGTGACGCTGCTCGATACCGGCGATTTTTATGGCGCGGGTCACAATGAAATGCTCATCGGACAGGCGCTGAAGGGACGGCGCGCGCAAGCGCTGCTGTCGGTGAAGTTCGGTGCGCTGCGGTCTCCGGACGGCGGCTGGGGCGGCTTCGATGGGCGTCCGGCGGCGGTCAAGAACTTCGCCGCGTATAGCCTGAAACGGCTCGGCGTGGACCACATCGACATTTACCGTCCGTCGCGGCTGGATCCAAGCGTTCCGATTGAGGACACCATCGGCGCGATTGCCGATTTGATCCGGGCCGGCTACGTGCGATATGCCGGGCTATCGGAAGTGGGACCGGATACGATCAGGCGGGCGCATGCCGTGCTGCCGATCGGCGATCTGCAAATCGAGTACGCCCTGATCAGCCGCGGACCGGAAGCGCGGATCTTTCCAGTGCTGGAGGAGTTGGGCATCGGGGTGACCGCGTATGGCGTACTTTCGCGCGGGTTGCTGAGCGGCTCCAAGCCCGCCGTGCAGGGGGACTTTCGAGCGCACCTGCCGCGCTTCAGCGGCGGGAATGCTCCACGGAATGCCCAGGTCGTCGAGGATCTGAAACAACTCGCCGCGGAAAAGGGCGTCACGCCGGTGCAATTGGCCATCGCGTGGGTGCTCGCCAAAGGACCACGCATCGTCCCAGTGATCGGAGCGCGGACGCGCCCGCAGCTTTCCGAATCGCTGGCGGCGGTGCGGGTGAAACTTTCCGCGTCCGAATTGGCGCTCATCGAGGAGCGCGTGCAGCCCTCCGCTATCGCGGGAACGCGCTACGATGAACGGCAGATGCGGATGCTCGACAGCGAGAGGTAGGGCAGCGCCATGCGCTTCCTCGCGTGAATCAAAACATGGAACTACCACCTTTTCTACTCGACCAATGGATTGCACAAAAGAACACCGCCAATCCGCCGATCGAGTATGACCTGGCCTCCAGCACCGGCCCCGTCTGGACGCTGCGCGAACTGCTGGCGCTGTCGCACAAGGATGAGATGGAGGCGCTGCTCGATACTCCCGTGTCTTACACCAGCGCCGCAGGCACTCCGGCGCTACGCACGGCGATCGCGGCACTGGAGGGAGTCGACGCCGACGACGTGCAGGTGGTGACGGGAGCCTCCGAGGCGCTGCTGATTCTGTTTTTCCTGGCGGCGGAACCGGGGGCGAATGTGGTGCTTCCCAGGCCGGGTTTCCCCGCGAACGCGGCTGTGGCGGAGTCCTTCGGGATTGCGGTTCGTTACTATACCTTGCGCGCCGAGAATCGGTTCCGCGTGGATCCCGACGAGATCCGCCGGCTGGTGGACCGCGACACGCGCTTGCTGCTGGTGAACTCGCCGCACAATCCCACGGGCGCGGTTTTGAGCGGCGAAGAGATGCGGGACCTGCACGATTTTTGCGTCGAACGCGGCATTCAGTTCGTCTCGGACCAGGTGTATCATCCCATCTATCATGGCCCGGAGATGCGGTCGGCGGCGCGCCTGCCGCACGCTACCGTGATCGGCGATTTCTCGAAAGCGCTTTGCCTGAGCGGGCTGCGCGCCGGCTGGATGATCGATCGCGATCCGGTGCGGCGCGAGCGCTATCGCAATGCGCGCAATTATTTCACCATCACGGGAAATGTCTTCGGCGAGCGGCTGGCCGTTCTCGCGCTGGAGCATAGTCAGCGGATTTACGCGCGCGCCAGCCGTGTAGCAAAGCAGAATCTGGAGCTTTTGGATCGGGTCTTCGCGCAGTATGCCGGCTTCTTGCATTGGGAGCGGCCCAGTGGCGGGATGACCGCATTTCCGTGGCTAGGAGATGGGCTGGAAGATGGGCTGGCGGACGGCGCCGGCACCCGCAAGTTTTGCATGAGACTTGCCAAACGAGGTGTCTTGGTGGTGCCCGGCGACTGTTTCGGCCAGCCGTCGCATTTCCGTCTGGGATTCGCGGCCGCTGGCGACCGCTTCCCGCTCGCCATGGAACGCTTCACCGAGTTTCTGCGGGTGGAATCGAAGAGCCCAGCCTTGACAGGCTGAAGCCTGTGCCGCACGTGTTCACATGAGTGTGAACACGGCACGCATGAGTGCGTGCGCCACAAGGTATAATTTCCAGCATGAAACGATTGGCAGCAGTGTTCGCTTTGTTTTCCTCGCTGGCGTTCGCCGAAACCTGGAACGGCACGCTGGTGGACGTGATGTGCAAGAACCAGGACCTGGCCGGCCACACCACCAAGTGCGCCATCGGCTGCTCCAAAAGCGGCTATGGACTGGTGCTGGCGGATGGCAAGTTCGTGAAGTTCGACGAGGCCGGCAACGCCAAGGCGTTGGCCGCATTGAAAGCCACGGCCAAAGAAAAGGACCTGAAGGCCAAAGTCACCGGCACGCTGGACGGCGAAACCGTTCAGGTGGAGTCGGTGGAGCTGCAATAGCGCTTGCGGATCTCCACCCAGGCGGGAAATACTTCGGGATTTTCCAGCCAGACGAGCATCCACTGGGCCATCTCGTCCTTCTGCGCCTTTTTTTCGGGCGAGGTTTTGGGGCGGCGAGCCAGGAAGCGGGCGCGGTCCTTGGCGGCGATCACCTGGCGGCGGCAATAGCGCGCTCGTGGGCGGTTGCCCGCGGCCATCGCTTCCGCGTAAATCGCCAGCATATCGCGCAGGTCGCGCTCCAGATCCGCGAACGATTTCTGGCGAATTCCCGCGTAGGGTTGCGCAAACGGCAGCCCGGTCTCGCGCAGCAGATCTCTCAGATAGCTTTCCGAGACGGGTGCTAGCGCGCGCAACGCCGCCTGCCATTCCGCTTCGCCGATGGCCGTAGTCGGACCGGCAGCCAGGAATTCGCGGAGGGCCTGTTTCCTGGATTTTTCAGGCATGCGGATGGGTAATGTAGCGTGGAAAGCGGCCCAACAGTCCCCCATAGAGCGCATGGCCCACCATCATGGGGCCGCTATGGGTGTACAGTGGAATGAGTGGATTGATGTTCCGCCACAAAATAGCGAACGACAGGTAATACCAGCCGAGGCCCACCAGCACTCCGATCAGGGTGATCCGGAGGCTGGCGTCGCGGCTTGCGAGGGTGAGACCGAATAGAGCGCCGATGGTCCCGTAGAGGACCAGATAGAGCGCGATCCCCGCCACGGTTCGGGAAGTGAAATCCCGGCCCAGAGCCGCTTCGCCGTAGAAAGTCGTAGCCATGATGTTGGCCGCGGTCCAGATGGAACGGCGGTACCAGGCGGAAGCGAGCGCCAGCCATCCGAGAAGAATCAGAGCGGCGAGAATGCCGGCTTCGAGACCGGCGAGGAGCCCGTCCGTCTCCCGTTTTTTGTGCAGGTTCTCGCCACCGCCCATGAAATCAGCCTATACTGTCCTATTGGTAAAGGCAAAACGTCAGCGCAAATGAAACGTCGCGTCGTCATCACAGGAATCGGGGCCGTGAGCCCCAACGGAATCGGCAGAGAGGCCTTTTGGGAGGCCAGCCGCAACGGGGTGAGCGGGGTGCGCCGCATCAGCCGCTTCGACCCTTGCGGCTCGCCCGTGCAGGTGGCCGGCGAGGTGGTGGGCTTCGACGAGTCTCTATACGTCGATCCCAAGGACCGCCCGCACGTGTCACGCGTGGTGCCGCTGGGCGCCGCCGCGGTGCGGGAAGCCATGGAGGACGCCGGCGTCGACGTCCAGTCGATGACCCGCGAGGAACTGCGGGGGATCGGCGTCATCGTGGGATCGGGCGGCGGCAGCCTGGAGTTCACCGAGGAGCAGTACCGCCTGTATTATTCCGGCAAGCAGAAGCAATGCAGCGTGTACGTCATCCCTACCTCCACCATCGGCACGCTGGCCAGCGAGATCTCCATGCGGTTCGGCTTCCGCGGCATGAGCCATATTATTTCGACGGGGTGCACCTCTTCCACCGACGCCATCGGCTACGCCTATCGCAACATCCAAGCGGGCGTGCTGGACATGATGGTGGCGGGCGGCGTGGACGCGCCGATCGCGCCGCTGATCCTGCGTGGGTTCGTCCTGATGCGCATCATGAGCACGCGCTGGAACTCGCAGCCGGAGCGGGCTTCGCGGCCTTTCTCGCGGGACCGCGACGGGTTTGTGATTGCCGAGGGCGCCTGGTTCTTCGTGATGGAGGATTTCGAACGGGCGCGGGCGCGGGGCGCGCATATCTACGGCGAAGTGGCGGGGTATGGGTCCACCTGCGAAGCCTTTCACCGCGTGCGCCTGGAGGAGTGCGGCGAAGAGCCCGCCCGCACCATGACGATGGCCATGGAAGAAGGCGGCATTGGGCCGGGTGACGTGCAGTACGTGAACTATCACGGCACGGGCACCGAACTGAACGACCGCATTGAGACGCGCGCCGTGAAACTGGCGTTCAACAGCAACGCTTATAAGATCGCGGGCTCTTCGCTGAAGAGCCTGATCGGGCATCCGCAGGGCGCTTGCGGCGCGGCGGGCATTGCGGCTACGCTGTTGGCCATGCGGGACGGCGTGGTGCATCCGACGATCAACGTACAGGAGCCCGATCCGCAATGCGATTTGGACTACATCCCGGATGTCGGGCGGCATATCGACATCGAGCATGCCGTGTCGAATTGCATTGCGTTTGGAAGCAAGAATTCGGCGCTGCTGCTGCGCAGGATTTAAAACCACTTGGTGGGGCAGGCTCGCAGCCTGCGGCGGCCTCGTAGGCCGCCTGCCGCGAAGCTCTGCCGGCTTCTCGCGGAGTTTGGTGGCATGGGCTTAGCCTGTGGAGGCGCGAAGCTCGCCCCAGGCGAGCTTCGCTCGCCCGCAGCCGACTCTGGCCGCCTGAAAGGCGGCTGCGGCCAGGATTGGCCGCCCCACGAAGCCTATCGGGTTATTTACCGGCCGCGATCACTTCATACGGACGCATCATCTCATTGTCTTCGTGTTCCAGTATGTGGCAATGCCAGACGTAGCGTCCCACGAAGCCCTCAAAGGGGACGATGATGCGTGTAACCATGCCGGGATCGGCGCGCACCGTATCCTTCCATCCGGCTTCACAGGGATCGGGAGGGGTGGCTGCGCCGGTATACCGCACCACATTCCGGTTCTGATAGGCGAAGGCGTCGAAACGCCGGCGGTCCAGGATCTGAAAACGCACCAGGTGCAGATGAATGGGGTGCGCATCGTCGGTCACGTTCATAAGATTCCAGATTTCGACCGAATTCAAGACCGGGCTCTCCGTGATCGGCGCGTGCCAGGGCGTATTGTTTAGCAGCATGGTCGCGGAATCGCCGCGAAGGTCGTCGATCTCTCCCAAGCTGAGCATGCGGGTCTTCACGGCTTCGGCTTCCGCCATTCGGCGCACGGAGCGCAGCGCCTTGGGCACCGAACTGGTGTCGGGCGATGCGGCTGGCACCACCCGCAGTTGCATCACGGGCCGGAATACATCGTTATGCAAGACGACCTTCGCACCCGCCTGGCCGGTGAAATCGACGATCACGTCGGCGCGCTCGCCCGGCGCGAGCGAGAGCTGCCGCAGCGCGACAGGCCCGGGCAGCAGCCCTTGATCGGTCCCGATCTGGTGAAACTCCTGGCGGCCCGATAGCGACAGATGAAAGAACCTGCCATTGGCGGCGTTCAGAACGCGAAAGCGATATTTGCGGGCCTCGACTTCCAGATACGGCAGCAGCTTGCCATTCACCAGCACCGCGTTTCCAAAAAACTCGGGGACCCAGGGCTCGCCGGGAACGGGCGACACCGGGTAGTTCAGTTGGCCGTCCGGATCGAAGGTTCGATCATAGAGCAGCAACGGGATTTCGTATTTGCCGCGCGGGAGGTTCAGAGATTCCTCGAGCTGGTCGCGTACCATGTAAAGTCCCAGCAGCCCGGCGAATATATTGAGCCGGTTGATGCCCATGGTGTGGTCGTGATACCACAGCAATGCGGCGTCCTGGTTGTTGGGGTAGAAGTATGTCGCCGACTTACCGGGAGCATACCAGTCTTCCGGATATCCATCACTCTCCGGAGGGACCTTGCCGCCATGCAGGTGTATGATCGACCGGCCCCCTGGCTTATCGGATTCGGCGCCGTGGAAGCGATGGTCGATGGGCAGAAAGTGCGCGCCCGGCAACTCGTTGGCCCATTCCACCAGCATGCCGGCGCCCTTCTGTGTCTCCAAGGTCGGGCCTGGCGACGAGCCGCCGATTCCCCAACATCTGGTAGGCTTCATCTCCCGATGCACCTGGCTTTCGATCTGGCGCATGGCCAGCCGGTAGTATGGAACTTGGACGGCGGTATCGGCCGGGCTGGGCCGGGAATCCGCCGGCCGGGCTACAGGGGGAATCGGCAGCGGATCGACGAATGGCGTGAGTGTGGCCGGGTCGAGAACGGGCCGCGCGAGTGGCTGCCTATGCGAGTGTTGCGGAGACATGAAACCCGCGGCCATGAAGCCGGCCCGCCGCAGGTATTCCCGCCGTGTAATGGACAATTCCGAGGATCTCCTTTAAAGACCGATTAACCATCGATTAGCCACGGATGGACACAGATCCACACAGATAAGACCGCCCAGTAGTAGGTTAATTTGGTTTTGGAGGGCGGGCAATTCTGCCCGCAGCCGGCTTTCAGCCGGCTCCGCCCGGACAATCCGTCTTGATCTGTGTGCATCTGTGTCCATCCGTGGTTCCAGGCTTTGCTTAGCTTCCGCGCTACAGAATCGGCTCCCCAGTGCTGGGATCGAGAATCAGGATGCTGTTTCTCCGAATCTGCGTGAAATCGAACATCTGGTTGATGGGGCTGGCGATGGTATCGAAACTGCCGTTGCCGATGCGTTGCCCGCTGAGCCAGTTGTCTTCTACAAACCGGATGACCGAGGATTGGTCGGTCAAGGTGTGATCCACGAAATTCTGCCTCGCGTAGGGCGAAATTACCATCAGCGGTTGGCGCATGCCATAACCGCAACGGCCGAGAGCGTGAAGATTGGCCGGATTGATGCCGGGCAAAGAGGTGGCCGCCGTGCCACAGGCGCCGGGGCCGGTCAGCGCGTCGGCCGGTCCGGTGGATGTGTTGACTATGGGCGCCATTTGATGATCGTACCAGCCGTCGGAATCGTCGTACAGGATCACGATAGAGGTGCTGTTCCAAAACGACTTTTGCATGAGCAGGTCGATCAAAGTGACTACAAAGGTCTGTTCATCGAGCGGGTTGGAGTAGCCGGCGTGCGCGTCCTGGTAGGCTGGCGCTTTGATGAAGCTCACGGCTGGAATGACGCCCGCCTCGGCGACGGTCATGAAGTCCTGGAAGTCATATACGTGGTTGGCGGGACCGTTGTGCCCGATCTCGGTGGTCGACGCCGGCCGGGTGTGCTCGGGATTGGCGGTGGAGGTGTAATACTGCGGCCACGAGTGGTGCGGGATGTAATCGGCCGTGGTGCCTGAAAGACCGGTCGAGCTGCGCGCGCAGCCGGTGGTCTGGTTGGCGTTCACGATCGAGAGGTTGAACCCGCCCAGAAACGATCCCCAGGTGATGCCGGCGGCATTCAGCAGATCGCCGATGTTCTGGCCGCCCATGGTCGCCTGATTCCGGGTGGAACTGGAGCACGTGTCGCCGATGGGGTCGGCGTCGCCGATCAACGTAAGCGAGCCGTCGGAGCCGCCGTTGACCTCGTCGCCGGTGCCGTTCAGCGTGGCGATAACGCCGTTGGTTTGTCCGGAAAACATGTTAACCGCGCCGGGACTGGAGGGGCCGAAGTTGCTGCTGTAGGAGTTGTCGTTAAGGGCGAAGTTCTGAGCGTAGTTCCACATCGCGGTCACCGTGTTGCCATCGTAATAGCCCAGGTTCAAGCCCGGCGTGCTGACGATGGGGATGCCGGTGGGCGGCGGACCGGCGGTGCCGACGAACGCTGGAAACAGGTCCAACAATCCCAGGTCGAACGCCTGTTGCTCCGGAGTATAGGAATGGTTCTGATCGGCGGTTACGGCCTGCGAAGGGTCCAGGCGGAACGGATTCGTGGCGCCGGCGCCGTTCGCCGGATTCAGATTCGGATTGTTGGTCAGCAGCGCGGGAGTGTAACCGTTCACCGTGGGTGTGCCCGGCTTAGCTGTGAAGGCCGGTTCGCCCGCCGGATTAGTGGCCACCGGGTAAGCCCCAAAATAGTGATCGAACGAAATGTTCTCGTTGAAGATCACCACCAGGTGCTTGATGGGAGTAGCGGTTGGAATTGCGGCAGCAGGGTCCGTGGCAGCGTACATGGGCGGCACACTGGGGCCCAGAGCGATTAAACAGGCTGCGATCGGGGCCAACAGCCGCTTAGTTGTGGCCGCGGCCACAATTCCGTTGAACGTCCTTATATCCGTCATTTTCAGCATCTTTGCCTCTTTGGTTGAAGTACCCGCCCGGCGCTTTTCCTTGGCGTCCACGGCGTTACCGCGACGTACGCGAGACGGATCTCCCAATCGTAGAAAGCCTGTGTTGCAGGAGTTTGACGGAGCCATGAATATCGGATCAATTCTGCATGTGGGGCGGCCAAGCCGGCTGAAAGCCGGTTGCGGGCGGAATTGATTGCCTCAAGCTAGGCACTCGCCAGTTGGTTGATATCCGCTGTTTCCAATACTCGTTTCGGCGCGCCCCGCTTTGCCGCCGCGAGCATGGCGAGTCCCATCCGTTCAGTGGTCGTCACATACTTCGGAAAAGCAGCCTTCAACAGAGGAAGCAGAGGCCCCAGCACAGCGTAAGAGATCCTGACGAGCTTCGCCTTCGATTTGATCCCGTGCGGCTCGATTAACCCGGGACGGAACATATAAGCCGCCTTGAACGGCAGCGCGAGCAGCGCATTTTCGGTCTGGCCCTTCACGCGCGCCCACATCGTACGGCCGCGCTCGGAACTGTCCGTGCCGGTCCCCGAAACATAGACAAACGTCATGCCGGGGTTCAGCCGCGCCAGCGCCCGCGCCGCCGCCATCGTGAAGTCGTACGTGACGCGCCGGTAATCCGCCTCCTTCATACCCACTGACGAAACACCCAGGCAGAAGAAGCACGCATCGAAGCCGGACAGCTCGTTCTCCGCCGCGGAGAAATCCAGGAAATCGCGATGCACCAGCTCGCGGAGTTTTTCGTGGTGTTGCCCGGTCGCGCGACGTCCGACCGCCAGGACGCTCCGCACCTCCCCATCGATCAGGCATTCGCGCAGAACGCCTTGTCCGACCATCCCGGTCGCCCCGAAGAGAATCGCTTTCATTTATTCACCCACGCCGCTCCAGTCTTTCCGCGATCTCCGAATTCCCCAATTCGCGCGCCCACTCGACGGGAGTCCGTTTGGTCTGCGTGTCCACGATAGACGCGTCCGCGCCGCGCGCCAGCAGTTCTTCGACCACCTCGGTGCGCCCGGTGTACGCCGCATAGTGCAGCGCGCTCTGGCGGCAATACGGCGCCGCATTCACGTCCACGCCGCTATCGAGCAACGTGCGCACCGTCGTCAGCCGGCCGTGCATGGCCGCCACGATCAAGGCAACCTCGCGCGCGCCGGCGTCCCGCGCCACTGGAAACGAGAAGCGGCCGGCGCGATCGTCCGTCCGCCGCGGGATATTGTCCGTACCGGTCCCGGTGGCCAGCATGTGGCGGACTACATTCGTACGTCCCAATCCCGCCGCGTAGATCAGGTTGTCCACGCGCGCGCCCCGCAGCACCAGGCGTTCGGCCGCTTGCGTATAGCCGAACAGCAGCGCACACCCCAGCGGTGCGCCATCGTTAGCCACCCCGTCGATCTTGGCGTCATGATCGGCCAGCACGTCCACCAGGCTCGCCTGCACGCCCGCCAGGTATGGGTGGACGCTGCTGACCGTCAAGCACAGGGTCGTGTCGGCGGTTCCGTAGATGGGCGCCGCCGCGTCGGCTTCGGCCCCTGCCTCCAGCAGGATTCGCGCAATCGCGGGCGAGTTCTTAGGCGAACGCTGCGCTTCCACGCCGTTGGCGGCCACATAGTGCAGCAGCGTGGCCCGATGGGCGAACGGGGCGCGCTCGTGTACCAGGCTGGGGTGCGCCTGTAGCAGCCCGCGGAGGCCATGCTCGTCGCCGGTAGCGATGGCTTCCACAGCCTGCAAAAATGGCGTGTTCATAACTTCCCGTCACTGCGCCGGTTCTTCAATCGCCAGAATCCGGTCCGCTGCCACGTCATGCAACACCTGGTGGATGCGGCTCGGCCACTTAATATCGATCTCCCGGATCGTTTTGGACGCGCCCAATCCAAAGTGCACGCGCGAGTCGCTGGCGCAAGCGTAGCCCACCGCCGTGGTCACCTCGTTGTACTGCTTCGCGCCGTCCTCGCCCGTGATGCGGATTTGCGCCCCCAGCGCCATGCGGTTGCTCTTCTTGCCAATCAGCTTCAGCAGAATCCAGTGGTTCCCGTTTTGCGAAATATTGTGGAAGTATTTCACCTTGCCGTTGAGCACCGACACCACCGCATCGATCCGCCCGTCGTTATCGATATCGCCAAAAGCCACCCCGCGATGCGCCGCCGCCTTCTGGAAATCCGGACCCGCCGCGGCGCTCACGTCTTGAAACTTTCCGTTTCCCAGATTGCGGAAAACCGCGTTGGGCTCCTCGTATTTGCGGTTCGAAAATAGCGCCACGTTGTCCAGCACATTGCCGCGCGCCACGAACAGGTCCTTCCAACCGTCGTTATCGAAATCGAAAATCCCGTTCCCCCATCCGGACATGTCCCGCGTCCCCAGCAGGCGCATTTGAAAGGTTCGCTCCCAAAACTGGCCGCCGCCCCGGTTTTGAAACAGCGGAAACGACTCGTTCTCCACGGCGGTGTGCCAGATGTCCGGACGGCCATCGTTGTCCACGTCCTTGAAATCCGCGCCCATACCGGATATGGCGCTGCCGCTCTGCGTATACGCCACGCCGGCTTCCAGCGCGACCTCCTCGAATTTCTTGCCGCCCAGATTGTGGAACAAAAAGTTGGGACGATTGTCGTTGGCCACGAAAATATCCATGAACCCGTCGCCGTCGTAGTCGGCGATCGCCGCGCCCATCCCCTTGCCGTAATACTTGGCGATGCCCGTTTCGGCGGAAACATCGGTAAAGGTGCCGTCGCCGTTGTTGCGATACAGCGTACCCGGCAGATTCGGGTAGTTATGCGGATGGCAATAGGTGCGCAGATCGGGTTTCGGACCGCAAAAAGGGTCCTTGTTCACTTCCCACTTGCAGTAGTTGGAGACAAACAAGTCGGCCAGGCCGTCGTTGTTGTAGTCCACCCACGCCGCTGAAACGGACCACATCTTCTTGCCGTCCAGGATGCCTCCGCCCACATGCGCCTTGTCGGTGACATCGGTGAACGTGCCGTCTCCATTGTTGCGGAAGAGCTGGTTCTTCCCGGTGTTCAGCACGTAGATATCGGGCCAGCCGTCGTTGTTATAGTCGCCGATGGCCACGCCCATGCCGTAACCTTCACCCGCCACGCCCGCTTTTTCAGTCACATCGGTGAAGGTCCCATCGCGGTTGTTATGGTACAAGCGGTTCCAGTATTTGGGGCTCTCTTTCTTAAGCGACGGGATGGCCGCGCCGTTCACCATGTAGACGTCCAGATAGCCGTCGTTATCGTAGTCGAACAGCGCCACGCCGGCTACCATGGTCTCGGGTTGATTCTTGTTTGGGGTGGGCGAACTATCGGAGACGAAAGTCAGGCCGGAGCGTTCCGCAATCTCTTCGAAAACGATGGGACCCGCGGCGGACCCGGCCAGCAGCGCCCCGGCGCCGATTACAATAGGGATGAAAGCCTTCACGCCTTTGGAATTCCCAGTCTATCAGAGTGGGGCAGGCTCAAAGCCTGCGGCGGCCTCGCAGGCCGCCTGCCGCGGGGCCTTGCTCATTCTCCTCACTCCACTCTCCGCCCAAACACCCCACCGCCCCACCTTCATCGACGCCGCGCCCCGCTCCAAAATCGCCTACAAAAGCAACAACAACCCCGAGAGCCGCAAGTATTTTCCAAAGCCCATGTGCGGCGGCGTCGCGATCTTCGATTTCGATAACGACGGCCGCCTGGACCTCTTCTTCACCAACGGCGCCAAACTGCCCGAATTGAAGAAGACCGATCCATCCTATTACAACTGCCTGCTGAAGCAGCGCGCCGACGGGACTTTCGAAGATTTGACCGCCCGGGCCGGCCTGCTGGGTGAACACCTGGATTTCAATTTCGGCGTGGCCGTGGGCGACTACGACAACGATGGCTATGAGGATCTGTTCATCTGCGGCGCCGGCCGTAACGTCCTCTATCGTAACAACGGCAACGGTACGTTCACGGATGTGACAGCGGCTTCGGGCATCGGCGGCAAGCCGCCGGACACCCTCAGCGTGGCCGCCGCCTGGTTCGACTACGACAACGACGGTCTTCTCGATCTGATCGTCTCCAACTACACCGTCTGGACCCCGCGCACCGACATCCGCTGCGTCACGGACGACAAAGAATATTACTGCGATCCGCGGCGCTACAAAAGCGTGCCCCCGCGCCTTTACCACAACCTGGGCCACGGCAAGTTCGAGGATGTCACCGAAAAGTCCGGGCTGGCCAAGTCCCCCGGCAAGGGCATGGGCATCTCCATCGCCGACTTCAATAACGACGGGCTGCCGGACGTCTTCATCGCCAACGACACCGAGCCCAATTCCCTCTTCATCAACCAGGGTAACGGCACCTTCGAAGAAAAAGGACTGGAACTGGGAGTCGCTTACAACGACAGCGCGCACACCGGATCTTCCATGGGGTCGGACGCCAAAGACTACGACAACGACGGCAACGTGGACATCTTCTATAACAATCTGATGGGCCAGGTGTGGCAGCTTCTGCGCAATCGCGGCAACTTATTCACGTTTCCTTATGCCTCCAAGATCCAGACGCTGAGCTTGCCCTTCTCCGGTTGGAGCAACGGATTCATCGACTATAACAATGACGGCTGGAAGGATATCTACTCCTCCAATGGCCACGTCGACCAAGTGAACGAGAAATCGCCGCAGCACGACACTATGTTCGAAAACGTGGGTGGGAAAGCCTTCGTGGATGTGTCCGATCGGATGGGCGCGGACTTCCTGCGCAAGGGCTTCCAGCGTGGGTCGGCATTCGGGGACCTCAACAACGACGGCGCCATGGATATCGTGGTCACCTCGCTGAACGACACGCCGCGCATCCTGATGAACACCGCCGACAGCGGCAATCACTGGCTGATGCTGAGCCTGACCGGCCACAAGAGCGCGCGCGACGCGGTGGGTGCGAAAGTCAAGGTGACGACGGCTTCCGGCCGCGTGCTCTACAACCACGTCGCCATCAGCGTGGGCTTCATGTCGTCCAGCGACAAGCGCGTGCACTTCGGGCTGGGCGCGGAAACCAGGATCGCTTCCATCGAAATCCGCTGGCCGGGCGGCATTCAGCAGGTGCTGAAAGACATCGCCGCCGACCAGTTTCTGAAGGTGGACGAGCCTCGCGAACAGTAGGGCAGCGCCGTGCGCTGCCCTGGCCCTCGCACAGCGGCGGGAGGTTTCTACAATCCGGCTCGGTAGGACATTAACGCCGTGCCCCACCTCTCTAGCGGTACTACGGCGGTCTTTAGCGCTCCCGCTTCCGAAGCCACGGCAACCGTTCCAACCGGCGCGAACAACGGCATATCAATCGACTGGCAAGAACGGAATAAGGAGGTCATCATACGGCTTGGCCTCCAACCCACAGCAGGCGAAACCGCCTGCCCCACCAAACGACAATCTCCACAGGCGAGCAAAAGCTCGTCAAGTGGCTGCAGGACTCATGAAGCCGCCCGGCTAGCGCCCGAAGTGACGCCAACCACCGCCTACCACCACGCCTACGCCGACTGCGGGAGCGGGATACACATAGGCGTTCGGATAATAGGACGGCGCGTATCCATAGGGAGAGTCATAGGGATCGGCAGAGTAGTACGGGGTGTATCCGTAATAGTAGGGATATCCATACCCGTAGCCGTAATATCCGGGCCAGTAGCCGAGTCCAAGACCCCAGCCGCCGCCCCAACCCCAGCCGCCGCCATAGCCGTAGCCATATCCACCGCGATAACCAT
>Ga0181526_10000290_pt1 | contig 54799 bp, 48 predicted proteins | sample PEATcosm2014_Bin_35_FD_119750 | JGI IMG/M metagenome (GOLD analysis project Ga0181526, IMG submission 119750) | Peatland microbial communities from MTU Mesocosm Facility, Houghton, MI, USA - PEATcosm2014_Bin06_30_metaG | ecosystem: Environmental > Terrestrial > Soil > Wetlands > Peat | place... | reverse complement strand
TCGGCCTGGCGCGCCGGAAGGTTGCTCAGCAGCGCGGCGATGAACGGAGCGGCGTCGGCGACCACCGGTAAGTCCGCGCGATAGTTCTTATCGAGCGAGCCCGGATCGATATCCACGTGGACTAACTTGCCGGGGATCTCCAGCCCATAGCTTCCGGTTCCGACTTCGGAGAAGCGGCAGCCGATGGCCAGGGTCAGGTCGCAACCGGCGGCGGCTTTCTGCACGAACGGCGGCGCGGCGGCGCCAAATCCGCACCACAGCCACAGCGGATGGCTCTCGGGAAAGATGCCTTTGCCTTCGAAAGTGGTCGCCACCGGAGCTTCGAGGCGTTCGGCCAGCGCCACCAAGCCGGCGCCGGCGCCGGCGGCTCCCAGCCCCAGATACAGAAGGGGACGGCGCGCGGCGGCCAGTAGGGCGCGGGCCTGGTCAAGGTCGGCGGCGCGGAACGCCGGCGGGGCATCCGGCTCCTCGCGGTAGGCATCCAGGTCCACGTCGTGGCGGAAGATATAATGCTCCGCGGGAACCTCCACGAAAACCGGCCCGGCGGGTGCGGCGCGCGCAATGCGGCAGGCCCGGCGAATGGTGGAGTAGAGATCCACACCCTTTTCGATCAGGAACTGCGCCTTGGTGACGGGACGCGCGATGGCCATCTGATCGACGGCATGCAGTTGAAACGCCTTGCCGGTATCGCGCCGGATACCGCAGGCCAGCACCAGCATGGCCACGTTATCCAGATACGCCTCCGCGATTCCCGAGAGGGCGTGCGTGAGTCCGGCGCCGGGAACCACGTTGGCGGCCGCCAGTTTTCCCGAGGAGCGGTATACGCCGTCGGCCATAAAGGAAGCGCTCTGCTCGTCGGTGACCAGGATCGGGCGAACCTTGGTGGAGCGGGCGAGCGAGTCGTACAGTTCGATATTGTGCGTGCCGGGAATGCCGAAGGTGAAGGGGATGCCTTCGTCTTCCAGGGCGCGCACGACGATGTCGGCGCCGGTCATTTTCATAGGAGCGCGGGGACCTCCTCACGGATGCGCTGGGCCACGCGGCCGGCCAGCGCCATGATGGTGACGTAGGGGTTGATTTCGAGCGAATTGGGGAATAGGCTGGCGTCCGCCACGTAGAGCCATGGCAGGCCGTGCACGCGGCCGTAGGAATCGGTGACGGAATCGCGCGGGCCGCTGCCCATGCCGCAGCCGCCTTGGGGATGCGCGGCGGACACGGGCGTCTTACCGGGCTGGAACTCGGCGGTGGCGGCGATTTCTTCCAAACGCGCGGCGTCGCCGGCCTCAATGGCCGTTGTGCGGGCGACGGGCACGTGGACGCGCACGGCTCCCGCCGCGAATAGAATCTTCGCCGCCGTGGTGGCGCCGCGAATCAATCCATGGATAGCTTCGTGCTGGAAGCGGTAGTCAACCACCGGCCGGCCGGCTTTGTCGATGGTGACGCGATTGTGCCGGTCCGCTTCGTCGCAAGCCAGCACCAGGATCATCTGCAGGCGTGGGAAGGCGCGCATGAAAGCGCTGTGCGGCGCGCCGAAACCGGCGAGGCTCTTGGCCGTGATAAACGGAAAATACATGCAGGTTTCCAGGACAAAATGCTCGCTCTCCGCGAACTGATCGAGGTAGTAGCTCTTGGGGAAGCCTACAAAGTTGGTGATGGGTTGCGCGTGTTCGCCCACGATGATAAACGCGGGATGCGTGGTGAAACCATAACCCAGCCTGGGCAGTGTCCTGCCAAGGCCCGAGTGCAGCAGCAGCGCCGGTGTATTCACGGCGCCGGCGCAAAGCACCACGATCTTGGCGTCGATCTGGTAATCGCCCGGCGCCCACGGCGACGGATCGCCCTTCGCTCCGGCGGGCTTGGCGGCCACACGCACGGCCAGCGTTTTCTCGCCGACGGTCAACACCTGGCAGCGGGTGATCACTTCCACGCCGTTCTGCTCAGCGCGCGGCAACTGCACGCGGTCGGTGCCCTGCTTGGCTTGATTCGGACAGCCTAGATTGCAGAGGCTCGATCCGCGGCAACCTTTGATATTGACCGGAAACTGTTGCACGTCGTAGTTCAGCTTGCGGCAACCTTCGACGAAGAGTTTGTTGTTTTCGTTGATAAGGCCGTCTTTGAGCAGGTGCACGTTGTTTTCGGCCATGAACTTCCGCGCGCGGCAATTCAGATCGGCATGCGTGAGGCCGGGCACATTCCATCTATTGATGACGCGCTCGGGCGGCAGCATGGAAGTGCCGGTGTAGACCACCGTGGAGCCGCCGTAGGCGCAACCGAAAGCGATGGTCATGGCGCCATCGGCGGTGAGGAAGCCGCCGCCGTCTTCGTATAGCGCGCCTGCCATTTCCAACTCGCCGCCGGTGAATTCGTCGTCGCGCAGGCGGGGACCTTTTTCCAGCACGGCGATGCGCAAGCCTTGGCGGCAGAGCGGCGAGAGTTCCTGCGCCACGGTGCCGCCGCCCGCGCCGGAGCCCACGATGACGATGTCGTAAGCGAGCCTACGCATGGTCATTTGTGGGGCAGGCTCGCTCTTCGTGGGGCAGGACTCCAGTCCTGCGCGGGTTCTCCAGAATCCGCTCCTGGCACGCTAAAGCGCGCGCCACCAGGCAGCCCAAAATGGCCAATCTTCAGAGTGTCGAGACGAGTCTCGACACGCCACGCAGGATTGCGCACGCCCCGTTGGCTCACCGGAGCGCCTCCCAGCCTCGCGGACTGGCGGCGTAACCGATGGCCTGGGCTGCTTGCGGCCTGCCGTAATAACCGGCCAACACGATGGTGCGCAATCCCCAGAAGCCCACCCGGATCTTCTGCATGCGATCGCTCTGCAGGTGCGCGAGGACCCGCGTGCGGGTGCCTGGGCTCAATCGCGTGAAGGGCCGGCCGTAGCGGATGACGGGCAGCCATTGGATCGCGCCGAGGAACATGCGGAGCTGCCGCTTGAGCGATTCCGGACGGTCGCGCAGCAGCGCTTCGATAACTTGACAAAGGTCGCGCCAGCCTTGGTCGTCCAGGTCCGCGGCTTCCGGAACGATGGTGGAAACCAGGGCGCGGAAGATGGCGGGGTCCGGGTTGAGCGGCATGCCACCCTCACGTTATCACGGCGCTGGAGAGGTCGGCCCTCACAGGAGCAGCGAGGCTGAAGCCCCGCGCGGGCTCAAGCCCGCCCCCCATTCTTGTTCAGGGCGTCGAGCAGACGCTCGGTGGCCGTCGCAACGTCGCGAACGGCGGCGTCGAAGACGTCCTGGTTGGCGCGCGAAGGCTTGCGGAAACCGCTGACTTTCCGCACGAATTGGAGAGCCGCGGCGGAAATCTCCGGGGCGGTGGCGTGCACGTCCGGACGCCTGAGTACTTTGATGCTGCGGCACATGGCGGAAGCCAATATTATCGTACAGAACGCGCCCCCTATGCGGCGGCGAAAATATCAACTATAATCAGGTCTGAAATTATAAGGAGGCCCGATATGGACCGCACGGTACGAGAACGATTTGCCCGAATCGAGGAAATGGCCGCCCGCGTGGAAGAGGATGCCGGGAGCGCCAAGTGGGATTCCGCGCTGGCGCGCGCGCTCACGTTGCGCGACGACGCGGGATTCATTGTGGATTGGCTGCGGGGCCAGGCCGACTGCCGGTTCAGCGCCGCGCCGCCGGCCAGCGCCGACACTTGGGAGCCCACCGCCGAACCGCCGCTGGGCAATGTCAGCGGGCCTTTGAGCGGAACGCTGGACGCGGATTTGCCGGTTTCGAGAGAATAGCCGGGAGCGAGACTGCCGGACCTGCTGGCTCAGTTCGGGCAGGGGCGGTTGAGCAGTGCGGTCATGATGCGGTTGACCACGTCTTCGCGGAGATTCTCGTCGGGCGCGTCAAAGGGGGACACCTGGATATGCACCAGTTCGTGCACGATGGTGCACTCCATGTCCAGCTTGAGGTCCGCGCCCCTGAGATTGTAATCCAACGGGTCCAGCACTTTGATGGTACCGGTCTTGCCTTGCGGATCCCACTCGGCGTTGCCCCAAGTGTTCTTTTCCAGATCGTTTTGCCTGACCAGCCGTATGGTCAAGCGCCAATCGTCCATCCCGAGCCGCCGTTGCCAAGTCTTCAGTTGCCGGTCCAGATGGGACTCGACCGGGGACATGGGGAAGCAGCCCATAACGCAGAGAAGCAGCGCCGCTAACACACGCATGTTGAAATTGTAGCCGAAGTTGTACGGAGTGGCACTACGGTTCGGTACAGTTTGAGTACTCTCTTTGGTTAACGGGCGCCGCCGCGCTAAACTCGGAGCAGGCCGCCTTTTTTGGGCCAAGGAGAGACGATGAGCGATACGAGAGCGGAAGACCGAGTGGCATTTTTTCTGCTGGGAGCCGCGATCGGCGCGGCGGCGGCACTGCTCCTGGCGCCGGCGTCGGGCGAACGCACTCGCCGTAGATTAGTCCGCAAAGGTGAAGAGGTCGCGGATTACCTGATCGACGCGGGCAAGGAATTGGTGGAGAAATGCGAGGACCTTTACGAGCGTAGCGGGGAGCTGGCGGAGGATGCGACGCGCGAATTGTCGGGAAAGTATCGCGCGCTGCATGACCAGAGCAAGCAATTGCTGGAAGAAACCGAAGCGATCCTGCACCGCGCAAAGAAAGCCGTCAAGAGCGTGTAGTTGCGGGTCGTATCGCGGGGATGCCCGCCGCGGGACCGTCGAGTTGCAGCTTTACGATGGTGTCCAAGGCGTGCCGATGGGCCACCCGCACCCGCACTTCGATGCCGGATGCGGACTGTCTCACCTCCGCGCGGCCGCCCGTCAGCACGCTGTGGCGCAGGATGCGGCGGGGGATGGCCGGCAACGCGATCGTTTCGGCCGGCCAGCGCAGGATGTGCAGGTAGATGGCGTCCGCCTTGTGCGTGCTGCCGCCCCACCAATTTCCTTCCGCGAGCCTGAAACGCTCCTCATCGGTCGTCCGCTTCTTCTCATCCGGAGCGATGAAGGGACCGCCGCGCGTGGCGTGGATGCTTTCCCCATATTTCCTTAGAAATGCGCCCATTTCGCGCAACCGGGCCGCATGCGACTCCTCGATCAGCCCGTCCGGCCTGGGACCCACGTTAAACAGCAGGTTGCCGTCGCCGATTGCGCAGCAGACCAACCCGCGCAGGCACTCTTCGATAGGACGCAGCACGTCGTCCGGATTGTACGCCCACTGCCGGCCGACGGTGGCGCAGGTCTCCCATGGCCGGTTGTTTTGGAACGCGCCGATTTCCTGCTCCGGGGTATCGTAATCGGCCGGGATGCCGGCGCGGTCGTCGATCACCAGGTCGGGCTGCAACTGGCGCATCATGCGGATCAGCCGCGGGGCGTCCCAATCCGCCGCCACGCCGTCGAGACCGTCGAAGAACCACATGCCGGTCTTGCCGTAGTTGGTCAGCAACTCGCGCACCTGCCCGTGCAGGTATTCGATATACTTGGCGTGCGCCGCGCCGTTGCGATAATCGGGATGATGCCAGTCGGGTTGCGAGTAGTACACGCCCCAGTCGATGCCGCCGCAGTGGCAGGCATCCGCGATTTGTCTGACAATATCTTTCCCATACGGCGAGCGCGGGCTGGTGACCTTGTAATCCGTCAGCTTTGAATCGAAGTTGCAAAACCCGTCGTGGTGCTTGGAGGTGAACACCAGATACTGCATGCCGGCATCCTTGGCAAGCTGCACCCACTGGTCGGGGTTGAACTTCACCGGGTTAAAGATGCGGTAGAGGTTGTCGTAGATCTCTACCGGCACGTTGCCGGTGTGGGCGTCGTGCCGCCCGCGGCGCTCGCCGGCCCGAGACCAACTGATCTCGGTGCCGACGATGCTGACCGGACCCCAATGGATGAACATGCCGAAACGCTTGTCTTTCCAGCGCTCGATGGCGGCAGTGGGCGCGCCGGGATCGGCCTGTGGCCAGGCGGGCAGGGCAGTGAGGGGAAGCGCGCAGAAGGTTCGGCGGTGCATTGCAGGATGAGTGTATTGCGCAGCCCGGCGCGTGTCAAGCGAACGAATCGGGTTACTTGTTAGAATTGCATAGTGGCGGAATCGTTTGAGAATGCCGAGGAAATTCACCCTGCGGGCGCACAGGCGATGTTCCGGGCTATGACGGCGGAACCGGATGGGTTGCCCAAGATCGAGCGCTCCGCTCGTGGGCTCGGCGTTCGGATTGAAGGCCTAATCCGCGATCTCGTCGTTCGACCGGATGGCACGGTCGAGCCTGGGGAGAGGCGGAATGTGGGCTGCGCTTGATGCCGCACTAAATGCTCTCGTGGAGCCGAGCCGCCAACGTTCTCTCCGCGATTTCGACTCAGCCCTGGCGAGCACCCGCCCACTCTGGACCAAGGCCCATGACTAGCGACCTGGCGCGCTACCGCGAGCTCGAGCTTCGGCTGTGGATGACTCGGTGGAGGCATGCGGGGCAGGAATCGGCGGAAGAAGACGTCATCCTCGACGAGATGGAGGAAGTGGGGCTAAACCTAATCGAGGATGAGAGAGCCGTCTTGCGCCTTTAGGGGCCGAGATGCTGGCCGATGGAGTCCCCCGCGTGGCCTCCTCAGCTTGCCGACACGATGTATCTCCCGGCATCGGCGCCTTGGACTTACAGGGATTCCACTCGCCTGGCGAAGCCATTCTGTCAGGAGAGGCGGCATAATGGCGAGCGCGCTTAGCGACGCGGCGGAACAGTTGCAAAACTGGTTTCTGAGCGTCTGGCGTCTCACCGAAGAGAGTCTGTTCGGCATGGTGCCTGAGGGGCCACACCGCGACACCGTCGTGTTGGATGTCCTGAAAAGGAACGCCAGGATACTCTCCCGAAGCGAGCTTGATAGCGAAGGCAAGCTCTACTCCCCCCTATGCTTTTTCCTGGCTGCCGCATGCCAGACGCTGGGGACCCCTCTGGCCGTAGGGCATTGGCGGGCGGCGTTGCACACTGTGGTTCACCTGCGACAGCGTATAGTGACCGCCCGCGCGGAATCGGCGAACTTAGGATTGGAGATCGGCAGCCCCGCAGTGCTCTTTAAGCAGGAGTTCGATGAAGCGATCAACCAGGCGGCTGTCGCGGGCAGCGTTAGCTACCTCAGCAAGGAGGACCGGCTGGTCGCGCTCGGTCTCGCCGTCAACTGGGGAATGCGGCTTCTGCTTGCCTATGCTTTGGATTGCGCTCGCTCGATGAACGGCTCCAATCGGAAGGACCTTGCTTGGATTGCCAACCTTGTGGAACCCGTGCTCGCGACTTCGCCAGTTCCCACCGAAAATGAGGTCCATGGAGAATCGCGAAGCCGCGTGCCGGGAACGAAATAACGGGATTCGGAACCGACCGCCGGCGGGGGCGGCTTGCAGGCGCGCTTCCATTCCAAGCCTCACCCCAGACACGTCTCGAACTCGGGTGCAACTGGAGTACAGTGGAGGTGACGGATACCACGAAAGGCCGGTCTCCATTGATACGCCAGCCACGCTTGATTGATGTCGATGCGGCGAACTTCGACACACTGCCCTGCTGCGGGATAAAGAGCCCCACTCATCCGGGCCGCCAGCAGAAGCACTGCTGGATGCAAGCAAACGCCGGGTTCGGTCTGCGGGCTAAGATGCTGCTTGCCGCGGACGGCGAACCGAGCGGCTACATTGAATACCTTCCGGGCGAGTTCGCTTGGCGTGGTGTTGAAGCCGGCGGCTTCATGTTTATTCACTGCGTTTGGATTTTCTTCCGGAAACATCGGCGGAAAGGCTGGGGAAGCGTCATGGTCGAAGCCTGCTTGGACGATGCGAGAAAGGCCGGGATGCGCGGCGCCGCCGTGATGGTCCGGGACGGTCCATGGCTGGCCGACCACCGCCTTTTCCTGGCAAACGGTTTCGAGCCCGTCGATACCGCGCCGCCGGACTACCAATTGCTCGTTCGAAAGTTCGATAATGGCGCTGTCAATCCGGCCTTCAAGAGAGGTTGGGACCGGAAACTCGGGCAGTATGGCCGGGGCCTGACCATGATCCACTCAAGCCAGTGTCCGCACGTCTCGAAATTCGCGGCTGAAATCGCTGAGACAGCGGAGAATGAGTTCGGTATCAGGCCCACCATGGTCGATCTCAAGTCGTGGAGCGACGCCCAGGATGCGCCGACCCCCTACGCAACTTTCGCTCTGATTTACAACGGCCGGTTGCTGGCCGATCGCCAGATCAGCCGCACCCGCTTCCGCAACATCATGAGCAAGTGCGCAGCGAGCGGTCTCGCCGAGTAGCCGATAGCGATGCCGTGTCCTGTTCACCCAGAGTTTGGGCGTACGTTTTGCCGTAAGCTAAGGGTAGAAGAGTTCCTTACGGCCTTGCTTCCAGGCCGTTTTGAGTTCGGGGGTTGTGATGTCCCAGTCGGGCCGGTGTTTCTTGGTAACGGCACGCAGATCCTGACGGAGATCTTCCGGAGTAATCCTTGGGACAGAAACCTCCGCGGCTGAGGACGAGGACCATTGGATGTTGTCCTTGCAGTTCAGAGAGCTTCCGGCGTTTCGCGGTGTGGTCGGAAAGCTCGTAGTCGGGAAGATAGCCCCTGGAACAATGTCTGATCGCATACGAAATCCTCAGCGGCAGGATGCGCGTTGCCCGGTTATTGGAACATTTATTTTCGGGTCTCCCCAGGCAGGACTAGAACTAGAAAATCGAAATAGAATGGAACCCTACCCGGTCACGCGCCCAGAGCCTTCAAGATAGCCTCCGGATCGTACACGCACCCGCCCCACGTGCCCCCGCTGACCTGTTGCAGCGCCGCCCAGAGCCGCGTCTCGGGCGGCAGATCCGGGTCGGGCGCAAGGTCGGCCCGCATAGGCCGCATGGCCAGCACACGGTCGCCTTCCGCCACGCCGAATAACGCCGCGCCGTGCCCAACCAGGTTTACCGCGCCCTCCAGGTTCACCCGGTCCACTACGATCTCGACGATGTCCCCATCCAGCACCTTGCCGATGGGCCCGCCGGCCAGCGCTTCGGGCGAGATGTGGCCGATGCATGCGCCCGTGGAAACGCCGCTAAAACGCGCGTCGGTGAGCACCGCCACATGCTTGCCGAAATCCAGGTATTTCAGCGCCGACGTGATCTGGTAGGTCTCCTCCATGCCGGAGCCCATGGGGCCGCGGCAGATGAGCACGATCACATCGCCCGCCTGCACGCGGTCCCGGCCGTGGCTCTTGATGGCGGCGATGGCGGCGGCCTCGGTGCGGAATACGCGCGCCGGGCCGGTCTTGCGGTAGACTCCATCGGGACCGACCACGCTGGGATCGATGGCGGTGCTCTTGATCACCGAGCCTTCCGGCGCCAGATTGCCGTGCGGGAAAGTGACGGTGGACGTGAGTCCGGCGCGGGCGGCGCGGGACGGGTCCATGATGACATCGTCCGGGTCGATGCCGTCGCGCTCCTGCAACAGCCGGCGCAGCTTCGCGCGGCGCGTGGAAGACTCCCACCAGTCGAGCGTAGCGTCGAGCGTTTGGCCGCTGACGGTGAGGACGCCGGTATCGAGCAGACCGGCACGGCGGAGGTGCAGCAGCACTTCGGGGACACCGCCGGCCAGGAAGACTTGGACGGTGGTGAACGAGCGCGGACCGTTAGGCAGTGCGTCTACCAAGCGCGGCACGCTCCGGTTGGTGGCGGTCCAATCCGCGGCGGTGGGGCGCGCGAGACCGGCGGCGTGGGCCACGGCGGGCAAGTGCAAGATCAGGTTTGTCGAACCGCCGAACGCCGCATGCACCACCATGGCGTTGCGCACGGAAGCATGCGTCAGGATGTCGCGCATCTTCAGGCCGCGGGATTCGAGGGCCAGCGCGGCGCGCGCCGAACGGCGGCCCATATCCAGCCAGATGGGGTGTCCGGAAGGCGATAAAGCCGAGTGCGGCAGCGACATCCCCAACGCTTCGCCGACCACCTGGGAAGTAGCCGCGGTGCCCAGAAACTGGCAACCGCCGCCGGGCGTGGCACAGGCGCGGCACAGATTCTCCGCGGCCGCCTCCAATGTAATCTGGTTATGCGCGAAGCGTGCGCCGACGCTTTGCACGCGTCCGGCATCTTCGCCGTCCGCGGCCGCGAGCGTGACGCCGCCGGGCGCGAGCACGCAGGGCAGATCGTGCATGGCAGCCAGCGCCATCATCATGGCGGGCAGGCCTTTGTCGCAGGTGGCTACGCCGATCACGCCGCGCCGCGTGGGCAACGACCGGATCAGGCGGCGGAAAATGGTGGCTGCATCGTTGCGATAAGGCAGGCTGTCGAACATGCCGGTAGTGCCCTGCGTGCGGCCGTCGCAGGGGTCCGTGCAATAGGCCGCGAAGGGGACCGCGCCGAGCGCCTTCAGTTCCCGCGCGGCGGCTTCCATCAGCAGGCCGACCTCCCAGTGGCCGGTGTGATAGCCGAGGGCGATGGGCGCGCCGGCGCTGTCGCGCATACCGCCGTGGGTGCTGAGGATCAGGATTTCCTTGCCGCCCAGCGCGCCCGGGTCCCAACCCATGCCGGCGTTCTGGCTCCATCCGAACAGATCGCCGGAGGGGCGCGTCAGCAGCATTTCCGGAGTTATCGGGACTGTGCCCGCGGGACCGGGCGCGGTGGTGCGCACGTCGAAGAGCGAGGGGTCGCCGGAATCGAGAATCGGGTTGCGCATCACGGATTGGCAGGCGGGGCGAACAGCTCATGTGTACCGAGCGACCGCCAGAAAGCGAAGAGGGCGATGCCCAGCAGGAGCAGGCAGGTCGCCAGTCCAAATGGAGCGTACCAGGTCTTCCAGTCCGCGCCCAAGCTGATCAGGTTGAAGCTGTCGATGAAGAAGACAGCAGCCATGGTGGACACCAGCCCCAGCCGGAGCAAGACAAAGACCAGCACGGAATAGATACTGATGGAAATCAGCGCTTGCAACTTCCAGTTGGGCGATGTGAAAACGTTGCCGCTGGAGAGCACCAGCAGCAGGGCGGCCATGATCGCCGCGGGCACGTCTTTCTTGACCATCAGGCGCATGCCGCAGATCGAAAAGAAGACCAGCAGTCCGAAAAACAGAGAGCCCTGCATGGCGATGGCATGCGCCGCCAGCCAGTGCCGTGTTCCCAGTGCGGCGTTGATCCCTGTCAAGCCGTCCATTCCCGGGTTCTGCCAGTCGCCCACCCCTTGGGCCGCCACCCAGACCGCCGCGCCCACCGTGGCGCCAATCAGGATGTGGGAGCCCACCTGCGCATCCAGCCACCGGCCGGCCAGCAGGCGGTTCCAGGTGACGATGGAATGCGGCCAGCGCGCCCGCACCAGCGGCTCCAAGGCGATGTACAGCAGCGCCAGCACCGCGCCCCACATCAGCCATACCGCGCAGTTCGCGAAGAAGAACGGGATCATGGACTCATCGGCCACCGGGTGCATCGTACCGATCCACGCCAGGAGCCCCAACAGGCAGCGGGCGACGCCGATGCGCAGCGCGCCTTTGCGATCGACATGGCCCAGTATCCAATTGCGACGCGCCAGCGATATCACGCCGAGCAGACCCATTACCGAGAGGCCCAACATCACCATCCAACGCAGACGGGAAACGAAGGTTCCTGCCAGCGAGGCTGGGGCGGCGGTGTTCTTCGGCCAGTCGAAGCGGATGTTTGCCTCGGTAATACGGCCCTTCCACGAAGCCAGATCGACGGTCAGGTTCAGGCTGGGAAGACGCGGATGCGGCCCTTTCCAGGAATGCGCTTCGCTCGATGCGCCGGCCGGCACAAACGTGGCGGGCACCTCGGTAAACGCGCCCATGTCGAGTCCGGCGGCGCGGAAAACAGCTTCGGGCGCGACCGGCGGTGCGAGCGCTTGCGCATCCTGGTATGGGTTGGCCTGAAAATAGCGCAACCGGCCGGCGCCATCCAGCAGCACATGCACCATCCCCTGCGCGGTGGGAGTTGGATTATCGGGTGTCACCTCGCCGTAGGGATCGGCAGTCAGTGGCGCGAGGCTCTCACGGTAGTTGGCGAAAAAGGGCGCCTCCGCCGCCAGCCATTCGTCCCAGTGGTGTGGCTGCGGCAATTGCTGGAGGCGGTCGAGCAGGTCGCCGCGATTATTGAGCGTCAGAGCCGTATCGGCCGGCCGCTTGGGATAGCCGAACGACGAAGCCATTTCGCGCGCCTGATGCGCCAGCACGTCGGGCGGATTGTCGAGCGGCGTATGCATGATGGCGCCGAAGCGCGCGCGCAATGCCACCGCCGCGCACAGGCAGACTATGATCGCGAGCAGACAAGGGATCGAGTATCTGGGCGCGAGACCTTCCAGTTTGCCCGCCGAGGCGACCAGCTCCGGCGACGGCAGTTCGCCCGCGGCCAAGGCAGCAGCCAGCGGATCTCCGCCCGGCAACGCCGCCGCGACCGATAGAACATTCGCCGGACGCCGGGCCGGATCCGGATCCAGGCAACGGCGGATGGCTTTCTCGACGCCCGGATCGATATCGGCGGCGATGGAAGTCATGCTGGTCAACTGCGCGGATTCCTGCTGGCGCAGCATGTCCTGGATCGTCTTAGCGTCGAAGGGCCGCTTGCCGGTGAAGAGTTCGTAGAGCACCAAGCCGAGCGCGTAGATATCGCTCTTGGCGGTGACCTCCGCGCCCCTGAGCTGCTCGGGCGCCATGTACGCGGGCGTGCCGTTGCGCACCTCCGCGCCGGAAAGCTGCTCGGCGACGGCGGCCAGGCCGAAATCCATGATGACCACGTCGCCGCGCTTGTTCATCATGATGTTCTGCGGTTTCAGGTCGCGATGGATGATGCCGCGGTCGTGTGCGGCGGCCAGGCCGGCACAGAGTTTGCGCGCGGTTTCGAGCGCCTTATCGGCGGGCAGGCGTCCGATGCGCAGCAACAGCGATGCCAGATCTTCGCCATCCACGTACTCCATGGAGATGAACGGCATGCCCTCGACTTGCCCGATGTCGTACACGCGGCAAACGTTCGGGTGCGAGACTTGGCGGGCGATGCGGACTTCGCCATGAAAGCGCTCGAGCAAGCGCTGGTTTTGGGCGGCCTCTTCGGGCAGGAACTTCAACGCCACGGACTGGCCGAGGGCGAGATCCGTGGCGCGGTAGACTTCGCCCATGCCGCCGCGTCCCAGCAGTCCGATGATGCGGTAGCGGCCGCCCAGGAGAGTGCCGGGGAGGAAGCGGCCTTCGTCGACATCGGAGGAGGACGAGAGGTGCGAGATAGAGGAACTGGAAGGCTGGGCCACGGTTTCGGCGAACGAAGGGTCGGCGCGGCGCTCCATCAGTACAATTCTACTCTGGCGGCCCTACTCCTGTGGAGACTCGAGGCCAACACGGATTTCGACGGAGGATGAGTTATTCGAGCGTTTTTCGACATCGATAAACGTTTTTCGACCGGCAGTGTGATAAAGTGGTTTTCGACTGCATGCGCCGATTTGGTGCTGTTTTCGACTTCAAAAAAGGGTTTTCGACGCATGAAGCGTAAATCGGCTCCTAACCCCGTTTTCCAGGAGAAAACCGTCCCGGCCGGCGCCAGGCCGGCCGGATGGGCGGCGCTTGCTCAATCTCTCGCTCTGCGCGGGCCGGTCCGGCGCCCGAGTTGCGTTGCGGGCCAGCATGTTGGCGGCAGCCATCGGCAAGAGGGAGCCTGGACCGTCTTCGATAGACGCTACTGGCCGGGCGCCTCGTTTGCCGATCACCTGACTTTCGCGCTCCGCCATGAAGACCTGGATCTTCTGATTCTGAAGGGGGTCTTCGCAGCGGCGCCCCGGGCCAAGGTCGAGGCCTTCGTCCGGGCCGCCCCCACCGGCATTCCGGCGCGGCGGGCGTGGTATCTCTACGAAATCCTGACCGGCCGCACTCTCGACGTGGACGACGCGCCCAGCGCCGCCGCCATCGATCTTCTGGATCCCGAGGCGTATTTCACGAGCAAGCCGCGCCTTTCCCGGCGCCATCGCGTGCGGGACAATCTCCTGGGCACCGGCCGGTTCTGTCCGACGATCCGGCGCACCCAAACGCTCAAGGAATTTCTGGCGCTCGACCTGGCCGCCAAGGCACGCGAAACCGTGGGGCGCACAGGGCCCCATCTGGTGGCGCGCGCCGCCAGCTTCATGCTGCTGGCCGACAGCCGGGCCAGTTTCGAAATCGAGGGCCAGCGTCCGCCGCGCAACCGGTTGGAGAGATGGGGCCGCGCGGTCCTCGAAGCCGGCAAGAACCGGCTCACGCTGGACGAGATCATTCGCCTGCAGCGCGTTCTTATTGAGGATACGCGCTTCGTACACGCGGGCCTGCGGCCGGACGGCGTCTTTCTGGGAGAGCGCGGCCGCTTTGGCGATCCGCTTCCGGAATTCATCGGAGCGCGCCCCGACAATCTGGCCGACCTGATGGCCGGCCTGGTGGAGGCCAACGACCGTATGCGCGACGATGGCGTGGACCCGGTACTGAAGGCCGCGGCTACCGCCTTCGGGTTTGTCTATGTCCATCCGTTCCAGGACGGAAACGGCCGCGTGCATCGTTGCCTGATCCATCACGTGCTCGCCGAACGGAAGTTCACGCCGCCGGGGATGGTCTTCCCGGTTTCGTCCGTGATGTTGGACCGCATTGACGATTACCGCGCCATCTTACAGGCCCACTCCAGCCCACTGATGCCGTTCATCGAGTGGCGGCCGACACCCGATCGCAACGTCGAGGTGCTCAACGAGACCGCCGATCTCTATCGATACTTCGACTGCACCGGCGAGGCGGAGTTCCTGTATGCGTGCGTCCGGCGCACCGTGGAACAGGACCTGCCGCGGGAGATCGACTATCTGCGCCGGCACGACGACGCCATACGCCGCATCATGGATGCAGTCGAGATGCCGGACCGGGTGGCTGAAAACCTGGTCGTGTTCATCAGGCAAAACGAGGGAACTCTTTCTAAAAAACGGCGCCAGGGCGAGTTCAAGAAACTGCGCGCCGCGGAAGTGACTTTGATCGAGGGGATTGTCAACGATGCGTTCACAGGATTCTGAAGCGCGCCTCAAGTTCACCCCTAAGGCAACCGGCGCCCGAAGTGCGACGCTGCAGGTCAATGACGACGGCGGAGGCAGCCCGCAGACGGTGCGCTGTCGGGAACGGAAACTTAGAGCACGGCATGGCAACCACGGCGAGGCCGTTTTCATCAAGAAAAGATAAACAACCGGCCAAAATGGTCGGCTTAACCTTTTTATCGCGCCGTTAATAAATTGAGTTATTGGCGTGGACACCACCTGACCGAAGCCTTATACTCTTGTAATCCACTCCCCATTCCAAACCGGAAATATCGCGCAAGTCCTTCGCGGCTGCCTGGAAACCGGCGCCTCCAGCCGCTGGGAGGCGTTCATTGGCCTGGCACAACCCGTGATCGCCGCGGCGGTTTTCAGAACCATCGGCCGGTGGGGAAGCCGCGATCGCTCGGTCGCCGACGATTTGATTCAGGACACATTCGCCCGGCTCTGCGCGCACGATTTTCGCGCATTGCGGAACTTTCGCGGCCAGGATTCCAACGCGTTGAACGCTTATCTGAGAGTGATCGCGGCGTCCGTGGCGACGGACCGTTTTCGCGCGGAACATGCCCCTGCATTGTCTTTGGACGATCCGGACGGAGCTCCGGCGGTGGTCGACGACCGTCCTTCGCGCGAAATCGAGCGGAATCTGCTGCTGGATCGAATCGACAAATGTCTGGACACTCAAAAAGAAAGGGACCGCCGGATTTTCTGGCTGTACCATCGTCACGGATTCGCGCCAAAGTCCATTGCGGCTCTGCCGGCGGTCGGAATGGGGACCAGCGGCGTCGAGACGCTGCTTTACCGTTTGACGAAGGTAGTGGCCGATTGCGTGAAAAAAGGCGGTCATTTCCGCACGGCGGTTGAAGGAGGTGTGGCCTGAACCACGTCTTCATAAATGTAGAAAAGGTGTTTCTTGTCTGAGCATGAGACGGCGCACCTGACGGACGGGCGGATTATTGCCCTGTCGGACGGGGGCGGCGATGCGGCGGCCGAACTGCATCTCGAGTCGTGCGCGGAGTGCCGTGAACGCGTGGCCGAATGGCGCGACGCCCGCGCCTGGATTGCGCCTGTGCGCGCCGGCCCGACGGCTCAGGAGACGCCGGATTGCCCGACCATGGAAGACTTAGCCAGCTACGCCAGCGGAGGCCAAACGGACGCGGGCGCGAGTCCGATCGGCGAACACGCCGCCGGTTGCGACCGCTGCGCGGCGATCCTCGGTGACAGCTTGGAAGGTCTTTCGGAGACTGCCGAAGGCGCGGCTCCGCTGCTGAAATCGAGTGGCCGCGAATGGCGCCGCCGGATGGCGGGAACTTTCGATTCCCAGGGGCAACCTGCCAGACCGCACTACTGGAAGTATGCCGCCGCCGCGGCCATTTTTCTAACGATCGCGGGCAGCCTCGCGCTGTGGTGGAGCAGCCGGCGCTCCTCCGAGCCGGCGGTTTTGCTGGCCAAAGCTTACACGGCCGCCCGGCCGTTCACCTACCGGCTGCCCGATGCGGGCTATGCGCCGGTGCGGCAACAGCGCGGAACCAGTTCCGCGTTCGATCGTCCGGAGGCGCTGGAATCCGCCGTTGCGGCAATTCGTCGCGGCCTGGCTGCCCAGCCACAGGCGCCCGTCCTGTTTGCGTTGAAAGGGCGCGCGGAGTTGCTGGAGCGGGACTACGAATCCGCCATCGCATCGTTGACTCGCGCGACCTCGTCCGCTGAAAGCGATCCGGATGCGGTGGCCGATCTGGCCACTGCCTATGCCCTCCGCGGCGAAGCCGAGAGCCGGCCCATCGACTACGGCCATGCCATGGAACTGTTCCTGCAGGCACTGCGGAAGCGGCCTGCCGACCCGCGCATCCAGTTCAATCTCGCGCTCACCTACGAGAAGCTGTCGCTCGTTGACGAGGCCATCGACACATGGCGGCAGTTCCTGCGCGAGAGTCCAGCGGCGGGATGGCGCCAGGAAGCCGGGACGCATCTGGCCGCGATGGAAAAGATCAAGGCCGATAAGAAGAAGGCGGACGCCCGGATTCTGCGCGATCCCGCCCAATTCCTGGCTGCCTACTCCGGAACGGCTTTCGATCCGCTCCCCTGGTACGACGTGTTTTGGACCGAATGGCTGCCCAAGACGGCTTCCGACAGGGCCGCGGCCGGCGCGGCACGCCTGATCGCCACCGGCTTCACGCGGTTTGGAGAGTATTCACTGATCGAAAGCCTCAATGCCGCACCTGGCGCCGCCAGGGACGCCGGTCTGGCGTTGCTCGCGAGCGCCATGGCCGCCAATCGAAAAGGACATCCGGGCGATGCGCTGGCTACTGCGCGCGAAGCCGCCGCGAAGCTGGACGCCGCTGGCTTACGCGGCGCCGCGGCGCTCGCGCGGAATGAATTCGTCTACGCCGCGCGCTGGGCCGACATGTACCGCGAATGCCAGGGGACTTCGGATGCGATCCTGCGTGTCATCGGCCCAAGGTATCCATGGCTGGAGGGGAACGCGCATCTTGAACATGCCGCCTGTCTGGTGCGCCTGGGAGAGGACGGTTTGGCCCGGAGCGAAATCGAAGGAGCCGAAGCTCGGTTCATCCGCGCCGGTTTATGGCCGCAGGCCTTGCGCGCTGCGCAGTTCAAGGGCGTCGCGGACGGTTACAGCGGGAACTACGTTCCCGTCTGGGATACAGCGCCGGAGGGCCTGCGGCGCTATTGGACCACGCAGGCAACCGATTACCGGGCGCAGGCTTTCGAAATTGCCCTGCAAGAGGCTGCGTCGGGATTGGGGTGGCGCGAATCCTCCGTAGTCCTCTATCGCGCGGCGATTCGCTCCGCGCGCGCCACCGGCAACGGCGAAATCGAAGCTGCCAATCGTTCCGGCCTCGCCCAGTTGCTCCAGCAGATGCGCCACTATCCGGACGAAATCCGCGAACTGGATGAAGTCAATCGGTTGCTCGATGGCATGGTTCAAACGCAGGACGTGCGCACTCTGCGCTGGGAAGCCGCCTTGCGGCGCGTGGAGTCCGATCTGTCAACGAACGCATCCCGCGACCCGTTGCCAGAACTGGAACGGCTGGCCTCCGACGCCGCCAGCAGAGAAGTGGCGCAGCGCATCGATCTCGAGCAGACGTTGGGCATCGCATTCCAGGCGCGCGGCGATTTCCCGCACGCCGAGGCGGCCTTCCGCCAAGCGGTTCAGCTGAACCTAAACCGGACCGAGTCCATCCGATCATGGCTCTTTCGGTCTCCAGCCATCGAGTCGGCGGCGCTCTCATATCGAAATCTTGCTCAGATCGCGCTAATCCAGCAGCACGATCCGGCAAAGGCCCTGGCGACTTGGCGGCAGTACCGCCCCGGCTCCCGCGTTGCGCGGCGTTCGATCGCCATGGCCCTCCTTCCCCAGGGAATCGCGATTTGGACGGCGGCCACAGGTACCGTCAATGTGCGCTGGGCGGAAGCGCCAGCCGATGACCTGCGGCGCCTCAGCGAACGGTTTCTGGCTTTGTGTGCATCGTCCGCCTCTGACACGAGCGAAATTCGCCGGCTGGGGAATCGGTTGTATCGCGAGCTGGTACGCCCGGAGTTGAAGCGGCTGGCCCCCGGGATCGTTTCTCTGACGACCGATTCTTGGTTGGCGGCCATCCCCTACGGCGCGCTCACCGATGACGATGGAAACTACCTGTTTCGCCGATTTCAATTCGTACATGACTATGGCCCTCCGATCAGGACCTCTGCCGAGTCCATAGCGCCTGGCGCAACGGTTTTGATCGCGGCGGCGGCGGCGGCGGCCGCGCCGGGAGGCCCTCCATTGCCCGTCCTGCCGGCGGCGGAACGGGAAGCCTCCGAGGTGGCGGCCCGATTTTCCCATGCCACGGTTCAGCGCCAGGCTACCGTGGAGTGGCTGGCGGCGAACGCGCCGCGCGCCAACATCTTTCATTTTTGCGGACACGGCTGGGCAAACGGAGGCAACGGCGCGCTGATCCTGCCGCCCGGCCCGAATGGCGAGCCGCGATTCGTCACCGCGGCCAATCTCGCCGGACAGAACTGGTCGCAATGCCAACTGGCGGTCCTATCGGCCTGTCTGACGGCGGCCGGTGAAGCGCGCGGCGCAGTGAACAGCCAGAGCCTGGTGCAGGCGCTGCTCGGCGCAGGCGCCCGCCGTGTGGTCGCCGCCCGATGGAGCATCGACTCGGAGGCCACGCGCGCGCTGATGGACGGGTTTTACGCACGGCTCGTCTCGGGGAAGTCCGTGCCCGAGGCGTTATCCGGGGCCGCTGCGGACGTTGCGGCGGTCCCAGCCTGGAGCCACCCTTATTTCTGGGCTGGCTTCGATGTTTTCGGCACGGCCTGACGGGCCAAGAGGAGGAAGACAATGAGTCCAGCATCGAGAATCGAGCACGATTGGGATCAGAGTCACACCCTGTACGTAGTGTTACAGGGCGAATTTGTCCTGTTTCGCGAGAAGACGGATAACCCGGATCACGACACACTTAGGATCCTGGCCCCGCAGGTCGATCTACACCAGTACAAGGCTGGACCCTGGTGCCAGAATTGGAAAAATGCAGAGGAGTTGCCAAAAGATCTGTATCTTCACCATGCGCACGGCGACCGCAAGCAACCGACCTTTGGGCACTCCCCGCGCGCGATTCCGGAATACAATGACGACATAATTATGCATCTGGGAAAGGAAACCCTCCACCCGGAGTGCGCCCGCCTGGATATCCGGGCTCCCATGCCGTTGGCAATCTTGCCAGGACTATCGGAAACGACGGACAACGTCGTGATCACAGTTTTGGAAAATGGCCAGCCCATCTGTCCGGCTGTCCCAAATCCCGCTACGTTAATTCCGATTCTGCTCTATGAGTGGTATGGCGATCGCCGGCCTTTCCTCAGCGATAGCTGCGATTGCGATCACCACGGGCGGGTATTGTGCCCTGGAGGCCCCGACGATTTCCTGTCACTCCATATCTTCGCCTCGAGCCCCGAAGAAGACGAAAACTCCGCTCACGCCAAGAGCGCCTTTCGGGCGGCGGCCGCGCTGCTCGGCTCGGACGCGACGATTGACTGGCCGGATGACTACCCATTCAGCTCAATACCGGCCACGCCCCCGGCCGGGCTCTCTCCGCAGCAAGTCAACTTTTTCTTCTTCAAAATCGCCTGCGGAGACCCATGCACTTCGGCGTTCTTGGAGAGCCACCCGGATTTCTTCGACCCCCTGACGGTGACCGCAGGTCCCTCAAACAACTGTGGGCCCGCCACCGGTGGTCGCTAACTCCCACCCGCGGGAAGCGCCCACAACGCCGCTTCCCGCGCTTTTCTGAAGGACTTCCCGCCCCAATCCCGTCTCCATCTGCATACAGAGGAAACCGGATGCCCGCTCCCAACCCAACCCACTTACTAACCGGGAATGACACTTTCGAATCCATCTATGGCGCATTGCGCGCCCAAGCGCGACAGTATCTCCGCCGCGAACAAAATGCCTATTCCATGAGCCCCACCGTATTGGTGCACGAAGCCTGGATTTCGCTCGCCCGCGCGCGGCGGCTGCACGTCAACGACAGCTCTCACTATGTCAGGCTGGTCAGCCGCGTGATGAAGAATCTCCTCATCGATCGCGCGCGGCGCAAACGGGCCGCGGCTAACGGCGGCGCCATGCAGCGGATCGAATGGAACGACGCGATGGCTGCGCCGGAGGACGACAGCAGCCTGACGCTGGCGGTCGCAGCCGCCCTCGAAGATCTGGCGGTCCAATCTCCCGGCTTGGCCGCGATCGTCGAGCTGCGTTACTTCGGCGGCTTCACCGAAACCGAGGTAGCGCAAATCATAGGCGTCTCCACCCGTACAGTGCGCCGCCAGTGGCGCGTGGCGCGGCTTCGGTTGCTTGAAATCCTGCATTCGGCCGGCGAGCCGGGGAGCATCCAATGAACGACCGCTTCGAACTGGTCAATGGCGTGGTGGAAGAAGCGCTCGATCTTCCCTCCGCCGAACGGGAAGCGTTTGTACCGGCGCGCTGCGGATCGGATGCGGATTTGCTCGCCAAAGTGCAAAGGCTCCTCGCACTCTCCGATTCGATGGACGGCTTCCTGGATTCCCCGCCAGCCCCGATCACCGAAATTCGCCCGGGCGATGTATTGGGCGGACGCTTCCGTATCGTCGCGGAACTCGGCGCGGGCGCGATGGGTTCGGTCTTCCTCGCCGAAGACCGGCAACTGGGGGAAGTCGCGCTTAAGACCCTGCACCCGGAGATGCGCGACGACCCGCGCGCCCTGCAGCGCTTTCGGGCGGAGATCCGAACTGCGCGCGCCATTCGCCACCCCAATATTTGCCCGGTTTTCGACCTCTTCACGTTCGACCGCGCCCGCGGCGGCCCGGTGGTCGCATTCACCATGAAATACCTTCGCGGGGCGACGCTGGCGTGCCGGCTCTCCCTTGGCGCCATCCCCATCGCCGCGGCGCTTCCCATCGCGCGCGGGATCGCCGCGGGCATCGACGCGCTGCACGCTGAAGGAATCGTCCACCGCGACCTGAAGCCGGCTAACATCATGCTGGCCGCCGCGCGCGATGGAGCGGTCGCTCCGGTCATCATGGATTTCGGACTGGCCAGCCGCCCGGGTTCCGGCGCTCCCGCGCCAATCTCGGGCTCGCCCGGCTACATGGCTCCGGAGCAGTTTCGCACTGCTGCCGCCGCAAAATCGGCCGATATCTACGCCTTTGGTGTCATTCTGTTTGAAATGATCGCGGGCGCACGGCCCTTCCCGACTGAGGAACTGTTGCCCGCCGTGATTCGACGGACGACGGAAGACGCCCCGCGTGTCTCTGCGGCGGCGCCGTGGGCGCCAAGCGCGTGGGACTGCGCGGTCGCCCGAGCCCTCTCGCGGAAACCTTCGCAGCGGCCTGAATCGGCGAAGGCTATAATCGGCCTCATCGAGAACCAATCGGTAGTGGGGCAGGCTCGCAGCCTGCGCGGGCCTCGCAGGCCCGCTCCTCCGCGAGCGAAACGAGCCGCCAGTGGTATACTAATGCGAAGATCCATTGCGTAAAAGGGGGTACCCCATGTTTGGGACACGGCGCCGGCTTACGATAGCTGTTCTGGCGTGCGCGTGTGGGATCTCGCTGGTCACATCCTGGGCCCAACAGGATGAGAACACCGACCGCAAAAACTACGCCGCCAAAATACGCTCGACCTACAATTTCCGCTTCGGGACCGACAAAATCTCGACGCCGGGCAACGCGGCCGTCGAGGGCCACGATTTCATCGAACCACAGGCGTTCCTGCCCGCTTCCTATTGCGGAGGCTGTCACAAGGAAGCCTACAGTCAGTGGCGCCAGGCGCTACACTCGAACGCTTTTCGCACGCCCTTCTATCGTACCAGTGTGAACATTCTGCTCCGCACCAAGGGCATCGAGTTCACCCGGCACTGCGATAGCTGCCACAACCCCATAGGTGTGCTCTCCGGCGCGCTGACGCAGGACTCCCAGGTGGATCGCAGCTTCGACGAAGACGGCCTCACCTGCACCACTTGTCACTCCATTCAACAACTGCAATCCACCAACGGCAATGGCGGCTTTGTCTTCGGCGTTCCCTCCGCAATGGTCGACGAAGAAGGCAACCGCATCCCCGGCATGGTGCCCGATGAAGAGATCAAGAACCACCCGGACCGGCACTCCAGAGCGGTCATGCAGGGCTTCTACCGGACGCCGGAGTTTTGCGCGGCCTGCCACAAGGCCAATCTGCCGGAGCCGCTGAACGACTACAAGTTCATCCGCGCTTTCACGGTGTACGATGAGTGGCAGAACTCGAAGTTTTCGCAACGAAACCCGTTGACTTTCTACTCCACCGGATTCACCACTTGCCAGGACTGTCACATGCAGCGCGCGCAATTGAAATTCGAAGACCCTGGCGCGAAGCACGGTACGTTCGCTTCGCATCGCTGGCCGGCCGGCAACACCGCCGTCCCGTTTTATTACGGCTTCGACGAACAGATGCAGAAGACCGTTGAGTTTCTGCAGTCGGGGATGTACTTAAACGTGGATCTGTTCGCGATCAAGAAAGCCGGCGAAGGGGACATGACAGCGCCCCTGGGTTCGACGCCCTTCCATCTGGCCCCCAATGAAACCGTGCAAATGATGGTGGTAATCCAGAATAAGAACATTGGCCACTCGCTGGTTCCCGAAGTGCGCGACTTATACGAGCCATGGGTGGAGTTTGTGGTCCAGGATAGCGCCGGCAAAGAGATCTACCACAGCGGCTTCTTGAAGCCCGACGGCTCGCTCGATGAGCGCGCCCACAGCTTTACCAACCGGCCCGTGAACATCGATGGCGGCTTTGTAGATAATCATAAGGTTTGGACCATTCACTCGGTCGCCTATGACAACACCATCCAGTCCGGCCGTTCCGCCCTGGTGCGTTATGAATTCCAGGTTCCGGCCGCCGCGCAGGGGCCGCTCAAAGTTACCGCGCGCGTCAACTATCGCCACCTGCGCCAGAATTATCTGAATAACATCTTCGGAAACGATCACCCGGCCTATCCCGTGGTAGAACTGGCCTCGCGCACTCGCACCCTGAATATCGGGGACAACCCCGCCACGCCTCCGGACAAACAGGATAACGCCGACTGGATGCGCTGGAACAATCTCGGCATCGCCTATTTGGATCAGCTCCAGTACGCCGATTCCATGCACGCGTTCGAGCAAGTCGTGAAGCTGCGCCCGGATTATGCCGACGGTCACATCAATATCGGCCTTACTTACATCGAGTGGGAAAAATATTCCGAGGCGCGCAGTCACTTGGAACAGGCGCTGGCGCTCAGTCCGAACAACGCGCGCGCGCTTTACTATCTCGGGCTGGTGGAAAGGCGCGAGGGACATTACGACGAAGAAGTGGCCGACCTGCAGCGAGTGGTAATGCAATATCCGCAGGCCCGCGACCCGCGGCGCGAGCTGGGGATCGCATACTATCAACGGCATGGCTATGAGGATGCCAAGGAGCAGTTCGAAGCCTTGCAGAAGATCGATCCCGACGACTTGGCCGCGCATTACAACCTCGCGGTCTTATACCGCCGGATGGGAATGAAAGACAAAGCCGCCGAGCAGGCCGCCATGTTTGCCACCAAGCAGGTGGACCCCGGCGCACCGACTTACTCGCTGGAGTTTTTGGGGAAACATCCCGAGATTTCGAACGAAAGCGTACCCTGGCACATGCATACCGACATGCCGGCCGCTGCGGTTGCCGGCGGAGGACAGTAATGCGCGCATCGCGACGCCGCTTCATCCGCTCGCTAAGCCGCTCCGCGCTGGTGCTTCCTTTTGCAGACCTGATGGCAGTGGCGCAAAAGCTGCCGGGACCGATCGAACGCAGTTACGATGCGAAGGCCATGCCCGCCCCCAAGGGACCCAAGTCGCCGATTGAGGGTACCCCGCTCGGACTCACTTTCGTGGATGTGGTCAAAGAGTCGGGCTTGGCCGTCAAAACTATCTATGGCGGCGAGGGTAAGAACAAATACCTTCTGGAAACTACCGGCTGCGGCCTGGCTTTCTACGATTACGACAACGACGGCTGGCTGGATGTTTTCCTGGTCAACGGCTGGCGCCTGGAAGGTTTCCCGGAAGACAAAGCGCCGCGCTGCCACCTGTTCAAGAACAATCGCGACGGCACCTTCACCGACGTGACCAAGGGTTCCGGCCTCGAGCACCGCACGGGATGGGGACAAGCCTGTTGCGTGGGCGATTACAATAACGACGGCGACGACGATCTGTTCGTGACTTACTACGGACAGAACGCGCTGTACCGGAATAATGGGAATGGCACCTTCACGGACGTTACCAAGGAGGCGGGCTTGGGCCAGCCCGGACCTAAGATACGCTGGAACACCGGCTGCACTTTCGTGGATTACGACAAGGACGGCCACCTCGACCTGTTTGTCGCCAACTACGTCGATTTCGATCTGAAAACCGCTCCGCCACCGGAGGCCGGCCCTTGCACTTACAAGGGACTTCTGGTGGCCTGTGGACCGCCGGGGCTTCGCGGCGGCAAGAACATCCTCTATCACAATAACGGCGACGGCACATTCAGCGACGTCAGTGAGAGATCGGGCATGTGGAAGACCCAAGGCACTTATGGCTTGAGCGTGGCCGCCTCGGATCTGGACAACGACGGCTGGCCCGACATATATGTGGCCAACGATTCCAGCACGGCGACGCTCTACCAGAATCAAAAGGACGGCACATTTAAGGACATCGCCATCGAATCCGGGGCCGCGCTGTCTCCCGAAGGAAAACCGCAGGCCGGCATGGGCGTCTCGATCGGCGACTACAATCGCGACGGCAACCTGGATGTGGTCAAGACGAATTTCGCGGGCGACACCGATTCACTGTATACAAACCTGGGTGACGCGAACTTCGAGGATCGCACCTATCCCAGCGGTCTGGGAGTTAACACACGCCTGCTGGGATGGGGCGTCGGCTTCTTCGACATGGATAACGACGGATGGCTGGACATTCTGATGTCCAACGGCCATGTGTATCCGGAAGTGGATAAGTCCAACGCCGATTTGAAGTACGCCGAGCACAAGTACCTGTATCGCAACTTGCAAAACGGCCGTTTTGAAGAGGTCACCGACAAAGGCGGGCCGGGCATTCTGGAGAACGCGCCGGCGCGGGGGTGCGCTTTCGGCGACTACGACAACGACGGGGATATCGACGTGGCCGTGAACTGCGTCAACGCGATTCCGCAGCTTCTGCGCTGTGACTCCACGCTGAAACGGAACTGGATCAAGATCAAGCTATCCGGCGTGAAGTCCAACCGCAGCGGCATCGGCAGCCGGGTCACGGTGACCGCCAAAACCAAACCGGACGCACCGAAGCCCCTGGCGCAAATGGACGAGTTGCGCAGCGGCGGCAGCTATTTTTCGCAGAACGATCTGCGCATGCACTTCGGACTCGACCAGGCCACTAAGGTAGACATGGTCGAGATCAAGTGGCTGAGCGGCCAGGTGGATCGGTTAGAGGATCTGGAAGTCAACCGGCTGTATGTCATTCAGGAAGGCGGCAAAATCCTGAAGAGCGAAGTGTTGCAGCCGGCCGCCAAGCGAGGAGCCTGATGGGTAGAACAGGCTTGAGCCGGTTATTTGTTCTGCTTTTCCTGCCATCCATCGCCGCAGCCGCGGAAAACTGTCCGTGGCTGAACGCGGCCACGGCCGGCGGAGTACTGGACGGTCCCGTCGCCATGACCGTGACACGGGCAAAGACCGGCGACGACGCGGCCTGCGCGTTCATCCGGCGCGACGGCTCTCGGGTGTTCGAACTGCGCATCGAAGTAGAAACGATGCTCTCCCCAGCCAAGGATTTCGCCTCGTACGCGGCGCGTTGCCACGCGGCCGCAGTGCCGTTGAAAGCCGTCGGCAACGAAGCGATGGCTTGCAGCGATGACAACGCAGAGCAGGTGGTGGGCCGTGTGCGCGACCGGGCCTTTGTAGTTCGGATAAGCACAAACGATCGTTCCGCTCAGTCCGGCGCACTCCGCGAAAAAGCCCGCAAGGTCGCGGAGCAGGTCGCGGGAATTCTGTTTTGAACGCAGCCTGTCATTCCTTCGCAAGCGGCTCGATTACCTTCCACGTCTTCCTGCCAGAATTTCCGCCGAAGAGTGCATGACTGGCGCTTGCAGTTCATCAAGCGATACGGATTCGTCATAGATCAGGTAAGTCCCCGCCGGTAGCACAGGCTTTAGCCTGTGTAAGCCGAGCTTCGCTCGCCGGAGAGCGGGCCAGCGAGGCCCGCGCAGGCTGCGAGCCTGCCCCACTAAGGCGGACAGAATGTAGAAAGTGCAGCGGCGAGCTTCGCTCGCCTAACTAACGGCCCACTGGCCTGTTCTAACTCCCCTGCTTCAGCTTTCTCTCCTTCTCCCGTTCTTCGGCTTTTCTGATTTCCGCCGCCTTGGCGAAAGCCTCCGCCGCGCCCTCCGTGTCGCCCTTGCGCCGCAGCAGCAGCCCCAGATTGTTCCAGGCGGCCGCGTTCAAGCCATCCAGCGCCACCGATCGGCGCAACGCTTCGATGGCCCCATCCGCATCGCCCTGCTGCTTCAGAGTGGTGCCCAGGATGTACCAGGCATCGTTATAATCGGGGCGCTGGGCTACGGCTGCGCGCAATTGTTCGATGGCTTTGTCCGGAAGTCCGGCGTCTATGTAAGTAAGACCCAGGCTGTAGTGCGCCTCGGCCAGCGCCGGATCGAGCGCCACCGCCCGCTCGAGCTCCGTCCGGGCATGCGCCAGATCGTCGCTCTGCTTGTAGGCGATTCCTAAGTCGTAGTGCGCGCCGGCGTCATTCGGATGGTCGCGGATCAACGCCGTAAGATGTTTGATGGCGCCTTGTAAGTTCCCTGCCGCGATGTAAGCATAGCCAACGTTCACCTGTACGTGGAAGTTAGCCGGGTCGTGCTCCAGGATACTGCGAAATTCCTTCAACCCCGCGCTAGGGTCGCCCGATCTTACCAGCGCGTTTCCATAACTGTTACGCGCCGTGTCGTTCTTTGGGTCGAATCGAAGCGCCTGCCGGTAGGCATCGCGCGCATCTTTGTAGCGGGTCGTCTGTTGGTAGGCGTCGCCCAACGCTGCCCAGACCTCGGCATTCGCCGGTAGCTGCTTGCTGGCCCGAACCAACTCGGCAATAGCTTCCCGGTAGTGGGCCGTTTGCGCGCACGCCACGCCCAGGCGGTAGTGATAATCGCCATGGTCGGGCGCCAGGGCCACAGCCTTTTGCAAGGCGCGCACAGCGGGATCGGGGCGTTGCGCCAACCAGAGCGCCACTCCCAGATGGTACCAGGCCGGCGCCATCTGGGGATCCAACTCCGTCGCGCGCTGAAAATGCGCAATGGCCTCCGGCGATCGGTTTGTAGCCGCCAGCAAAAAGCCGATTTCATCCTGATAAGCGGCGGATTTCGGCACTAATGCGGCTAACTTTTCGTATGCGGCGAGCGCTCCATTGGCATCGTTCGCGGCGAGGCGTTCGCGGGCGGCAGACTCAAGCCGCGGAACCGTGGCAAGCGCTTGCGCGGCCAGCGGGAGACGCGGGCATAGAAACAGCAGGCACAGATAGGCCAGACGATTCCCGGGCAAGCGCTTGCGCGGCCAGTTATCCATTCGAGCGTCAGGTCCCCGCGGAGATCTCAAAGACCGTGCCGGAGCCTCCCGGCGCCGCCGTCGCGCCGCCCCCGCTGGAGAGACTCTGTACGGCACGACCGTGCTTCGAATCCGATTCCGCATCTTCTCTCGCGCCCTTTATGCTTACGCCGGTCACCCCGCAACCGCGCAGGGTGGGACCAGGAAGGGTTTGCATGGCCGTCTTCAAAGACATATTCGCACGACTTTGCGCTCAATGGCCTCGCCCAATTTCCGGAGGATGGGTTCCGGCAGCCGCGATTGCGCCATTTGGAACAGGTCGCTCTCCTCGCGCCGGATATGCTCCGTGAGTAACCCGCATAGCCGCTCCAGCAGCGCTTCGGTGGGCGCCGCGCGCAACTCTCCGATCAGCTCCTCTACTGCGCGATGCTGCGCGATCAGGTCCGCCACCAGAGAGAGCTTACCAAGCGCCTTTTCGATGCCCGGGAACAGAATTTGCTCTTCGATTTCGAAGTGGTTGGTAAGTTCCAGATCGTAGCGATCTACGGCGCGCCGCGCGAGTTGGGCCACATTCGCCGGCGAGGCGTCCTCACCGAGCGAGCGGCGCGTCAGCACGCACATGGCGAGTCCGTTGTGATGTTGGTGCGAGAGCGGGATGAGGCTGGGGTCGCGCAGCATGGTCCTGCCTGTTACTATAGCGAAAATGAACTGGAATGACGCCGCCGAAGACCTGTTGCAACAAATCCTGGCGCAAACGCCGCGCCCCGTGAGAGAATCGGCCGAGGCCCAGCTTCGCGAGGCCGCCGAGCGCCTGGCTGACGACGATGGCAAGAGCCGGGTGGGCGTGGAGACCGTGATCGCGGCCTGGGTCGCCAATACGCCGGAGGCGGTGCGCTCCGACCTGCCGCGGCAGATGGAGCGCTTCGGGCTGGACCCCGCCGAGTACGCGCATTTGCTCGAATAGTCAGTTTCCGTCTAGCCCAGTCTCATCCGCCACTATTTTCCGCAGCCAGTTGGGCAAAGTCTCCGCCAGCTGCCGTCGACTGCTTCCGCAGGGTGATAGCGCCCATCTTGTCCAGGCCCGTCAGGCAGGGTCCGCACCAGGTGGCCCAGAAATCCACTACCCCGAACTTGCCGTGGAACGCTTCCCATCCGCGCCCATCGGCAGGAAGGCAAAGCTTGTTGCGGCCGCGCATCGTAGCCGTATTCGCCGCGTCGCATTGCGATCCGCGATAGTACCACGACAGCGTATGTTGCGCCCAACTATCCGAGCATTAGGCCGGGCGCGAAGCCGCCTGCCCGGCAGCGGTGCCCATTTGACGACTGTCCGGCCATCGCGCCGCATGGGCGTGGCCCATCGTGAGCGCCGTGGCGTCGGACCGGCGCAGCCCGCAGCCCATGTGCGTCGCTGGCGCCACCTCCGTTGTCCGTCGCCCCGACCGCCAGCGGGCGGGTGGGCGACGCGAGGGGCGAGGGGACGCTGTGCAAGACGTAGGCCTTCATCCGCCGCGCGCGCGATGGGCCGCACGGCAGTTTAGCTTTGTATACTGAACAGCAGCGAGCGTTTGCAAGAGGACTCCAGAACATCCCGCCAGCGGCGGGACTAATCAAGCTATCGATCTCCCGGCGGGAAAAGATTTGCGGCCGCGGCCGCCCGCCCTGTTAAACAGGGACGGAACAGGAAAATCTGGGGCTGATCTATACGAGCTAAGCTACACATTATAAGGCGCTTATTTGCCAGAAATCGCCAAACAAGAACAGGAAATAACAGGGCCGGAACAGGGGCGTAACAGGGCCTGATAACGCCCTGATCAGGCGCCGTCATTTCCCGATATTCCATGGCGTTTTTGGATCACAACTATTCTGGAATGTTTAACTTAGCCTGTTTCAGACGGCCTGTTACCTAGCGATGCGCAATCCTTTGCGTATCGCTCCGTGGGGCAACAAGCAAGACCTCCTGCTGGGCGGCCGTGCGCTCCCAGCGGAGACGGCGCCGGGAGGCCGAGCCGACATGCCACTTGGCAATACGCAATCCTCTGCGCATCGGTCCTGCCACCAGCACTGCGTCGGGACCTGCGATCAGCACCGATGCGCAAAGGATTGCCTATCGCTATGCCGAGCCGTTCGGCTTCGCGCACCTGCCCTTACTATCTCAAGGCGAAGAGCGAGCACGTAGGCGAAGAACGGACGAAAGTCCTCCTGCTCGCCTGCTGCATCCAGGAGGGCGCAAGGCATCGGAGCCATACATCCCGAGGGAACGGTTGGGGTATAATTCTTCCAATCTGGGTTCCAGAATGGAAATCCTGGTCTGTCTTCCCTCGACACTAGAAATTACGCTTAGTCCGACTCGTGCCAGGGGCGAACGCGGGAGACTTCGCAGAAGACTGATCTCGGCGTGCCGCGCGTCACAAGAGCGGATGCAACCGTGATGGACCTAACGCCCGAGCAATTTGCACGCCTGAACGAACGGTTCGACCAGGCTGTGACTCTACCCGGCCCTCAGCGGGCAGCTTTGGTTGAAGAACTGCGCCGGAATGAGGGCGACGGGATGGCGGACCAATTGGCGGCCCTCTTGAAGGCCAACGACCGGGCAACCGGTACGATTGGCGATCCGCAGGTCCAGCTCCCGCAGCTAGCCCCGCTAGGAGCCTTCCGGGAAGGCGAAGTGATTCTGGGCCGATTCCGCATCGTGCGCGTTTTGGGCCGGGGCGGGATGGGCGAAGTCTGGCGCGCGCGCGATCTGCGTTTGAAGCGAGACGTGGCGCTCAAGGTGCTGCCCGTCGGGCTGGCGCGCGATCCGGATCGTATCGCCCGTTTCGAGCGCGAAGCCCGCGCGGTCGCCGCGCTGAACCATCCCAACATCTGCCAGATCTACGACGTCGGCCCCGACTACCTGGTGATGGAACTGGTGGACGGCACGCCTGTCGCTCCGCCCGGCGACATGCGCAAGCTGCTGGATACGGCCGTGCAGATTGCCGACGCCCTCGCCGCGGCCCATGAAACCGGGATTGTCCACCGCGATCTCAAGCCGGACAACATCCTGTTCACACGTGATGGAAAAGCCAAGGTGCTGGACTTCGGCATCGCCAAGCAGATCCCCGCTCCAGGGGCAGGGGATGCCACCCTCGCCGTCGCCTACACTGTCCCCGGCACGCTTCTGGGCACCGTAGCATATATGAGCCCCGAACAAGCGCGCGGCCAGGAATTGGACGCACGCAGCGACCAGTTCTCCTTCGGCCTCGTGCTCTATGAACTGGCCAGCGGCAAGCGCGCTTTTCACGGCGAAAACTCCGCTGAAATCATGATGGCGATTATGCGAGAGCAGCCCGAACCTCTGCCGGCAACCGTGCCGGTTCCGCTGCGTTGGGCCATTGAGCGCTGCTTGGCGAAGGAACCCTCCGAACGGTACGATTCCACCCGTGATCTCTACCGCGAGTTGCGGCAGATTCGCGAAAGGCTTTCCGAGGCGTGGGGGGCGCCGCCCGCTGCCGTTGCCCCGAAGCCTTTACGAGCACGTGGGACCTCGGTGGTCCTTGCCGCACTCTTGGCCCTTGGCATCGCCGCTGCCGCCGCATTCCTGCCCGCGCCGCCAGTCGAGCCTCCTTCGGTGACGCCGATTGCGACCGAGGCGGAGATGCAGACCATGCCGGCATGGTCTCCCAAAGGCGACGGTATCGCTTATGTGGCCTCGGTGGGCGGAGTGTTCCAAGTTTTCAGCCGTACTCTGCAATCCGCCTCTCCTGTGCAACTGACGCGGCACGCGCAGTCATGTCTCGGCCCGCAATGGTCGGCCGATGGTACACGGGTTTACTACGAGGCTGGCGGTGCCGTCCCGGACTACGAGCTGTGGTCTGTGGCCGTGGCCGGCGGAGAGCCGGAAAAGCTATCCGACCACGTGGCCGGTTTTGCGGTCTCGCCCATCGGCAATACGGTGGCGGTTGCGCAGACCGATCAGCGTGGCCATTTGAGCGTGGCATTTTCGACGCCGCCGGGCGCCCCCGCCCAACGTTATGACAAGCCACCCTTTGATCGGGGAATTGCCTTCATCAACGTGCCGCACATGCGCTTCACCAATGACGCCACCATGCTCGGTCTGTACTTGGAGAACCAGGGATTCTGGCAGCTTCCGTTGAACGGTGGTTCTGTCCGGCACAGCTCCTCCTCTCCCAGCTTCATTCAGGGCGGCTTCGGTTGGTACCGGGACAACCAAACCATCGTGCTCAGCGGGTTGACCACCTTGCATCTCATAACTGGAGAGTCACGTCAGCTTGGCGTAGTCACGGGCATCGCGAACTTCCCAAGCCTTTCACCCGACGGGCTTACGCTCGCGTACGAGTTAGGCGAATATGATTACGACATTGTGGAGTTTCCGCTCGATGGTTCTTCGCCCAGCCCCTTGGTAGCGACATCGCGTCCAGAGCTTGCACCTTCGTGGTCGCCGGATGGGGTCCATTTTCTATATGTGGCGGATCGTCGCGGCAGCTCGCAGGAGATGTGGATTCGGAATCGGATTGACGGAACGGAACGTCTCCAGCCGACGCCTCATGCGTCGGCCTACGAGGCGATTTTCGACTGCGATTTCTCGCCGGACGGAAGCCGCGTAGCATATCGCGCCGAGGGCGACACCAGCCCTCCCAGAATTTGGATCTCTCTGCTTGGTGCCGAGGCGCCGGTCCGCATGTCGCCGGAGGACGGTGCGATTCAGAGAGGCCCGTCCTGGTCTCCCGATGGGAACTGGATCGCCTTCTACTCAGTGCATAACGGCAAGCCAGCGATCATGAAGTACCGGATCGGCTCCAACCGCCCGCCCGAACTGCTGGTGGAGACCTCCGAGCCCAAGCCCGTGCGTTGGTCGCCGCGCGGGGACTGGATCGCCTACCGCGACAATAAGGCGTTACGCATCGTCTCGCCTGACGGTCGCGAGAAGCGCGCCCTGAATTCCACGGTGTGGGAGACCTACGGGTGGTCTAAAGATGGACAGTCGCTCTACGGGCTCCAGGTGAATTCGAAGCACCATCTGGTTCTTGGGCGGATCGAACTCGCCGACGGGAAAGAGTTGCAGGTGAGCGATCTGGGGCCCGCGCCCGCGGCGTTTGACTACGGCAATTACATCGGCAAGTTTCCCATTCGTGGGTTCAGCCTCCACCCCGATGGCAAGAGCTTCCTTACGTCCGTCGCGAAAGGGCGCTCGCAAATTGTGCTCATGCGCGGCTTCGACCGGTCCACGCGCCTCTTCGACTGGTTCCGCCGATAGGAGCCAACTTTGGTGGCGTCGCGTCCGGCGTATCAGGGCCTGATACCGGCGTTATCAGGCCATGCCTACTCAAGCAGGAAGCGCTAACCGCCATTCACGGAGCGGGCGGCTTTGGATGGCCTATGCGGAGGGGTTTCGCTTTCGGCGAACACGGAATAAGATCCCGATCACAACCTTGCACAAGATTTTGCGGAAGCGCATCTACATGGGCGAGTTTGACTATGCTGGAATGACTTACCAGGGGAGCCATGCGCCACTCGTCACGCGCGAGACTTGGGAGCGCGTGCAGGAAATTCTGGATGGCCGACACGAGAAGAAGCACCGCAAGGTCACCCACGACTTTGCCTTCTCCGGGCTAGTGGACTGCGGGCACTGCGGATGTTCTCTGGTGGGTGAGATCAAGAAAAAACGCTACGTTTACTATCACTGCACCGGGTACCGCGGCAAATGCGCGGAGCCGTATACGCGCGAAGCGGACCTGGAACAACAGTTCGCGCAGGGGCTGGGTGAACTCGCGATTCCCCGCACCATTCTGGACTGGTTGCAGGAGGAATTGGTGGCCAGCGACATCAGCGAGCGCGCCGCCCGTGAGCAGGCGCTACGGCGCGATCAGGCTGAACGGGATCGACTCCAAGACCGTTTGGATGTGCTCTACGAAGACCGGCTCGACGGGCGCATCGACGCCGCCATTTACGACCGGAAAGCGGCAGAGGTGCGTCAGCAACAGGATCGAGTGCGCCGCCGACTGGCAGAGGTTCCCGCGCTGCCATCCGTAAGTCAGGCAGTGGACCCGATAGCGGTCGCCGCCAAAGCTGCCGAGTTTTCCTCAAACAACCGGGGGCCGAGCAACGCAAACTCCTTCGGCTGGTACTCGATAAGGCGACCTGGAAGGGCGGTGAGTTGCGGATGTCCTTCCGGGAGCCCTTTTCGCAATTAAGACGATCGAACCATGAAAGTCATACAAAAGATAGCCACTTAAAGGCTGACAAACGCGATTTTGATATCTGGCGGTGAGGGTGGGATTCGAACCCACGGAACCCGCAAAGGTTCAACGGTTTTCGAGACCGCCCGATTCAACCGCTCTCGCACCTCACCGCATCGGGACTTCCCTGATTCTCCCACAACCCGCGCCGATTTGTCACCACGCTCAATCGCCCGGCACAAGGGACCCTGGTTGTCCAAAAACACCGCCCGGTTGCGCCCCGCCGGTTGCGCCGTCGATCGCATGAGCAGCGCCGCAATGCCGTCGCGTAGCGCGTTCCGATCGACTGCCCCAACCGATTCCAGGCTTGCGCGGCAGTCTCGCACTCGTCAGTTCCGCCACGCGGCTGAAGCCAGCGGAGTATGCCTCTTTCGAGATCGGATGGCGCAGTCGGCGGCGCCAAGGAGGCCGTATATGGCTACGATTAATATGCCGCCCGGATATCCCGCGTTTGAGATGCCGTGAATCCAGGCAGGCAGGAGAATGGATCTGGATGCATAGTAAACATATCCCACGATCAAGGATGAAAGGAAGATACCTTGAAGTTCGGCGGGGGATTTGGACGGTATATGAGGAATAGAAAAAAGCACGGAACTCGCCAGTATTGCCCAGAACGCCTTACCTTTTATCCCATCCATTAGCGCGATAAACCTGTCGATCGCGATCGCCCTGAAGGCAATTTCTTCCATGAGAGCGCCCAGCGCAACCCATACCAAGCTTTCGCTTGCGGATAAGACGAATTTGCCGCTCATCGCGAGGTACACGTGAACGGCGCCGATTATGGCCAGCGAGGCCACCCCTCCGATCTTGAATGAAAAGCCGTAGTCTGCAAGCCTGCGCTCCCGCCGCACCAGCGAATAGGCAATCACCCCGGCGATGGTCGCCCACAGGGTTATGGCCGCCAATTGTTGCCCCCCACCCATCGCGCCGCGCACACGAAAGTAGTTAGCTGGGATGCCGGCAATGCTCCAGCCGGCTACCAGGAGGAGCAGCAGCCTGTCGCAAAATGGCAGTCTTCGGATGCGGTCTCGAATGCCGGGACCCATGCTGACATTATCGTTCGTCTCTCCTGCAATGTCACTGATGTTCGGGGTTTCATGCGGCTCCCCGCCAACGTAGCTGGTGAAATTCACTGTGGCATGCTCCTGAATCCGCGGTTCCAAAGCGGCTGTGCTTTCCGCCTCCACCGCCAACTCCCGCCAGCCCGTTTATCGAGCAACCCCATGCTACTGTGTAATGGAGAAATCGGAGATTGGAAATCGAGCAAACCATGACCCCGAAGACGACCTTCCCTTCCCGGCCAACGCTCCGAGCCTCGGTTTGGTTCTTTTTTGTAAATAAAAGTAAATAAGAAACTTATTGGCTTAGTTCCGACCAAGAACGAGGAATGCGCCGCAACTGGGACATTGGCTGAAGGCTGATACCCGATACCTGATAGCTTACCTCCCTCCCAGCCCGTGTGATACGCTAATCGGCACATACAGGAGCATCTCCGGATGATCATCGGCGTTCCCAAAGAAGTCAAAGATCACGAAACCCGCGTAGGCCTCGTGCCCAGCGGCGTCACCGCCCTGCGCGAGGCCGGCCACGAAGTTCTCGTCCAGTCCACCGCGGGCGCAGGCAGCGCGCTCACCGACGCCGAGTACCTCGACGCGGGTGCCGTCATCCTGCCCACCGCGGCCGAAGTCTGGCGCCGCGCCGACCTGGTCGTCAAGGTCAAAGAGCCGCAGCCGGCCGAATACGATCACCTCCGCCCCGGCCTGATCCTGTTCACCTATCTGCACCTGGCGCCCCTCCCGGACCTCACCAACCGCATGCTCGAGGCCAAGGTCAGCGGCGTGGCGTATGAAACCATCCACGACGCCGATGGTTCCCTGCCCTTGCTCACACCCATGAGCGAGGTGGCCGGCCGCATGTCCGTGCAGGTGGGCGCGCAATATCTGGAGAAGCCCAATGGCGGGCGCGGCGTGTTGCTCGGTGGCGTACCCGGCGTAGCCCCGGCCAACTGCGTCATCATCGGCGGCGGCGTGGTCGGCACCAATGCGGCCAAGATCGCGCTGGGCATGGGCGCGCACGTGGCCATGATCGATCGCAATCTCAACCGCCTCCGCCAACTCGACGATATCTTCGGCGGCCAGATCGTTACGCTGGCCTCCAACTTGTATACCATCCGCGAGACGCTCAAGACCGCGGACCTGGTGGTCGGCGCCGTGCTGATTCCAGGCGCCTCCGCCCCCAAACTCGTGCGCCGCGAAATGATCTCACACATGAAACCCGGTGCCGTGGTCGTGGATGTAGCCATCGACCAGGGCGGCTGCTTCGAAACGTCGCACGCCACCACCCACACCGAGCCCATCTACTTTGTCGATGACGTGCTGCACTATTGCGTCTCCAACATGCCCGCCGCCGTGCCGCACACTTCCACTTTCGCCCTCACCAACGCCACTTTCCCCTACCTTCTGGAACTGGCGAACAAGGGCCTGGAACGCGCCTGCACCGAGCACCCCGGATTGCGCGAAGGCGTCAATACCTACAACGGCTTCGTGACGCATGCCGCGGTGGCTGAATCGCAAGGCCGCCCGTACCGCGAACTGGCCGGCGTAGTATAGGGCGGGTGTAGAATAGGAAACAACGCTATGCCAGCCATCGCGCAGCAAGCCGAGATCCCCCCACAGCCTCTCACCGCGTTGACGGAAGAAGAGAAGCTCTTTCAAACCACCGTGCGCCAGTTCGCGCGCGAACAGATCGGCCCTTACGTCCGCGAAATGGACGAGGCCGGCGTCTTCCGCAAAGACCTCATCCGCCAGTTTTTCGAGCTGGGCCTGATGGGTATCGAGATCCCCGAAGAATACGGCGGCTCGGGCGGCAGCTTCTTCCAGTGCATCCTGGCTGTGGAAGAATTATCCGCGGTGGATCCGTCGGCCGGCGTTATCGCCGACGTGCAGAACACCATCGTCAACAACGCTATTCTGAAGTGGGCCAACGCCGCGCAGAAGAAGAAGTATCTGCCGCGCCTGGCCACCGACACGGTCGCGTCTTATGCGCTCTCCGAAGCCGGCTCGGGATCGGACGCCTTCGCCCTGGCCACGCGTGCCGTGGACGCGGGCGACCATTTCCTGGTGACCGGCCGCAAACTCTGGATCACCAACGCCGCCGAAGCGGGGCTGTTCCTGCTCTTCGCCAACGCCAATCCCGATGCGGGATACCGCGGCATCACCGCGTTTCTGATCGAGCGCGAGTTTCCCGGTTTCCAGGTCGGCAAGAAAGAAGACAAGCTGGGTATCCGCGCGTCGTCGACCTGCGAGTTGGTCCTGGACAATTGCCGCGTGCCGAAGGAGAACGTGATCGGCGATGTGGGCAAGGGCTACAAGATCGCCATTGAGACGCTGAACGAAGGACGCATTGCCATCGGCTCGCAGATGATTGGCCTGGCGCGCGGCGCGCTCGATCATGCGGTCGCCTATGCGCGCGAGCGCAAGCAATTCGGCAAGACCATCGGCGAGTTTCAAGGAGTTCAGTTTCAGCTTGCGGTGATGGCCACCGAAGTGGAAGCCGCCCGCCTGCTGGTGTATAACGCCGCGCGATTACGCGACGCGGGGCTGCCGTTCCAAACCGAAGCGGCCATGGCTAAGTACTATAGCTCGGAGATCGCCGAAAGAGTGGCGTCCAAGGCCATCGAAGTGCACGGCGGCGTCGGAATTACCAAGGATTATCCGGTGGAGAAACTCTACCGCGACGCCAAAATCGGCAGGATCTACGAGGGCACCAGCAACATTCAGTTGCTGACCATCGCCAAGAAGCTGCTGGGCAAATAAATAAGGTAGCACAGGCTTCAGCCTGTGAAGTGGGGCAGGCGTCTACGCCTGCGGCGGGTCTCTGGACCCGCCGGAAGAAACCGGCGGGTTTCGCCGAACGTCTCTTTTGCGAGGGGAAGATGTATCGATTTGTCCAAATGGCGTTGTTTTCGGCGCTGTCTCTGCCCGTCTGCACTGCCGCCGACGATAAGGCGGCGGCAACTCCAGTGGCCGCCACCACCTCCGCGCCCGAGGTCAACCCGGATGAGATCGTCCGAAAATTCGCCGCCAAGGAAAAAGAGTTTTCCGAGGCGCGTCAGAATTATACCTACCGCCAGACCGTCAAGGTACAGGCCTTGGATGAATCCGGCTCGCCGGTGGGTAAGTACGAGCTGGTCTCCGATATTATTTTCACGGGCGACGGGAAGCGTACCGAACGCGTCGTCTATGCGCCCGTCTCCACGCTCTCCGACTATCTTCTTCTGACGCCCGAAGACGAACAGGACTTACGCAACGTGCAGCCGTTCGTCTTAACCACCGATCAGATTCCGGAGTACGACGTCCGCTACCTGGGCAAGCAGAAAGCCGACGAAATCCCTTGCTACGTCTTCTCGGTGAAACCCAAGAAACTCGCTCCGGGCAAGCGTTACTTCGAAGGACAGATCTGGGTGGACGATCACGACTTCCAGATTGTGAAAACCTACGGCAAGGCGGTAGGTTACCAAAAGAAAAGCGACGACCAGCAGTTTCCCATGTTCGAAACCCTGCGTGAACAGATCGATGGCAAGTACTGGTTCCCCACTTATACGCATGCCGACGATACGCTGCACTTCAAGCAGAACGACCAAAAAATCCGTATGTTGGTGACTTACAAGGATTATAAAAAGTTTGTGGGTAAGTCGACCATTCAGTTCGGCGACATCGTGGACGACAAGCCTAAGAAGCCATAGGTAGCGCAGGCTTTAGCCGGCGTCCTCGCGCCTCACCGGGTAATCGACGACAATAACTCGTCCGTCGCTAAGTGCCTTAACCGAATGGCGCGCGTTCGCCGGCACAATCGCAACAATCCCCACCCCGGCAACCTGAGTGACGCCGTCCACAGTCACCTCCAACTCGCCCTCGATCACCTCATAGACTTCTTCCTGCGCATGGAAGTGCTCGTGAATGGAAGCGCCGCGCACGAAATCGTAATGTGCGAACGTCATGCTCGGCGAGTGAAAGTATCTTCCAAACCACCCCGGCAGGCGCTCAATCACCCGCAGGCTGCTCGTATCCACAAACGGCATAGACGTATCCTATCACCGATAGGGCACGCATGCCTGCTCAGGCCCCGGCCTACTGCCCCCCGAAAGTCACCCCGCTAACCGTAAGCCCGAAGTCGACCGTCTGCGTCGTGCCGCTCTGCGTGGTCACCACCACTACCGACGTGCTTTTCGCCAGCGTCACCCAAACCTGGCTGCCATCCGGCGTCACCGATACCGCCGTGGCAGTAGCTGTGCCCAGGCTGAAGGTCCCAGTCACCTGTCCGCTGGCCGTGTCGATCGCATCCAGCGTGGAGCCGGTGGCCGCGTAGGCGGTGGAGCCGTCGGGCGAAAACGCGATCGCCGCTACACCGCCGATCGGCAGCGAACCGGTCACCACGTTCTGCGTAGTATCGAAAATCGATAGCGTGGAGCCAGTCGCGATATATAAGAACTTGCCCGTGGGCGACGCCGCCATGGCGCCGGCATTACCCATCTTCACCGACGCCACAACCTGCAGCGTGGCCGTGTCCACCACATAGAAGAAAATCGGCGCCGGTGCATCGAACGCAAACCCAAACCCCGCCAGATAAACCCGGCTGCTGTCCGGCAGCGCGGCCATCTCAGTCACCTCGCATCCCGTTCCAATTCCACACGGCACGCCGTTCACGCCGCCCGTAGCCACATCGATCTCCGTCAGCTCTGTCTGAAAGTCGCTGCCGGCCAGGTAAACTTGCTTGCCATTCGGTGTCGCCATAATGGCGGGCGGATTACTGCCCGTCACTGAAGGACTCTGGGATCCCGCCGTGTAGCTGCGCGCCACTTTGTTGGTAGCCGTGTCGATTTCGGAAATACTGTTCGACTGGATGCCCGCCACGAAGACCCGGCTGCCGTTGCTCGTCCCCGCGGCGTTGGTGGTCCCGGTGAGCCCGATTTGCGGGTTCCCGGTGCCACTCACTCCGATGGTGTCAATCACCGCAAACGACGTAATGTCCACCGCCAAGGTGCTAGCCGTGGAGGAATTGGCAACGTACAAAGCGCTGCCATCCGCGCTCAGCGTCGCGGCGGCGATAGGCCCTTGCAGGGCGACGGAAGCGGTCGCGGTCAGGCTCGATGCGCTCACCACGTACAACAGCGAGTCTTCCGCATCCGGCACATAGAGCGTGGAACCGTCCTTGGATAGCACAGGCTGCTGCAGCTCGCTGCCAAGATTGGCGCTGGCTGCGATAGTGAGTGAGGCGGTATCGATCGTCGCCAGCCCGGCGCCCACCCCGATTTGAATCGCATAGCTGGCATATAGAGTGGCCCCGTCGCCGCTTATGGCGCTGCCCACGAAAGAATAAGTGCGCGAGGGGCCCGGCGGGTTAACCGTGCCCTTAATGCTGCCGCTCGCCGTATCGAAGGCCGTGAGCACGTCGCCGGCTGTATAGAGCGTGCTGCCGTCGGGGGACAGCGTCAGTGTGCCCGAGGCAGTCCAGGTCTCGGCTCGCGTGGTCTGCCAGGTGGCCGCGGCAGTGCCTGTCGCCACGTCGTATACCACCACGGTCTGGCTATCGAAGGTGGCATACACGCGGCTGGAGTCCGGCGATACCGCCAGCCCCGGATTCGCCAGGCCGTCGTTGGGCAGCGCGACGCTGCCGGCCAACGCGCCGGTTTGGGCGTTGAAGGCTTGCAAGTTGGACGAGTAGTGGTTCAGGTTGCCCGTGAACATGCCAGTCACCACGTAAACCTTGGCGCCATCCGGGCTGGACTGGATCAGCCACGGCTGCAGCTTAAGCTGGACCGTCTTGAGAACCGCGCCGGTTTGAAGCGAAACGATCGAGATGGTGCTGTTTGCCTGGTTCGTAACCCAGGCCGTCTGCGAATTCGGCAGAGCCACCGCGTAGCTCCCCGGCCCCGCGCTGAAGTTCGTGGCCACCCGGTTGTGCGCGGTGCTCACAATAGACACGGTCGAGTTCGCATTGCAACAGACTGGAACGTAGGCCGTGGTTGTCGCCGCGCTCAGACACGCGGACCAAGCGGCGAGGCAGTATAGATGTTTCATGGCGTAATTAATAGTATGCATGGTATTTTTCGGTTCGAAATCGGAGGGTGGTGCTGTATGGCTCGCGACGATCGCGCAGTTCCCCCGGCGACCGGCCGCACCGTATGGCCATACAGCATCCTCTGGGCAGCCCTCCTGCATCAAAAGACGATGCTCTGGGACTAATTCTCCGCCAGCCGCCGCGAATTTGCAATAGTCCGCGGCTGAACTCTACCTGTTCCGGTAAGTCACTAAAAATACAGCCTATGTTCGCTCACCTGTCCCGTGTTACGATTCGAGAGATGACTAAAATCACTGCTATCGGCAACGGCCCCATCCGCATCGAAGGCGAATTCACCATTCACGACCAGCAGGGCGATGCGTTTGGCCTGGCCGGCCGCACTGTGATCTCACTTTGCCGCTGCGGCCAGTCCGCCAACAAGCCCTTTTGCGACGGCTCCCACGCCCGCACCGGTTTCCAGGATATCTGCGTGGCGCGCGAACTGCCGCCGCCCAAGCCGAAAATCTAGGTTGGGCGTCCGGTTGTAAGATTAGGGTATGCGTCTCCTCCCGATTGCAGCATTCGCCCTGGGCGCATACGGGCAACAGCCATTCAGGCCGAACTTGAACTTTCCGCCGGACATCGTTTCGCCGGAGGCCATGGCCCGCCGCGACCCGCTGAAAATCGATACCAGGCATTACCGCTTGGATTACGAAAACGAGCGCGTGCGCGCCATCCGGCTCACGCTAAAAGCCGACGAAGCCGTGCCCATGCACGACGACGTCGACGCGCTGGCCGTCTGCATTGTGGAGTGCCACCTGCGCTTCACCGAACCCGACGGCCACATACAGGACGTTCACATGGAATCCGGCGAAACTCGCTGGCTCTATGGCGACACACACTCGGCCCGAAACCTGAATACGAACCCGATGGAAATGCTTTTCATCGAAGTGAAGGCGCCGCATAACGATAGGTGACGGTATGCGGCCGCGCCTGTGTTTGCTTCTGCTGGCAGTGCCGGCGGCGAGCGCATTTGGACAAACCCGGCATCCGGAAATCGTGCCGCGGGGGTGGCTCGACCGCCGCGACCCAGTGGCGGTGGATCCCGCGCATTACCGCCTGGATTTCGAAAACGAGCATGTGCGCGCCATCCGGCTCGCGCTAAGGGCGAACGAGGCACGGCGAGAACCGCTGGTTCCGTGGCGATACGCGCTCCATTTGCAACTCGGGCGCGCACCCCATGGAAATGCTCTTCATCGAGGTGAAGGCCGTGAATAAAGATCGACGATCCGCTCGATGGCCCGCCGGCACACCGCGCAGAAGCCGGTTTCATCGCGTGTGAACATGATGCAATCCGACTGCGGCCGGTAGTAGCCGCGCCCTTCGTACATGGCGCCTTCGAACGCGCCCACCGCATGCCCGTAGGGTCCGGAGGCCAGCAGCGCCGTGCTCTTTTCGCGCTCTTCGCGGAACAGCGCTTCCATGATGTCTTCGGGCCGATGTTCGGCGCGAATCTGCCGGCGGCGCACTTGAATCTCCCTCTCGGACGATTCAAATCGATCCTTGGGCCACGGCGTTGGCAATGGCGTACCCCCGGCGACCAGCCCGTTCCACTTGGCCGCGTGCGGATCGGCCGTCACGTTCGGCTCCCACGGCTCCGGCCGCGCGGTGGACGCTTCATACGCCACGTCGGATGTGTAGTATTCGTCCGCCAGGCCGGCGAAGTGATGGCCGAATTCATGCACGAACACGTACGGCGTAAAGGCGTTGTCCGCCGCCACCGTGGCGTACAGGTTGAAGATTCCTCCGCCGCCGTATTTGCGGTCGTTCACCACGATTTCGATGAACTCGTAGGGCGCGGCCGATGCCGCTTCGCGCATGCGCTTGTTGTCGAACGTCAGCACGTAGCGCTCGGAACCGAAGGCGTCGTAAGCGGCGCGCAGCGGCGATCTGCGGTGGATGCCATCGGAAACGCGGGACACGCCGCTTTCGTCCGCCGGCGTGTCCACCGCCCACACGTTGAAATCGCCGCGGCGTTCCTTGAAGGGCGAGGCGGCGAACAGCAGATCCACCATGCGCCGCGCGTCTTTGTGCCACTTTTCCATCTCGGCGGCGGTGTACCCGTCGCCCATCAGCAGCAGGTCCACCTTGTCGCGCGGTTCGCCATTCTGCATCACCGCCCAAACCTTTACGTTGGCCGGCGGCGGCGAGCGGTCGATAGCTGGGTCGGCCGGATCCACCGCCACGGACCAGAACTCCCGAAACGCGTTCTGCCGGTCGCGCCGCTTCACTACCACCTGCACCGGAGCCGTGGGCGCCGGAAACCGTAGCGACTCATGAAACTGCCGGCGGACCTCGGCGGCTTCGGGCGTTTCCTGCCACTCCCCGAAAACGCTGGCGAACCCGCGCGAATACAGCACGCGGTTGGTCTGGCGGTCCAGTACTTCGAAGTAATACTTGCCCAGGTTGGTGTCGTCTATTGTGCGATCCAGGCGGCCGGGCCACGGCCCCTCCAGCACCACGCCGTCCAGGGACATCTGCTCTTCGGTGGCCGTGCCGCCGTGGAAACAGTCCAGGCGCATCGTCCGGGGATCGGCCGCCGCCAAGGTCGATAGCGCCATGAGGAACAAAATTGCAAATCGCAAGCCTCAACTACTGTAGCGCAATGTGGGGCGGCGCCATGCGCCACCCCGCGGTTAGCTTCGCTCGACACAGGGCGGGTGCCTGCGGGCCACCAAAGACGACGAAACCAAGTGGAGCGCGGGCAATTCTGCCCGCAGCCGGCTGTCAGCCGGCTCGGCCGCTGAAAGGCGGCTGCGGCCAAGATTGGCCGCCCTCCAATTCGTTTCGACGGTGCCCCACGAAGGCCTTTCCGTCGCTGAAATTGTCCAGACTCCAGAGGGCGCGATATAATCGGGGAGAAGCCTGCCCAAGCGAACGTGGCGGAATTGGCAGACGCACCAGACTTAGGATCTGGCGGGGGAAACTCCGTGGGGGTTCAACTCCCCCCGTTCGCACCATCTCCCGGTTGACCGCCCGTCGCCAGCGCGAGATTCGGCTGTATCCTTTCGCCTCGAAACGTGCCATGCTGGTTCTGTGCGAAAGCGGTCGAACAAGAAAAGACGGCAGCCCTTCCAGAAGGTGACGGAAGCCCCCAGCGAGTCCGCCGGGCAGCAACTCTCCCCGGAGGAACAGGAACGCGCCAGCCTCGGCAGGATCATGTCCGAGATGGGCCATCGGGGAGGGCGCAAGCACGGCGGACGGCCGCCGCGAGGCCGCCCCTTGGGCTCGGTTATGAAGTAGGCTTATTTCGCCTTTAACCACTCCGGCGAAATTAATGCCCGCACCTCGGGTTTGTCCAGGTCCCGCCGGACGACGACTCGCACCGGCAGGTCCAGACGCTTCATTGGAGTTCCGCCTCTGAGCTTCACAGCCAGCGATTTTACGGCTTCATATCCCAGACGGAAAGGATCTTGCACCAACATCGCGTCCACCGTCCCATCCTTAAGCCCCTGCAGGTGATCCTCGCTCGTGTCGAAAGTAATCAACCGGATCCTGCCGGATAAACCACGGCTTCGAATGGCGTGGATCGCTCCAATCGAACTTGCCTCGCTGGATGCGAAAATGCCCGCCAGCGCCGGCTGCGCAGTGAGAATATTCTCGGCGGCCGCCCTGGATTTGGCCGGATCGCCCATACCGAATTGCCGCGCCACGATCCTGACGTCCGGTAACGTCTTCGCGATCGTCTCCTCAAAACCCCGCTCGCGCAGAACCGTCGACGTTCCACCCGGCTTCTGCATCAACATGGCTACCGCCCCCTTTCCGCCTATGAGCGAGGCGAGCATCTCCGCCGCTGTGCAACCCGCCCGGTAGTTATCCGTGGCAATGAAGCTGACGTAATCCTGGATATTCACTCCGGAATCGAAGATAGTTACTGGTATACCCGCCCTGACGGCCCGTTCGACCGGAGCCACCAGGGCGCGCTCGTCTGTCGCGGAGATGGCCAGGCCGTCAACCTGGCGTGCAACCATCGCATCCACGATCTGGATCTGGCGGGTGTAGTCGGTTTCATCGGCGGGCCCATTCCACAATACGCTCACCTTCAGGTCATGTGCCGCTTGCTCGACGCCGGCATGCACCGATACAAAAAACAGGTGCGACGTAGCCTTCGGAACCACACCGATCACCATGCCTGGCGGCCGCCGGCATGCGCCCCACAAAAAAACCAGCCCCCCCAGGGCCACTTGACGCCGCGGAATGTGAACGGCGCGTTGGGTGGAAGGCATGATGACGCCGTCAGGCCGGCCGCACCGGCGATCCGCGCTCCTCGGCGATCGCCGCCTGCATCCCCGCCGCAATTACTTCTTGCGCATGGAGACCGTCCCGGTGGCTGGCGGGGAAGGGCGAGCCGGTCCTGCAACAATCGATAAAGGCGGCCAGTTCGGCCTTGTACGCCGGCCCGAAACGGTCCACAAATTCGGGCAGCGGGCGCCCGTAGTCGCGCATCGGGAACGTGCGATATGCCAGCGGTTCCCGCCGGCCGCGGCGGCCGTAGGCTTCCACTACGATCTCGAGAGGCTTCTGGTCGAAGTGCCCTACATGGATGTGCCCCTCCTCGCCGAAAATCAGCGTTTCCACCCGATACCCGGAGACATGATTTCGCCCCACCTGCACTTGCGCCACCATCCCGCCGGTGAACCAAAGATAGAGCAGCGCATCGTCGAAGTCCTCCAGGCAGGTGGTCAGGCGATGGCTATAAATGCTGGACCCCAATGCCAGGGCCGTACGCGGCATCTGTCCGCTCAGCCACAGAATCTCATCCACGTTGTGGATGGCCATGTCCGCCAGGAGCCCGCCGCTCTTATAACCATCGGGCGCGGGATTGGAGTCTTCCATGCACGAGTAGATTTTGAAAACGCGGCCGATCGCTCCGCTAACGATCAGGCCTTTCGCGCATGCCAGCGGTGCGTCGAAGCGCCGCTGGAACGCCAGCATCACGCTGTGCGGCGCATTCCGCTCCAGTTCGGCGGCGAATTCGCGATCCGATTCCACCACCCCGGTCAGAGGCTTCTCCAGCAGCACGCGGTGTCCGGCGGAGATCAAAGCCGACGCGGTTTCGCGATGGGTATCGGTTGGCGTCACCACCACCGTCGCATGGCAGACGCCGGCCGCGGCGAGTTCCTCCACGCTGGAGAATACCGGGATTTTCAGACGCATCTCCGCCGCGACGCGCCCGGCCCGGTCGCGGTCGGCATCCACCAGCGCGGCCAGTGCGCAGGGTACGCCATCGGCCGCGAGTTCGCCCAGATGCAACGCATGCACCACGCCCATTCGACCCAGGCCCACCACCGCCACTTTCAAAATTTCAGACATATGCCAACTGCCAGTATCCCGCATCTCCCCGCGCATTTGATAGACTGGGATTGCAAGTGTTGAAGCGTTTCATTTTCTGGGATTACCCGCGCGCGAGCTGGCAGTACGACGTGATGGTCGGCATCATTCTGATCTTCGTGATGGCGACTCCGCGCGGATGGTTTCGCGACCAGCCGCGCACTCCGCTGGTCAGCTCCATCGCCGTGCTGCCCGCGGAGCACGGCAGCAACGTCTATTGGGTTGAGCCGGAGTTGTTGGCCGACATGACCAAAGACCAGCAGGCGCAAAGGCTGTCGGGGCTCCTCAAGAATTTCACGCACCGGAAACAAGTGACCGTGACCAGGGTTGAACCGATTGCCGACTCGGACGGAGAAACCAAGGGCTACATGGTCTTTGCCAAGCCCTGAGCGGCCGCCGAAATGCATCGTCCTCCCATTCGCAGCGTGATTGTTGTGGGAATCGCCTTAAGTGTGCCTGTGCTCGCCGGGCCCCACCCCGCGGGCGATCCGGAAGCCGTCCTGGACCGCATCGATAAGGCTGCCGCGGCATTCCGGAGCATGTCGGCCAAGTTGCGCCGGGTGCAGCATACGGCGGCCATCCCCGATGACGACAACGTGGATTCGGGAACCGTCCTGCTGAAACGGGGCCATCGCCGGGATTTGCGCATGCTCATCGACCTGACCGATCCCGACCGGAAAACGGTCGCGTTTTCGGACCACACGGTGGAGATCTACTACCCGAAAATGCTGACCGTGGACGAATTCGATGTGAGCAAGTTCAGGGAATTGTTGGAACAGTTCTTCATGCTCGGATTTGGCACCTCGCGCGCCGAATTGCAGGCTTCCTACACTCTGCGGTTGGTGGGTCCGGATACAGTCGGCGGCCAGAAAACCGAACTGCTGGAGCTAATCCCGAAATCAAAAGAGGTTTTGCAGCATCTAGTTAAATTAGAGATGTGGGTGGCGGAAAACGGCTACCCGATTCAGCAGAAGTTCTACCTGAAGGGCGGCGACTATCAACTGGCGACGTATTCGGACATGAAAATCAACCCGGATCCGCCGGACTCAGCGCTGAAATTGAAACTGCCGAGGAACGTGAAGCGGGAGTACCCGCAGAAGTAGAGTGGGCTTGGAGGGCGGGCAATTCTGCCCGCAGCCGGCTTTCAGCCGGCCTCGGCCGCCCCACAGGATGAAGACCGGGCGCATGGAATCGAGCGGAACCAGAAACAGGCTTAGGTTTTTGGATTGGCTGCGCGGCGTGGCGGGCATTATCATGCTGCAAGGCCATGCCTTCCATTCTTTCCTGAAGCCGGACCTGCGCGGCGGCGCGGCTTACATGCTGTCGCAGTTTTTCGGCGGCATGCCGCCCGCCATCTTCCTTTTTCTGACCGGCATTACGCTGGCGTTCCTGATGTACAGCTTCGAGCGCAAAGGCGTTTCGCCCCGCAGCCGCATTACCGGCACCCTGCGGCGCGCCGGCTACCTCTTCGGCATCGCCATGCTCTTGCGATTGCAGCTCTGGCTGTTCAGTTGGCCCAGCCCCTGGACCAACCTGCTGAAGGTGGACATCCTGAACTGCATGGGATTCGGGATCGCGTCGATGTCGGCCATGGCGCTGTTCACTACGGCGCAGCGGGTGCGCATCTGCGCGGCGTTGGGGCTGCTGATTGCCGGCCTCTCGCCGCTGGTTTCGCAAATGAGCTGGGCGGGCGCGCCTGCTATTGTGAAAGCCTATATCGCTCCGGACTACAACTCATTCAGCTTCTTTCCATGGGCCGCCTACCTGGCCTTCGGGATGAGCTCCGGCAGCCTGATCCGTCTGCTGAAACATGAGCACTATGACCGGGCCATGCAGTGGGCCGCATTGCTGGGAGTCGCCCTGATTCTGGCGGCGCGCTATTTCGCGAACCTCCCTTTCTCCATTTATCCGAAATCCGATTTCTGGCTGGATAGCCCGGCGCAGGTGCTGGTCAAGCTGGGCGTGATGTTGGCGATCCTGGCGGCCGCGTACGTTTGGACACAATACGGCGCGGCCCCTGGTTGGAGCTGGGTGCGGCAATTCGGCACCACGTCGCTGCTGGTTTACTGGGTGCATATCGAGCTGGTCTACGGGCGCTGGCTGCCATGGTGCAAGAATAATCTTTACGTTGGGCAGACGGTGTTGGCGGCGGCGGTCTTGATCGCGCTGATGCTGATGCTGGCCACGGCCAAGACGTATCGCAAGGATATCGCGGCCTACGTGAGGGGCTGGCGGTGGTCCTGGAGCGCGAAGCCCGATCGCGTGCCCGCGGATTAAGTGGGGCAGGACTCCAGTCCTGCGCGGGTCCTCCAGGACCCGCTCTTAAGGCCGACGTGGACGTCGGCCCGCTGGACTGGAATCCTGCCCCACTCTATCCGCTCAGTAGCGAGGCCCCTTGCTTAAACACTTGATCTTCGCCAGCGCCATCTGCAGCCTTCACTTCGTCGCCCCTGCCGCCGAACGCCATCCGACTGCCGTCGCCACCTACACCTTCCGTGTATCCGCCCCGCATGGCTCGGCCAGCGAGCCTGTTGACATCTCTCTCGATTGGTCCAAGCCCCAGCCAGGCGTCGGCCGCGCGGTAATCGTCTTTCACGGCATCGGACGCGACGTGAACGGCTACTACCGCGCGCTCCAGGACGCCGCGCAACAGGCCGGCCCAGCCGCCCGCGACGCTATCCTCATCGCGCCGCAATTCCTGGATGAAAAAGACATCCGCGAGCACCATCTTCCGCGGGATGTACTGCGTTGGCGGGGAGCCTCTTGGGAATCCGGCGCGCCCGCGCTCGCGCCATCGACTATCGGTTCGTATGAGGTCGTCGATGCCCTTCTCACGCGGCTGGCCGACCGCTCGGTTTTTCCCAGTCTCAAGACCGTGGTCCTCGTAGGACACTCGGGCGGCGGTCAGTTGGTCCAGCGATACGCCGTGGTGGGCAAAGCCGCGGCTGCGCTGGCGAGCGCCGGTATCCATCTCCGCTACGTCGTCGCTAATCCTTCGTCGTATGTGTACTTCTCGGAAGACAGACCGGCGGCGCCTGGCGGGCGTTGCCACGATTTCCATCGTTGGAAGTACGGCCCCATCGATCCGCCCGTTTACGTCAAGCCGGATGCCGCCGATACGTGGCTGCGGCGTGAGGCGGACTACGCCCAGCGCGACGTCGTATACCTGTTGGGCACCGCCGACGTCGATCCCCATGAGAAGGATCTCGATACTTCCTGCGCCGCCGAAGCCCAGGGCCCCACCCGCTTCGCCCGCGGGCAGGCGTACTTCGCCTATCTGCACGCCCGTCACGCGTCAGGCTGGAACCAGCGCATGTGGTTTGTGCCCGGGGTGGCCCACTCCGGCCACAAGATGATCGCTTCCGCTTGCGGAGTCGATGCGCTCTTCGATGTGGGCGCCTGTCCCAACTAGCGACGTTAACCGCTCATCCTTCCCGTGAGACTAAACAACAGCACGGCCAGCACGATCGCCGTGATCGCCACATAAGTGCGGTCCCTCTGCAACACAAACGCCACCACCGAGAACGCCACCCGTGCCACCGGCGTGGCGATCAACAGCACCAGCCCGAATTGAATCACGCGGCGGCAATGGAAACCCGGAACGCCGCTGACAATGCCGCGCAGGTGCCGCAGGTACTCGGGCTCGCCGCGAAAGACGTGATAGCCCGGTAAACTGGTTCCGTACTGAATCAGATACCAGATTCCGCCCGCGGCCACCACCGAGGCGGCCAGCATCACGCCATATCGCAGCAACCCGCCGATGATCTCGTCCACCTCCCGATCGGTGAGCGGTGGGCGCATTATAATTTCCCCGCGATGGCGTTATAAATCATCTCGATGGCCAGTACGCCGACCACCACTCCGAAGATCCGCCGCAGCGTCATGGTAGGCGCGCCCGGTAGCAGGCGCGCTCCCAGCACCGATCCGCCGAGCACGCCCAGCACCACCGGCATCGTGAGTCCGGGGTCGATGTATCCGCGATTCAGATAGACGCCCGCGCTGGCCGCGGCAGTCACTCCGATCATGAAGTTGCTGGTGGTGGTCGAGACTTTGAACGGAATGCGCATGGCGCGGTCCATGGCGACGACTTTCAATGCGCCTGAGCCGATGCCCAGGAGTCCGGAAAGCGCGCCCGCCACAAACATCAGGCTGAAACCGGTTTTCACGTGGCTGACTTTGTAGGATCTGAGTCCCTCCGGCGTCGGAAAGCTGCCGTTCAGCCGCAAGCGCGTGGCCAGCGGATCGTCCGTCTCGCCGGGCCGCGGCGCGGGACGGGCGCGCGTGGAAACCCAGGCGGAGTGCAGCAGCACCAGGCCGAAAATTACTCCCAGAATCGAGGGCGAGATTTTCGCCGCGGCGAACGCCCCGCACACCGCGCCCACCGTGGTGGCGATCTCCAGAAACATGCCGATGCGGATATTCGAGAAGCCTTCGCGCACGTACGCCGCGGCCGCGCCCGACGACGTGGCGATCACCGAAATCAGCGTGGCGCCCATGGCGTAGTGCAGATCGATGCCCAGCAGCAGTACCATGGCGGGGGTGATCACCACGCCGCCGCCCAATCCCGTGAGCGCGCCCAGGAAGCCCGCCGCCACGGAAACCAGGCCGACCAGGGCGGTGAGTTCGAGTATATTCAAGATGCTGTCCCTCGTTCTAAGATACACGGCGCGCGGTGCGACGATGCTTTGGAGAGCTTTCCAGCCGGCCCTATCCTGCGCCGTGTGGGCGGGCGCCCTGACCATGCCTGCGCAGGCCACGCCAAAACACATCCTCGAAACCAGCTTATTAGTGTTTCATAAACCCTCGGTTACCGGCGTGGGCGAAGTTCCCCCGCCATCCGATTTTCGAGCCACGGTTGGCAAGGTGCAATATCAAGTCCGGGCCGTGGCGCGGGCCGCCGTTTCAACCAACTTGAAAACCGCGATCGTCTTCGACTTGGCATCCATCGCGCGCGACGGCCAATCGGCGCTCATCGATCAGGCGCGGACCATGCAACCCGAATTCCGGCAAATGCGCAATATCTCCTTATTCGTCGATTCGTATGTGTGGACGCGGTTCCATCAAATGTTTGAGTTTGGGCCGCGCCAAACATATGAATTTTTCTTGCCCGAGACGCAATTGGCCAACGTGGATCGCGGCGGCCCTTCGCTTTATTCCGGCGAGCTCGCGTGGTTGGCGCGGGCGGTCCTTCCTTGGAGTCGTTTCGAGGTCTCGCGGAAGTCCTGCGCGGCGAGCAAGGCCCCCTCAGGGTGCTCTGGATTGGGCGAAGCTTCGCTTGGGCCGCCCCTCCGTACCGCCCTGCCGATCCTCTTGCGGGCACGCCGCCGCAATACCAGGATGTCTTCAAGGCACAGATCCCATTTGATTCGCCGTTTGCGCTGCTGGATGCGTTCACCCAAGCCGGGGTCGATCTCTGGCCTATGGTGTGGCTTGACGGGCAGCACGAACCGGACCAGAACCTTCGGCTCGATCTGCATCCGGCCTCGGATTTGGCGCGATATCTGGGCGGGCAAGCCAACGTTTGCGTCAGCGATCTGGCCGGTTGCTTGAAAAGCGCGCTGGAGGCCTCCAGCCATGACGCATGGATTATCCGCATCGCGGGCCCGCAGGTCGACTGGACCAACGGCGCCGCAAAGCTCTTGCACCTGTGGTACGCGCCAAATCGCGCCGTGCTGGACCTGAAACGGCCCTTTGTGAGACTCAATCAGCCGAAGGCGTGGACTCTGAAGCGGAGGGTCGGGCTCAAACGCCTCCTGCCCCTGCGCGGAACTCCGCCATCCGTGCCCCTTTTCGACAGCATGAGCCTGCCCGGCAAAGCCGGCTGTGATGCCGGCACAGGGAGTGAGCTACCGAAACCGGCGATGACCGCGATCGTGCCGGACGCGTTCGTGCCCGGACTGCGTGCCCACGTGGAAGCGCTCGGCGAACAGACGCAGTTCCGCACCCGATCGACGCCGAAACCGGTCTTATTGCGGGAAACGGGCCAGGGCGCCGCCGAGATCTGTGTCGATCTTCCGTCCACCAGCCAAACCAACGCAAACTACCGCATCGTCGTTTTCAATCCGGAGGCCGGCTGGGCCGGCGTCGGCTTCCTTCCAGTGGCGGACGTTCTCCGCTCCCACTAACGTTTTGCCTCTCGATTTCCGCTGACTCCCGCCTTCCGCTTGATGCTATACTCCCCTATCCATGTCTCCATCGGAACACGGCTTTTTCCACCCCGCCGCACGGCCTTACCGCTTCATCGTGCTGGCCTTCGCCGCCCTGATGGCCTTCGGCAGCTACTTCGCCTACGACAGCGTCGGCGCCATCGAGACCACCCTCATTCAAGTTTTCCATACAGACCGCGCCGCCATCGGCACTATGTACACCATGTACAGCGTGGCCGCCGTCCTGGCGGTCTTGGGAGGCGGCTTTCTCATCGATCGCGTAGGCGTGCGCCGCGCCAGCCTGATCTTCTCCGCCTTCGTGGTAGCCGGCGCCGCCATGGTCGCCTCCGCGCCCAGCCTTCCCGTGCTGTATGCCGGCCGCGTCATCTTCGGCATCGGCTCCGAAACGATGATCGTTGCGCAAAGCGCCATCACCGCGCGCTGGTTCACCGGCAAGGAACTGGCCATGGCCTTCGGCATCACGCTCACCATCGCGCGTCTAGGCACTCTGTTTTCCTTTAACACGGAAGAACTGCTTGCCAGCCGCGTGGGTTGGCGCGGAGCGCTCTGGATCGCCGCCGCGCTGTGCGTGTTCAGCCTGCTCTGCAACTGGATCTACACCCTGATGGATCGTCACGCCGAGCCTATCCTGAAACTGCCCGAAGCCGGCGCCGGCGACAAGATCGCCTGGAGCGACGTGGGCAAGTTCCGCCCGTCGTACTGGTTCGCCGTGGGCATCTGCGTGACATTCTACTCCGCCATCTTTCCCTTCACCGCGCTGGCGACCGATTTCTTCCACGACAAGTGGAACATGCCCATGGCTTCCGGCGAAGGCCATGGCTTTCTCGCCGGCGTGTTCTACAACCTGACCCATATGTTCACCACCGCCCAGGGCGTCACGTCGATCATCATCGCGGCGTCCATGGTGCTGGCCCCCTTCGCCGGCAACTTCGTGGATCGCGTGGGCCGCCGCGCCACACTCATGGTGGCGGGCTCCCTGCTCATTGTTCCCGCGCATCTGCTACTGGGTCTGACGCACATCTCCCCGGTTTTATCCATGATCGTGCTGGGCGCGGCTTTCGTGCTGGTGCCCGCCTGCATATGGCCCACCGTGCCGCTCATCGTGGACGCCCGCTGCGTCGGCACCGCCTTCGGTCTGATGACCGCCATCCAGAATCTGGGTTTGGCCGCCTACCCTGTGGCCAACGGCGCGCTGCGCGACGCCACACACGGCTACACCGCCAGCCAGATCATGTTCGCCGGGCTGGGCTTCTGCGGTCTGATCTTTTCGCTGCTGCTGCTGCGCGCCGATCGCCGCGAAGGCGGCCGCCTGGAGCGCGCTAAATGAGGGTTCTCGTAGGGCAGGATGACATCCAAGATGACATCCTCCGCGCCGATTGCCAATCGGCGCAAACCTGCCAAAATAGATATTCAACCAATTAGAGAGGAAGCTCCCAACGATGTTGACACCAGCCCTGTTGCTGCTTGCCGCAACCCGCGAGTCGCGCATCACCGCGCTCGACTGGCTCACGATCGCGCTCTACTTCGGCATCCTGCTGGGCGTGGCCACCTGGGTGGTCCGCAAGGGAAAGGACTCCGCCACCGATTACTTCCTGGCGGGCCGCAACCTGGGCTGGTGGGTGATCGGCGCATCCATTTTCGCTTCCAACATCGGCTCGGAGCACATCGTCGGCCTGGCCGGCTCCGGCGCCACCAGCGGCGTGGCCATGGCGCATTACGAGTTGCACGCCTGGTGCCTGCTGGTCTTGGGCTGGGTCTTCGTGCCGTTCTACATGCGTTCCATGGTGTTCACCATGCCGGAATTTCTGGAACGCCGCTTCAACGAAAAATCCCGCTACGTGCTCTCCATCGTTTCCATCATCACTTTTATCATCTCCAAGATCGCGGTCGGTATCT
>Ga0181526_10000289_pt1 | contig 54816 bp, 37 predicted proteins | sample PEATcosm2014_Bin_35_FD_119750 | JGI IMG/M metagenome (GOLD analysis project Ga0181526, IMG submission 119750) | Peatland microbial communities from MTU Mesocosm Facility, Houghton, MI, USA - PEATcosm2014_Bin06_30_metaG | ecosystem: Environmental > Terrestrial > Soil > Wetlands > Peat | place... | reverse complement strand
GAGCTGACCGAGGTCATCTGTTTCAAACCCGGCATCTGGCCAAACTGCCGCTCTAGCGGCGCGGTCACCGACGAGGCCATCACCTCCGGCCCGGCGCCGGGATAAAAGGTGAGCACCTGGATGATCGGGTAGTCCACCTCGGGCAGCGCCGAGACCGGCAACTGCTGGTAGCCGACAAAGCCCGCCAGCAAAATCGCCGCCATCAGCAGCGAAGTCGCCACCGGGCGCAGAATGAAGGGCCGGGAAGGGCTCAGGCTCACTGCTTTTCCCTCTGACTCTGGCCAGACTTACCTTGGCCGCCATCCGCGCTCTGCCCGCTGCTCTGGCTTGCGCCGTGGCTGCCTGCCTGACCGCTATGCTGGCGCGGAGCGCTGATCGTTACCGCCTGTCCGTCACGCAGCCGGTCCGCTCCGTCCACCACCACCTGCTGGCCCGCTGCCAGGCCGCTGTCCAGAATGGTCAACTGTCCCTCGGCCAGAGCGATTTTTACATTCTGAATCTTGGACTTGGAGGTCGTGGGATCGATGACCCACACATACGACCCCTGATTGCCGCTCTGAATCGCCGCCGACGGCACCACCAGCGCGTCGGGCCTCTGCTCCATCACCAGATGAATGTTGACGAACTGGTTGGGAAACAGCGCCTGATCCTTGTTGTCGAAGACCGCCTTCAGCTTGCCGGTCCCGGTCGTGGTGTCGATCTGGTTGTCGGCGGTGAGCAGGTAGCCGGTGGCCAGCTTCGCGGTATCGGCCTGGTCGTAGGCCTCCACGGGCAGCCGATTCTCCGCTTGCAACTTCTTGAGCACTGCGGGAAGCTGAGCTTCGGGCAATGTAAAGTCGACGGCGATCGGCTCAAGTTGATTGATGACCACCAGGTTGGTCGTGCCGGCAGCGACCAGATTGCCGGGATCGACCAGGCGCAGGCCGATCTTGCCGTCGATGGGTGACTGGATAGAGCACCAGTTGAGCTGCAACTGCGCGGTCTCGATGGCCGCCTTGTCGGACGCGATGGCGCCCTGGTACTGGCCCTGGGCTGCCTCATCCGCGTCCACCGTCTCCTTTGAGACCACGCCAGCCGCGTAGAGCGCCTTGTAGCGCGCGTACTCTGCCTGGGCGTTCTTGAGCAGAGCCTCATCGTGGGTCAGTGTGCCCTTAGCCTGGTCCAGTGCGGCCTGGTAGGGGCTGGGGTCAATCACCATGATGGTCTCGCCCTGCCTCACCTGCTGGCCTTCGGTGAACCTGACCGGCTGGAGCTGGCCGCTGACGCGCGCTTTAACCGTCACGCTCATGTAAGGCGTCACTGTGCCCAGCGCAGTCAGGTAGACGGGCATCGGCTTCTGTTCGGCGGCGGTAACTTGCACCGGAACCGGCCGGCCCATCAGCGCCGCAGCCTGGCTCGCGTTGCTAGCCGCGCTCAGCTTTTGGTTCTGGTAGATCTTCCACACGGCCAGAATGACGGCGGCGAGTAGCACCAGATAGACGACGATGCGTACCCAGGAACCCTTGCGGGCGGGCGGTGGTTGCTGCAGGCCTTTTTCAGGCAGATAGGACACTGAAGTGCCTTCATAGGACATGGTGTTCAATTCCCGTCGTTTTTCGTGAATGAATGCCCGCGCAACGGGCACTGGTGTGGCTCTTTCGGGCTTGGAACATTCCGCCCGGCTCATTTCTACCGACGATTGAGTTTCATGAAAGGTTTCGCTTGCTGGAGGGCAACGAGCGCCAAACAAGGTGCCATAATCAAGTCGAAAACAGAAGACCCGCCGAATTATGCCGCATCCATTGTAAGCGAGCGGTGCGCGACTCGTGTAATCGGAAATTGGTCCAGCAGCAATCCAAGTGGACCTTCACATCGGCCATCAAATGAGCAGCCTATCCGTCCGCTCCCGTAGGGAGCCATCGAGAATAGCCCAAGGCAAGCGCAGCGCTGCCCTGGGGAAGAAACAGTGGAAGGGGCATCCGCCCCGGAGGGGCGGATCGAATGCTCCCGCGTGGATTACCGAATCCAGCGATCGCACATGGGCGTCGTACCGCCCCTTCGGAGCGGAAATCTCCGGGTCGAACGCAACTCCAGGGTTTCACCCTGGGCTATCTTCCCCTCCCCCTACGGGAGGAACTGCATAGATTGCTCCGCTATTCACCCATTCAGAACTGCTGTTCAATCTCAGTCTTACTGCCGTTTGACGATATACTTGACCCAGAGTTTACCCACTGCTGCGTTTGACTTGCGAGCCGCTGTTCCATTTTCTTCGCGGCGGCTTCCTGCGGCAGTTCAGGTATCTCTAGACTCAAGAGGACGCCTTGCTCCAGGATCCCGAAATCGCCGAGCCAGTCGAACGAGTTGATCACGCCGATCCGCCGTGTCCCCTGTGCGTCGATCTGGACGGCACGCTGATCAAGTCCGATTCCCTCTTCGATGCGGCCTGTCAGTTCCTGCACCGCAATCCGGCTCGCTTCTGGCAACTGCCGCTCTGGCTGGCCGGGGGGCGCGCCCGCCTCAAGGCAGAGGTCGCGCGCCGCGCCCCGCTCGACGCCGCCCGGCTGCCCTACAACACCGAACTCCTCGGCTATCTGCGCAGCGAGCGGCGCCAGGGCCGGCAACTTTACCTCGCCACGGGCGCGGACGGCGCCCTGGCCGAGCGGGTGGCGGCGCATCTCGGCATCTTCGCCGGCGTCCTGGCCTCGGACGGCGCGACCAACCTCACCAGTGGAAAGAAACTGTCCCTGCTCAAGGCTCGCTTCGGCGAATTCGACTACGTCGGTAACTCCAGCGCCGATCTGCCCCTGCTGGCCAATGCGCGCCAAGCGATGCTCGCCAATCCCACCCGCGGTCTGCGCCTCTCCCTGCGCCTCCGGCAAATCCCGGTAGCCCAGACGTTTCTCGACCGCAGACCGCCGCCGCGCACGCTCCTCAAGGCGATCCGCCTCCACCAGTGGGCCAAGAACATCCTCGTCGTCGCTCCACTCCTGATGTCTCACAAGCTAAGCTCGGCGGCTTTGGTCGCGGTCGTCGCAGCCTTCTTCTGCTTCAGCTTCATGGCCTCGGCCAGCTATCTGGTCAACGATCTGCTGGACATCGACAGCGACCGCCGTCATCCGGTCAAGCGCTTCCGGCCCTTTGCGGCGGGCGATCTGCCGGTCACCGTAGGTGTCGCCCTCGTCTTCGCGCTCATCGCGGCCTCGGTCGCGCTTCTGCCTTTGCTTCCCCGCCAATTCGCGATTTGGCTGGGAGTTTACATCGTCGCGACAACGGCCTACTCCTTCTATCTCAAAAAAGTGGCTCTGGTCGATGTGCTGATGCTCTCCGGCCTCTACACCTTGCGCCTGCTGGCCGGTGGTGCGGCAACGGGGACTCCGATCTCGCACTGGCTGGCCGGATTCGCCATCTTTCTCTTTTTGTCGCTGGCTATGGTCAAGCGCTTCAGTGAACTCGAAAACCTGCGTGAGCGCGGCGTTGCCGCAACGCATGGTCGCGGCTACCTGGCCGCCGACCTCGAGCAGATTCGCAGCTTCGGCACGGCCAGCGCCACGGCCGCCGTTGTGGTTTTCTCGCTCTATATCTCGCGTCCCGACGTCGAGGCCCTCTACAAGCACGCCGGTCGCTTGTGGCTAATTGTCCCGCTGATGCTTTACTGGCTTTACCGGGTATGGCTCCTGGGCTCTCGCGGCGAGATGGATGTCGATCCGGTGATCTTCGCACTCCGCGACCGCCTTAGCTTGCTGGTGGGGGTGGGCGTCGTGGCCGTGGCCATCCTTGCGTTATAACGGCCAGACCGGGGATTTCCTGCCCGTCTACCTTGAATCCATTTGGCATCCCCGCACGTCCTAGAGACGGGGCGATAAGCCTGTCAGCACCGCGCTATTTTCGCTCATCTTCGTCATTTACCATAGTAATTTCAACAGGTTGTTGGAAGGGATTGGGGCCGAAAAGGCCTTCCGGTCCCGGAACCCATTGAGCCGGTCGAGACCAGTCCAGGGCAGTTGAGGCTTTTTTCAAGCCACCATGGCTGCGCAGACCTTCAGACCAGCACCCGGCTCAGGAGCGAGTACCTCACCTATGTGGATTGTCCGGCTTGCGCTGCGTCGGCCTTATACCTTTGCCGTCTTCGCGCTCTTGATCCTGATCCTCGGCGTCTTCAGCATCGAGACGATGCCCACGGACATCTTTCCCAACATCGACATCCCCGTCGTGACCGTGGTCTGGGGTTTCAACGGCCTCTCTGCCGATCAGATGGCCAACCGCATCGTCACCAACAGCGAGCGCGGCATGACCACCACGGTCAACGACATCGAGCACATCGAGTCGCAATCGCTCAACGGCATCGCCATCATCAAAATCTTTTTCCAGCCGCACGTGAACATCGGCAACGCTGTGGCCCAGGTCACGGCGGTCAGCCAGGTGCAATTGCGCTCCCTGCCGCCCGGATCGGTGCCGCCCTTCATCATCCAATACAACGCCTCCAGCGTGCCCGTGCTGCAACTGGGGCTCTCCGGCCAGGGACTCAACGAGCAGCAGTTGGCCGACGTGGGAAGGGTCAACATCGGTGTCCAGTTGGCGACCGTCGAGGGTGCGCAGACGCCCTTTCCCTACGGCGGTAAGCAGCGCCAGATTCAGGTGGACCTGAACCTGGCTGCTCTTCAGGCCAAAGGGTTGTCGCCGGTAGACGTGGTGAATGCCGTCTCCGCGCAAAACCTCATCGCTCCCTCGGGCACGATGAAGATCGATCGCTTTGAATATGCGGTCGAAACCAATTCCGCTCCAAGCGTTGTCAACGACCTGAACAACCTGCCCATCAAGGCAGTCAACGGCGCTGTCATCTACATCCGCGACGTGGCCCACGTGCGCGACGGCAGCTCGCCCCAAACCAACATCGTGCGCGTCGACGGCAAACGCGCCGTGCTGATGAGCATCCTGAAGACCGGCTCGGCCTCCACGCTCGACATCATCGCCGGTGTGCGCACAAAACTCGCCTACATCAAAGACCAGCTTCCGAGGCAACTTCGTATCGACCCGCTCTCCGATCAGTCTATTTTCGTGCGCGGCGCCATCAACGGCGTCGTCCGCGAGGCCATCATCGCCGCCTGCCTCACGGCCATCATGATCCTGGTCTTCCTGGGCAGTTGGCGCTCCACTGTAATCATTGCGGTCTCCATTCCGCTCTCGATTCTCTGCTCGCTCAGCGTCCTCGCCATGCTGCACGAGACCATCAACATCATGACGCTGGGCGGCATGGCCCTGGCCGTCGGCATCCTGGTCGACGACGCCACCGTCGCCATCGAAAACATTAACCGCAACCTCGAAGCCGGAAAGGAACTCGAGCAATCCATCCTCGACGGCTCGGCGCAGATCGCCGTTCCCGCGCTGGTCTCCACCCTCGCCATCTGCATCGTCTTCGTGCCCATGTTCTTTCTGAGCGGAGTGGCCAAGTACCTCTTCGTTCCCATGGCCGAGGCCGTTGTCTTTGCCATGCTGGCCAGCTATCTGCTCTCCCGAACCCTCGTCCCCACCATGGCCAAGTACCTGCTCAAGGAGCACGACGACGAAGAGGCCGCAAAGAAGCTCTCCAGCCGCAATCCATTAGTCCAGTTTCAACTGGCCTTCGAAGCCGGTTTTGAAAAGTTCCGTCATGCCTATCTTCGCCTGCTCGCACTTTGCGTCGACCACGCGACGATCTTTCTGATCCTCTTCCTGGTCTTTACGCTGGCTTCCCTTGGGTTGACGACCCAACTCGGCCAGGATTTTTTCCCCTCGGTCGACTCCGGTCAGTTCAAGATTCACGTCCGCGCCCGCACCGGCACGCGCATCGAAGAGACCGCCGCGCTCTGCGACCACATCGACTCGACCATCCGCGAAAACGTCCCCGCCAGCGAAGTCGTCACCATCGTCGACAACATCGGCCTGCCTTATTCAGGCTTGAACCTCTCTTATTCGACCTCCGCCCCCATCGGCCCCGCCGACGCCGACATTCAAGTGCAGTTGACCAAAGATCACCATCCCACGGCGGCGTACGTCGAAAAACTCCGCAAGGAACTGCCGCGCCAGTATCCCGGCGTAACGTTCTACATGCTGCCGGTCGACATCGTGACGCAGATCCTCAACTTCGGCCTCTCCGCACCTATTGACGTTCAGGTCGTCGGCCCCAATCTCGACGCCAACCGCTCGCTGGCTGAGAAGACGGCCAACGAGCTCCGCTACATTCCCGGCGCGGCCGACGTACGCATCCAGCAGCCCTTCGACTATCCCACGATGAACGTGGCCGTCGACCGCACCCGCGCCCAGTCCATCGGCCTCACGCAAAAGGATGTGGCCACCAGCCTTCTGGTGGCTCTCAGCGGCAGCTTCCAAACCACTCCCAGCTTCTATCTCGACCCCCAAAACGGCGTCAGCTACAACGTCGCAATTCAAGCCCCGCAGTATGGCCTCGATTCGCTGGCGGCGCTTCAGAGCCTGCCTGTCACCGGCAACTCCGCGGCCAAGCCCGCCAGCAGTTCTGCCGCGGCCGGCACACCCGGCGCACAACCACCGATCCAGGTCCTCGGCAGCCTCGCCTCCATCACCCCTGGCGCGGAGATGGGCACCGTCAGCCACTACGACGTTCAGCCGGTCATCGACATCTACGCCAACGTCGATGGAATTGACCTCGGCTCAGTCACCAAGTCTGTTGAAGGAATCATCGCCAGCCACGAAAAGAACGGTGATCTGCCACGTGGCTCGCATTTCGATCTGCGCGGCCAGAGCCTCACCATGAAAAAGTCCTACGTCGGCTTGCTCGGCGGTCTCGTCTTCTCCATCCTCCTGGTCTATCTGCTCATCGTCGTCAACTTCCAGTCCTGGCTCGATCCCTTCCTCATCATCTCCGCGCTGCCCGCCGCGCTGGCCGGCATCGTCTGGTTTTTGTTTCTCACCAACACCCGCCTCAGCGTGCCCGCGCTCACCGGCGCCATCATGTGCATGGGCGTGGCCACCGCTAACTCGATCCTTGTCGTCAGCTTCGCCCGCGAACAGCTTGAAGTCCTGGTCGGCGATGCCCGCCGGGCCGCGCTCAATGCCGGTTTTGTTCGCCTGCGCCCGGTGTTGATGACCGCGCTGGCCATGATCATCGGCATGATCCCCATGGCCCTCGGTCTCGGCGACGGCGGCGAGCAGAATGCCCCCCTCGGCCGCGCCGTGATCGGCGGCCTCTTGCTGGCAACCGTGGCAACCCTCTTCTTTGTGCCCGCGTTTTTTGCGACGGTTCACGGCTGGCTCGAAAGGCGCCGCCAGACGGCTCACAGCCTTCAACCCGCCGGTGTCCCCGACGAGTTCGACGAGATCCCGGAGTAATTCCCAATGACCAATCTACCCAATCCGAAGCAGCCTGCGGCCAGCGAACACGAGTCCGCTCCCGAGCAAAAGCCTCTCTCGCCGCGTAGCGCCCTCGTAGGCGTCGCTTTGATCCTCATCGTTTTCGCGGTGCTGGCCGGTTACGGCATACTGCGCCGAATGGGCGCCGCGAAGGTCCTTGCCGACACCACACGCGAACTCGCCGCCCCCACGGTCATCGTCGCCGCGCCCAAGCCGGGCGCGCCTGTAGACAATCTTGTCCTTCCCGGCAACGTCACCTCCTTCACCGACTCACCCATCTACGCCCGCACCTCCGGCTATCTGACCCGGTGGTATTTCGACATCGGAGCGCGGGTGAAGAAAAGCGCTCTGCTCGCTGAGATCGCCACCCCCGAAGTCGATCAGCAACTTGCCCAGGCCGAGGCCGATCTGAACACCGCCCAGGCCAACGCCAACAACGCCCGCATCCAGGCCGAGCGCTACACCGGCCTCGTCCAATCGAACGCTGTCTCACGCCAGGACACAGATACCTTTGTGAATCAGGCCACATCAACGGCCGCGCAGGTCCGCTCAGCCCAGGCCAATGTGCAGCGCCTGCGCGATCTGCAATCCTTTGAAAAGGTCTACGCGCCATTCGATGGCGTTATCACCGCGCGCAATGTCGATACCGGCCAGTTGATCGACCCCGGCGCGGGCAAGGAACTCTTTCACCTCCAGGCCATCCAGACCTTGCGCGTCTTCACCAACCTGCCGCAGGCCTATTCGTCAAACGTCAAGCCCGGCGCAAAGATCGGTCTCACGTTTGCCGAGCACGCGGGCAAAACCTATGACGGCACTCTGGTCCGCACCGCCGATGCCATCGATCCCGCCAGCCGCACTCTGCTGGTCGAAATCGACGTCAACAACAGCGCCGGCGAACTGCTGCCCGGCTCGTTAGCCGAGGTCCACTTCAAGACGCCGCCCGCCGGTCCCAGCTTCATCGTCCCCGCCGCCGCGCTCATCTTCCGCAAAGAGGGCCTGCGCGTAGGAACGGTAATCGACGGAGCCAACGGCACTGTCGCGCACCTGGTCCCGGTCGTCATCGGCGAAGACGACGGCGCCAGCGTGCAGATCGTCTCCGGCCTAGGCCCCAGTGATCAAGTCATCCAGGACCCGCCTGACTCCCTGATCGAAGGTGAGAAAGTTCAGGTCGTTATCCCCGCCAGCCAACCCAATGCGGGAGGCAGGTGACCATGCCGGTACTGCGAACGACGATAAGAGACACCCGGTCAAGAAGTATGGGATTGACCGGTCTCGCAAAGACTCTCTCGAATGAGGTCTTGTGTCACGGCACGACTTTAGTCGTGCCGCAAAAACTACAAGATGATGGGCGGGCTTTAGCCCCCGCGCAGCGCTTTACGAACGGTCCCACTGAAGCCCTGGGTGCCCCATCCTTCGCGCACCTTGCGAAGGGTGGAAAACCACAAACCCAAACCGGGTGCCCCACCCCCGCAGCGTCCTTGTTTTTGCGGCTTGGGTGGGTTCTCGTTGTCGCTTCCTCACTCACCGCCTGTAAGCCAGTAGGCCCCAACTACAACCGCCCCGTCTACCAAGCTCCGCCCGCTTACAAAGAAACCGGCGCGACCACAGTCGTCCCTCCGCCGAATCCTGCAGGCGGCGCATGGCAGCCCGCCAATCCCTCCGACGGCATGTTGCGTGGCAAGTGGTGGGAGATCTACCAGGATCCGCAGCTCAACCAGCTAGAAGGGCGCGTCGCCGTCAATAACCAGAACCTGCGCCAGGCCATGGAAAACTACTTCGCAGCTCGCGACCAGATCACCGCAGCCCGCTCCGCGTTCTTTCCCACGCTCTCAGCAGGACCCACCGTCGCCCGCGACAATATTTCAAAGAACGGCCCAAACTACGCAGCCGGCAAGTCCACTACCTATAACGACCTCGTAATCGGAGGCCAGGCCAGTTGGGAGCCCGATCTCTGGGGCCGCATCCGCCGCACTGTCGAAGCTGCCCGCTCCAATGCCCAGGCCAGCGCCGCCGACCAGGCCATTATCGACCTTAGCCTGCACGCCGAGATGGCCGCCGACTATTTCCAACTCCGCGGCCTCGACGCCGAGAGCAAATTCTTGCAAGCCACCATCGCCGACCTCGAAGGCCAGCTTGACCTCACCCAGCGCCGCCTCGACGGTGGAGTCGCCACTGAGGCCGACGTAGCCCAGGCCCGCACTCAGCTTGAGACCGTCCGCGCCCAACTCGTCGATGTAGGCGTAGCCCGCGCCCAATACGAACACGCCATCGGCACCATCGCCAACCTCGATCTCTCCGGCTTCAGCATTCCACCCTCGCCACTCGATCTCCCGCTCCCCAAAATACCCCTCGGCGTTCCTTCGCAACTTCTCGAGCGCCGCCCCGACATCGCCGCCGTCGAGCGTCGCGCCGCCGCAGCCAACGCCCAGATCGGCATTGCCATCGCCGCCTTTTATCCCTCGATCTCTTTGAACGGCACAGGCGGATTCGAGAGCGAACATGGCGGTACGTGGATTCAAGGCCCCAGCGCGCTCTGGACTTTAGGTGCTCAAGGTGCGGAGCTCCTGTTCGATGCCGGTCAGCGCCATGCCCTCACCGACGCGGCTCGCCACACGTACGAGGCCCAAGCAGCCGTCTACAGAGCTCAAGTCTTCCAGGCCTTCAACGAGGTCGAGGACCAGCTCTCCGGCCTGCGAATTCTCGAAGTGGAATCCCGCGTCGAGCAAAAGGCCGTCGACTCTGCGCAGCATTCCTTTGATCTATCGAAGCAGCGCTACAAAGGCGGCGTGACCAGCTATCTAGAAGTCCTCACCTCCGAATCCGCACTCTTACAAAACCAGCGCACCGCTATAGGCCTTCAAACCCGCCAGTTCGTAGCCAGCGTAGGCTTAGTCCGCGCCTTGGGCGGCGGCTGGGACACCACGCAACTTCCCAAATAATCTGGAGCCATGATCGTCCGCCCTGAATGCCCCGAAGACCGCGCAGCGATCCGCCTCGTCAACGAAGAGGCATTCAATAGGCCCGACGAGGCCGATCTCGTAGATCGGTTGCGCGCCGAGGGAGTCGTGCTCGCTTCCTTCGTCGCCGAAGCCGAAGGCCAGATCGTCGGTCACATTCTCTTTAGCCGAATCTCGATCGAGACAGCCACTGAGTCTATACCAGCGGCAGCTTTGGCTCCCGTCGCGGTGATCCCAAAGCTCCAGCGCCGAGGTATAGGGGGAAAACTGATCCGTCACGGCCTCGATTGGCTGCGCGCGCAAGGTGAGCAGATCGTTCTTGTCCTCGGCCATCCGGACTACTATCCACGCTTAGGCTTCTCGACTGCATAGCTCATCGCATCCGAGCAAGGCCCCTGCATCAGGTTCTCCAGAGCAATTCCACGCAGCTCTGTGCCCGCCTCAAGATGCCGCGCCAGATCCGTCAGCGTCTCGTGAAATTGCTCCACTGCCGTACCAAAATCAGGAAAGAAAGGCACCTCACATTTGCCCCCGGACGAAGAACGTCCGCGCATACCCCAACACACCGTCCATATGCCGGATCAGTTCATGCGGCGTGCGCACCTTCGCCGCCGCGCGAAACTCGCCAAACCCCGGCGGAGCATCGCGCAGCGCCTTCTGCGTCCTGTAGGCCAGCGCCGCCAGCAGGTGCCTCACCATCTTTCTTCCGTCATCTATAAGCCCGCTCCCTATTCCCTGTTCTCTATCCCCTGCTTTACCGCATCCAGCCGCGGATGGCTAAAAGCCGCCGCAGGCACGTCGGTCAGCGGCAGCGCTGGCCCCTCCCATAGCAGCCGAGGCGCGTCATCGCTCGCCGAGTGCAATCCCTCCAGATGAAAAATATGCCTGCCGGCCCGCAGCCCCAGCGATCCGCGATCGTAGCGCATCGCGTTGCCCGGCGACCCGCAAACCTGTGCGAAGGGCGGCCCGGTCCGCGCCACCTCTACGCCGTCGATCACCACTCGTGCTCCATCACGCGCCAGCAAATGAAATGTATATCCGCCGTCGGCGGGAATATCGATAAAGCCATCCCACGCCGCGGCATAGTGTGTAAAGCCCTGCGGGTCCGCGTGCAGATTCGGTCCCTCGCCTGTGAAGACCACATGCTCGTTAGCCAGATCCGGCAGCTCCGTCCACGCGCCGGGATAGATCTGCCAGCCGAGCCCCGGCGTCATCGGGCCGGCGATGCTGGCGGCCTCATGCCAGTGAGCCACGGCCACCACGCTCTGCGCCGCCCAATCCTGGTTTGTCGATTCAGGATTGCCGTCGCTGCCCTCAATATGCAACAGAACCCTGAAGCGCCCAGCTCCCATTCCACTCCCATCCAGCTCAGTCCCCTCGGCGTCGGGAAAACTGTGACGTACGCGGCGTCCAGTTGCCTTGCTTCCATCGCCAAAGAGCCAGGTGTATCGCGCGCCGCGCGAGGGCTGCGCCGTGAAAATCACCTTGTCTCCCGGCTTGAAGACCGGTGGGTCCACAGTAAATGAGGCAATAGGTCCGTGCGGAGCTACAAACTTCGCCGGCTGCGCGCCTGCCGAGACTGTCAGCGGAACGTCGGCGTTGCCGGCCACCCGGCTCTGGCCATACTTCACATTGTCGAAGATCACGTCCTTCACATCGCCCGCTATCGTGGAATCGGCCAGTGCCGGCTGACCGAGCGCCCAGATGTTGCGGAAGACGAAGCCGTGCAGGCCGGGGTTTTGCTGCTCCAATTGCACCAGCGAGTACCAGTGATCAAGAAACAGATTCTCGAATGTGAACTCCGAGTGCACACCCTTGGCCTCCTGTGCGCCCCAGAAGCCGAGCAGCCCAAATGTCTGTCCGCATGCCCCGATCCCGCCATGCAGAATGTCCGAATCGCGCAAGGTAAAGTTGCGCGAGTTGAAGATCTTGCGCGGCCACCCGGCGCGCACAACATTCGAGATGCTGGTCGACAGCACGCTGTGCTCGATGGTGATATTGTCCACATCGTGGCCCGGCCGCAGCATGTCCTCGTCTTTGTAGCCGTCCCAGTTGCCCTCCATTGCGAAGACATCGTCCGACGCGCGCAGGAATGAATCCCGCACAATCGTATCTCCACCGCCCAGCCAGTCCATGCCGTCCTGGTTGGCGTTGGCTGTATTGCCGCCGATCAGCCGCAGATCGTCAAATCTAAAGCCCGTCGAATCCTTCATCTGGATCGACCACGTTCGTGCCCGCACGATGCAGGTCAGCCCATCGATCTCCACGTTCTTTGCCTCGAGCGCGCCGATGCAGTGCCAGTCCGGCTTCTGCATCCAGCCCTCGTCGCTGTTGGGGTCCTGGGTGCCTTCATAAACAATGGTGCCGCGCCCCAGCACCTTCACATTCTCGACCTTCCAAAGGTTAAGGCTGCCGTAGAAGTACGAGCCCGGCGACAGATAAAGCGTCTCGCCGCTCTTCGGGTTGAGGCTCTGGCGATAGACCCCCGGCAGATAAACGTGAATCTCCTGCTTCCGCGGCATCGGAGGCGGAGGCGTCCCGGCAAAAAGGAAAAGGATCTTGGCGTGATTCAGAAAGTCGCCGGGTCGCGCGATCGACAGCTTGGCCGGCCCCGAAAGCCTGAAGCGAATCTTCTGCCCTTGCCGGACCGGCCGGATACCCAGCCGCCAGGGTTCAATATCTACGCCCTTATCCCAGAAGCCCGCTTCCGCCGCGGTGATCTCTATTGTCACCGGCCCGGTCACGTCGAAGCCGGCGTAGTCGTAGCTGGACGCCGCATGAGCCACATCCACAGGCTTGCCGTTCACGCTCACAGTGAAGGCCGTCGAGCGCATCTCCGCCGGAACCGGCGCAGCCTGCACGCGGGGGGCGGCGTGTGCGGCCACAGGCAACGCCGATACGGCAACCAGCAGAAAACGAAAACCCAGCAAAAAAGCCATCTCCGGTACAAAGTGGGGATAAAACCACTCTAGCACCGGTGCTAGACAGCCGTTTCAGATCCCTTCACCCATCGAGACGTACTGCCGCAGCCGTTCCAGCTCCTCGTGGTAGGCGTTGCGTTCAGCCTCTTCGAAGATGAACTGCTCCTCCGGCTGCACCTCGGCCCCCGTCCGCTTCTCCAGCTTCTCCACGCGGGCCGAAAGCGCAATAATCACGTCCGAGAGCGGATCCTTCACCTCGTGCGGATCGGTTATCAGCACACGCTTCCCGTTGCGGTAGACGATGTGCGCCGGAACGCCCACCACCGTCGAATTGGGCGGGACGTCGGAGAGCACGATCGATCCCGCGCCCACGCGCGAGTTTTCGCCGATGGTGATATTGCCCAGCAGGTTGGCGTTGTTGCCGATGAAGACGCCGTCGCAGACCGTCGGATGCCGCTTGCCGTGCTGCTTTCCCGTGCCGCCCAGCGTCACGCCCTGGTACATGGTCACGTCGCTGCCCACAATCGAAGTCTCGCCGATCACCACGCCCGTCGCGTGGTCGATGAAGAGCCGCCGCCCCAGCAGCGCGCCGGGATGAATATCGACCCCTGTGAAGAAACGTGTAACCTGGGAGAGCAATCGAGCCGGAAGCCAAAGCCCAGCCTTCCACAGAGCGTGGGCGATGCGGTGAATCCAGACAGCCCAAAGCCCCGGATAGCAGAGCAGCACCTCCAGCCGCGAACGCGCAGCCGGGTCGCGCTCCATGATGGAGTTGATATCTTCGCGAATGCGCGCCAACAGGGACATACTGTCGTGCTCTCACAACAACGGATGCAGAGCTGATTGTCGAAGGCGCCGGCGGAACGGGACCTGCTCCGCCAGCGCATGAAACTGCCTACACCGCAACCGCAATCTGTTCGGTCGGCAGAGCCAGCGCCTGCTGGCGCAGCGGCTCAAAGAGCACGCTCGACAGATACCGCTCGCCGAAGTCAGGCAGTACCACCACGATCAGCTTGCCGGCATTCTCCGGCCGCGCGGCTACCTTCAGCGCCGCCGCCGCTGCCGCTCCCGAGCTGATGCCTACAAACAGGCCCTCTTCGAGCGCCAGCCGGCGCGCCAGCACCACCGATTCGTCGTTGGTCACCTGCACGATCTCGTCCACCAGCTTGGTATCGAGCACTGCCGGCACAAAGCCCGCGCCGATTCCCTGAATTTTGTGCGGCCCCGGCTTGCCGCCTGAGAGTACGGGGCTGTCGACCGGCTCTACTGCGATGGCCTTGAACTCCGGCTTGCGCTCCTTGACGTATTTGGCTACGCCTGTGATGGTGCCGCCCGTTCCAACGCCAGAGATGAGGATGTCCACCTTGCCGTCGGTATCGTTCCAAATCTCGGGACCGGTCGTGGCATAGTGAATGGCCGGGTTCGCGGGATTGTTGAACTGCTGAAGAATGTAACCGTTCGGCGTCTTGGCCAGAATTTCGTCCGCCTTGGCGATGGCGCCTTTCATTCCGTTGGGACCGGGCGTGAGCACGATCTCGGCGCCAAAGGCAAGCAGCACCGTGCGCCGCTCAAGGCTCATCGTCTCCGGCATCGTGAGGATCAGCCGGTAGCCCTTCACAGCGGCCACAAAGGCCAGCGCGATGCCGGTGTTGCCGCTGGTCGGCTCGATGAGCACCGTCTTGGCTGGGTCGATTTTGCCTGCCTTCTCGGCAGACTCGATCAGAGCCAGCCCAATGCGGTCCTTCACGCTCGAAACCGGATTCTGGCTCTCCAGCTTGGCAACGACGGTCGCGGGCAACCCGGCCGACACTTTGTTCAGCCGCACCAGGGGAGTGCGGCCAATCAACTCAGTAACATTCGCAGCAATGTGCGCCATGATGATCTCCTCTTTCCGGGATTCGCACCCGGGGCATTCGCTTCAGTTTTTGGGGTGTATTGTCGAGCTGTCCGGCGGGAAAGTCAGTGCGCGAACACGGGCGCACGTCACCGTCGCAACTGGCACCGGGGCGGTGTTAGCGACATCGACGCATGAGATGAGCATAGTACCAATCGCGCTCAATGGCAAGCATTCCGGCGATAAACCCCTTGAGATCTCCTTGCTGTAAAGCAAGTTGACTCTTGCCGCTAACACAATCTGCGCGTCCTCAAAGCGTGCGCATCGCGAACTTGCCAACTCGCCAACCCCGCGGGGCGGGGGCCAACTCGCCAACGCGTCCCCGGAGATTTCTCACCCCGTATTCCTCAACCCCGCCGAGATCCCGCTGATCGTCGCTGCAATCGCGCGATTCACCTCCGGCGTATTCTCGCCGGCCCGCTTCCGCCGCAGCATATCAACCTGTATGAGGTGCATCGGATCGACATACGGATTACGCAGCTTGATCGAGTGAGCCAGCACCGGATTCGACTCCAGCAGCTCCTTTTGCCCGGTCACCGCCAGCAGCGCGCGCACCGTCCGATGAAACTCCGCCTCGAAAAGATCGTAAATGCGTTCACGCAGATTCCGGTCCGCAACCAACTCCGAATACAGCCGCGCCGTCGCCAGATCCACTTTGCCCAGCGCCAGCTCCACATTCCGCAGCAGGTCAATAAACAGCGGCAGCTCATGCGTCATTGTCTGCAAAAGCTCCAGCGCTCCCGGCCGCGCCAGATACTCCTCCAGCGCATACCCCACGCCAAACCAGGCCGGCACCAGCAGCCGCGACTGCGTCCATCCAAAGACCCATGGAATCGCCCGCAGATCGCTCAGTTTCGGGCTTGCATTCCGCCGTGAAGGCCGCGAACCAATCTTCGCCTGCTCCAGCTCGCCCACCGGCGTCGATTGCTCAAAGTAAGTCACTACATCCGGATCGTCGAGAATGTGTTTGCGATAGAACTCAAACGAAATCCCCGAAAGCTCATCGAGCGCAGCCTCCCACTCCGGCTTCAAGACCCCCGTGAAATGCCCCTCCGGATCGCGCGCATTCGGCCTGGCCAGCGCATCGAGCGATGCCGCAATCATCAGCTCCAGATTCCGCTCCGCCAGCACCTCATCGGCATACTTGAAGTTCAGCACCTCGCCCTGTTCGGTAATCCGTAACTGCCCATCAAATGAATCCATCGGCTGCGCAAAGATCGCGCGATGCGTCGGCCCTCCGCCGCGTCCCACCGTTCCGCCGCGCCCATGAAAGAGCCTCAGCTTCACCCCGCATTCACGCGCCACCACATGCAGGTCGCGATGCGCGCGAAAGATCTCCCACGTCGAGGTCAGCATGCCGCCATCTTTATTTGAATCCGAATAGCCCAGCATGACCTCTTGCCAGTTGTCCCAGGTCGCCAGCAGCTTTCGATAATCCGCCCGGCCCCACAACTCACGGCACACCTCTGGAGCCCTCCGCAAATCCTCAATCGACTCAAACAGCGGCACGGGCATCAGTCCCGGATCTCTACCCGCTCCTTCGACCCTCACGCCGCCCAGCCGCGCCAGCCGCACCACCGCCAGCACATCATCCACGGTCGAGGCCCCACTGATCACATACTGCCGGATCACCTCCGGCGAACATCCATTCTTGATCTCCGCCACCACGCGAAAGGTCTCCAGCACGCTTGCCGTCTCATCCGACAACTCGCCCGGCAGCGACTCCGCGGCCGTGTCGGCAACCGCCTCCTGCAACGCCGCGGCATGAACCCGCGCATGTTGCCGGATATCCAGCGTATGCAGATGCAATCCAAACGTCCGCACCTGCAAGATCAGCGGATCGACCAGCGTCCGCGCGATCCGCACTCCGCGATTAGCCTCCAGTGACTCCCTCAGCACTTCCAAATCGTCAATGAAATCCAGCACCGAGCAATACGCAGGCAGCGCGTTGGCGAGCTTCCCCGAACCGTCGTCGACCCGCGCCAGCGTGTAAGGCATCACCGGCAGCGCCGCTACCGCCGTGCCCGCCTGCTCCGCCGCCTTATCCAGCGTGCGCCGCAGCCGCGCCTTCAGGCAGATTGCAAATCGCCGATAATACTCAAACTCGTACTGCTGCTCAAAGGCCTGCGCCTCGGGCGTGTGCACCAGCGCGACATACGCCTCAAGCCTGCGCAACAGCGCATCGTTCACCCCGATCTGCTGCGCGCTGGTCGTCAGCAACTCAATAATCTCGTCGAGGCGCCTCTGATAGTGCAGCAGCAGATGCCCCCGCGCCAGCCGGATCGAGTCCCGCGTCACCGCCGGCGTTACAAACGGGTTTCCATCGCGGTCGCCGCCGATCCACGAGCCAAAGATCAGCACCTGCGGCAGCGCCAGCGTCTCCATCTCCAGGCCATACGCGGCCCTCAGCGACTCGGCAATCTCGCGATAGAGGCTGGGCAGCGTCGCAAAGATCGAGACATCATAATAGTCCAGCCCCATCTTCACTTCGTCGTAAACCGTCGGCCGCCGCGACCTCACCTCGTCGGTCTGCCACAAGCTGGTAATCTCCGCGCGGATCGCATCTTCCAGCCGCGCCATCTCCTGCTCCGGCACAGGAATGCGATCGAGCCCCGCGAGAAACTCCCCAATCCGCCGCCGCTTGAACATCACCGACCGCCGGGCGACTTCAGTCGGATGCGCCGTAAACACCGGCACAATCAGCACACGCCTCAGCCAATCCAGAGCCTCCTCCGCTCCGATTCCCACGCGCCGCATCTCGAGCAACGTCCCCAGCAAGCTCCCGCGCTGCCGCCCTCCCTGCCCGCTCAGTTGCAGAGCCATACGCCGCCGCTTGCGGTGGTTTGTCTCCGCCAGATTGATCAGCTCGAAATAAAACGCAAAGGCCCGAGTCAGCAGAATCGCCCGCTCCACCGGCAGCGAATGCACCAGCTCAAGCGCCGTCGCCGCATGACGCGCAGCCTCTTCATGCTGTCCCCGCGCCTCTTCGTCGCGCCGCCGGATCGTGCCCTGCCGCAGCGCCTCCACATGCGCGAAGAGATCCACGCCAGCCTGTTCGCGCAACACCTCGCCCAGCAGCATGCCCAGCGAACGCACATCGCGCCGCAGCGGAGCCTCCTTCAGCTCCCCCGTCTGCGCCTCCAACTCCGCCAGCCGATGCGACCAACTCTCAGGACTCCATAACAAACCCATAGTGCCTACATTATGCACGACAGCCAGCCAGGGCCTCTTTGCTCACGCGCCAGCGATCGCGTAACGCCAGCCGCATTCGCGACCATTCTCGGTCATCCAAACTCTTCGCCAGCATGCGAGTCATGTTGTAGCGCCGGTCTCCAGACCGGCTGTCGCGCTGACCTCCGCGTCCGCGCACTCTCCCGTAGGGAGAGAAGGATAATAGCCCAGGGCAAGCGAAGCGCAGCCCTGGGACCAGCATCACAAAACAACACAAAGCCCCGTAGGGGCGCAGCGAAATCCGCCATCAAACCACCCATCCTGACCAACCAATGAGATTGTCATCCTGAGGAAGCGCAGCGAAGGCGAAGGACCCGCTTTTGCTTTTCCGGCTTTTCCGCGTCGAGCGTGCATCAAGAGAATGCGCCTTGTATCATGGCACGACTTCAGTCAAGATTATTCATTTGACCAAAGTGAGTGTCGAGGCGTCGAATGACGCCAAGGCCGCTAGACCAACTGCTACAAAGGCGACTAGAGGCTTTTGGAGACCGCCGTATGACTTACATCGCCGCATTCCCTTGCCGGGAAGGTTACGTCTGCTGCGCCGATACACTTGAAACATTTGGGCACGAGAAACAATACGTCGAGAAACTAGCAAGTTTTGGCGACGGAGAATACCCATTTTGCATTGGCGGCGCCGGCGTTGGTGAAATCATCGATGCTCTTACACAAGAAGTATCCGAACGAATTATAAGTCAGAAACCGCATGGCTACAGAGCCCTTGCAGAATGCATCAAGTCCGCTATCCGATATGTCTACGAAAACGATGTGCCAGTCATGGCTCTAAAGAAGCAACACCAAACCGCCACGCTCCTTATCGCTGCCAATGCAAAGCCTCTTGAGGGGGACTTCTGTCTCTTCCAAGCCAACGGAAAACGAGTGTTCAAAATTGAGCGCGGTATCATTGGATACAAAACCCCCACTAATCACACTTTACTGAAGCGGTTTCACGATGCCGAAATGCCTATGTCACAAGCGGTGCTCCTAGCAGCCTACCTTGTATCTCATTCAAAACTGATAGATGAGGGCGTCGGAGGTGAAACGAGGATAGGAATAGTATCCCAGCTTTGGGCGAAAATAGAAGATATCGCCTACACCCAAACCCTGGAGGCAATAATCCAAGATTTTCTTCCAATTGCGGATCAGGTCTTTCTTAGTTTTGCGGATGTGTCGTTGTCACGTTCACAATTTGAGGTAAAGCTCGGTCAATTGACTTCGCTTTTGCAGGTTCAGCGTCGAGTCGCCGTTCAGCGTTTTCTTGGGTATATCCAGTCATTGGTTGATCGGGGGAGCCTTTCCTATGACTGGCCGTACGCCAAGATTCCACTTGGTACAGCTTTCGAATTGCGCCGCGAACCCATTTCTGGAAGGCTCACGGTTTTTCCGACAGATGCTGATCAGGATCAGATGTATGATCGTGCTTTTGTGCCGTCAGTTCCTCAACCGCCAGAAGATCAGCCGTCACCATGTGGCGAAGAGCGTCCAGAAAAAGAGTCTTTGAATGACGGCGGTTGAACCTGAATTCCATTTCCACAAGGTAGGCGGCGAGATGCCTTGCCAGGTGCCGGGTGCCCCATGTCCGGATTTTCGGATCTGGGAAACCACGAACCCTCCTCGACCGCTAGGAATGCATCGGCAGCGCCACCAGACGCACACCGAGCGCCGCACAGACTCGATTCACGGTGTCAAAGCGCGGCGCGCTGTCTGGGCGTAGCGCCTTATAGAGTGCCTCGCGGGTGATTCCGGCAGCTTTGGCGATCTCCGTCATTCCCCGCGCGCGGGCTATGTCGCCCAGCGCGGAGGCCAGCAGCGCCGCATCGTTCGCCTCGAGAATATCGGTCAGGTATGCGGCGATCGACTCCTCACTCTCAAGGTAAGGCGCCGCATCGAACTCGGGAAGCAGCTTAACTGAGATCATATTTAGAGTGTAATCGAACGATTACATTATGTCAAGGCTTGCTCAACATTCACGAAGTTATCCGATCAACTCAAGCCCCTTCAAGCTGCCCCATCAGCTCTTCCCACTCAGCGGTGAAGGCGGCAAGCTGCGAGCGCAACTCCGCCGCAAGGTCACTCAGCCGCTGCGTCTCTGTGGCCGAGACATAAACGCCCAACTGCTCCTCGGTATGCGCGATGGCAGCCTCGATGCGCGGGACTTCTTCTTCCAAAAATGCGCATCGCTCCTCCATCTGCCTCTGCTTGATGGGATTCAGCCGCCGCATGCGTTCCTTTGCCGGTTCGGCCTCTAGATCCATTCTGCCGTTTCCAAAGCTGCCATTCGAAGGCGTGACGATCTCTGCCTGCTTCGGCTTCGCCGCTGCCTCGGCCACAACCGTTCCAGCCGCCTGCGCCTCCTTCCAGCGCAGATAGTCTTCATAATTCCCCTCGTGGCTAGTGACGTTTCCGTTCTCCACTTCAAGCACGCGCGTAGCCAGACGATCGATGAAGTAACGATCATGCGACACAAACACGACGGTCCCGCTGAAGGCTGCCAACGCATCGAGCAGCACATCCTTGGCGCGCATGTCCAGGTGATTCGTCGGCTCGTCGAGCAGCAGAAAATTCGACGGCGAAACCAGAATCCGCGCCAGCGCGTAGCGGTTGCGCTCGCCTCCGCTCAGCACGCCCAGCGGCTTGAAAACATCGTCCCCGCGAAAGAGGAAGCAGCCCAGCAGCGAACGCAGTTCACCTTCAGGCACCTTGAGCGCCGCGCCGCTGATATCGTCCAGCATCCGCGCATCGCCATTCAGCACTTTGTACTGGTCCTGTGCAAAGTACTCGCTCACGACGTTATGCCCCAGCTTGACTTGTCCAGAGGTCGGCGCCTCGTCGCCGATGAGCAACTTGATCAGCGTAGACTTGCCCGCGCCATTCACGCCCACAAGCGCCACACGGTCGCCGCGCTCGATGCCGAATCGCACGCCGTTGAGCACCTGCTTCGCGCCATAACTCTTCGAGAGCCCTTCAGCCTCCACAACCATCCGTCCCGAGGGCGGCGGCTGAGGAAATCGGAAATGAATCACCGACTCTTCCTCTGGTATTTCAATCCGCTCGATCTTTTCCAACTCCTTGATGCGGCTCTGCACCTGCTTGGCCTTGGTTGCCTGTGCGCGGAAGCGGTTGATGAACGCCTCCAGATGCTCAATCTGCAAGCGCTGGTTACGGTAAGCCGACTGCAACTGCGTCCGCCGCTCGTCCTTCTGACTTAGATATTTTGTGTAATTCCCCTGATAGATATTCAGCCGCTTATTCCAGATCTCAACCGTGCGATCTATCGTTACATCCAGAAAATACCGGTCGTGCGAGATCAGAATGTAGCCAAAGGGATAAGCCTTCAGATAGTCCTCAAGCCAGTTGCGCGTCTCAAGATCCAAATGGTTAGTCGGCTCGTCGAGCAGCAGCAGATTTGGCTTGGCCAGCAGCAGCTTGGCCAGCGCAATGCGCATCTGCCAGCCGCCCGAGAACTCGTCGGTCTGCCGCATCCAGTCCTCTTTGCCGAAGCCAAGCCCGGTCAAGACGCCGCCCACCTGCGCATCCAGCGCATATCCGTCCAGCGAGTGAAAGCGCTCCTGCAACATCGAGTAGCGCTCCGCCGCCGCCTCATACTCAGGTCCTTCATGGTCCAGCACCGACAACTGTCCGGCCAGCCGCTCGACCTCCTTCGCCATCTCTCGCAGCTCGTCAAAGACCGTCAGGCACTCCTCAAAGACGGTGCGCCCCTCCAGCCGAAGACCCTCCTGCGGCAAGTAGCCGATGCTCATCCCGCGTGTCTGCTGCACCTGTCCATAGTCCAGGGTCTCCAGGCCCGCCAACACCTTCATGATGGTCGATTTGCCGGTCCCGTTGGCGCCGACGAGAGCAGTCTTCTCCCGCGCCCGGATCAACCAATTGGCTTCCAGAAACAAGACTCGCGGCCCAAACCGCTTGCCGGCATTTTGCAGGGAGAGCATCTACTCTCCATTTTCGCAGGTGGAAGCCGCTGTCTTGGCCCTACGGCCGAATCTCAACCGGGGTCCCTACCGGAACCAGCTCAAAGACCTCGTCGATCTCCTCATCGGTGACGGCGATGCAGCCCAGCGTCCAGTCGTAGAGCCGGTGTCCAGCGCCCACCCATCCCTTGCCGTTGGGCAGCCCATGGATCATGATCGCCCCGCCCGGCGAGACGCCCAGCTTCGCCGCCCGCTTGCGGTCCTCAGCGTTGGGATAGGAGACGTGCAAGGCCTTGTGATAGTGACTCACTGCGTACTTCGCATCGATGGCATAGAGGCCCTCCGGCGTGCGCCCGTCGCCCTCGCGTTCCTTTGGCGCAAGCCCGCCCTGCCCCAGCGCCACCTTGTAAGTGCGGATCACCTTGCCCCCGGCAAGCAGATCCATCACGTGATCCTTCTTCAGAATCAAAATCGAGTCGGCCTTCTGCGTCGGCGCCGGCTGCTGGGCTATCAGCCGGCCCACCAGAGCGCACAAGACTAGGCAAACGCCGGCACAAGCCGCTCCGACGGCGAAACCAACGCGAAGCCTTTGTGAATTCATGCGGTTACTCTAATACAATCCACAGTCCTTACCCCCAGAATTCATCTCCCTTTCACACATCTGGTATATCCATTGGTTTGTCTGAGATTTGCTTCCCCAGCAACCTGACTCGATATCTATCTCGTACTCTGGAGCCTTCAAATGTCCGATCTGGCTACTGCGATACCAGCCCGGCCCGCTGCCGCGGCGATCCTCGACAAGAAAATGAAGAAGTCTCACGCCATGATCAGCGGCGGCATTGTTCTCGCCGCGCTGGCGGTCGGCCTCGGCTTTATCGGCGTCAACATCGCACGGGACTTCAGCGGCATTACGGTCGGCAGCATCTGGCCCTATCTGCTGCTGATTACTGCCCTGCTGATTGCTCTTGGCTTTGAGTTTGTCAACGGCTTCCATGACACAGCCAACGCCGTTGCCACAGTGATTTACACCCACTCGCTTGACCCCAACATCGCCGTGGTTTGGTCCGGTCTCTGCAACCTCACCGGCGTTTTGCTCTCCTCCGGCGCCGTGGCCTTCTCGATCATCACGCTGCTGCCCGTCGAACTGATTCTTCAGGTAAGCTCCGGCGCCGGCTTCGCCATGGTCTTTGCGTTGCTCATTGCGGCGATCATCTGGAACCTCAGCACCTGGTGGTTCGGACTGCCCGCGTCGAGCTCCCACACGATGGTCGGCTCCATCATTGGTGTCGGCATCGCCAATCAGTTGATGAGCGTCCACACCGGTACCTCCGGCGTGGATTGGGAACAGGCAACCAAGGTCTTCAAGGTGCTGCTGATCTCTCCCGTCATCGGCTTCGGAGCCGCCGCTCTGCTGCTGTTGCTCTCCAAGCTGTTCATCCTCACGAAGTGGGCCAAAGCTCTGGCCGTCAGCTACGATGCAAATCACAAGAAGCCTCTGTGGGCGATCCCCACGATCGCAATTACCGGTTTTGCCGGAACCTACGTCATGAACTTCGTAGCGCCTCTGGTCCTCGGCCTCTTCGGTCCGCTGGGCGCTCCCATCTGGCAGCCCGTAGCCTATGCCGAGTCCTGGAGTTCTCCAATTGGCATGATCGCCGTGATGCTCCTGATGGGTATCGTCGGACTCTTCTTCTTATCCTTGTGTGCCAGAATCGTAATCGAGAATGCCGATGTGCTCTTCACAGCGCCCAAAGGCAATACTCCTCCACCGTGGCCCATTCGCGCGCTGCTGGTTTTCACCTGCTCCGGCGTCAGCTTCGCTCACGGCTCCAACGACGGGCAAAAGGGCATGGGTCTGATCATGCTCATCCTTATCGGCACTGTGCCCACCGCCTACGCGCTCAACCACGCGGTTACAGGGCGCGAAACGCAGGCCTTCATCACCGCCTCCGAACAGGCGGGACTCGTCCTCGATCAGCATGTGGACAAGAGCGGCATTCTCGGCGAAGATGCACGCGGCGAAGTTACCGACTACATCCGCACCAAGCAGATCAAGCCCGATACGGTTCTCGCTCTCAGGGAACTGGTCAAGGATCTCGAAGGCGATGTGACCGTCTACAAGGAGTACAAGTCGGTTCCAGCGAACAAGCAGGCCAACGTCCGCAACGATATGTATGTGGCCAGCGAAGCCATCCGCCTGATGCAGAAGAACGGCAATCCCAAGTTCACAGCCGCCGAAGCCAAGACACTCGCCACCTACAAGGGCACGGTGGACAAGGCGACCAAGTTCATCCCTGTCTGGGTCAAGATCGCCGTCGCCCTGGCGCTGGGCATGGGAACCATGGTTGGCTGGAAGCGCATCGTCGTCACCGTCGGCGAGAAGATCGGCAAGGAGCACCTCACTTACGCCCAGGGTGCATGCGCCGAATTGGTCGCCATGTGCACCATCTCGGCTGCCGATAACTTCGGATTGCCGGTCTCAACCACCCACGTCCTAAGTTCGGGCGTGGCCGGCACCATGGCCGCCAATGGCAGCGGTCTTCAGATCTCGACCATCCGCAATATCGCGATGGCCTGGGTTCTCACGCTCCCGTCCGCGGCGCTGCTCTCTGGCCTGCTCTTCTGGGCCTTCCGCCAGGTAACCAACTAGGTTGCTTACCGTTCGTTCACGTACCGTCTCCGTGCCCCATCCATTCGCCGCCTTCATGGCGACTGGGTGGGAAACCACGAAGCCTAAATGCGAAATCAAACGGCAAGAGGCCTAAAGCTCTCACAAGACGGCTTACTTGCCACTCTGCGCCTGCATCTCCAGCAGCTTGTAAATATTCGGCTTAACGCTCCCCGGCTGGAGAGTGGGCAGCAGCGCAAGTGCCTCGTTGGCCGTTGCGCGGCTCTTTTCCGTCTGGCCGGCGGCGCGATAGGCCCAGGTCAGAGTCAGCAGCATTGAAGGCGTCTTCCGATGGTTCGCTGTGACCTCGCGCTCGGCGCACGAGATGGCAACCTCCGGGGCTCTGAGAGAGGCAGGCTTCACCGTCGCGAAGGCGTTCGCGGCCTGATCCAAAATCATCGGGGATACCTGATCCTTGCTGACCAGTTCCCTCATCGCGGATAGACCCTTTTTTGCCAGGGCATCGGAGTCTCCGCCGTTGTGCAACTCAGACTCGATGGAGCCGAGGCGCACCTGCGCGTCCGCTTGAACCGACTTCCAGTTCTCGTTGGCAGAATCTTGACTCAGCATCTTTCCCACGACCGTGAGAGCCTTAATTAACAAGCTCTCCGCGGCGAAGAGATTCTTGCGCCGGTCGTTGGGCGAGACAGCCAGCACCGGATCGGCCGCTGACTCAAAGCAAAGCGCCTCGTCGTTCAGCACAACCTGCAGATCCGCAAGGGCGCGCAAATCCTGCGGATCCGCAGACGAGAGCTTCTGATATTCCTTGACCACCTCGGAGAGGATCTCGGATGCCTTCGAGAATTCCCCCAACTGAACCATGGCGTTTGCCTCTTTGCGCAGCACCATCGAACGCACCCGCATGGTGGTGAGTTTGCCTTTCTCGGATTCGGGCAAGGCATCGACGCGTTGCAAGGCGATCTGGATGTCCTTGAGCGCCTGGGTTGGATCGGGTTCCATCTCAACGCTGCCGATCTTGAGCTGATTGATGGCCAGGCCACGCCTTGCGCGAGTGAAGTCGGGATCGAGGGCGAGGGCGCGATTGTCCAGCGCGATGGAGGCACGAAATGCCTTCAGTGCTTCGGCTGTATCGGCGAGGCTGGCCGTGCCGGACTGGCCCAGTTCATCGCCCAGCGTGCCATAGGCGCTCGCAGCCTCGCATATCAAGGTGGGTGTGGCATCGGGGTGAGAAATCAGCCGGTCGTACGCATTAACGGCCTTACGCATGGAGACTACGGCCTCCTGGGTTCGCGCGGCTCCAAACAGAATCTCGCTTCGAGATTCCTGCGCCGTCGCCAGCGCTCGAAGAGCCTCGCGATCCCTGGAAACCTCCGATGCCATAGGCTCAGCCAAGGCAATCGCCTTGTCGAGGCTGGCAAGCCCGCCGGCAGGATCTCCCAGATTCTGGTCGTATGGATTGCCCTGAAGATTCCCCAGGCGGGTATAGGAATCGATGAGATCGAGCTGCGTCAGCCGGTCGCCCTGCGCGTCTTTGGCCATGCGGTCCAGATGCTCCAGCACGCGGGTCACCAGCAGCTTCTGCACGCCGGTCGAGCCGGGCAGTTGCTTGATCGCCTCGTCCAACTCCGAGAGCAGGCTGTTACTCAGTTGGCGCAGATCGGCCGAACGCGCCTCGGCCTTGCGCCGTTCCTCATTGGCCACTCTGGCCTGCCAGATCACGCCCGCTACGCCGGCCAGCAGAGTCGCCGCCAGCAGCGCCGTGCCCACCAGGGCGAGCCGGTTGCGGCGGATGAACTTTGCCGCACGATAGCGCAGCGTGCCGCGCCGCGCCGCAACCGGACGCCCCTCAAGATAGGCGCGCAGATCCGAAGCCAGTTGCTCGGCGGTGAGATAGCGTTCCTTGGGTTCCTTGCGCAGAGCCTTCAGCAGGATCGCTTCCAGATCCTGATCGAGCCGCTTGCCGGAGCCGGCCGCATGAGCCGGCTTGCGCGGAGCCTCCTGGCAAATCACGCGCAGCATCTCCCCGGTCGTCAGTTCTTTCAATTCGTAGGGCTGCGTTCCGGTGAGCAAAACATACAACAGAACGCCAAGCGAATACGTATCGCTGGCAGTAGTGATGGGGTTGCCCAGCACCTGCTCCGGGCTGGCGTACTGCGGAGTGAACGACTGATAGCCCTCGCGCGTAAGTTCATCGCCAGCCCCGGCAATCGAGGGTGACACCAGCTTGGCCGTCCCAAAATCCAGCAATCGCGGAGTGCCGTCTTCGGTGACCAGGATGTTATCCGGCTTCAGATCGCGGTGGACAACGAAGTTCTGATGGGCAAATTGCACCGCCTCGCAAACCCGCAGGAAGAGCTCGATCCGCTGCGGCTCGGGGAGAGATTTCTCTTCGCAGTAGCGATGGATGGGCATGCCATCCACATACTCCATAACTAAGTACGGATCACCGCCGGCGGTAACTCCCCCATCCAGCAGCCGTGCTATATATGGATGCTGTAACTCGGCAAGAATCTGCCGTTCCTGGCGGAATCGCTCGCGGAAGATCTCGGTCGCCAGCGGCAGGTCGATCAGTTTGATAGCCACCGTCTGCTCGAATTGCCCATCGGCGCGATGCGCCAGATACACCGCGCCCATGCCGCCGCGTCCCAGCAGGCGATCGATCTCGTAGGGCCCCACGCGCCTTTGAGCGGACTTCATTGCCTTGCCTGCTTCTGGCTCCGCGAGCGATGAGGTGAGTTGCTCCTCCGCCTCGCAGGCCTCGAGCAGCGCGCTCACCTCGGCCGCCAACTCCCGGTCGCCGGCGCATCGATCCTCAATCAGCTTCGTGCGTGCCTCAGCCGGAACGGCCTGCGCCTCGTTGAAGATCGCCTCGATCCGAATAAAACTTTCCGTCGTTTGATTCATTCGCGCAACAAACCCTGCCTACTAATCCTGCATCTTCCAAAGGAACGATTCTGTGTCAGTCGTCCACCGGCTCCGCCAACACACAGGAGGATGAAGGTTTGCCTTTTTCCCCCGCGCCGACATTTTTCTCTAGCTCTTTCCTTTTCCCAACGCGTGCGTTTTTCCCGCGCCTTCTTCTTTCCCGGTGCTTACGTTCTTCTCCCGGAGGGAGTATCGATACTAGCCCAGGACAAGCGCAGCGCAGTCCCGGGTAAGCATCGATATACGAGTAACAGTCCCGTAGGGACGGTGCGAAATCACTACCCGGAGCACGTTTCCACACAACCAACAACTTGCAACCCGCACAGAAAGCAGTTGCTTTTCAGTTCCCCGTCGGTGTTGCCGACCCACGGGGGATGATACTGTGCCCCATTCATCGAGCGCTTTCTGCTCGATGAGTGGGAATGGCCATAAAGGCTAATCAACGGCGATCGGGTCTTTCCACTCTCCATTCTGTTTCTTCCTGGGGCGCGACTTTCGAGCCTGCCCTGAGCTTGCGGAAGGGTGCCGAAATGAGCACAAGATACAAGGAGCTTTACCCCCTTAAGGGACCTAAGACGAAACTTGCCGGCCTCATCCCGCAAAACGCCGCATGATCCCTTACCTTCAGACTGCGAAATCCCAGGCCAAAATGCATCACACCTCAGCCGCATCCTCGGCGTTGTCGGGGTGAATGCGTCGGTAGAGCCAGCTCTTGATGAACTTCAGTTCGCGATCCACGGTGGATTTCGAGACCTGCATCAGCGCCGCGGTCTCCTCGGCCGTGCAGCCCAGGAAGTAGCGCAGCTCGACCAGTTGAACCTTGCCGGCATCGAGCGCGCCCAGCTCTTCCAGCGCACGGTTCAGGTCCAGCAGCTCCGCGCTGTCGATGTCAACCCACGCAAGGTCGTCGCTCAGAGGAATGCGTTCCCGGTCGCCGCCGCGGGCCAGCGCCTGCGTCTCGCGCGCATGATCGATCAGGATCATGCGCATCACCTTAGCGGCAAAAGTGTAGAAATGCCGGCGATCCTCCCAGGCAGCCTTCTTCTGGTTCAGCAGCCGCAAGTAAAGCTCATGCACCAGCACTGTGGCCTGCAAAACATCCGGGTTCCGCTCCCGGCGCACATATGAGGCAGCCACCTGCCGCAGGTGGGGATAGACCAGCGGCATCAACTCCTCGAAGGCCGACGGCTCGCCGTCCTTCCATCTCCCCAACAGTAAGGTGATCTCTCCCCGTGCTGGCTGCAAAACCGCCTCCGTGCGCGCGGCGCCACTCAATCCTAGACACCGCTAGATTACCATCCTCCGGTTGTTCTCCTGCTCTCGCGTCTTCATCGATCCTTCACAAGAAACTCCCATGGGCTGGGAAATCTGACGCATTCCGTCCTTGCTCTACGCTCTCTGAGTAAAAGACAATGCCTTGCCAGGACGCGACGGCTTGCTTGATCATTCAAAGTACAAGGTGAAAACTCAATCATGAATGAACCTCTTGCCCTTGTTGGCATCGGCTGCCGGCTCCCCGGCGGTGCGGAATCGCCAGAGGCATTCTGGGAGATGCTCTGCGCGGGCGCGGATGCCATTCGCGAGATCCCCTCCGATCGATGGAACCTCGCCGCATCCTATGATCCGGTGCCCAATCGCCCTGGAAAGTCCATCTCGAAATGGGGTGGATTTATTGATGACATTGACCGCCTCGATTCTTCGTTCTTTGGCATCTCCTCTCGAGAGGCCGATGCCATGGACCCCCAGCAGCGCCTTTTGCTCGAGGCTGCATGGGAGGCCTTTGAAGACGGAGGGCAGACTCTTGAGCAGATCCGTGGCTCGCGCACCGGAGTCTTTGTTGGAATCTCAACCACCGACTATGCAGGATTGCAATCTGAAGGCATTGGGCGCGGCGTTCCGGATATTTACTCGGCCACGGGTTCGGCATTCAGCATCGCCGCCAACCGCATCTCCTATTTTTTTGACCTGCGCGGACCAAGCCTGGCGATCGACACCGCGTGCTCTTCCGCGCTCTCTGCATGCCATGTCGCCTGTCAAAGTCTTTGGAGCGACGACTGCTCGATGGCTGTCGTTGCCGGAGTCAACGCCCTCATCCATGAGGGTAACTTCATCGCATTCAGCCGCATGTCGATGCTCTCGCCTGACGGCTGTTGCAAGGCCTTCGATGCCAGTGCGAATGGCTTTGTTCGCGCCGAGGGAGTCGGTGCCGTCATTCTCAAGCCGCTCTCCGCCGCGCAGGCTGCAGGCGACAGGATCTACGCCGTCATCCGCGCCACCGCGGCTAATCAGGATGGCCACACCAACGGCATCACCGTCCCCAACCGCCAAGCGCAGGAATCGCTCATTCTCCAGGCTTGCCACACTGCTGGAATCTCGCCCGCCGAAGTCGGATACGTCGAAGCCCACGGAACAGGAACAGCCGTCGGCGACCCCATCGAAGCCAAAGCTCTCGGATCGGCGCTGCGAAAAGGACGAACTCATCCGTGTCTGATCGGCTCGGTCAAGACTAACATCGGCCATCTCGAAGCGGCTTCCGGCATCGCCAGCCTGATCAAGGTTGCGCTGATTCTTAAACATCGAGCCATTCCGCCCAGTCTGCATTTCAACATTCCAAATCCCAATATCGATTTCGACCTGCTTAAACTGCGCGTTGTGCGGAAACTCGAAAGCTTTCCCGAGCATTTCACTGTTCCTCTTGCCGGAATTAATTCCTTCGGATTCGGCGGCGCAAACGTGCATGTCATCCTTGAAGCCGCTCCAGTGCTCATCGGAAAAACAACATCGCAGCCCAGTGAAGATTCCAAGCCATACATCTTGCCGATCTCCGCACACAGCCGGGAGTCGCTCTTAGCTGCGATCGGGAAATATCGAGCCCTGTTGTCAAAGAGCGGGAGCGATGCGCGGGCGATCTGCGCCGCTGCCGCCACTCGCCGATCTCATTTGGCGCACCGCCTTTGTCCGGTTGGTAATTCGCTCGACGACCTCATTGAAAAGCTGGATAGTTATGCTTCTGGAACTTCTAACTCAGCCTCTATCGCAGATGGAGTCTCAGCCGGCGTCGCTCCGGTCTTCGTTTGCTCCGGCCAGGGGCCTCAATGGTGGGGCATGGGCCGGGAGTTACTGCGGGAAGAGAAGGTCTTTCGCGAAAAGATGGAAGAGTGCGACGCGCTGTTCAGCGGTTTAGGCGATTGGTCGTTGCTTGAGGAGTTACTTCGCGACGAGCAAACATCAAGGATGCAACAGATCGCCATTGCTCAGCCCGCCATCTTCTCTCTGCAAGTCGCGTTGGCCAGCCTGTGGCAATCGTGGGGAGTGAAACCCGCGGCTGTCGTAGGTCATAGCGTTGGTGAAATCGCGGCGGCGCACATCGCCGGAGCTCTAACGCTTCGCGAAGCCGTGCGGGTAGTCTTTCACCGTGGCCGCTGCATGAATGCTGCGCCCAATACCGGGCGAATGCTCGCCGCCGCATTGGATGAAGATCAAGCGGAAGAACTCGCTGCAAGTTATCCAGGCGCGGTCGCGGTGGCTGCCCTGAACAGTCCTGACTCGGTAACATTCTCGGGCGAAGCTGAGCCTCTCGAACAGATTGCGCGCACTCTGGAATCGCGCCAAGTCTTCAATCGCTTTCTCGAGGTCAAGTACGCATTCCATAGCCATCAGATGGACGCGGTGAAGGACGATTTGCTTCGCGCCTTGGGAAAAGTGGTGACTCAGCCCACGCAGTTGAAAATGTTCTCGACAGTAACCGGCGCGACGGTCCACGGCGACTCGCTTAACGCCAATTATTGGTGGCGCAATGTCCGCAAGCCGGTGCGTTTCAGTGCTGCCATTTCAGCATTGTGCGAGCAGGGCCACACTCTGTTCTTGGAGCTAAGCGCGCATCCTGCGTTGGCGATCTCAATCTCCGAAACGCTCGATCACTGCTCGGTCACTGGAAAAACTCTCTTCTCACTGCGTCGCAAAGCCAGAGAACGGGCTACGATGCTCGCGAATCTGAGCGCGCTTTACCTCGCTGGCTCGCCCGTCGAGTGGAGCGGCGTTCTTCCCGGCGTCAGGGCCGAGGTGCAACTGCCTACATATTCCTGGCAGCGGGAACCACACTGGATCGAATCGAGCAGAATGCGCGCTGATCGGCTTGCCCCTCCCGCGCATCCGTTTCTGACCGTAAGACTCCCTGCCGCAGAACCCGTGTGGAATGCGAGCCTCGATCTATCCGCGCAAACATGGCTAAAAGACCATCGTGTCCAGGATCATGTCATCTTTCCCGGCGCAGCTTACGTTGAAACCACCCTAGGCATGGGCGTTGCCATCTTTGAGTCTCAGTCGCTCGATGTCGAGAATATCGAGTTTCAGAAAGCACTGGTTTTGCCAGAAGGCAAAGGCCCGGTGCGATTGCAGTCCTCATACTCATCCGCGGATGCTACGGCAAGGTTTACCAGTCGAGGGCCGGGAGAGGATGGGCCGTGGACTCTGAATGCAACCGCGAAACTCAGACCGCGCGATGTCACCCAACCGCAAGCCGTGGATTTGGAGCGCTTGAAGCGGAAGTTCAAAACAAAGCTGGCCAAGGACGAAGTTTATTCTGCTTGCGAAGACCATGGCCTGAACTATGGCCCTGCGTTCCAGGCGGTCGAAGCCATTTGGAGGGGGCGCGGAGAATCTCTCGGAATCATCGAGTTACCGGAACAGCTTGCCATGGATGTGGAGAAGTTTCAGATACATCCGGCGCTGCTTGACGCCTGTTTTCAGGTTGTGCAATTCTCCGCTCTCGAATCGAGCGCCAACCGAATCTTCCTTCCGGATCGCATCGAACGTCTTGCATATTTAGGACGGCCACCCAAGCGCGTTTATTGCCACGCCAGACTCATTCGGTCCAGCTCATATGCCGCGACCTTCAACTTTCAGGTATGCGACGAAACAGGACGTGTCCTGCTCGATGGAGAAGGCTACCGAGCTCAGGCTGTGCGCGGGATGAATGCAACGCGAACCGATAACCCGGATCACTGGCTCTATGAGTCGAAATGGGTGAGCAAGACGCTTGAGAATCCCGGTCCTGACAGATCTATTCTGGGCTCCGGCTCCGAGTCGCTCGGGTCGGGAACCTGGCTGATTCTGGCCGACAGATCGGGCATTGGCGGGGAGTTGGCGTCTTTGTTGAAAGCTCGCGGCGCAGACGCTGTGCTGCTCTTCTCTGATGGGTACTTCGCAAACTCAGCGTCGCCGCCGTCTGCAATCGATGCTTCCATGCGAAGCGACATTGAAAACGCACTTGCGGCTGCAAATAGCTCGAATCTGGCGGGTGTGATCCATCTGTGGGCTTTGGATGCGCTCGTCGCGGCGGAGTTGACGCCCAGTTCCCTCCTGCAAGCGGAAGTTATCGGCTGCCACAGTCTCTTGCACCTCGTTCAATCAATGGAACTCCTTCATTCCGCCCCGCAACTTCTTATTGCCACGCGCGGCGCGCGAACTGTGGACGGCAAGGACAAGGTCTCCATCGCTCAGTCGCCGGTGATCGGAATTGGCCGCACAATCATGGCCGAGTTTCCTCGTTTGTCTTGCCGTATGGTCGATTTGAGTGAGGAAGGCGCCGATAGCTCCGCCCAGCATTTGATGCAGGAGATCGCGTCCAGCGACGGTGAGATGGAGGTCGCCTATCGGGATGGGAGGAGGTTTGCGGACCGGCTAGTCCATACCACTCTCGAGCCGCATCCGCCCCTTGCATCGTCCTCGCGCAGATCCGGCTATCGCTTGAAGATCCCGGCATCCGGAGTTATAGACGACCTGTTCTTGCAGGAAACTCGGCGGCGCAAACCAGGTGCGAATGAGGTCGAGATCGAAATCAGCGCGGCGGCATTGAACTTCCGCGACGTGATGAAGGCGCTCGGCATCTACCCGATGGATAACGATCTCGATCTTCTTGCCGGCGACGAATGTTCTGGGAAGGTTGTTTCAGTTGGCGCGAATGTCGATCACTTCAAGATCGGCGACGCAGTCATCGCAAATGGCTCGGGTTGTTTCGCATCGCACCTCACGGTCCCAGTTTCGAATGTCGTACGCAAGTCATCAATTCCCAGTTTTGAGGAGGCCGCCACGATTCCCGTTGCCTTCATGACCGCGTGGTATGCCCTTCATCATCTGGGCAATATTCAGCGCAGTGAGCGGATTCTCATTCACTCGGCGACCGGGGGAGTAGGCCTGGCGGCAATCCAACTCGCTAAACTCGCAGGCGCTGAGATCTTCGCGACGGCCGGCAATGACGAAAAGCGCAGTTATCTTCGGAAACTCGGCATCCGGCATGTCATGGATTCCCGCTCGACGGCATTCGCCGAAGTGATTCGTCGGGTTACCAAAGGTGCGGGTGTCGATCTTGTCCTGAACTCTCTCGCCGGCGACGCCATCGAAAAGGGCATTTCTTCACTGGCTCCCGGCGGCCGGTTTCTGGAAATTGGCAAACGTGATATCTATGCCAATACTGCTATTGGGCTGCGTCCATTCCGTAACAATCTCTCCCTGTTTGTGATCGACATGGGACAGGTCATGGCGACGCAGCCTACGACTGTTCAAAGTCTGTTAAAGACCATATTGAAGTTATTCCGCACGAAGAAGCTCAAGCCCCTCCCACATCAAACCCTTCCAATCTCACAGGCTGCAGATGGGTTTCGATTGATGGCGGAGGCAAAGCACGTTGGGAAGATCGTCTTTACCTTGCAGGACGCGAGCGTCGATGCGAAACCTGTTCCGCCTACGAAAGAGATCAGATTCTCGCCGAACGCCTCGTATCTGATTACTGGCGGGCTTGGCGGTTTTGGCCTCGCTGTGGCTAAGTGGCTCGTGGAGAGAGGCGCGAGGAGCCTGATTCTCACGGGGCGAAGCGGTGCGGCGACACCGGCGTCGAAACAGGCCGTTGCTGAATTGATTGCTCTCGGCGCAAAGGTGTTGGTTGCTCAGGCGGACGTCACGGATGAGAAACAGATAACGCACTTATTCGAGAAAATCGGGGCAGAGGAGAAGCCGTTGCGCGGCATCTTCCACGCGGCCATGGTCTTGGACGATGGCCTGTTCTTGCATCTCACACCGCAGCGCTTTACCCGAGTCATGTCGCCGAAAGTGACCGGCGCATGGAATCTCCATCTCGCTACGGCAGGGCTCTCTTTGGATCATTTTGTGATGTTCTCGTCTGTGGCCGCGCTGATAGGAACGCCAGGGCAGGCAAGCTACGTTGCTGCCAATTGTTTTCTCGATGCCTTGGCTCATCACCGGCGAGCCCTTGGATTAGCGGCACTTTCAGTAAACTGGGGTGCGCTCGGCGAAGTCGGAATTCTGGCGCGCGACCCGAAGATTGCAGAACATCTGTCGGCGCACGGAGTTCACGCAATTGCCCCCGCGCAAGCTACTGAGATGTTGGGGCGCCTGCTGCAAAGGGACATATCCCAAATTGGTTTCATGCATATCGACTGGCAAAATGCGCTGGGCGCGGAGTCGAGTTCTTCGCTGTCGCCGAGATTCTCAGAGGTCTTTGTCGCACCAAGCCAGCGAATCGGCGGCAACGGCGGAACCCTTCGTGCCCTGATTCTCTCAGCGCCGGCAGTTGAAAAGCATGCATTGGCAGTTAACTATGTCGCCCAAACTGTCGCATCACTATTGCGGACAGACATTGAGAAACTCGATTCAAAGCGGATGCTGAAAGAGATGGGTCTGGACTCCCTGATGGCCTTCGAGTTGCTAAACCGGCTGGAGGGCCAATTTGGCATTTCGATGGCAACCAGCATGATTGCTTCTAACTCGTCCATAGACAGCCTTGCTGCTGCTATTCTCGATAATCTTGGTGGCGCCGAGAAGCGCAGCGGTGTGAAAAGCAATATTCAATCGATTCCCCTCCCAGACAATTCGAAGAATGCCACCGCGGCTCCAGGTGAGCAAATCATGGCCATGCGCATCGGTGGCAGTGGCGCTCCGCTGTTTCTCATCCATCCCGCGGGGGGTGGCACGAATATCTACCAGGAACTGGCGGCGCAATTGCCTGGGGGATTTCCGGTCTATGCTATACAGTCGCGAGTGTCTATCGGCCTGGGAGACGAATGGAACTCCATCGAAGAAATGGCCCGCGACTATGCTGAGATCGTCGCACGCCGGCAGCCGATTGGGGCATTGCGGTTGGCGGGCTTTTCCGCAGGTGGAGTTTTTGCCCTCGCTACGGCCGGAGAGTTGGAGAGGCAGGGCAGAGAAGTGTCCCTCGTTGGCATGATCGAGACGCCCGTTTCGGCTTTCGATCCGGCTTGCCCGCGCGAACTCATTGTGAAGAATCTGATTGCGGAGATTTATGATCATCTTACCGGTGAGTTCGTGCCGTCCCATGAGCGCAAGGCAGACGATCTATCGGATTCGATGATGGACCTGGCAACGAGCATCTTTGGGGAGACCGGCGAGGCTGCGCGTTCGGGCATCTTTCTGAACTGGCTGTCGGAACATGGAGTGGCCGTAAACGGCGGTGATGATTCTAGCGCAAAGAAGTTTTTCGAGATATTCATTCGCCATGCAGTCTTGATTGATACAAAGAGTCTTGAACCGTTGCTGGCTCCGGTATGGCTGTGGAGAGCCAGGGCATCGTGGCTCACGAGTTTTTCGCTCTCTAAAGATGTTCGTGCTCGAGTTACCCGCGGGGCCTTCAATGAGGAGCTTATCGATGGCCGCCATTTTGAAGTAATGCATCCGCCGCATGCTAGGACTTTGGCAGCGCTTCTGGCGAGCGCGCTAGCCAACTCGGAAGAAGTTAATCTCGCGGAATCTTCCACCGTGCAATGACTCAGGAGGCTATTTCTAAGTGATAGATTTGACCAATGTTTCCAAGAGCTACGGGAATGGCAAAGTCGTCCAGGCCGTTAGCGACATCAGTTTGCACATCGGGGCTGGTGAACGGGTAGCGGTGATGGGGCCGTCCGGGTCGGGTAAGTCCACGCTCCTCAATCTGATCTGTGGCCTGGATGAGCCGACTTCAGGGTCGGTCAAGGTCGACGGCATGGAGCTTTCCAACCTGACAGACGATGCGCGCACACGCCTTAGGCGCGAAAAGATTGGGATGATCTTTCAGACCTTCAATCTCTTACCCACACTAACTGCGCTCGAGAATGTGGCCTTTCCTCTTCGCTTGCAAGGCCTCTGTAAGAAGGACGCCGAGCATCGCGCGGCGTCCATGCTTGAACATGTTGGGTTAGAGGGCCGCACGATTCACCGCCCTGATGAACTGTCGGGAGGAGAGCGCCAGAGGGTAGCCATCGCTCGCGCACTGATCTTTCATCCACTTTTGCTTCTGGGTGACGAACCGACAGGAAATCTCGACTCCGCTTCGGGGGATGACATTCTTCGCCTTCTCGACAGGCTGCAACAGGAATATGGCAGTACCTTCCTGATGGTCACGCACAACGCGCAGGCGGCGAGTTACTGCAACCGGATTCTCACCTTGCATGATGGCCGTATCGTTCAGGATGAACGGTTTGAGCTGGCCCCAGCGAGCGGCCGATGATGATTCCCGCGCTTTGGCAGATCTCTTCAAAGCAGTGGCGCACCCATGGTCTTCGGGTCGCGATGACAACTCTGGGCATCGCCTTGGGAGTTGCCGTATTCTTTGCGGTTCGCACCGCCAACGCGGCACTGCTCGATTCCCTCTCTGCCACTGTCGAGCGGCTCGCCGGTAAGTCGACACTGGAAGTAACCTCCGGAGAGACCGGATTTCCCGAAGAGGTTCTGGAAACGGTTCGTGCAACTCCCGGCGTTGAGTTAGCCGAGCCTGTAATCGAAGTGATTGTGCATACCGCCTTCGCCGACGAAGGTAATCTCCTTATTCTGGGTGTGGATACAACCGGCGATCAGCAGTTGCGCCAGTATGAGTTTGATCGCTCGCAGACCGAGATCGCCGATCCGCTGACTTATCTTGCGCAACCTAACTCAATTCTTCTTTCGCGGTCCTTCGCCGATCGTCATAACTTGCACATCGGAGACCATATTCCGATATTCACTGCCAATGGACGGAAGGACTTTACCGTTCAGGGACTCTTCAAACCGGTCGGTGTGGGGGCGGTCTTTGGCGGCAACATCGCCGTCATGGATGTGTACTCGGCGCAGGTCGTGTTCAATCGTGGCCGGAACTTCGATCGCATCGATCTGATGAACTCGCCGGGTACTCCGGTGGATGACCTTCAAAGGCGCCTGCAGACTCGCCTCCCTGCTGGCCTTGAATCCGCCCGCCCGCAGATGCGGGGTCAGGCGTTGGAAAATGCCGTGACCGCAATGCGGCTGGGAATGCTGATCACCAGCTTTATCGCTTTGTTAGTCGGTGTCTATATTATTTTCAACTCTTTTACGATCGCAGTGAACCAGAGGTGGAAAGAAATCGGGATTTTGCGCGCGATCGGCGTCGAACGCCGGAATGTTAACGCCATGTTTTTGGGCGAAGCATTGTTAATGGGTGTGATTGGTTCAGTCGTGGGAATTGCGGGAGGTTTTTACTTGGCGGCGGCAGCCGGCAAGGTTATGGGGTCCATCGCAGCCTCTGTTTACGGCATGATCTCCTCTGAGGTTGCGCCAAAGCTGCATCTCGATGCGGTGCTCATTTCGTTCGGCTTGGGCGTCGCCGCCTCGCTGATCGGCGCGTGGTTTCCCGCTCGTGCAGCCTCATGCCTCGATCCCATCCTGGCACTGCATAACATCGAGTCCCGCCAGAAGGAATCCTCTCTCGGATGGAAGCGCATCACGCTCGGATTGGCGCTGGTCTCGGTTACGGCCCTGCTGATTCAGTTTTCCACCTCCGGCGTGGGAATGACGATTCAGCTTTCGTATGCCGCGATCACACTGCTTGGCCTTACCTTGCTTTTACCCAGAATGGTGCAATGGACCGCCCGGATGATCCGTCCCATCATGGATTGGGCCGGAGGTTCTGAAGGAGCGCTGGCGGTGGACGCGATGATTCAGTCGCCGAGGCGCAGTTCGGCGACTGTGGGTGCCCTGATGGTCGGTCTGATGTTTGTCTTCTCCACCGGAGCTTACATCCAAAGTTACAAGCATGTAATTGCCCGCTGGACTCATCGCACACTGAACTCCGATCTGGTTGTAGCTACTTCCGCGCTGTTGCGTTCGACATCCTATCACTTCAGCGAAGATCTGGGCCAGCGCATCTCCGCGCTCCCCGAGGTTAAGAACGCGGAGAATATTCGCTTCACATTCATTCCCTTTCAAGGGGACGCTGTGGCTCTCAATGCGATCGATATGGCCAGCTTTCTTAGCCGTGCACCCGATTCCGTCGAAGGCGCCAATGTGAAGAATGTGCGTGACCGCCTCGTCCGAGGTGAGGGAGCCCTGATTTCCAAGAACTTTTCCGCGCGCTGGAAATATCGCGTGGGAGGCACCGTGCGTGTTAACTCTCCAACTGGAACTCTGGACCTGCCCATCATTGGAATCCTCGAAGATTACCGCTCGGATAAAGGGACAATCTTCATCGAAAGGGCTCTCTATAAGAAATACTGGAAAGACGATGCGGTGGATTTTGTCGACGTTAATCTAAAGCCCGGAGAGGACGCAATCAAGGTGAAGCATGAGATCGAACGCCTCACCTATGGCACGGACCATGCGCTGGTCTATACGAACACAGAGTTCAGAGCATGGATTGGAAGCCTGGTAGATCAGTTTTTCCTGTTGAACTATATGCAACTCGTTGTCGCAGTGATCGTCGCGATCGTGGGGATTGTTAACACATTGATCGTTTCCGTAATGGACCGCCGCCGCGAGTTTGCAATCGTGCGAGCCATCGGCGGGTATCGCAGTCAGATTCGAAAGATGGTATTGCTGGAAGCTGTCGCCATCTCCGTTGTCGGAGTTATCGTGGGTGCCCTGGCCGCGGTCTTTAATATACAATTCATGTCGCGAACGGTATCTACGGTTTTGGCTGGTTACGAGGTCCCATTTTACTTTCCCTGGACGCTGGTTCTTGAGGCTCTACCCGCCGTGATCGTGGTGTCATTGCTCGCAGCTTGGATTCCCGCGCGCCACGCGATGCAAATGTCGGTAATCGAGGCAATCGGATATGAATAACATTCCTGGAGTTAGCATGAAGATACTGAGGCGGACGGCGGTTTCTTGCGCGATCGTCTGTTTAGCCGGCACGGCTGGTCTTTGCGCATCGACCGATGCTCGGAAGATCATGCAGGATGTCTACCTGCAAGACACCAGCCACGGCACATTTATGCGTGCCAGCTTTGAAGTCTTCGACAAGGACGGCAAACACACAAAAAAGGAGTTCACTTACCGCCGTATTGGTTCCCCCGGAGAGAGCAGAACCCTGGTGGTCTTTACCGCTCCTGAAGAAATTCGCGGTGTCGCGCTCTTGTCGATCAATCAGCGGGGAGTGAGCGATCGCCAATATATGTATACTCCCGCCACTCAACGTGTTCGCGCCGTGGTTCCCCAGGAGCGTTCCGCCCGTTTCATAGGCACCGATTTCACCTTTGAAGATATTGCGGAGCGCGTGCTCGATGATTTCACGTACAGCCTCATTGGCGAAGCGGATATCATCGAAGGCCATAAGACATGGAAAGTCGAAGCCACTCCGGTCGATCCGTCGCGCTCTCAATATAAATACATTTATTACTGGGCCGCCCAGGATGTGCCTGTCATCCTTCATGCCGAGATGTACGATGCGCAAGGCCGCGAGGTGCGCGTGCTTCATGCCAGCCAGATCAAACGAGTATCGGGCATCTCCGGAGCGCGCCGCACAGAGATGGCTTCCGTACTGACTGGAACCAGGACCTTGCTGGTGATCGACGATGCCAAGTTTAATCTCACCATCGATGAGAAACTTTTCACGCCCGAGGGGCTTGGGAAATAGCCCGGACGCATGGACGCACGATAATTGTTTTACGGTTTCAAACCTGGCGGAAGATTACCGTCGGGCTTCGCGGGATGCCCCTGTCGGACTGGTTATGAGTAAATCGATATTGCGATAACCCGATTCATCAGGTATGCTAGCAGGTGAAATCGGATTCAGTTGCGAGTTCTCGTGACTCTCAGCAGTCTCTCCGCGCGGGCCCCTTCCCGGCGCCAGTAATTGAACAGCCGGCATTGCGGAGTAAGCCGGCTCACAAAATCCGTTTTTAATACTCAGGCAAGTTAGATGTGCTGGATAGCTTGTCGATCAACCACAATCCTGCGCGCCGCACGGAGAATCGCGGCCTAAGGATTCAACGAAGCTATCGGGAGAGCGCCAATGCCATACTCCGAGATAAGGCGCTCTGCTGGCAGGCGTTTAGGTTTTGCCAATATGCGAGGTTCCGGTCCAAACGGTGCTTACAGCGGCGGCTGAGATCCAGGGATCTGTTTCTTTGGCCAGGCGCAAGAAACCAACACTGCGGGTGTGATCCGAATCTCCCGCGCGCTGTCGCAACATCCAACGTCAACTTGACCCTTGATCAAGAAAAGGAGAACCTGAAATGCGAACTTCGATCCCCGGAAGTGCGCTCCTTGTGAGCGCGTGCATGTTGGCTGCAGCCGCAGGCTGGGCCCAGCAAAGCCCGAAGCCGGAACCGTCGTCAACGGTCTCGACCGATCTCGGCATAACCTTCGCCACCGAGCGCTCCCAGTTAGTTCCCGGCAACTGCTGCTTTTGGTTCAAAGGCGGTGGCGCGGACGTGGCCTTCAATTTTTTTAAGGGTTGGGGCATTGCCGCCAGCCTGACCGGCGATCATGCCGGGAACGTGGCCCCGGACGTTGACGTGAACAAGATCAGCTATATGGCCGGCCCGCGTTACACCTGGACGGCCTGGAGCGGCGCGAACCAGCATCGTCTGCAGATGTACGCACAGGGCTTGTTTGGCGGTGCGCACGGATTTGACGGTGTTTATCCAACCAGCACCGGGACTACATCCAGCGCAAACTCATTTGCAATACAAGCCGGTGGCGGATTGAACTACTACTTCAACCGGCACTGGGGCGTGCGGCTGCTCGAGGCTGACTTCGTGAGAACTGCGATGCCCAATGGCGTGGACGACGTGCAGCACGACCTGCGGCTGGCCTTCGGCGTCACCTACCACTTTGAAGGTGCCACGCCTGCGCCGGTGAGCCTGGCCTGCGCGGCAAGCCCTTCCCTGGTCTATCCCGGCGACCCGGTCACAGTCACGGCCACAGCCGGTGGACTCGACCCCAAGCTGAGCTCCGTCTACTCCTGGTCAGGACCAGGCGTCACGGGCAGTGGAACTACAGCTACAGTGGCCACTGCCGCGCTTGCGCCAGGCGCCTATACGGTGAAGTGCGGAGTGAAGGAAGGAAAGGCCGGCAAGGAAGGCCTCAAGCCCTGGGAGTCAGCGGATGCATCCGCCAGCTTCACGGTGAAGCCTTTTGATCCGCCAACAACCGGTTGCTCAGCCAGCCCCACCACCATCAAGCCGGACGAGACCAGCACCGTCACCGCCAGTGGCATGAGCCCGCAAAACCGGCCGCTCACCTACAGCTATTCGGCTACAGCCGGCACGGTCACTGGCAGCGGCTCCACGGCAGTTTTCAACTCGGCAGGCGCGCCGACGGGCGTTACCACCGTGACATGCAGCGTATCCGACGACAAGGGTCAGACGGCTACTGCGCAGGCCAGCGTTACGGTCGAGGCTCCACCTCCGCCTCCGCAGCCCTCTCCGGAGCAAGTCCGGCTTGAGGCTCACTTGGCCTTGCACAGCGTCTTCTTCCCGACAGCTCAGCCCAGGGCCGAGCATCCGGAAGGCGGCCTCGTTGCCAGCCAGGAAGGAACCCTGACCACCCTCGCGACGGACTTCAAGAACTACCTCGCGTTCAAGCCGGATGCGCACCTGATCCTCACTGGACACACGGACGTGCGCGGATCGGCCGAGTACAATCAGGCGCTCTCAGAACGCCGTGTCGCCCGCACCAAACAGTTCCTGGTCGAACAAGGGGTTTCCGAAGCAGCCATTGAAACCCGCGGCCTCGGCAAAGAGCAGGAACTCACTGCCGATCAGGTGAAGGATCTGGTCGGACAAAATCCCGACTTGAGCGATGCGGAGCGGCAGAAGATTCTTCACGACCTCTCCGTCATTGTCCTCGCTCAGAACCGCAGAGTGGACGTCACTCTGAGCACAACCGGCCAGCAATCGGTAAAACTGTACCCATTCAACGCTGCCGATTCCCTCACTCTGCTCGACAAGAAGTCGATGGCGACAGCAAAGAAGTCCGGGCAAAAGATGAAGCCGATGCCCAAAGCCAAGTAGCTTCCTCAACCCGCCGCACAGTCTGGCCAATATGCCCGACTGTGCGGCGATTTCTTTTTGCGTCTCATTTGCCGATCGGTTATAGAAAGCCATAGGCGCGACCCTATAGAATGGCCCTCACATCGCTTTGCGAGGGGGTTGCATCCATGCACATTCCTGTAGTGCATTTCGAGATTCTCGGTACCGATCAGAAGTTGCTGGATGAGTTTTACAAAGCCGTCTTCGACTGGGAGATCGACCCTCTCGAGGAGGGTTATTCGATGGTCAAACCCGGCTCCGTTGCCGATGGAGCGGCTGCGAGAGTGTGTCGACCACTCTCAAAAGGGGTGGAAGCATGGCGATTGGTGCTCTTTCGGCCGGAGGGTTGTCGCAGTATGTTCTGGCTTCAAGTAATCTAACGCAGATCCAGCAGGCCTGGCAGAGTCTGCAGCAGAGTTTGGGCTCGGGGAAACTCACTGCAGCGCAGTCGGCTTTTAAGACCTATCAGCAACTGACCCAGAACCTTACGAGCATCAGCGGCGGATCCTCAACCAGTTCGCAGCTCACGACGGATCTGATCGCACTGGGCACGGCGCTGAGTTCGGGCGATCTTGCGAAGGCCCAATCCGCGTTCGCCACCGTGCAAAACGACTTGAAGAGCACCCCATCCCAAGCGATGGCAAACGCCAACGCGGCCATGACCCAGGTGGAAGGATGAGTAAACGATCTGCTCGACTCTGCCGATCCGAGCAACTCGTCCACCACCGACCCAACCACGGCGCTGTTGCAAAGCGCGTTGAGTCAGGAATCGTCGTCGACCAACAACGATCCGGCGACCTCGGCTCTTAAAAGCACATATGGCGTCACAGGCAGCACAAGCCTTAACCTCTACGCTTAGGGACATTGAACCATGGGGCCCGGTGTAGATTCAGGGCGGACATTGAGTCCGGCTAGGCGCGCATCGCCACGACGGCAACGATCAGGGCAACAATCGCGAGAAAGACGCCAAGGCCCCATTTCTGCATGAACGGGACAGGATCCTGGTCCACGGTAGGGGGCAGCATGTGCTTTTCGATGACGGTTCCCTGGTTGCATACCGCGCACGCGGCCACGAGCTTGCGGCTTGCTACGAGGCCGAAGATCCAGTACAAATGAAATTCCTTGTACTTCAGAAATGCGCGAAATGGACGAGAGCTGCCGCAGCGCATACAGGGATTGATCCCCAACTAGGCAAGCGGAACAGTCACGGTCTACCAGCCGTAGAAGATCATAAACTAACCCCTGTTATGAGAGTGGGGGAACTGTACAGGGGTCCATTTTGAATTGTCGAGTTACTAAGGGAAATTGGCGCATCCGAAAGAGGGATGCGCCGTTTTGCTTCCAGCGCGGCACAGACGTCAGTTGCCCGCGGGTTTCTTCACCGATGCCTTGGCTGGCGACTTGGCGGGGGTGGTGTCGGCAATGGCTTGATCGATCATCTGGTAGAGCTTGCTGCGGTCGACGACCTCGACGAAGGGCGCGCCCTTGGAGTTGGCGGTGACCACCCAGATGGTAGGGGTGTGCTCGATGCCAACGCGCTGGCCGAGGGCATAGTCGGCCTTGACGTCAGAGGCCAGCTTGCCTTGTGGATCCATCGCAAAAGGCAGAGCGATGCCGTGGCTCTGAGCAAACTTTTCAGTGAATTGGCGAAGTTGATCGGGGTTGTAGATCGAGGACTGATTGGCGAAGACCTGATCGCGATACTCGTCGCCAACTGCTTTGCCCTTGGCGGCATCGAACCAGCGGGCGTTGACCGCGGCGTTGAAGCTCCAGGCATGCATGGGCAGCGGAAAGTCGTGGCGCACCCAGGGGATCTTGTAGTTGGCAGCAGCCTGTTTCAATAACGGGTTGGCGCGGGCGCAGTCGGGGCACTCCATGTCTTCAAATTCGACGATGGCCACGTGGGCACCGGCGGGCGGTTTGAGAGCACTGGCGTCATGCACCTGAGTTCCAGCAGGCGGAGCGCCAAACTGGGCGTGCGCAGCGGCGGAGCCAAAAAAGGTGGCGAGCGCCAAGGTCAGCAAGAGGCTGGTTGGCTGGATGAGAACTAAAAAGCGACGGGCACAGACGAAAGAACGAGACATAACGGTTGGACGTCTCCCTTCAAGTTATTGTAACCACCCGCGGTGGGGCCAGACGCCGCTTGCGCGAGGGTTGGTTGCTAAAGGTCAAAGATCCAAAATGGCGGATCATAGGCGAGTTAGAGGTTACTGGCGATCGCGGCGGCGGGAAGTCATCCATTGGCGCCATTTGTAGTCAGCGAAGAGGCTGGCGGCGATGGCGAGGACGACGAGGATGCCGAGGAGGATCTTCATGGTGTCTTCAGGATCGCACGATTCGCGTTGAGGTGGAAGGCTGAACTGGCGGTGCGTCTGTTAGGATGATTGGTCTTTGAAAGGCATACCCGGAATGGGGCTCTGTTCCGGCAAGAGCCGTCCGTTGATTGTGAGGCGAACGATGAAATCGAACACGAGCGTATTGGTTCTATGTTTTATTGCTTCCGCCTGCTGGGCCCAGGCCAAGAAAGATGATGCCCCGAAACCGGCACAGTCGATCACGGAGTTACGGCAGCAGTTGGAGAAGATTCTAGCAGATACGCATACGCCGGGGATATCGGTTGCCATCGTGCACAAGGATGGCCCCGAGTGGATTGCCGGCCTGGGTAAATCCGACGTAGCCGGCAATCGTGCCACTACGGACGAGACGCTCTTTCGCATCGGCTCGACATCGAAGGCCTTTGCGTCGCTCTCAATTCTTAAGCTTGTCGGAGAAGGAAAATTGTCGCTTCAGGATCCGGTACATAAGATCGCGCCTGAGATTTGGTTTGAGAATCGCTGGGAGGCCACCGATCCGGTTAGAGTGGTGGACCTGCTGGAACACACGACCGGCTGGGACTATATGCATCTGCGCGAGTATGCCAAGGATGCCAAGGGGATGAGCCTGCGCGGGGGCCTGGACTATGACCATCACTCGCGCACTTCGCGGTGGCGGCCGGGAACGCGCATGGCCTATTGCAACTCCGGGCCGCCGGTGGCTGCTTACATCGTAGAAAGGATAACCGGCCAGCGCTTTGAAGATTATGTGACGCAGAACTTCTTTTTGCCCATCGGCATGAAGACGGCCACTTATTTTGAGCAGCCCTCGCCGCAACTGACCACGCTCTATCACGGGGATGGCAAAACCCCGTATCCCTACTGGAATATCTTGCTTCGTCCGGCTGGCGCGATCAACGCCAGCGCCAAAGACATGGCGGCCTATGTGCAGTTCTATTTGAATCGCGGCACGGTGGGTGACGTGCAGGTGGCGCCGGCCACCGAGATCGATCGCATGGAGACGCCGACCCGGACATGGGAGGCGCAGCAGGGCCTGAAGGCAGGGTATGCTCTGAGCAACTACACGAGCATTCACGATGGCTTTGTCTACCACGGGCATGATGGCGGCGTGAATGGCGGGTTGACGGAGATGGCCTATCTGCCGGAATACGGCGTGGGCTACTTTTACAGCGTCAACTCCGGCAATGGCGATGCCTTCGGCAAGATCGGCGACGTGATCCGCGCATACATTACGAGGGGATTAACCAAGCCGCCCGTGCCCGCCGAGGGGCAGTTACCGGCCGATGCGCAGGAGTATGCCGGTTGGTATCAGATTGCTTCGCCGCGCATGCAGGCCACTTACTTTCTCGATCTCCTGGGATTTGAGCGGCTTCACTTCGTGAGCGGTAAACTTGTCTTCAGCAACTTGATCGGGAATATCAATCAGTATTTTCTGCCTGTGAGCGGCGGTCAATTCCGTCGTGTTCCAGAAAAGGGCCCCGCCGATCCGATTGCGACGGCCATGCTGCTTGCGCCCAACGCCGAGGGACGCTTTGTCTATATCGGCGTGACTTGGAAGCGCGTCCCCACTTGGCTGGCGATCGGCGAGCTTGCTCTGTTTGCGCTGTTTCTTCTCGCCGTGGCTTCGATCCTGCTGTATGCGCCGTTCTGGATCATTGGCGGCTTCCTCAAACGGCGGCGCCGTCCGGCGGAGCGCGCCATGCGCCTCTGGCCTCTGATCGCCGCGCTTGCTCTGATCGGTTTTGTCGCTCTGCTCGGTGGTGCTGGCGACGATGCGATCAACCGGCTGGGGAATGTGACGGTCTGGTCGGTTGGTCTGTTCTTGACCTCGTTGCTCTTTGGCGCGGCCTGCCTGGCAAGCGTGGTTGCGCTGTGGCGGGCGCGAAAGCAGGAGATACGGAAGTCTGTTCGCTGGCATTCGCTGCTGGTGACATCTGCGCTGATCATAGCAGCCATTTATCTCGCATATTGGGGAGTGATCGGTATCCGCACCTGGGGATGAGAAGTAGGCCAAAGTGCGGCTCGCGCCTGGTTGTCAGATGGGCGCCCATTCGCAGCCATTGCATCCGGCGAAGACGGAGACTACAACGGCGGGGGCTCGCGCCGATCTGCATATACTGGTGAGGACAGGCAAATCGGGTTGCGGAGGACGCAGGTGAGCAGCAATCAAGCCGAACGTGCTGTTGGACTCTTTTCACAAAGCTATAACTGCGCGCAATCGGTTTATGCGGCTTGCGCCACTGGCGGCAACTTGAGCGAGACGCAGCGGCTTGCAATAGCCGCGCCCTTCGGAGGCGGTATTGCGCGTCAGGGCGAGGTTTGCGGGGCTCTTACCGGCGCATTGCTCACGCTGGGAGAGGCCGCAGGGGAAGCTATGGCAGCCGATCCAGTGGCGGCCCGGAACGCGCTCTATGAGAGGGCGAGGGAGCTTACTACGGCCTTCCGCGAAGCGCACGGCTCGATCCTCTGCCGTGAACTGACCGGTTGTTCGCTCGACACTGAGGCGGGCCAGCGCATCTTCAAAGAGCGCGGCCTGCACAAGAACTTGTGTACCGGACTGGTCGCTTTCGCAGCCGGGCAGGTGGCGAGCTTGACAGGGGCCTCTACACAGAGTTGATGTTGGTTTCCCAGGTCTAAAAGAAGGGGTCTGGGAAACCCAAACGGTGTCGAAGGCGAAGCTATCTCTGCGCGGTCTCCACGGGCTTCAGCGTGGCCGGCGGGTTGACCTGCGCGTTGAGGTAGTCGGCTAGGTCGTCGATGTCCTGCTTGGTGCCGGCCATGGGCGGCATGAAGCGGGTGTAGGGCGAGTCGGCCTTGTAATCGTGGAGCATGGTGATGAAGTTGCCGATGTTGGCTCGGTCGCGGCCGGCCAGCAGAGACTTGAGCGGGCGGTAGCCGCCCAGCGTGTGGCAGGAGCCGCACTCGCCGCGGAAGATGGCTTCGCCGCGGGAGTAACTCGATGTCGAATCACTCCAGACCCACATCGAGCGCGCCAGATAGCCTTCCTGGTTGATCCGCGCGACGTAAGGCTTGCGGACGCCGTTTGAATACATCCATTGGCCGATAACGTAGGGCTTGCGCAGCATCTCGCGCGAGTATTCGCCGGCTCCGGTGGCGATCAGCGCCAACAGCAGCACGCTCATCGCGTGTGAGAGATTGAAGTCTATGGGGTTGCGATAAGCGAGGAAGTAGGCGACGCCGACGATGGTGGCCGAGGTGACGATGATGACCAGCGCCATACGCGTAACCGCGGAAAATGTACCGGCATTGATCGTGTCAATGCCAAGTTGAAGCAGAGCCCGCTGCGAGGCCGGAACCATCATGTAATACCAGATCATCAGGAAGGGCATGGCCACGAACGAGGGCACCAGCCAGCGGACGCTCCACTTGACCATGCTGGTCTTCAGTTCGGGTTGCTTGTCGCCGTCGATGCGGCTGGCGGTGATCAGTGCCCAGATGCCGGCCAGCGAACAGCAGACGCAACTGCGCAGAAAGAGGCTCGGCCAGTAAGTCGGATTGAAGAATGCATTCCAGAATTTGCTGGCCTCGTGGCCGGTTCCGGCGACCGAGAGCCAGGTGTCGCCCGGTGTGAGCATGAAGGTCAAGATACCGTTGATGATGATCAGTGTGCAGGCGGAGGCGACGGCATAGACCCAGCCCACTTTGAGATGCAGCTTGTCGTCGACGCGGCCCCAGGTGGAGTAGTAAACGGCGATGGTCGTCAGTTCGACGAGGAAGAAGACCCACTCCATAGCCCAGCCGAAGACGAAGTTATGAATCAGCGTGCTGGTGGCCTCGGGATGCGTGAGGCCGATGGCGAACCAGATGCCCACGCCGCTTACCGTTCCGAAGACGGCCGTGAGTACGAGGAAGAATTTGGAGTGGCTGGCCAGTTGATTGAGCCACGCCGTGCGGAGCGGCCCCTCGGGCATGAGCAGAGCTTTGCGCTCGGCCATCGGCAGATAGAGGCCGCCGCCCACGGCGAACTGCGAGATCATGACATGGAAGATGGCGATGATGCCGATCACCCAGCCCGAGCCGAGAATCGGAATGTCCCAGAATGGATAATTCACTTTTTAGCTCCTAGCTCCTAGCTCCTAGCTTTTAGCTCTTAGCCTTTAGCTATTAGCTTTTGTGCAAGTCTTGATCGTTCCGCAAGCATTCCCTCTGGGCTAAAGCCCGCGTTGATTCTGCCGCTGTTGCGGCTCGGCTAAAGCCGAGCCCTTTCAAAACTCAACCTCATTCGAAGCCCTTAACACCTCTAGCTGAAAGCTAACAGCTAAAAGCTGTATTACCGGATCGTCCAATAACCAATGACAGTGGTGGTCAGCAACAAAATGACAGCGATCAGGCCGAAGTAGTGCGCGGCGCGCGCGCGCTGGCCGGATTCCTTGGTGTTGTCGTAAAAAGGGATCAAGACCCAGAGCGCAATACCGAGCGTGAAGAGCAGAATGCCGGCGATCTCCCCGGCCTCGCCGGGCAAAACATTGCCGAGCAGCTTGAGCATCTCGAAGGGGCTCATAAAATACCACTCGGGATGAATGCCGATGGGCGCGGGCGCGAGTGCGTCATAAGGCTTTCCGAGGCTCCAGGGAAAGACCGAGGCCAGCGACGACAGAACGACCAGCGAGAACATCCACATTGCCAAATCTTTTTGAAAGAAGTTTGGAAAGAAGGGCATGCTCTTGCGCTGTTCGGGCGGCAATGCCTCGACGCTGGGCGGCGCGGCGTTGCCGTGGCGCTGGACGAGCCACAGGTGGAAGCCAAGTAGGGGAAGAAAGATTGCAGGGAGCACCACAACGTGGAGAGCGAAGAAGCGCTGCACGGTGAATTCGCTGACGTCCGGCCCGCCGCGCAGCATGTTGGCGATGGCCTCGCCGACAAAGGGAATCGCAGCCGGAATCTGCAGTCCGACCTTGGTGGCGAAGTAACTCAGCTCGTCCATCGGAAGCAGATACCCGGAGAAGCCGAAGACCGAGGCGATTCCCAAAAGCGCCATGCCGCTCAGCCAGCCGAACTCTCTCGGCTTGCGGTAGGCCTTCATGAAGTAGACCGAGAACATGTGCACCAGAATGGAGAAAATCATCAAGCTGGCGGACCAGGCATGCGCCGAACGGATCAGCCAGCCGAAGTGCATCACGAAGGTGATTTGGCGAACCGACTCATAGGCCTCCGCACCAGGCCGAAAGTAGACAAGCAGCAATACGCCAGTGAAGCACTGCACCATGAAGAGGAAGAGTGAGATGCCGCCCCAGTAGTACCAGAAGGACTGCAAGTGGACGGGGACGGTCTTGTGGCGCGCAAAGGCGGCCAGTTCGCTGAGGCCCAGCCGCTCATCGATCCAGTTGTAGATGGTCGCGTTCTTTGTTGTCATGCACCAAATCCTCTAAAGCCGTGAACAAGTGAATGAGTGAAGAAGTGAACCCAAGTTATGCGCGCGAGACATCCACGCCGGTTTCGTTGACGGCCACTTTGAAGAGCTTGAGCGGCTTGGGCGGCGGGCCGCTGACGTTGGCGCCGGTGTAAGGGTTGTAGACGCCGCCATGGCAGGCGCAGTGAATGCGGTCGGCCTGCGGCTCATATTGCACCGTGCAGCCCAGATGCGTGCAGACGGCGGTCATCGAGATCCAGCGCCCGTCCTCATGGTGGATGAGCAAGGCTGGCGAAGCGCCGAACTTGAACATCAGCACCGAGCCGGCGGGCAGCTTCTGCGCGTCCTTGAGATTCACTTCAGTGACGGCGGTGGCCTCCATCGCCATTTCCTGGGGCGAGGCAAGGTAGCGGTAGATGGGATAGGCCAGAGCGGCAGTGTAGGCCAGGCCCGCGGCTCCGGCGGCGACCAGAAAGGCGCGGCGTGTGTTGGTTTCGCCGGACCCCTCGACAACGGGTGCGAGATGAGTATGTTCTGTCATAGCAATCTCTAAACGGGGCACTCAGGCCGCGCCCTCCATTACTCTTCTGGCGCGGGCAACCACAGAGATAAGCCAGCCGACAACGCCTAGACCGGCGACAAAGAGCACGAGGAAGAGGCCGACGACCCACCAGTTCGTCGCCACGGCGCGATCCCAGACGTCGTAGCCTTTGTTGAGCAAGGTCACGTCGCGGACGCCGTCACGGTAGATGACGAGCATCACCTCGATCAGCAGCGCAACCAGCGAGGCCGCCCAGCCCAGCCAGCCGGCCGTAACTCTGGCGAATCCCGTGTATGCACCGAGCAGCACAGCGACCGCTGCCAGAGCAATCCAGCCGTAACCGGCCATGCCGAAGAACCTGTAGAAGGGATAGATCGAGTTGCCGGCCAGTCCAGCCTTGACGGCATCGGGTTGCACGCTAGCAGCCCAGATACCTGCTGCCAGATAGACAACGCCAAAGGCTGCCGCAACCTTGCCGCCGAGACCGGCGAGATAGTTCTTCTCCTCCGCGGTGAAGGTCGCGCGGCCTGCCAGATAGACCAGCCACAAACCGCCGACGAAGAGGCCCCCGGCCATCATCATCAGCCAACGCGGCTCGAGCGTCGGATCGTGAGGAGGCAGAAACGCGCCCATCGCCGAGGCCGAGTACATCTGCCTCCAGACCTCGGGTCGCAGCATCAACGTCATATTGGTCGAGAGCAGCCGCGCGACGGAGCCGGCCAGCAGCCATGCCGCCAGGCCCACCCACCACGCCGATTTGCCCGCCTCAAGACGCGCGGTGAAGCGGTAGAGCAGCCAGTAGGTCAACGAGACCAGGCCGATCACCGAGATCCAGTAGACGCCGATCAGCACGCTGCTGGTGTAGAGCGCGCGGCCATAGAGCACCTGCGCAAAGAGCAGAGGCGGCACGGCGAAGTTGATGACAAATGTCATCACTACGGTGAGCCTGCGCGCCAAAGCCCGCGCGGTGACCTTTGCCTCGGGCGAACGGCCCAAGAGACTGAGCAGAACCGCCAGCAACAGCCCGCCGATCAGCATCTCCACGGCGACAAAGTGCAGCGCCAGCGTCACGATATGCAACAGTTTCAGGAGCCAGATCGGAGCCGGCAAGGGAATTGGATCGACTGCGGGAAATGATGGCATCGTGCGTTCTTGAGCCCCCTTGGCCGCTTTTTAGACTAACACGGTCCAAAATACCGTATGTGACGGCAGTCACAGCACCTAAATTGGGCATGCTCCGACAGCCGAAACACGGCACGGAACGATAGTAAACCTTCGCTCTTCCCAATCATCGCCCAGGGGGGAGAATTCAACAGATTCCTTAGAGGCTATCCGTAAATTGGTAGCGCCGTGCATGACAACGCCGACGCTGTCATACACGGCGCTACATTCCTTCCTCAATTTACAGATAAATTCTTAGTTCAATACACCAATGAGAATTCAGAGAGGACTGCTCGGTTCCAAAATTGAACTCTTCCATTTCTGCACACATTGATCTGCTCCTCGCGCGTTCTCGGGTCTCGATGTGCCTCAGGCCTCAAGTCGCCGGGCCTATCGCCGATACAGCAGCCAGAGTACATACCGAAAAAGTGTTGGATTAATCATGCTTTTGCATCGCTGGACGAACGATGCACGCGTACGTTCCGTGAGGGATCGGCTGACTCTTGCACGCACCGAGGGTTCTGTTCTCGGCAGAAATTGAGGGAGGCAAACGATGAATCGTCTGTTGATTGGCGCCATGGCACTTGCATTGTGGGTTACGCCGGCGACGGCGCAAAGCCTGGACGACCTGAATATTCAGATCCACGGCTATGCGACGCAAGGATTCGTGTACAGCAACCAGAACAACGTTTTTACCACCAATTCGAGTAACGGCAGTCCGGCTTGGACCGAGGCGGTGATGAATGTAACTGCACTACCTACTCCGAAGCTGCGTGTTGGCGTGCAGGCGCGGTATTTCCTGCTGGGCAATTTTGGCAACGAAATCGCTCTCGACTGGGCTGACGCCGATTACAAAGTGAATGACAAGTTCGGCGTGCGCTTCGGCAAGGTCAAGATTCCCAACAATCTATTCAATGAAACCCAAGACATCGATCCCTCCTATATGTGGGCGTTATTACCGCAGAGTGTCTATACCCTCCCTGACCGGAACTCGATGCTCTCCCAATACGGCGGCGTGGTGTACGGCACGGTCAAAATTGGCGAAAACCTTGGCAAAGTGGAGTATCGGGGCTGGGGTGGGAATCAGATTATTGCGGGCAGCGACGGTTACTGGATCGCCCTTCGCGAAGCGGGAATGAACCTGCCCAATGGGCTGAGCGGCATGGATTATGGCGCTGCCCTGCACTGGAAGACGCCATTGACCGGCCTCATGATCGGCGGTTCGGACATTCGGAGACCGGCGTGGTCATCCCCACTCACCTTTGAACCCGCACCCGGCGAATTGCTCAATGGATCAATGGACGTGAAGGCGTTCAACGAGTGGGCCGTCTTTGGCATTTATGAGAAAAATAAAGTCATGGTCGCCGGCGAATATAACAAGCTCGCCCCAGAGATACTGTTGAGCTTTCCCAATCTTCCTATACCCTTTCCTGTCGATAAACGGCAATGGTATGGAATGGCAAGTTACAAAGTGACTGGGAAGTTAACAGCAGGAATCTACGACAGCCAGCAGATCAATCATGCGCTGCCATTATCGACGGGTCCGGCGCGATCCTCCAAGGACTGGGTCGCCTCCGGCCGCTACGACTTCAGCCAATTTCTCTATGCCAAAGCTGAAGAGCACTTCATCGACGGAACTGACAACTACTTTGACACGGGCACGAATCCCAATGGGATCAAGCCCACGACAAAACTCATGGTATTAAAACTCGGCGTCAGCTTCTAACGCGGACGAAAGGAGAATAGGGAAATGAAAAAGCTACTGTTTGTGATTCTGCTTCTGGCCGCGGCGTCGATCTTTGCTGTCCACGCACGAGCGCAGGTGATTGTGATCGCCAATCCCAGCGTGAAGGCCAACGACATCAGCAAGAGCGATTTGCGCGACGTATTTACCGGTGCGTCGACGGCTCTGCCGGGTGGGGGCAACGTGGTGCCCATTCTGCTCAAAGCGGGAACGGTGCATGAGGAGTTCTTGCAAGTATTTATCGGCAAGAACGACAGCGCCTACCGCGCAGGCTGGCGCAGCCTGGTGTTTTCCGGGCAAGCATCGATGCCCAAGAGCCTGGATGGAGACGCCGCAGTGGTCGAGTTCGTGGCGCACAATGCCGGCGCCATCGGCTATATCGCCAAGGCGACGCCGCACGAGGGCGTGAAAGTGCTCACGGTGAAGTAGCGGCTTGGTCGTTTGAACTAAGTCGCTGGCGCGACGGACGCTGCCGCGTGGGCTATCCCCGGGCATTGTCGACGGTGTAAACCTCGGGTCACAGGAGGTCTACCGTGACCCATCTTCGGCAGTTGATGCTGG
>Ga0181526_10000288_pt1 | contig 54842 bp, 42 predicted proteins | sample PEATcosm2014_Bin_35_FD_119750 | JGI IMG/M metagenome (GOLD analysis project Ga0181526, IMG submission 119750) | Peatland microbial communities from MTU Mesocosm Facility, Houghton, MI, USA - PEATcosm2014_Bin06_30_metaG | ecosystem: Environmental > Terrestrial > Soil > Wetlands > Peat | place... | reverse complement strand
GGAAGAAAGACCATCCGTCGCAAGTCAAAATAGCCGCTTGATTTTGACTCAGCACCAAGCCAACCGCTCATTCTATCACAATCCGCCCGCCTCAACAGGGGGACGCTCCTTTACCGCTTACAAGCCAACCGCTCATTCTATCACAATCCGCCCGCCTCAACAGGGGGACGCTCCTTTACCGCTTACAAGCGAAGGCGGATCTCCGCCATAATCAGGCGACGGCTGAAACCGCCTGTCCGCCAAAGCTCCGCCTGACGGAGCGGCAGAGGAAGCCCCAGGCGACGGCGGATCACCACGCCCGCCACAATGCAGCGTTGAGCACTTGGAAGTGCTCTTTTCATACTTCCAATACCTTCGTTGTCTCTTCTCCGAATTGGCTGATGACGCGGACGGCGATCTTTTGGCCTTTCTTCACCGGGAATGGATGGCTGGTGTGACCGTAAATGCGGGTGAAGGCTTCGTCGTCAATTTCCACTTTTAACGTCTGCTCGGCTTTCTTTTTCGTGGCGGCTTTGGCGATGTCGCTCAGGCCGCGTTTCCATTCGTCGAACTCGTCTTTTTCGCCGCCGCAGAAAAAGACCTGGCGCACGACGAAATTTGAACCGTCGTAATCGTCGTCCACCATCCAGTAGGCGATGTCGTGGACGTCGCGGCTTTTCACCTCGTCCTTGATGGGGTCGTAAATGTCGAGGCCGGCGATCTCGACGGTCGCGGTATCCTTTTCCTTGTGCAGTTTGATGTCCGGCTCGCCTATGGTCACGAAACTGGCGGCTTTCTTGTCTTTCTTCAGCAAGCCGAGTTGGAGCAAATCGTCGTGCATTCGGACGATGCTGACGTGGAAATTGCCGAAGTTGCGGCTCAATTCCGTGATGCCGCTTTCGAAGGCGAAGCCGAGGATCAGCAGCCAATCGCCGTCGCGCTTGTCGCGGCAGGCTTTGATGGCCTCGGTCACGGCCTGTTTGCTCACCGTGCCGAACTTGGGGCCGATATGCAGATATGCCTTCTTCTCGCCAGCGGCAGTGGGATACCAGCCTTCCGCGTGCAAAGCGGAATTGGCGAGACGGTCGATGCGCACGAAAACGGCGTTCTCCTCTTTCACGCCCGTTTTTACTCCGGCACTCTTGAGATGCGCGAAAATCAGGTCCTCAAAATTGCCGAGTTCCTTGTCCTCTGTCCGCTGCCGCGCCAGTTCCTCCGGGGAAACCGGTTCGTAACTCTGGAGCGTTTCCACCGTAAACGGGCCGGCAACGCGCTCATAACCGCCTCATCCAGGGCGACAGCCTGCTGGTGATGACCTCGCTGCTCGAGCGCGAAGGCATGGCCGGCCAGGTGCAATGCATCTACTTTGACCCGCCATACGGCATCAAATATGGCGTGAATTGGCAGATCAAGCTGAACAATACACGGATGGGACAATCAGATACTGATGACGAACTTACCGGACAACCCGAACAGATAAAGGCATTCCGTGACACTTGGGAATTTGGAGTTCATTCCTACCTTAGGTATCTGAGAAATAGATTTCTCATCGCTCAGCGTCTGTTGCACGAAACAGGATCGATCTTCGTACAAATCTCTGACGAGAATGTGCATCTCGTTCGGTGCATTCTCGACGAAGTTTTTGGTTCTCGCAACTTCATTGGTCTAATTCCATTTCGGAAGAAAACAATGCCTCTCGGAACAAATTTCATCGAGCAAATGGCTGACTTCATTCTTTGGTATGGAAAGAAGGCCTACGATGATTCTGGCGAGAAAAGCACAAAATATCGACGGCTCTATCAGCAGAAAAGCGTTGAGGGGGAGTTCCATTATTGCTGGTTTGAACTCCCAGACGGCACACGTCAAAAGATGTCGAGACATCAGCTATACAACCACTCCCTCTTGCCGCCAAATGCTCGCGTTTATCGTCTCAAATCACTAGAGCCATCAGGGCCGATGTCGTCGGGAATGTTTAGCTACGAATTCGATGGGAAATCTTATCCTCATCCAAAGAATGGTTATGGAACAACTACAGAGGGGATGGATAGGCTAAAGGCAGCAAAGAGGCTCCAACCAGAGGGTAATCGACTTTGCTATATTCTGTATGCTGAGGAAAGCACAGACAGTCAACTCACAGCACCATGGAGCGACACGGTGGGCGCTGATGATAAATCTTACGTTGTCCAAACAAATACTGAGGTCATCAAAAGATGCATCTTAATGACTACCGACCCGGGCGATCTAGTTTTAGACCCAACGTGCGGAAGCGGAACCACGGCACTCGTTGCGGAAGAATGGGCCCGACGATGGATTACAATCGACACGTCTCGAATCGCTCTAAACGTTGCAAAAACAAGGTTAATGAGAGCGTGCTTTCCTTACTATCAACTCCATGACAAAGAAACTTGCGACGTGAGGCAAGGTTTCGTTTACAGAAAAGTTCGTCACATCACTTTGGGCAGCATCGCAAATAACGAACCCGCCGATGAGAAAACTCTCTACGATCAGCCGCAGGAGGACAAGAAGCGGTTGCGCGTTGGAGCCGTCAATTTCGTAGTCCTCGACCTTGGAGAAATCGGCAATCAGCGGGCCTTCGGCATATTCCAGACGGAAACCCTCGACGTTTGGGAAGGTGATTTCGTATTTCTCGGTTCGCTCCGCCATCGCGAAAATGCGCGTCGTGGGTTTGGGCGGCGGGGGAACGGTTCTCCCGCCTTTGAACAGCTTAAAAGGGACGCCAATTATGTGGGCATATTCCGGCGGGAACTTCCAAGTGGCGATACGGCGCTTGTCGGTGGTTGGTTCACCGTTTTTGTCGTAGCCTTGCAGGTAATAACTCTGCCGCCGCAGCGCCCGACCGGCAACCTGTTCGCACAAGAGTTGCGAGCCGAATTTACGGATGCCGCAGATATGTGTAACCGTGTTCGCGTCCCAGCCTTCCGTGAGCATTGAAACGGAGACGACACAGCGGATGTGCGCGCCCAAACAATTTCGTTTGCCAACTGTATTGACCACTTCGCGAAGGATGACCGAGTCCTCGATTTGCTCGGCTGACCCCTGCCCATGCACAAGGGCATATTCCTCCTTGAAACGCTTGATCTCCGGGGCGAACACACGTTTAAACCCGTCGTCAACCTGCTCGGAATTTTCGAGCGCATCGCTGTCAATCAGGAGTGTGGGTGGTTTATTTCGCGGCTGGCCTGTCGAAGGGTCGAAATTGGAAAAAAGATCAAACATGCCGGACACGTTCTGTGAAGGCTCGGCTTCGTCTTCGGAAGGGATTTCGTAACCGGCAAGATATTTGTAAACCTCCTTGGAAACAGAGGTATTGTTGCACACAACAATGAAGACGGGCGGCGAGTCCTCAAACAAAAGCTGGTCCGTCTTTGAGGCGGCGGCGGAATGCCGGCGATTTTCGTATTCCTCCTTGTAGTGTTCGTAAAACTGTTTGAGCGCTGCTTGAAGTGTCGGTGGCAAGTGAGGCGGTTCTTCTGTGAATGTCTTGCCTTCAGCCTTGGCGCGGGCTTTGGCGGTTTTTCGACCAGCCGTTGGCAAGCCTTCTTTTATGTTCTCGTAAAGATTGCGCAGCACCGGCAAATCAATTGCCTGTGTATCATCGCGGGTCGGAAGAAATGGAATTTTAACCAACCCGGACTCCACGGCTTCAATCAGGCCGAAATCAGATACGACCCAGCCAAAAAGCGTGTAGGGGTCATAGCCGGAGCCCGTCAGATAGTAAGGCGTCGCGCTCAGATCGTAAATGCTGCGAACTTTAAAGCGTTGAACGATGCGAACAAGTCCGTTGAACCAAACGGCGGCGCGCTTGTTTTCCCCGGCGGCGTCTTCGCCTTCGGCTTTGCGTTTATCCTCGTGCGGGAGATAACAGTGGTGCGCCTCGTCATTGATGATGAGCAGGCGCGAGCCGGGACGGAAATTGCCCAGCAAACGACCGATGACCTGTGAAGAATCCTCCGTCGCTTCCTGCCTGGTTCCATTCGCTTGAATCTTCCCGTCAAAAGGCGAGCGCTTATTGCCCTGGAGCGTCTTTGGCTCGAAGGTGTGATAATTTGTGATGACAATCCGCTTGTTCAACTCCGGCATTTCCTTGCGCCAGGTTTCCGGCACGAGGTAGCGAACATGATAGTAATCTTCCGCATCCACTCCCAGCCGTGTGTCCACGCGCAGAACGGAGAGGCGGTCACGTATGGTGATACCCGGCGCAATGGCGAGAAAATTATCGGCAAAGCGGACATCGTTCCGATATTCGCGACGGTTGAAAAAGTGGTAGGCAATGAGCGCACCCATGACAACGGTTTTGCCGGAACCAGTCGCCATCTTGAACGCAATACGCGGCAGATTATTCTCCGGCGACGCGGAAACTTTTTGCGCCTCTTCAAGCTGCCGGAGGATGTGCTGGCCGACGTTTGATTTCTCCGCGACTTCGTTGAGCCAAATGGCGGTTTCAATGGCTTCCCGTTGCGCAAAGAAAAGGGACAGTGTCATGTCCCGCTCAGGATTGAGAAACCAGAATTGAAGCAACTCGCGGGTGATGCGAGTTGTCTGCGGATATTTCGCCACGCGCCACGCGCCGATTTCACGGCGGAGCAAATTGACTACATGCGAACCCTGGCTTGCAGCGGCGACCTCGTTCAACTCCATCAAATCGCCCTGCGCCCCTTGACGCACAGGGATGGTCTGAATCTCCGGCGTGAAGATGCGGCGGCCTTTGACCGGACGGGAGTAATCCAACTCCCCTTGAAGATTGGTGGCGTAGTGCCAGCCCGGCTCTTCATAAGGATTGTTCAGGATTGGATTTTCGTCGGGCATTCTGCGAATTCAGAGTTGAGCGTTCGCCAATATTTCTTCCGCCTATTTCTCCCAGCCATACAAATTTGACCGCATGGTACACCCCGGATGTTTTTAAGCAACATTTTACGGTATTTGAGACGTCGGTCGGTCCCGCGCAATCGCAGATTTTTATTTCCGACAAGTGAATTGGAAATTTGAAATTTGAAATTGGAGATCGGATTGGCAGGCTTTGTACCGCGCTTCCGCCTTCGCCGAAGAAGGGCTTCTCTCTTCTATGCCGGCGTGGCTCCCGGGTCGCCATGTGAATGGGTTTCGTGTTCGATGGCTTCGGAGTATTTTGCCTCGCTCTGCGACTCGAAGAACCGATAGAGCAATGGCAAAATAAACAGGGTCAGCACCGTGCCGGTGATCAATCCGCCGATGATCACCACCGCGAAGGGACGCGCCGTTTCCGCGCCCACCCCGCTGGAGAGAGCCATCGGCAGCAATCCCAGCAGCGCCATCAACGCGGTCATGACCATGGGCCGCACACGCGAGGTCGCGCCTTCCTTGATCGCATCCATCATTTCTTTGCCTTCCCGGCGCAACTCGCGAACGCGCGTGACCAGGATGACACTGTTTTGGATGGAGACGCCAAAAAGAGCGACAAACCCCACCAGCGCGGAGACCGACATGTTCAACCCGGCAATGGGCAGGGCCATGAGGCCGCCCGCGGCGGAAAAGGGCACTGTCAGCAGGATTAAGACGGCGAATTTGACGGAGTCGAAAGCGACAAACAAAAGGAAGAATATGGCCAGGATCGTGATCGGCACGACGACGGCCAGGCGCTTCTCGGCCCGCTGTTCGTTTTCAAATGATCCGGTCCATTCCAGCCGGTAGCCTGTTGGCAGGCGGACTTGGGCGTTGACCTTTTGCTCCGCTTCGGCCACGAGCGAGCCAAGATCGCGGTCGCGCACGGAAAGCTTGATGGCGGTGCGGCGCTCGTTTTCCTCCCGCTCAATTCGGGCCAGTCCGGGCCGGACATCCACCGCCGCCAGGGTGCCCAGTGTCAAGCGTTCGCCGTTGGACCCGAAAACCGGGATGTTGCGAATGGATTCCAGATCCGCCACGGATTTGGGGGTTAGTTTGACGACGAGATCGAAAGTGCGTTCGCCTTCGAGCACCTGGGTGGCGGCCTGGCCGCCGATGGCTGTGGCCACGATGGTCTGCATGTCGGCAATGGCCAGGCCGTAACGGGCAATGGCCTTGCGATCGATGATGATTTGTATCTGGGGCTGGCCGAGCAACAGATCGGTGCCCACGTCCGCGGCGCCCGGCACGGTTTTGATGATGCTGACAATTTGATCGGCCAGGCTTTGCAGCTTGTTCGGGTCGTCGCCGAACAGTTTAATGGCCAGTTCGCTCTTCACGCCGGAGACCGCTTCGTTGACGTTGTCCTCGATGTATTGGCTGAATTGGGTGTCGAGGCCGGGGATCTCCTTGAGTTTTCTGTTCATGGCCTCGCACAGCGCGTCCCGGGTGTGGGCCGTGGTCCATTGCCCGCGCGGCTTCAAGCCCACGCTGTATTCGGTGATGTCCCAACCGTTGACATCGGTGCCGTCATCGGGACGGCCCAGTTGGCTGACCACATACCGGACTTCGGGAAAGGAAGCCAGAATCTTGCGCACATTTTGGGTGATTTTGGCCGATTCCGACGGGGAAATGGATTGCGGCGCGAAGGTCCGCACCCATAGCTCGCCTTCGTCCAGTTTGGGCAGGAATTCGGTTCCCAGTTTGGAATAAATAATGCCGCCCACAACCAGCAACAGGGCCGCAACGATATACACGACAATGGGAACTCTCAAGGCGAAAGCCAGCGCCGGCCGGTAAAGGCGCACCAGCCAGCGCACGATCCAGGCCTGGCGCGCCGCAATCTTTGTCCGGACGGCGATGCCAGCCAGGGCCGGAACGACGACGATGGCGAAGAAGGTGCCCGCGATCAGGGCGAAGGTCAGCGTCAGGGCCATCGGCTTGAAGATTCGGCCTTCAACGCGTTGCATGGTGTAGAGGGGGATGAAGGCGGTCAGCAGAATCACTTTTGAAAACAGAATGGGCCGGCCCATCTCCGTCGTTGCTTCCACAATGGCGCCCGTGATGGAGTGGACTTTGCCTTTTCTTTCCTCCAGAATGCGCAGAAGATTTTCCATCACCACCACGGCGGAATCGACAATGATGCCAAAATCAATCGCCCCCATCGAAATGAGGTTGGCGGGAATGCCGCGCAGGTCCAGCAGCATGAAAGCGCCGAGCAAGGCAAAGGGCACCGCCAGGGCCACGACCAAAGCGGAGCGCCAGTTGCCCAGCCCCAGAAAAAGGATCAAGACCAGCAGGACCAGCCCGATGCCTTCCATCATATTGCGCCCAACGGTGTGCAGGGTGCGTTCGGTCAAACCGGTGCGGTCGTAGTAACTCACCAACCGGACGCCCGGAGGAAGATAACGCTCATTGATTTGCCGGGCCATTTTCTCGATTCGACCGCAGACTTCCAGCGGGTTCTCGCCCCGGCGCATCACGATGATGTCTTCGGGCACGTCGTCCTCGTCCCTGCCGCCCTCCGTCGCCCCCGCCGTCCGTCCGACGCGGCCCAATCGCACCGCATGGCCAATGATCACCGTGCCAATATCGCGGATGAGGATGGGCGTGCCGTTGCGGGTGTCCACGGCAATGTCCTCGATGTCAGCGATATTTCTGACCAGGCCCAGCCCGCGCACGACGTAGAGTTCCGAGCCGTGCTCGACGTAGGAACCGCCGGCATTGCCGTTGCCGCCGGACAGGGCGGCGAAGACCTGCTGCAAAGTGAGCTTGCAGGACTTGAGTTTGGCCGGATCGATCAGCACTTGATATTGCTTGGTCAGTCCGCCGAAGGGATTGACATCGACCACGCCCGGCACCGAGCGCATTTTCTTTTCCACCACCCAGTCTTCCAGCGCGCGCACCTCCTCCGGCGGAAAGCCCGGCGAAGCGCGCAGCGTGTAACGATAGACCTCGCCAATCGGCGTGGCATCGGGCGAAAGGGAAGCCTGCGCGCCCGCGGGCAAAGTCAGCGTGCCGAGAAGCTGGTTGGCCAGGTTGCGGATCACATCGTTTTTGGCGTCATCCTCGAAGACCAAAGTGATCTGGGAGAGGCCGAACAAGGAAATTGAGCGCATGGAGACGCGCTTGGGGATGCCATTCATGACGCTCTCAATCGGGATGGTGACCATGCGTTCCACTTCTTCGGCGGCATGGCCGGGAAAGAGCGTGATGATTTGCACCGAGACATTGGTGACATCAGGATACGCCTCCACCGGCAATTCGTGGAAGGAGTTGGCCCCGGCGATGAGAAAGACAACCATCAGCACAATCACGACGGCGCGATGGTGCAGGACGATGGTGGTGAGTCTGTTAATCATGAGCAGAGCCAGGCGGCGTCAACCATGGTGGCCACGCCGCCAGACGCTGGTTCAACCACTTGTTCATCTTGCACGGTGAATCTCATGAGTGCCAGGAGATTTCTCCAATGGCGGATTCATCACCAGTGCCATAAGGCAAGGCCAGCAAGCCAGACTTTTCTTCGATCAATGAAGACCGATTGACTTTCAGGCGGGCGAGGCTCCGGGGAGAATCCCGGGTTGATCTTCGGGGTTGATTGAAGACATCGCTGGATGTCGTCTCGGCTCAAAGTAAGGATAGAGCAACGGCAAAATGAACAAAGTCAACGCGGTGTCCGTAATCAATCCGCCGATGATGACCACCGCGAAAGGGCGCGCGGTTTCCGCGCCGACACCCGTGGAAAGGGCCATGGGCAGCAACCCCAACATGGCCATCAAGGCGGTCATAACCATGGGCCGCACCCGAGAGGCCGCGCCTCCCTTGATTGCCTCCATCATTCCCAGACCCTCGCCGCGCAATTCGCGAATGCGCGTGACCAGGATGACGCTGTTTTGGATGGAGACGCCGAAAAGGGCCACAAAGCCAACCAGCGCGGCCACTGAAAGGTTAAGACCCGCCAGCGGCAACGCCATTAGACCGCCCGCCGCTGAATACGGCACATTCAGCACAATTAACGCCGCGAATTTCGCTGAGTTGAAAGCGATGAAAAGCAGACAAAAAATGGCCAGCAGAGTGAGCGGCACAATCACCGCCAGCCGCTTTTCAGCCCGTTGCTCGTTCTCGAATGATCCAGTCCACTCCAGGCGGTAGCCAGCGGGCAGATGGACGGCGGCGTCCACTTTGCGCTGGGACTCCGCCACGACGGAACCAAGATCACGATCACGCACAGAGAGCTTGATGCTGGTTCTCCGCTCATTTTCCTCGCGGACAATTCGCGCCAGACCGGGACGGACTTCCACGCTGGCCAAGGTTCCCAAGGTCACGCGTTCGCCATTGGAACCGAAGACCGGAATGTTGCGAATGGATTCCACGTCAGCAACGCTCTGTGGCGCAAGTTTCACAACCAGGTCGAAGGTGCGTTCGCCTTCCAGCACCTGGGTTGCCGCCTGGCCGGCCATGGCGGTGGCGACGATGTTTTGCATGTCGGCGATGGCCAGTCCATAGCGCGCAATGGCCTCGCGATCAATAATAATTTGTATCTGCGGCTGGCCCAACAGAAGATCGGTTCCGACATCCTTGGCTCCTGGCACATCTTTGACAATGTTGACGATCTGATTGGCGTACCATTGCAGCTTTTCGGGATCATCGCCATAGAGTTTGATGGCCAGTTCGCTTTTGACGCCGGAGACCGCTTCATTGACGTTGTCCTCGATATATTGGCTGAATTGGGTGTCAATGCCGGGGATTTCCCTGAGCTTGCGCCCCATGGCATCGCACAGGGCATCGCGATTATGAGCCGTCGTCCACTGCTCGCGCGGCTTCAACCCCACGCTGTACTCCGCAACGTCCCACCCATTGATGTCGCTGCCGTCATCGGGGCGTCCGATCTGGTCGAGCACATATCTGACTTCGGGAAAACCGGCCAACCGCTCACGCACTTTTTGAACGATCTTGGCGGACTCGGAGGGCGAAATGGATTGTGGCGCGAACGTCCGCACCCACAGTTCGCCCTCATCCAGTTTCGGCAGAAATTCGGTGCCCAAGCGGGTGTAGCTGATGGCGCCGGCGGTGAGCAACAGCACAGCCGCGATAAACACAATGAAGCGCGACCGCATGGCAAAGTCCAATGCAGGCCGATAGAGGCGCACCAGCCAGCGCACAATCCAGGATTCGTGCGAGGCAATCTTTCCGCCCTTGACTGCGAAGCTGGCCAAGGCGGGCAGGACGACGAGGGCGAAGATGGTGCCTGTGATCAAGGCAAAAGTCAGGGTCAGTGCCATCGGCTTGAAAATCCGTCCCTCGACCCGCTGCAAGGTGTAAAGCGGAATAAAAGCAGTGAGGAGGATAACCTTGGAAAAAAAGATGGGCCGGCCCATTTCTGAAACCGATTCGACAATGGCCGCGGTTACTGAGTGGATTTTGCCTTTTCTGTTTTCGAGGATTCGCAGCAGGTTCTCGATCACCACCACGGAAGAATCCACGATGATGCCAAAATCAATCGCCCCCAGCGAAATGAGGTTGGCCGGAATGCTGCGCAAGTCCAGCAGCATGAAAGCGCCGAGCAGCGAAACCGGCACGGCCAGCGCCACCACCAGGGCGGACCGGTAGTTGCCCAGCCCCAGGAAGAGAGTCAATACCAGGATGACCAGGCCGATGCCTTCGATCATGTTATGGCGCACGGTATGCAAGGTGCGCTCCGTCAGGCCGGTGCGGTCGTAATACATGACCAGCCTGACTCCGGCGGGAAGATAACGCCGGTTGATTTCGTCCGCCATTTTCTCCACCCGCCCGCACACTTCCAGTGGATTTTCACCCCGGCGCATGATCACGATTCCTTCCGGGACGTCGTCCTCATCCTTCGTTATCTTGCCGTCAGAGCACTCCGTTTTGCCGACGCGGCCTTGCCGGATCGCGTGGCCTATGATCCCCGTGCCGACATCGCGAATGCGGATCGGTGTGCCATTGACGGTGGCCACGGCAATTTTATCAATATCCGCTTTGTTGCGCACGAACCCCAAGCCGCGCACCACATAGAGTTCCGAGCCATGCTCCACATAGCCGCCTCCGGCATTGTTGTTGCCGTTCTGCAAGGCGGTGAATACTTGCTGCAAGTTCAGTCCAAAAGACTTCAGCTTCGCCGGATCAATCAGCACTTGGTACTGCTTGGTCAGTCCACCAAAGGGATTGAGATCAACCACGCCCGGCACCGAGCGCATTTTCTTTTCCACCACCCAATCTTCCAGTGCTCTGACCTCTTCCGGGGGAAAGCCTGGCGACGCTCTCAGCGTGTAACGGTAAATTTCCCCGATGGGGGTGGCATCAGGGGAAAGACCGGCCTGCGCGCCTGCCGGCAACGTCGCTGTGCCGAGGAGTTGATTGGCCAGGTTGCGGATCACATCGTTTTTGGCGTCATCCTCAAAGACCAAAGTGATCTGCGACAAGCCAAACAACGAAATCGAGCGCATGGAGACGCGCTTGGGGATGCCATTCATGACGCTCTCGATTGGAATCGTGACCAAACGTTCCACCTCTTCAGCGGCGTGGCCGGGAAACAAAGTGATGATTTGCACCGATACGTTGGTCACATCAGGATAGGCTTCCACTGGCAGTTTGTAGAAGGCATTAATCCCGAAGAACATAAAGGCCGCCAGCAACATGAGCACGGCAATCCGATTGTGCACCACGGCGGAGGCAAGTTTGCTCATCATGATTTGTCAGTTGATTGACTTCATGCTTCCCGCATTGGTCATGACGCTGGTTCAATCAGGGCCTGCAGAAGGAGCGCGCCTTCCGTGACCACTCTTTGGCCGGCGTTGACGCCTTCCAACACGGGAACCTTGCTGTCTTTTTCGACGCCCACTTTCACGAGCTTGCGCTGAAAAATGCCGGGAGATTCTTCGATGAAGAGGTAGGAATCGCCGCCTTTCATGAAGAGCGCTTTCGAGGATACTTCGACGCCCATTTGTCCCGCCTGGTCCGGGTTCTGCGCCACTTCCACCATCACATACATTTCCGCCTTGAGCAGTTTGTCCGGGTTGTTGACCACCCCGCGCACCTTGATCGTCCGCGTGGCCGGGTCCATCGTGTCGCTAATATTATCCACCATCCCGTCAAACACCCTGCCGGGCAGCGCGGCGGAAGAGATTTGCAACCGCTGCCCTTTTTGCAGCGCGGTCAGGTCCGACTCCGCCACATCCAATTGCAGCCAGAGTGTGGCCGGGTCGCTCACCACAAAATTGGGCGCGAACAAATTCGGGGCGTTGGCCAGCATGAGATCGGCCCGCAGTTCCTGGCCGGGGTTGATGTTCTTTTCCACCAGGACTCCGGCCAGCGGGCTGCGCAGGATGTAGACCGAGTTGGTGCTTTTATCGCTTCCCCCGTAATTGGCCAATACCGCCTCCGCCCGGTCCCGCTCGGCCACGGCGGCCACATAGGCAGCCTCGGCTGCTTCCACGTCCTTTTGCGCGGCGGCCCCGTGCTGGAGCAACTCCTGGCTGCGTGTGTAGGCTTTTCCGGCCGCCGCCAGATTGCCCACCGCCGTGCGCGCATTGGCCAGCGCCTGCCCGAAATCCGGCGAATCAATCTCCGCCAACGGCGCGCCGTTCGTAATCGCCTGGCCGAGGCCGGCCCGAATGGCGATGACTCGCCCGGCCACAGGCGTAAACACTCGAACCGTCTTCTCGTCGTCCCAGTAGAGGCGGCCGGTGACATGCGTAACCGCGAGTGTTCGCGCTTGCGCGGCTTGCACCGTGATCGATGCCAGTTGGGGGGCGTTGGTCGCAAAGCGGACGGTGGCTTTGTCGCTGTCCACCTTTGGTTCGGGCAAAGCCGGCGTCGTCACTGTGGCATCTTTGGTGCAACCGGCCAAACCAAACATGATAACCAGGCCCAGCCATTTCATCATGCGCATTGCTTTCATCTTTTGTTTGACTCCAATTCTGTTTCGGACAGCACATTTTGCGCCGCCATCACGTCGGCCACCGCGCTGGCCGTGTCCGATTGGGCCTGGGCCATGGCCATCCGCACGGTGTTGTCAGTCCGTTCGGCTTCCAATAAATCCACCAGACTGGCCGCGCCTTTCTCAAAGGCGAAGGAGACAGAGGCACGGCTTTTGGCCGATTGCGGCACAATGAGCGTCTGATAGCGTTGCAACCGGTCGCACGCCTCACGGTATGCCACTTGCGCGTTGGCCACGTCCGACGCGTTCTGCGCCTTGACTTTGCCCAGGGCCAGCTCGAACTGCTCGACGGCCGCTTGCGCCGCCTTGATGTTGCCGCCATTGAGGTTCCAAAGTGGCAGCGGAAAGGAAACGCCAATGCCGAAGGTGTCATCCGGCGGCGGGCCGGGCGGCACCGGATTGTGTTCGTATTGAATGGAAAAGGTCGGGTCGGGAATCCGCATCGCTTTTTGCAGCTTAAGATTGAATTGCCCCCCGCGCAAATCCGCCTCCGCCGCCAGCACGTCCGGACGGGCGGCACCGGCGGTGGCTTGCGGCAGCGGAGGAACAACCGCGTCCATCTGCTCCAAAGTGTCCGCAGGCGTCCAGTTTCCTTTTGGTTGACGCACGCCCATCAGTATTTCGACCTGTATCCTGGCCTGGATGGCGGCGGCGCGGGCGGCGGCTTCCTGCAACTCAAATTGCTCCGCGCTGATTTGAATTTGTTTGAGGTCCGAATCCGACAAGTCCCCCGCCGAGAAACGGGACTGGGCAATATCCGCCTCGCGCTTCATAAAGCGGGCGGACTCGGCTAAAACCTGCTCGTTATACCCGGCCAGCAACGCGGCCACGTAAGCCTTGGTCACGCCCTGGTCCAAGGTCCGCTTGGCGTCGTAAAAGCGCGCCTTGGCGCCCCGCGTTCCGGCGCGCGCCGCCGCCTGGCGGTCATGCCGCTTGCCTCCGATCTCGATCAGTTGGCTGACGGCGGCAATCGTATCATAACTGCGCGACCAGACGCCGTTGCCTTCGCTGGTCGCTATGTTATGGGTGGCAAAGGTGGAAAGGCTCAGACTGGCCGTTGGATTGGGGAATTCCTTTGCGACAATTAATTGCGCCGTTGCAGAGTCAATGCCGCTTTTGGCCGACAGCAAATCCCAGTTTCGTTGGAAGGCGATTTGTTTGGCGTCGGACAAGGAAAGTCTCTGAACAGGCGCATTGGAATCGGTCGATTGTCCCAAGGCCGCCGCCGAAGAATAAAAACAGAGCAAAAGGCCAATTTTCACTTCCATGATGATAAATGCCGACAGAGTGGGATGTCTGTAGAGTGCCGCCTAAACCCTTTGTAGGGTGAAGTCGTACACTTGTTCGCCTGAATTATTTTTCCTGCTGACGGTCGTGCCAGCGCACGGCTTCACGCAACAGCTCAGCCGCATTGACATAATTAAGTTTTTCCTTGATGCGGGCGCAAAAAGACTGAACGGTCTTGAAGCTCACATGCAGTTCGTCCGCGATTTGCCGCGTGCTGTAACCACGGCCCAACAACTGAAACACTTCCAACTCGCGGTCGCTGAGCCGCTCCATCACGGAGCCGGCCGACTTGGGCCGCCCATCAACAAACTTCTCGGCCATGAGCATGGCTATTTTATCGCTGAGGTAGAGGTCCCCGCCAAGAACACAGCGAATTGCTTCAAGGACTCTTTTGGTCGCCTCTCTTTTCATGATGTAACCCCGCGCCCCGGCGCGAAGCGCCCGTTCGGCGTAAAGCGCTTCGTCGTGCATGGAAAGCACGATCACCATCACCTTGGGATGGCTCGCCTTGATGTTCTTGATCAGTTCCAAGCCCGAACCTCCCTCCATCGAAATGTCCACGATGGCGACCTCGGGATTCACCGCGCCAATCATTTGCAATGCCTTGGGAGCGCTGTCCGCCTCTCCACAGACTTGGAGGTCGGATTGCTGATTAATCAAATTGGCGAGCCATTCGCGCACCAATGGATGGTCATCCACCAATAGAACTTTAGATTTCTGTGTCATGGGTTTCGGAAGCAAAGCTGCCAACTGGCAATTGGCAAGTGACGCGCGTGCCGCATGGCACCTGGCGCTCAACTCTGAAGGTTGCGCCGATCACACTGGCCCGGTGGGTCATGGTGCGCAAGCCCATGCCGACCGGTATTTTTGGGGGCACGCCAACACCGTCATCGCAGATCGTCAACGTCAGGCCATCGGCCCCGGCCTCCAAACGCACGATGATCTCTTTGGCGTTGCTGTGTTTGACCGCGTTGGTGATCGCCTCTTGCGTGATGCGATACAGATGAGTGGCAACGCCCGGTTCACGAATCTCCACAGGCCTGGCACACTCAAAAGTGCAGGGTGTTTTGAATCCTTCGGTGATGGTGGCCGCCAATTCCCGAAGGGCGTCAGTGAATCCCTCCCCCTTCAGATCAAAGGGATGAAGCCCGCGCGCCAGGGTGCGGGTAAGGTCAATGGCTCCTTCGATCATTTCCACGATGTGGTCGAGCGCCTTCGCTTCGGGAAGTGATTTGGCCGCCAATTGCTCGCTCAAAACTTCCCCCGCCAATGCCACGCCGGTCAGGTGCTGGCACAGACTGTCGTGCAGATCGTGGCCGATGCGCTGTTGCTCGCGCTCGCTGATGCTCAGGATCTCCTCTTCCAGTTGCATGCGGTCCTGTATCTCCTTGTTCAGAGCCGCCGTTCGCTGGCGCACGCGTTCCTCCAGTTCGTTGTGCAAGGAACGCAGCCTGGCCAGAATCCAAACCACCACAAGGAAAAACGTCAGCGCAATCGCGGTGTTCCAGACCGGAACCAGCGAACTGGAATACCGCGCGCCCGCAATCAGATCGCCCGCAATCGAGACCACGACGCACAACGCTGCAACGAAAATTCCAAAACCCCGGCCCACAAACCACACCGCCAGAGTCACCGGAATCAGATAAAACGCGAAAAAATTAAGTTCGAAGCCCGAGAGGCAATCAAAGACGCCAACGATGGCCGCAATCACCAGACTGAAAAACACCCAGATTGCCGTGGCATGCGATTCAAATCGTTTGGATTCTCCAGTGATGGTCGTGCCATTACTCATAACAAGGCTTGCCGCCCTCTGCCATCATGGCCCGTTCCCGGGTTTTCGGCAAGATCAGGCGTGGGTGGTTTTTATTATTTTTGTCTGTTCAACGGCAGGCCGGTTGTGTTATCCTGAAGGCCCTATGAAGAATATCATGGAAAGTTTGTTCGCGCTTCAGACACTCCAACTTCAATCCGGACCAGGGCAGCGGACCCGCGATGGAGCCATGGAAACGATCCGCAAAACCATCCCCAGCGTCGTGTTGACGCACTATGACCGGCTGTTGGCGCACGGCAAAAAGGGCGTGGCCATCGTGCGCAACGGCGTCTGCACGGAATGCCATCTCAGGGTTGCCATCGGCGCGCTGGCCGACTTGGCTCATGCGAACGACATTCAAGTGTGCGGCAATTGTGGCCGCTACCTTTTCCTCCCGCCAAACGAACCGGTCGTTCCAGTGGCTTTGCGGCCGATGATCAAGACGGCCCGGCGCCCAAGGGAAACGCACGCACACGCCCATGCCGGTTGACGCGGCCATCGCCCCCGCGTCCGCACCGGCATCGCCTTGAACTTCCAACCCGCCACGTTGCTCGTTGTATCGCTCTGCGGCTATGCCGTCGGGGCCGTAGCCGGTTTGTTGTTCCTGCGCCGCGAGAAACTGGCCGCGGCCTTGTCCTTCGGCGCAGCGGCCCTCTCGGGCCTGGTCGGACTGCTGGCCGCCCTTCTCTTTCTCGGCAGCGGAGCTTCGGCTCCGTCCTGGCATGGCGAACTGATGCCCACCCTGATTCCTTACATCAAGTTCAGTCTCCGGCTCGACGGGTTGGGCGCGTTCTTTCTCATGCTGGTGTCGCTGCTTGGGTGCGCCATCTCGATTTATTCGCTGGATTACGCGAAGGGTTATTTCGGGCGCAAAAATGCCGGCGTGCTGGGCGCTTTCTTCAACGCGCTGCTGCTGGCGACGGCCTTGACGTTCGTGGCCAATACCATCTGGCTCTTTCTCATCGCTTGGGAACTCATGGCGCTGACGGCCTATTGCCTGGTCAGCTTCGAACATGAGCAGCCGGAGACGCGCCAGGCCGGTGTGCTCTTCTTTATCATGTCGCACATTGACACCGGGTGCATCATTCTGGGCTTTCTGCTGCTCTTTCAGGTTTCGGGTGATTACAGCTTCGACAGCCTGCATGGCTTGGGCGCGAAAATGTCAGCCGGCAACCGTGACGCCGCTTTCGTCCTGTTCCTGCTCGGCTTCGGCATCAAGGCCGGCATCGTGCCGCTGCACATTTGGCTGCCGGCGGCCCATCCGGTCGCGCCCAGCAACGTCTCCGCCCTGATGTCCGGCGTGCTGATCAAGACCGGCATCTACGGGCTGACCCGGGTATGCTTCGAATTTCTTGGCCCGCCGCCGCTGTGGTGGGGGGTGACGGTGCTGGTTGCCGGCACGGTTTCCGCCGTCCTGGGCGTGCTCTACGCTTTGATGGAGCACGACCTCAAGCGCCTGCTGGCCTATCACAGCATCGAAAACATCGGGATCATCCTGATGGGCTTGGGTGCGGCGCTGCTTTTCCTGTATTTCGGACACCCGGTTCTGGCCGCGTTCAGTTTGGTCGCAGGGATGTATCACACCATTAATCACGCCGCGTTCAAAGGCCTGTTGTTCCTCGGCGCGGGCGCGGTGGTGCATTCGACCCATACGCGCAACATGGAAGAAATGGGCGGTCTGGCCAAACGAATGCCGGACACGGCCGTTTACTTCCTCATTGGCGCTGTCGCCATCTCCGCCCTGCCGCCGCTCAACGGCTTTGTCAGCGAGTGGCTGACGTATCAGGCGTTGCTGCAAGGCTTCGGCACGAGCGGAAGTTTGTGGCACCTGGTTTTTCCTTTGAGCGGCGCGATGCTGGCCTTGACCGGCGCGCTGGCGGCTGCTTGCTTCGTCAAGGCCTTCGGCATCACCTTCCTGGCCCAACCGCGCAGCGAGGCGGCCCGCAACGCGCGCGAAGCCGCCCCTTCCATGCGCATCGGCATGGCCCTTCTGACCGCCGCCTGCCTGTTGCTGGGATTTTTTCCGACCGCGTTTGTCCGTTTGCTGGATCCGCTCACGCAGCAGCTCACCGGACAGCAAATCAGCGGGCAACTCAGCGTGGCCAACGGTCTGGTGCTGGCGTCTCTCACCGAAAAAGCCGGCACAGTCTCCACACCCGGCCTGGTGCTGATGGGACTGTGCCTGCTCCCGATTCCCTTCGTGCTCTGGCTGGCCCTGGCGCGCAAAACGAAGACCCGCCGCGGCCCGACATGGGACTGCGGCCAGCCCGGTTTGACGCCGCAGATGGAATACACCGCCACGGGTTTCTCGAAGCCGGTTCGGATGATATTCAAGGCGCTCTTCCGCCCGCGGCGCGACACGCAGCGCGAATACGACTTTTCGCCCTACTTTGCCACCAACGTCCGGTTTGAAAGCCACATCGAGGAGGTGTTTGTGCAGCGTCTTTACCGCCCGCTGCGCATTTCAATTGTGCGCGTGTCCCGGCGGATTCGCGCGCTGCAGGCGGGCAGCGTTCACGCCTACCTGCTTTACATTTTCATCACGCTTTTGTTGCTGCTGCTGTTCGCCTTATGAACCTGGACCTGCCACTGATTCTTGCGCAAACCGCGTTGCTTCTTTTGCTGGCGCCGTTGCTCACCGGCCTCATCAAGAAGTGGAAGGCCCTGTTGCAGAACCGTCGTGGTCCTCCGGTCTGGCAGCCTTTCCTGGATCTGCTCAAATTTCTGCGCAAGGACATGGTCGTCTCCGAACACGCCTCGTGGGTTTTTCCCCTTGCGCCCCATCTGGTGTTTCTGACCTCGCTCTCCGCGGGGCTGTTGGTGCCGATGGTCGCCGCGCAAGCGCCGCTGGGCCTCTTCGGCGGTGCTCTGGCGCTGGTCGGATTGCTGGCCTTGGGCCGGTTCTTCCTCGCGCTGGGGGGACTGGATCCGGCGAGCGCTTTTGGGGGCATGGGCAGCAGCCGCGAGATGACCCTGTCCGCCATCGCCGAGCCGGCGATGATGCTGGCCATTTTTACCCTGGCCATCTCCGCCGGCTCGACCAACCTGGGCCAGATCGTGCTGGCCAGCCAGGAACCGGGCTGGAAATTTCTCGACCCGTCCCACGCCCTGGCCTTCATCGCCATGTTTATCGTGCTGCTGGCGGAGACGGGCCGGATTCCGGTGGACAACCCGGCCACGCATCTGGAGCTGACCATGATTCACGAGGCGATGTTGCTCGAGTATTCGGGCCGCTATCTGGCGCTCATCGAGTGGGGCGCGTCCATCAAGCAGCTCGTCCTCATGACGCTGCTGGCCAACATCTTCTTTCCCGTCGGACTGGCGGTGAAAACGACGGCGGCGACGTTTGGGCTGGGTTTGCTCTATCTGGCGGGAAAACTCATCGTGCTGGCCGGGGTTGTGGTTGTGGTGGAGACGACCAACGCGAAACTGCGCCTGTTTCGTGTGCCGGACCTGCTGGGCGCCGCATTCGTGCTGGCCATGCTGGCCCTTGTTTCCACATTTTTATTTCGATAACCATGAACCCCGCCGCCATTCAATCCGCCTCGAACCTGATCACGCTGCTGGCCTCCGTCATGCTCGTGCTGCAACTGCTGCTGGCCGTGCAGTCCATGCTCATCACCAACATACGGCTGTTCGCATTGCAGTCGCTCCTGCTCGCCGCCATCGCGGGAGTCGTCGGTTACGCCTATGGCGCCTGGCATGTGTTGGTGGTGGCGGCGCTGACGATCCTGGGCAAGGTTATTTTCCTGCCGTGGCGGCTCGAGCGCCTGGTGCGCCAGATCAAAATCGAGCAGGAAATCCGCCCGTTCGTCAACATGTCCGCCTCCATGCTCATCTGCGGCGCGCTGACCGTGCTGGCCTATGTCGTGGCCCGCCCCATCGCGTCGCTTGAACGGCTCGGCAGCAACACGCTCGCCGTGGCCATCGCTCTCGTGCTGACCGGTTTTTTCCTGATGATTAACCGCCGCAAGGCCCTCACCCAGGTCCTCGCCATCCTGACCATGGAAAACGGCGTCATGCTCGCCGCCATTGCGCTCGCCACCTATGGCATGCCCCTCGTGGTCGAAATCGGCATCCTCTTCGACGTCGTCGTCGCCGTCATGGTGCTGGGCATCCTCGTCTTTCGCATCCGCGAGACGTTCGCCTCGATGGATGTGAGCAAGCTCAACGAACTCAAATGGTGACCTCATGCTGCTGACCTCCATTCTTTGCCTGCCGTTGGCCGTCGGACTGGCGTGCCTTTTCATGCGGCCGCGCAAGGCGGTGGAATTCCTCAACCTCACAGGATTCGCCGTCGGGTTGGGCCTGGCGGTGAAGCTGTTCCAAACCGTGCTGGCGAAAAAGGGGACGGCGTTGACCGAGTGGGGCGGGTTCCTGCGCGCCGACGCCCTGAGCGCGTGGATGACGCTGCTCATCGCGGTTGTGTCGCTGGCCACCTCGATTTACGCGGTGCCTTACTTCCGCCGCGACATGGCGGACGGCGTTGTGAGCGAACGGCGCTTCCGCGAGTACTACGTTCTCACGCCCTTTTTCGCGGCAGGCATGTTACTGGTGGTTCTGGCTAACAGCCTCGGCGTGATGTGGATCGCGGTGGAGGCGGTGGCCCTTTGTTCCGTGCTGCTGGTGGCGCTCTATAATCGGCGGACTTCGCTGGAAGCGGCGTGGAAGTATGTCATTCTCGGCGGGGCGGGCCTGGTGCTGGCGCTCTTCGGCACGATCTTTACTTATGCGGCCGCCATCGGCAAAACGGGCGAAGGAACCATGCCGAGTTTCAACTGGTCGCATCTGCTGGCCCAGGCGCCGCACCTGGACCACCACTTGATGACGCTGGCCTTCCTCTTTGTGCTCGTTGGCTACGGCACCAAGGCCGGCCTGGCCCCCATGCACACCTGGCTGCCGGACGCCCACAGCGAAGCGCCGTCGCCCACCAGCGCCATGCTCTCCGGCGTCTCCCTGAAAATCGCCATCTATGCCCTGCTCCGCTTTCACATTCTGGCCACTGCGTGCCTCGGCTCCGGTTTGAGCCGCAACCTGCTGCTGGGCTTCGGACTGTTTTCGATGTTGCTGGCCGGGCCGTTTATTCTAGTGCAGAAAAATCTCAAGCGGATGCTGGCTTACTCCAGCCTGGAACACGTCGGCCTTATTTGCGCGGCGATCGGCATGAACGCGCCGCTGACGGTTTTCGGGGCGATGCTGCACATGGGCTACCATGCGCTGGCCAAGCCGGTTCTGTTTTTCGCGGCGGGCAACATCCATCAGCAACGGCACACGCTGGATTTCCGGCGTCTCGGCGGCGGGCTGGGGCGGACCATGCCGGTGACGGCCCTGTTGCTGGGACTGGGCGCCGTGGCCGTGAGCGGCCTGCCGCCGTTCGGCCTGTTCGTGAGCGAACTGACGGTGATTGCGGGCGGCTTCACCTCGCATTATGTCTGGGTTGGCATCGTGATGCTGGCGGCGCTCATCATTGTCTTCTGCGGCCTGCTCAACAAAATCGCCGGACTGCTGCTCGGTCCGGGCGACGCCGGACAGGCGCGGGAAACCATCTCAGCGTGGAGCATCGCGGCCATGGGTCTGCCGTTGGCAATGTTGTTGCTGTTCACCTTCTGGCTGCCCGATTCCCTCCGCCAACTGATGGAACAAGCCGCCGCCATCATTCGTGGGGCGCCATGAACCTGCTCCCTGAAAAGTGCCCCGGAAAAAACCGTGAAATTTTCGACATTTTGCAAAGTCACAACATGTTGTCAGCAGGGTGCTTACAAAAGCCCTCTGACACTAGTATTTACAACGACGCTGAAATTGGGAAAGGAGGGTCATCAAAGTCAAAGGGGGGGCACCCATGGTCTTGCCCGATTTGTGCCCGAATCACTGGCTGTCATTTAGGAGGATTGGACAAAACTATGGCTTGACGCCTTTGATTCCTTGATTCCAAACATGTGGGATCAAAATAGCAGTCTTTGGTTGTGGCGAAGACATCTCCTCAGTCCCGATCACTCACATGAATCATCAACCAACTAGGCGCAAATCCGGCAACGCCACAACGGCGACGGCGCCTTGACCAAAGGCTGGATCGATTAGGGGAAGGCTCCCTCATGTCCCGGTCGCGAATGGATCAACCAATTTCAAACCGGCCATTTGCATGAAATCGCCAACGTTGCGCATCACCAGCGGCAGGCCGTGGACGAGGGCGGTGGCGGCGATGATGGCATCTGCCAATCCCATCCGGCGTTGCTGGCGCAGGGTAATCGCCCTCTCAATGACTGCCGTGTCGAGCGGATGCACGGTCAATCGCCGGAACAAGACATCAAGCGCGGCCTTTTCCTCTGCTTTCAAACCAGGGAAACCATACACTTCGATCTGTACCACGCTTGCGACTGCATTCTCCGCCGAAGTGACCATCGCTTCGATCTCCGGCGTTTGTTCTTTGGCGGCGTAGATCAGAATATTGCTGTCCAGAAGCATGACTTCAATCCCTGCCGGGCAGAGGCCGGTCCTTGCGGATTTCACGCTGCCATGCCACCGGGTCAGTGATCTCTTTAAACGTGCCCAGTTCCCTCAACTGCCGCAGTGCGGCCAATGCGTCCTCCCTGGTTGGGCGTTCGCCCGGCTCTCGCACGTCTTGGATGATGGCCGTGACTTTTAACCTGGCTGTACGCAACTCCACAGGCAACGGCAGATGCAACGTGCCATCTGCGTCCGCTTCCAAAATTGCCGTGATCGTACTCATGGACAGACTATACCGGGATTTACAGATTCACGCAACCGTCGATGTGGGTGTTTACGCTCTTCTTTGATCGTCGGCTGCCGCCTCTCCCCCGCGCCATAAAGTTAACATAAAGGCGTTCCAGACATTTCAACATTTTGATGATTTGGCCCATGGCGGCCTGCGGTTGACAAAGGGTCCGGTTCCCGGCGGACGCCGCGCTTCATCCGTTGATTCTTGCGCCATGCCGGAATAATGCCGCCCCTCGCCCGCCCTGTCCACCCACAAATCCAGCAACGCCAACCGCAACTGAATTCCACCACGAAGGACACTAAGATCACGAAGAAAAACAGTTTCATGCTTCCTGGTTCCCTGTCACGCCGATTTGCAATAATTGGCCAGGTGGTGGACAAAAATGGTGGATTGCATTCGGAGTGGAGCAGGGTATGTTGGATTGAGCGACGGTGCGTGATGGTTTCGGCAGGTTTTCCGGCCTGCGACCAATTCTTAGCGTGCCGTGGCAATTGCAAGGCGCAGGTGAGATGCCTGCGCCCTCTTGTTTTCTGTGGACGCGATTGGCTTGCAACGCTTTCTTCCCCGCCTCCTTCACTTTTGCCCATCTCCAATAAGTTTATCCAGAATGAACAGTGCCTGCTATTTTGTCTGGAAAGAAGAGGATGAACCATCCCGCACGCCTTTTGGCCCTGGTCGCATTCATGGGCCCTCAAATCCCGGCCGAATCAGCCAGGGAGCCGATTACAAAATTTTATCAAATAAATGGTTGAACATCAGACCAAAGCATGAGCCACTCTCAACAGGCCACGGACGGCTGAATAGGTTGTTGGTTTCCCCGTTCAGTTGCAGTGCCGGGGTCTGGTTGTTAGGGGCCGGGCGCTGTAATGGTGTCCGGCCCTTTTTTATGTGAAGAAGCGTATATGGGTGTATCCGGCCTGCCTCGCATACAAACCGAAATCCTGGCGCCGCTACAACAAAGCCAGTTGCAGCCGGATCTGCCCTGTCTGCTTTTGCCGACCGGAGAACTCCCGGAGAAGTTCCAATTCTCCTTCGATCGCGCCGCGTTCAAACAGATGTGTCCGGGCGGCGAATTGTGATTCCAGCCACGGCACCAAACCATCCGGCCTTTCCCAAAAGAATGCCGCCAAAGCCCCTGCAACTTCTTTCGCCGAATTGCCGCAGTGGACCATCCGCTTCCCCGCAACCCTGCCTTGTGCCCAACCTGCCGGAAGCTCGACAAATGAGCGGGCTGGATTCATGGCCAGCCACAGCAGACCAGCCAGTGTCCGGCACAGATGACGCGCATCGCCGCCCAGAGGCCCATAGCGTTGCCAGCCCGTTTCAGGGACTTCCGTTACAGCCAGTTCCAATCGGTTCTCCACCTGCCGCCAGACGAAAAACCTTGTTTTGGCCGGCCAGACTCCGGCCCGATTGAACCGCGGCTTCAACGAACGGAGCAGTTTGGATTCACGTTTGAGCGCCGCTGACTCACAGCGGCAAAACTGAAACTCAATTCGCGCCACTTCCCGAACCATCCGCAGATGACGCCGGGGCATCCGGTCGGGATTGGCAATCCGGTAGTTTTGCAGGCGTTGTCGAAGATTCCCGGCCTTGCCAACATAAAGCACCTTCTCCGCTGCATCCCGCATTACATACACCCCGGGTTGTTTGGGAGTCTGTTGGAAAAACCCTCGGCCCAACCGCTCCTCAAGCGGTCGCGGATCGGGCATGAGGAGCAACTGGCCCATTGTTCGCCGTTGTTGTCAACTCAGACCCCTTACAACGCCTTCTTCCCCGCCGCCTTCGCCTTGGCCCATCTCGCCTTTGCAATCGCCGCCAGCTTCGCCTTCACCGCCGCACTGACTTTTCTCTTCTTCCTGGCCGGCTTGGGTGCCTTCGCCCCTTTGCCTCGATACCTGGCCCATCGTGCTCTGGCAGCAGCGGCAATGGCAGCTCTCCCCGCCCGGGACATGCGATGTTTCTTCCTTTTGGTAAATGGACTGGGCATTCCTCCGCCACCACCCGCAATTGAATCGATCTTGCTTTGCAGCTTCTCAACCCGCCTCTCGACGGCAATTTGCAGCTTCCCGATCTTTTTCTTGATGATGATAATGCTTCGGATTTGGTCCGTTGATAAATCTTTGAGTTTTGTCATGGAGAATTGGTAATGCTGGAAGGGCTTGGAAGTCAATCGCGGAAATGACCAGCAACGCAAAATGGTGTATTTCCACCATCAGGCCGCCAAACTCAAACCGATGCAGGAGGCAGACCGGGCGACGGAGTTCGCCGCCAGCTTTCGCCTTCACCGCCGCGCTGGAGGCTGAAAGGGGGCCAAGAAACCAGTAAGATCGTTATTGCGGCGGCGCTCCCCTGGCGCGGCTCATCATCAAACTCATTATGTCGTCGTACTTCGTGAAATCCGCCGGGAGATCGAATTGGGCGGCGTCGGGCTTGTCCAGTTTCACGTCCTTGAAAAGCATGACCATGACCATACCCTGTTCGGAATCCGTTTGAATCTTGACCGGGAATTGTTTCAGGTCAGTCGCGTTCCAGACAGTTGACTCGTGCGCGACGCCATCCGGACCGGTCACCACCACTTTGTTCTTGATGCAATCGTGACCGTCGATGGTTTCCCCGCCCAGTTTGGTCACTTCCGCTTTGTACTCCGACGGGGCCGCGTTCGTTTCCCGGGTCGCAATTTCCACGTAACCCTTCATGTCCGGATACATGATATAACACCGCTTTTTGTCGCGGAACGAGATCGAGGTCATCTTGCTCATGCCCATCTGCCTCATGCGCGCGACGGCCTCCGGGGGAATGTGGCCGCCTTGCGTCTTCGACATATCCATGTCAAAGCGGGATTTATCCACCGTATAGGCGACTTTGCCCGTCATGATGACTTCGTTGCCCGAGGATCGGGTGGAATGAAATTCCACGCTGGCGGAAAAGGCGGCGTTGTCGCCGAACAGTTTGGAGATGGCGCCATCGAGGCTCGGCCTCGGTGGCTGCGCCGGTTGCGCGCCAACCCTGACCACAGTGAAACCGATGATGACAGAGGCAAGAATAAAAAGATGCTTCTTCATAATTGTGATGAAATGATTCTGTGTGCCGCCTGCCTGTAAAATGCCCAAGTTCCCGCCGCGATTGCAAGCGAGAATGTGTTGGATTTGATCTGCTTTTCAATTTTTCCGGCACCCCGCCCATTGTCTGGGTTCGGGGATGGGAATTAACTGTCAATCTTGCCGATTCTTCGCGGCAAATCCGTTGTTCGATGGGTGCGAAAGACTCAAATCGAGCCGGCCTACAACTTGAGTTTCAGCAGGCCAACTTCCAAAGCCAGCGCTTCCTGAACATTGGAATACAGGTGGCGTTGCAAACGATCCACCTCTTCCAAATTGGCCAAAGCCTCGGCGGAAGAAATGCGTGCGGCCACCTCGCCCGCCTCCCCGGCCAGACCGGGAAAGGAGAGCAGCCCGGCCCCCGCCGCCAGGGTGTGCAGCCAGACATCGCGCAGCCACCATTGCAAAGCGCCGATCAAATCCGCCCGCTGACGGCGGTACTCGGCTTCAATGGCGGCAGCCAATTCGTCTTCCAGCTTCTCGCGCATGTTGGTCTCCAGATCATCGTATCGTTCCAGGGGCGAGCGCGCGGCCAGGGTTTCCTCGATGGCGGCTCTTTGTTCGGCCAGCTTTTTCGACACAAGGCCCAGCAACCGGTAATGTCCGAGCAGTCCTTGCTTCCCGCCGGCGGCTGCCGCGCTGAACGATGCCAGCCAGGCCATCTGCCCCGCGTCAAAATGCGCCTCGTCACCCCCGAAAGAAAGACGCAGGCAACGCGACAGGATGGTTTCCAAAACTCTTTGCGGCTCGGTGCTGAGCAGGATCAAAATGGATTTGGCGGGCGGCTCTTCCAGCGTTTTCAAAAAGGCGTTGGCCGCCTGAAGGGTCAATCGGTCCGCCGCCACAATGATCCCCACCTTGAACTCCGCCACCGTCGGCTTCAAGTTGACCATTTGCATCAGCTCCCGAATCTGGTCGATGACGATGACGCGCGACCTGGACTCCGGCCGGACCCACAGGACGTCAGGATGATTGAAGTGGTCGATGCGGCGGCAATTGTCGCAGGCATCGCAAGAATCCAGGGCCAGATGATGGGAGGCGCGGCGGGGCGGGGACAGGCAATTGACGGCCTTGGCCAGGGTGCGGGCCATGTCCTCCAATTCCTTGAGCGAATTGCCGCCAAAAAGATAAGCGTGCGCCAGGCGATTGCGTTCCAGGCTGCGCTGAAGCAATTGCGTGATTTTGCCCTGTTCTGGAAAATCGGAAAACATTTCGTTTAAGCCTCTTTTTGCTCCATGCTTTTGACGGCCAGCGGGATGCTGCACAATTGCCGGTCGTCCAGGACCAGATCCACCGAATACAGGCCGGTCTTCTCGAATTTCAACTGTTGAATGTTCACAATAAAATTGCGCGAAATGAAAGTGGCGTCGGCTGGAAAAGCCACCTCCACCGGGACTTCCGTGCCCGGCATGATCGGGTGCCCGTCTTCATCCACGAAATTGATCTCCAAATGATGCGGACCCTCCTCCATCCGATCGAAGGCGATGCGCATGGCGACGGAACATTGCGGATGATGGGCCGGCAATGCCGGGGCATAGATGGTGTCAAAAGTGCCCAACAAATTCAACTTGCCGTTGTACTCGGTGGCGGCATCGCACAAAACTGCCACTTGAATGGTCATCGCTTTGCGGGCGAGTGTAGCCCATGCCCGGAATTATTCAGCAACTATTTTGGTTTCAAATTGCCGGGGGGCAATGCCTTGCATTTTGAAGGCGGCTCCGCATGAATTCGGGATTGATTTTCCCAAGAGAAATCCGGCCCGGAAAAAACCGTGAAAATTTCGACATTTTGCCAAGTCACAACATGTTGTCATAAAGGCACTTGCATAATGGCCGTTATTTGCAGTTGACGATCCGGAACCGGCCCGGCCCGGCTAGGGCGTGGTGAAGTAATAGAACCGTTCCTGAAAATCAACCGCGTTGGTGTCAGTGAACTGCCAGGTACCGTTCGTGCTGGTGATGGTGTTGGTGAAGATCGGCTCCCAGATGGCCGGGGGGGCCAGGTTCGTGGCGGCCCAGATGCGGGTCGTGGTGTTGGGAAGGCCGTCGAACTTGAGCGTTACGCTCCCATTCGCATTTCGAGTGATATTGGTGATCAGGGGGGTGACGACGGTGAGCGTGGCCAGGGCGCTGTTGGTGCTGCCGTAAGCGTTGGACACCATGACCGAGTAGGAGCCGGCGGCATAGATTGTCACGTTTGGAATGGTCAGCGTTGCGAACGTCGGGGGAGAGACGACCGGGTTCGTTTGATTGAAATACCATTGGTAAGACAACGGGAACTCGCTGCTTGCCCCCACGGTGAATTGAGCCGTCCCTCCCACCAAAACAACCTCATTGGACGGGAACGGCTGGCTGGTGATGACGGGGTCGCAGGACGAGAAAACTTGGACGGTATCTGTTTTGGCGCCGTTGCCGGCCGCGTTCGTGGTTGCGGTGTGCCCGGTCCAGGCAACTGAGAGGGTGATGTCATAAGTTCCCGAACTGGTGTAAAGATGTTGAAGCGCCATCACCGGTTGCGTGACAGGGGACTGCGCGCCATCACCCCAATTGACCGTGCCGCTGGCGGTGTCAACAATGATGACCCCCGGCGCTGGATTGATGTCCACATCGTAAGTAATCGGCCCTGTGACGCAGGTCGAATAGTTGGTGGGTGGCGCGATGTAGGCGGGATTGAATGTCACCGCCATCGCGCCCGTCACAGTGGCCGGATACCCGTCAAAACTGCCCTGCCCTGAAAGCGGGTATGTCCCTGCCGGGCCGCTCAATTCATAAGTCAGGGAGCGTGGCTGGCTGTCCACGAACGGCCCCCAAGAGATGGTGTTGTTGGCTGGATTCCAAAACGAGTTGGATGCCAGCCCGGACGGGGTCAAGCCAGGCAGGATTGTTTCCGTTACGGCATAACAGCTCACGCTGCCCAGCGGCGTGGCGGTAATCGTAATGGACGGAAGAACGGTCCCGTTCCCAAAAACGCTCCGCACCAGAGACAGCGTATTCGTCGGGAGCGCGGCGACGTAGTAGCCCACAGCGCTCGCGCTCGGCACGTAACCCGTGCGATAGCCCACCGCGCGCAATGTCGTTGGCACGGTGAACGTCAGCGGAGTCGTGTAAAGCGTTGAACTTTGTGTCGGCAATGAGCCGTCCGTGGTGAAATAGATCATCGCCTGAGAATCGCTGGATGAAATCGAGACGCTGGCCGGCAGGCTGGAGCCGACGGGCGGAGTCAATGTCGGCACTGGCTCCTGCGGCGGGGGAGTTGGGACGCTGCCGCCCGACGACGAGGCGATTACGATGGTTGTTCCCACTGCCTCGCTTCCTCCCACGCCATCGACGCTCCAAGACGCCTGCACTGGATAAGTTCCGGGCTGGCCGATTGCCACATAGCTTAAAGTCAGTGGGTTCGTTCCGAAGAACGGCCCCCACAGCACGACGTTGTTGCTGGCAATGTAGTGGCCGCCCGCCGTCACGCTTGTCGCGGCCAGGCCGGGAGGCAGTGATTCTGTAACGGCGACGCAACTTGCGCCCGCTCCCGGCGTCACGTTGAACATCACCACCGGCGCGGTCGGGGAATTCGTGTTCACGCTCCGCGTCACCTGCGCGTTGACTGGCGCTGAGGACGGGCCGTAATAAGCCACGCCCGCCGGGCTGGGGGTCCAGCCGTTGGTGAAGGCAACCGCCCGGATCGTGCTTGCAGACGGCAGATAGACCGCGTTGCTGTAGAGCGTCGAAGCCTGGGTTGGGAGCGAGCCGTCCAGCGTATAATAAATCGCCGCGCCGGGCGTCGCACACGAGATGGTCACGTTGACCGGCACGTTGCCGCCGCTGGCTGGCGAGAACACCGGCGCGGCCACTTGGGATGGCGCGGTCGGCACGCCGTTGCTGAACGTGGAGGCAATGACGAGGTTCGTTGCCGCCGCCAATGCTCCCACACCATCCACACTCCAAGACGCCTGCACCAAATAAGTTCCCGGCTGGCCCACTGCTTGATAGGTCAACACTTGCGCGTTGGTTCCGAAGAATGGCCCCCACACCACCATATTGTTGCCGGCGATGTAGTTGCCGCCCGCCGTCACATTCGCCGCGCCCAGGCCTGTTGGGAGCGTCTCCGTCACGGCGACGCAAGCGGCGTTGGTGCCGGGCGTCACGTTAAACGTCACCACGGGCGCAGTCGGAGAATTGGTGTTCACGCTGCGGGTCACTTGCGCGTTGGCCGCTGCCGCCGGCGGGCCGTAATAGGCCACAGCCGCCGCACTGGGCGTCCAGCCATTCGTGAAGGCAACGGCCCGGATTGTGCTGGCATTCGTCAGATACACCTCGTTGGTGTAAAGAAAGGAATTGGTCGTCGGGAGCGAGCCGTCCAGAGTGTAATAGATGACGGCATTGGTTGTCGTGTCGGAAATGGTCACGTTTGTAGGCACACTCGCGCCGCTGATCGGTGAGAAGGTCGGTGTCGCCACTTGCGGCGGCGGGGACGGCACGCTGCCACCGCTGGTTGGCAGGACTGGCACCATTGTCACGCCGGGCGAAAAAAACCATTCTCCATCCATCCACGAATCGCCGTTGACCGGATAACTTGCGGGCGGTCCTGTCAGCCGGTAGCTGACACTTGCGGTAACCGTATTGAAATACGGTCCCCAGCGGATGGCTCCGAGCGACGGGAGCCACACGCCGCCGCTGCTTATGCTGACCGCGCAGGCAGGGCTGGGCAAATCCTCCTCGATGGTGAAACAGGAGACGTTCGACGCGCCTGAGACTGACACTGTGACCAGCGGTTCATTCGGAATGTCGTTGACGTAGGAGCGGAAGTAGGAAACGGGCGGGGGATTGGTTTGGGATATCGCGGTGGACGCTGCGATAAGCATCGTTGCGAGAACCGCCACCCACTGTAGCGCGGACTTCCAAGTCCGCTGTGGCGCGGGTTTCCCAACCCGCGGGCGGGGCGCCGATTTGGAAATCGGCGGGACGGCAGTTTTGGAAAACTGCGCTACAAAGCGCTGGCCTTCGTTCAGCCAATGAGCCAGGGTTTGCTCATGCAACCACCAAAACCCGACGAACCGAATCCTGGCTTGGAACGCGCGCGCCACCAACTCCGCGCGAGCGGAGTCAAGGACACGACGTCTGACCCGCTTCGTTCCGGCATTCACACGCGCGGTTATCTGCCGCACGTCAAACATGACGGCGCCGCCTACTTTGTCACGTTCCGTCTGGCCGACTCCCTCCCCAAGGAAGTGCTGGCGCGGTTTGAACGCGAAAAGGCCGAACGTCTGCGCCGTTTGGACGATTTTTCCCGGCGCGGCGAAAGCATCCATGATTCCCAGGAGGATATTGCGCGTGATTTTGGCCGCGAGTTGGAGCGCTATCTGGATCAAGGCGCGGGCGCCTGTCACTTGCGGCGGGCCGATATCGCAGAGCTGGTTGCCGGGGCGATGCGGCACTTTCATGAAAGTCGCTATCTGTTGCGCGAGTGGGTCGTCATGCCCAATCACGCGCACGCCCTCGTCTGGCCGATGCCGAATTACCGGTTGAGCGACATTCTCAAATCGTGGAAACAATTCACCTCGCGCCGCGCCAAACAGCTTCTGGGCATGGCCGAAGGACGCTTCTGGCAGCCGGAATCCTACGACCATTGGATTCGGAACGACGGCGAGGCGGCGCGCATCTCCCGTTACATCCGGAACAATCCAGTCATCGCCGGCTTGTGCGTCCATCCCGAGGACTGGCGCTGGAGCAGCGCTTGGCGGGATTTGTCGTAGCGCGGACTTCCAAGTCCGCTGGGTCGCGGGTTTCCCAACCTGCGGGGAGGGCGCCGATTTGGAAATCGGCGGGACAGCAGTTTTGGAAAACTGCGCTACGAGCCATGTCGGAAACTTAAGCACGGAACGATTTTTTTGGGTGGCTCGCGCTTATTGATTGGTTTTCCAGTTGACGGGGCGGGCGCTGCCGTCGTTGTAATAAGCGCCGCCGTTGGTCATCAGATAACCGGCGCGCGTCACGTAATTGGCCGGGATGGGATTTGGCGCGTTGGTCCAGGTTTGGCCATTCTGCCAGGCGGCGGCGTAGGCGTTGAATTCGGCGGGGGTGATCACCCAAGCGCCGTTTGTGTCCGCCGGATGAAATACGTTGGTGGTGAATTCGTAGCAGCCCAAGTCCACCGTGCCGTTGAGAACGCGAGGGTTGCCGTCCAGGTCCGTAGCGGGCAGCGAAGGCGCGTTGGTCGTTCCGGCGGCGATGCATGGCGAACTGCCTTGGATATGGTAATCTCCATTGACTGGATCGAAGAACTGCGGCGAGAGATCAATGTTGTTCGTCGCGATGTCCCAAACGCCATACATGTTGTCCACATCGTTGAAATCGAACACCTTCTGCTGGCCCGTGCCCGCGAGATATACGTCCCCACCATTGCCGCTGGCCGAGTTGCCCCAAATGATGTTATTATAGACATTCAGCAACTCCACAGTGCCAGTGACCACGTAAGCTGCACCCCCGCCGCTGCCCGCCGATGTATTTCCGGTCACGGTGTTGTTGATCATAAAAAGAGTCGAAGTTGCGTCCACCCAAACACCCCCGCCTTGGACACTGGAACTGTTATTTACGACCAAGTTGTCTTGGAGGGTCAGAGTCAGCCCCGTGGCATACAGCCCGCCACCGGTTCCCGACGAGTTCTGGACGAACTCATTGGCTGAAACTGTTATCGTGCCAGAGCAAATAGCACCACCGCCATTATGGCCACCTGAATTGCCGGTGAAGGTGTTGTTGGACAGCGTCACAGTGCCAATGCAAACGGCGCCGCCGCCGCCGATATTAGCTGAATTGCCGGTGAAGGTGTTGTTGGACAGGGTCACAGTGCCAGAGCAATAAGCGCCGCCACCGTAGCCACCGCCGTAATCCGAAGAGTCGTAGGTAGATGCCGAATTGTCGGTGAAGGTGTTGCCGGTGAGTATTACGGTTGTGCCCATGCAATAAGCGCCGCCGCCGCTGCCTATACTGTCAGCTGAATTGCCGGTGAAGGTGTTGCCGGTGAGTATTACGGTTGTGCCGCCGCAATAAGCGCCGCCGCCGTCTCTCCCTGAATTGCCAATGAAGGTGTTGCCGGTGACTGTCACCGCCGTACCACTGCAATCAGCACCGGCCCCACCATAACCACCAGAATTGCCGATGAAGCTGTTGCCAGTGACTGTCACCGTGCCGCCGGTGCAAGACAGGCCGGAGTTGCCATTGCCGGTGGCGACGTTAGCTGTAATGCCGATAACACCGCCTGAGACACTGATCCCATCACCAGAGTTTGATGTCATCGTGCAATTCTGCACACTTACGTTGCCGATAACACCGATCGAAATACCCGTCCCATAACCGTTTGCCCCAGAGGCAGTGCAATTAGTTACTGTGGCGTTCAGGCCCGAATCAATTTCCAATCCCATGCCGCTGGAATTGTTCGGTGAGAGGAACAGGCAATCATTCACCAAAATCGTGGCACCGGCTCCACCCGCAATGCGCAAAGCGCCGATGGCAGAATTGCCACAATTCCGCAGGAAGGTGATGCCCTGAACGGTGATGGTGCCAGCGCCGGAACTGGAGATGTTGATGGAGCTTCCTGTGCCCGCGCCGTCAATGGTGATTTGCGTGTTGGTGACGCCCGGCTCGTTCGTGATGGTCAGGTTGTAGGCGGCGGAACTGTTGTAATTGAAGTTGCCGATGTAATAGCCGTTGGCGATGTAGATGACATTATTGTCTCCGTTGTTGGCGGCAAGGGTAAGCGCGTTTTGCAAGGCCTGAGCGGTGGAAACGTTGGTGCTCACCAGGGCTTGCAGTGGAAGTTGGCTCAAGAAAAGGCCGGACGCCAACAGGCGCAGGCTGGTGCGAAAGAGGTTCGTGTACTTCATAAATTTTTGGTTGACATTCAGCCCGGGAATTAGCGGCTTGAATTGGAGGCACTATGGGCAAATTGGGCGGGAAGTCAACTCAAAAAGCACTCCACATCTGACTTTTTTTGTAATGCCTCAGTGACGGCGGAGGGCAAACGACGATCTGCCGGGGAAAATGTGCAAGAGCGTGGTTTAAAAGTTGGATTTTTTGGGCAACCGCCGGCAAATGGCCCGGCTGGAGCCTCGCCCTACCACGAACGCCCCGGGGCGAGGTCACGGCGGCGGGACGCCGCCGCCACTTTTTACTTGAGCCTCGCCCTACCACGAACGCTTCGGCAGGGAGTTGGACGGCGGCGATTGTTATAAGTGGTTGAGTACAAAAAGGTTGGATTCTTTTGAATATCAGGGATTTGAATTCCAAACAAACCCGTTGACAGATCGACGATTCCAAGCTTCTTTAACCTTCGTTGTTGCTTACCGGTGCCGTCAAATGCAGGTGGATTGTTCCGGTTTGCGTTGTGTAACAGTGCCGGTAACCATTTTTTTATGAACCAAAAATCTATTCGATCCAGCCTTGGGCTGCTGGTGGCATTCTTTACGGCCAGCGTCCTTCCCCTCCACGCAGCCAATGTCAACTGGACCAACACCAGCGGTGGAAACTGGAGCAACCCCACCAACTGGAGTCCACATCAGGTTCCAGGCGCTACAAACACCGCTGTCATCACCAACGCGGGCAATTATACCGTCACATTGGATGTCAGCCCGACGGTGGCCGGCCTGGTCCTGGGCGCAACCAACGGCGCCACGGAGCAAATTCTCTCCATGGGCGGGCAAACCCTTACGGTCAATGGACCGATACAGGTAAATTCCCAAGGCCAATTCAATCTCGCCAGCGGGGCGCTTGCCGGAACCAATGTGTTGACGGGAACGCTGACATGGAGCGGGGGAGGCATTTCCGGGAACACGACCGTCGCCAGCAACAGCTTTTTTAACATTGTGGCCGGGGGCGGCAATGGTTTTAACGGCCTGGTTTTGACCAATAATGGGACGGTCACCTGGACCAACACGACTCTCTACGGCCTCAACAGCAACAACGCGCAGATTTACAACTACGGTTTGTGGAACGCGCAAAGTGACAATCTCTTTCAGGGAGGCAACGGGGGCGGCAAGACACTCTTTGACAACTTCGGGACGTTCCTCAAGTCGGGCAACGCGGGCACGACCACGCTCGATGCCGGTGTCGTGTTCAACAATACCGGCACGATCAATGTTGAGAGCGGGACACTCCTGATTGAAGGAGGAGGGACGAGCACCAACGGCGACTTCGTAACGTCCGGCAGCGGGACGCTGAATCTTTATGGCTACAGCTTTACCAACACCAACACGTTCACCGGCATCGGCACTTACGTGGCGGGCGGCGCGACGACCATTGGCGGAACGATTGTGGGGACGCTGACGTGGGATGGCGGGTCGTTGTCGGGCGTCATGACCGTTCCCAGCAACAGCGTCTTGAACATAGTGAGCGGGGGCGGCAATGGATTGAACGGCTTGGTTTTCACCAATAATGGGACGGTCAACTGGACCAATGCCACTCTCTATGGCCTCAACAGCAACAACGCGAAGATTTACAATTATGGTTTATGGAACGCGCAAAGTGACAATCTCTTTCAGGGAGGCAACGGGGGCGGCACGACACTCTTTGACAACTTCGGGACGTTTCTCAAGTCGGGCACCGGGGGCACGACCACGCTCGATGCCGGTGTCGTGTTCAACAACATGGGCATTGTCAATGTGGAGAGCGGCATGCTGGACATTGGCGGAGGCACGAGCAGCGGCGGCGGCTTTACAACCGCCGGCGGCACGAGCATCGTATTTACCAGCACGGCCTATGAATTTACGAACACCACGACGTTCACCGGCATCGGCGCTTACATATCGAGCGGGGCGAGCTTCGGCGGCACGATAGCGGGGACGCTGACGTGGGATGGCGGGTCGTTGGCCGGCGTGATGACCCTGGCCGGAGGCGGGGTGTTTAACATTGTGAGCGGAGGCGGCGATGGCTTTAACGGGCTGGTTTTCACCAATAATGGGACGGTCAACTGGACCAATACCACTCTTTATGGCATCAACGGCAACAACGCTAGAATCTACAATTACGGCATATGGAACGCGCAAAGTGACAATCTCTTTCAGGGAGGCAACGGGGGCGGCACGACGCTCTTTGACAACTTCGGGACGTTCCTCAAGTCGGGCGGCGCCGGCCTGATCACACTCGATACCAGCATAGCGTTCGTCAACAGCGGCTCAATCATTGTGGAGCAGGGGCAGTTGACCATTGAAGGCGGGGGCGTGGTCAACGGCCCGGGCGGCGGCACCAGCGGCTCGATTGGCGGCACCCTGCAAGTGGCCACCAACTCGACACTCTCTTTTGACAATTATGTCTTTGGCGGCGCCACCACGGTCACCGGCGGCGGAATTGTTTCGTTTGGGGGCAGCACGACATTGATTAACGGAACATTGACGTATACCAATCTGGAACTGGTGAGCGGGACGCTCAGCGGGACCAATTCGCTGGTGGGGATGTTGACTTGGAGCGGGGGGGGGATGTCCGGTGTCATGACCATTGCCAGCAACAGCGTTTTGAACATTGTCAACGGGGGCGGCAATGGTTTTAACGGCCTGGTATTGAGCAACTATGGCACGGTCACCTGGACCAATACGACTCTCTATGGCCTCAACAGCAACAACGCGCAAATTTACAACTACGGTTTGTGGAACGCGCAAAGTGACAATCTTTTCCAGGGAGGCAACGGGGGCGGCAAGACACTCTTTGACAACTTCGGAACGTTCCTCAAGTCGGGCAACGCGGGCACCACAACGCTCGACAGCAGCGTCCTGTTCAACAATACCGGCACGATCAATGTTGAGAGCGGGACACTCCTGATTGAAGGAGGAGGGACGAGCACGAACGGCGACTTTGCAACTTCCGGCAGCGGGACGCTGAATCTTTATGGTTACAGCTTTACCAACACCAACACGTTTACCGGCATCGGCACTTACGTGGCGGGCGGCGCGGCGACTTTTGGCGGAACGATTGTGGGGACGCTCAACTGGGATGGGGGGTCGTTGTCCGGCGTCATGACTGTTCCCAGCAACAGCGTCTTGAACATTGTGAGCGGGGGCGGCGATGGATTGAACGGCCTGGTTATGACCAACCGTGGGACAGTCAACTGGACCAATACGACTCTCTACAGCATCAACAGCAACAACGCGCAGATTTACAATTATGGTTTGTGGAACGCGCAAAGCGACAATCTCTTTCAGGGAGGCAACGGGGGCGGCACGACACTCTTTGACAACTTCGGGACGTTCCTTAAGTCGGGCAACGCGGGCACGACCACGCTCGATCTCGATGTCATTTTCAACAACATGGGCACCGTCAATGTGGAGAGCGGCACGCTGGACATTGGCCGAGGCACGAGCAGCGGCGGCGGCTTTACCACCGCCGGCGGCACGAGCCTCAATTTTACCAGCACGGCCTATGAATTTACGAACACTACGACGTTCACCGGCATCGGCGCTTCCGTATCGAGCGGCGCGACCTTCGGCGGCACGATAGTGGGGACGCTGACGTGGGACGGCGGGTTGTTGTCCGGCGTCGTGACTCTTGCCGGCGGAGGCGTGTTTAACATTGCGAGCGGGGGCGGGGATGGCTTTAACGGCCTGGTTTTCACCAATAATGGGACGGTCAACTGGACCAATGCCACTCTCTATGGCCTCAACAGCAACAACGCGCAAATTTACAATTACGGTTTGTGGAACGCGCAAAGTGACAATCTCTTTCAGGGAGGCAACGGGGGCGGCACGACACTCTTTGACAACTTCGGGACGTTTCTCAAGTCGGGCAACGTGGGCACGACAACGCTCGATGGCGGTGTCGTGTTCAACAATACCGGCATCCTGGACGCGCAAAGCGGCACGCTGAGTTTGAGCGATTACACTTTAACCGGCGGCACATTGAATTTCGGCCTGACGAGCCAGACCAACTTCGGCCAGATTTCTCTTGCAGGCAGCGCCGCCCTCACTGGCACGCTCAGCGCCAACTTGAATGACAATTATGTCCCGGCGGTGGGCAGCGCCTTTCAGGTGCTGAATTTCACTTCATCTTCAGGGAGATTCACCAGCACGAATCTGCCGCCCGCAGCGATCTGGCAGACGACCTATAATCCGGCCAACGTGACGATATCGGTGCTGCAAGTGGCGCCCATGCTGTTTTTGCAGCTCGTGCCCAGTTCGACGAACGTCATCATTTCATGGACAACCAATGCCACCAACTATTTGCTGAAGGAGACGCACAGCCTGCTTGAGCCCATCACCTGGTCGCCCGTGACCAACGGCATCACGCCTAACGGAACAAACAACACGGTCACAATTGTTGCCACCAACGGGCAGGAATACTTTGTGTTGATCGCTCCCTAGCAACAGCAACAGAGAGGGCGCCTTCTTGCCAAATTGAGCCTGCCAGGCGCCGATGACGCGCAGGCCCGGAACCGTAGTTTCATCACGGCCAACTTGGAATATGAAAGACAGCATTTCAGACCCCGCAGAGCATGATTTCCTGGTGCCCCGCAGCAGCGAGGGAAACAAGTTCATCGCGTGGACCCTGGCCAACAAAACCACGCAAAGAGGAAGTGAACCATGAGTAACGAGACAGCGAAGAACGCAATTGCCACAATCGCGAGTATTGGCGTTAAACACGGAATGCCCGCGCGCTATTCCCGGCCAGCGGTTGGCAAGGCCGATTTGAGGTCCAGCCAAACGGCAGTGGTGTTGATCTTTGCGCGCAACAGGTGGAGGACGTTGTAAAGCCCGATTTCCGCGCGCGAGGAAAATATCCAGTCCGGATTCACAAGTTTGTTTCGCATGACGTCGTGCGACAGGCGGGTTAACTTTTCGAGCACTTTTCCGTCGCCGAAATCGACCACCGTGTGATTGGACGCTGGAGCCGGGTGAATCGTCTGGTAAAGATCGATTGTATCCTTGAGCAGCTTGTGCGTGAGGCGCGGCTTTCTCACAAACTCCGGTCCCCACATCAGTTGTTCCAAAAGGCGGGATTGATCTTCGCCACAGGACCAAAGCTGTTCTGAAAAACTTTGGCACAGTTGGATAAACCCGGGGGAAAATTTCTTGACACATCCAAAGTCCACCAGGCCGATCGTGCCGCCGGCATCGATCAGATAGTTGCCTGGATGGGGGTCGGCATGCAGCGTGTACAAAGTAAACTTTTGGTAAGTGAACAGGCCCATGAGACGGGCGCCAACCTGGTTGCGGAGTTCCTGGGACGGTTTTCCGGCAAGAAATTCCATCAATGGCTCCCCGTCGAGGTGCGACATGGTAAGAACCCGGTCTGTCGTGAACTGCCTGAAAACGGCCGGAACCCTGACGTAAGGGAGCGGCTTCAAGCGCTCGCGAAAGAACTCGATGTTCTTCGCTTCCTCCAGGTAATCCGTTTCCTGCAAAATGCCTTTTTCGATCTCGGAAATAACCGCTTCTGGAGAGTGCCCCGTCAGCCGCCCCAGAAAGGTGGCGGAGCGAAGCAGCTTGAAATCATTCTCGATGGCGGAACGGATGGCCGGGTACTGAATTTTGACGGCCACTTGTTCCCCGGCTTTCGTCACCGCCCGGTGGACTTGACCGAGCGAGGCCGCGGCGAAGGGTTCGGCGGTGAACTCGCGGAAGACATCCTCGGGGAAAGCGCCGAAGGAGGCTTTGAATTGGGCGCGCGCCAGGCTGGGGTGCATGGCCGGCGCCCGCATTTGCAGATTCGCCAATTCCGTGAGCACCTCTTCGGGCAGGAGATGAGATTGCATGCTCAAGGCCTGCCCGAGTTTCATGACCGGCCCCTTGAGTGATTGCAGTTCTTCCCGGACTTTGCGCGCCGCCTTGTTCTGAAACAATTTCCGGCGCTCTTCCCGCCTCCCGCCGTCCAAAAAGAGATTTTGCAATTGATAGCCGATATAACTTCCGGTCAAACCCACCCCCAACTTTCCGATGCGAAAACCACGAAGAAAGCGGGGCTCTGAAGCTTCGCCTTTCACCACTGCCACGCTCCCTTCTTCAGAGCCGACGTGAGTTTGAGGCTGCGGTCCAGCAGGGCCAGCGTGTTCTCCTTGCCCGGGGAGCCGTCCTGGAGCCAGTAGCTGATCATCGCGATATGAAAAACCCCAAAGGCGTAAGCGCCGAAATCCCCGAGCTTCGGAATCTGGCCCTTCTCCTCCGCCTCACGCAGGATCTGTTGAATGAAACGCAAATAGCGCAGATTCAATTCCTGGCTGTCCAGGCTCAGGGGGCTTAACTTGGAAACCGGCTGCAAGGCGCGGAGATAGACCGCGCCGATGAATTCCTCGTAGGGACTGATTCGTTCCAGATGGCGATGAATGATGGCGAACAATTTCTCCGGCAGGGATGCTTTCTGAAGTTTCTTCTGATCATGATACCACTCAATCAACCCGGCGAGCTCCTGTTCGGAGAAGTACAGGGCAAGATCGTCCTTCGTTTTGAAGTAGTTGAAGAGCGTGCCCTCGGCGATTTTCGCTTTAACCGAGATTTGTCTGGTTGTCGTTTTAAAGAAGCCCTTTCTGGAAAACAATTCGAGCGCGGCGCGAAGGATGTTTCTGCGGGTTCTCTCCTTGTTCCCGGCCCTTTTGCCGGGCCTTTTGGGCGCGGCGCGCGTCTTCCGGTCATTCGCGATTTTCTTCATTTCCGGCCTTTCTGCTCCAAGGTTGCGTTGGCATTTCTTTCGTTGTGCGCCGAACCCGGCGCCATTCTGAAAATGAGTTTACTCATAATTCGCGGTCCGTCAACAGAAAAATGAGTTTACTCATAAAATTCCGGCAGCGGGGAAAGGCGGCCGGGAAACCGGCGGGACAGCCGGACCAGGATTAAGATTGGGAATGGGATCTGGATTGGGATAAAACACCGGACATGGATGCTGTAACATCGCTTGGGCGCGGGAGTTGGCGGGACAAAGCCCGGCAGTGGGCCGCGGCTCATCCCAAGTGGACACTGACGCTGGCGGTGGTCGTCGCCTTGGGGCCGTTTCTGGCCAAACCGTTCAACATGGATGATCCGCTCTTTGTTTGGACGGCCCGCCAAATCCACGCCCATCCATGGAATCCTTACGGGTTCAAGGTGAATTGGTATGGGTCAGCGGCGCCGATGTGGGGCGTGACGCAAAATCCGCCGCTGGCTTCTTACTATCTGGCGCTGGCAGCCGGAATTTTGGGTTGGAGTGAAACGTCTTTGCATTTTGCGTTCCTGCTGCCTGCGCTGGCGGCGGTTCTGGGCACTTACCGGCTGGCGCGCCATTTTTGTGACCAACCTCTCCTGGCGGCACTGGCCACTTTGTTCACGCCGGTTTTCCTGGTGTCAAGCACGAGCGTGATGTGCGACGTGCTGATGCTGGCTTTTTGGGTGTGGGCCGCGGTGTTGTGGGTTGAAGGAATGGAACGAGATCGTGTTTTGCCGATGGTCGGGGCGGGGGTGTTGATCGCGCTGGCCGCGCTGACCAAATATTTTGGCGCCTGTCTGATTCCGCTTCTGGCTGTTTACGGCGTGATAAGCAAGCGCCGGTTGGGCTGGCGGGCCGGCTGTCTGCTGATTCCGCTGCTGGTCCTGAGCGGTTACGAATGGGCCATGCAAACATTGTACCAGCACGATCTCCTCAGGAAAGCGGCGGATTACGCCAGCCGCAAGAGCGGTTTTTTTACCGGCGCAAGAGCCGCCGCGGGCATGATCGCATTGAGCTTCACCGGCGGAGGCCTGGCGGCGGCCCTTTTTCTGGCGCCGTGGTGGTTATGGCGGAGGCGGGCCTTGCTGGCGCTGATTGGCGGGGTGGCGCTGCCGGCTTTTGCGCTCTTTAGCGCGGGAACGCTTTTACAACCGTACCACTGGATTCGAGGCTGGCCCCGGTTCTCCCTGGAAGGGCAAGTCCTCTTCTGGGCAGTCGGCGGAGTCTCAGTGCTGGCGCTGGCGGTGGCGGACGTGTGGAAGCGCCGCGACGCCGGTTCGTGGTTGCTGGCCTTGTGGGTGATGGGAACTTTTGTCTTCACGGCCGCTTTCAATTGGACGATCAACGGACGCTCCATTCTGCCGATGGCGCCCGCCGTGGGAATTTTGCTGGCCCGGCGATTGCAACCGCGAGCCGGAGAGAATGAGAATATTTCCGCTGTTGGCTGTCGCCGAATCATAATCGGATTGGCCGCCAGCGCGCTCCTGGCCTTGCTGGTGGCGCTGTCGGATTTTCTTCTTGCCACCGCCGTGCGCGAAAGCGCGCTGCAAACCCGCGAACGGTGCGGACATGGCGGGCAGACAGTATGGTTTCAAGGTCACTGGGGTTTTCAGTATTACCTGGCGGAGCTGGGTGGACGGGCGCTGGACAAGCGGCACCCAGCCATCCGCGACGGCGATTTTCTGGCCGTGCCGCTTAACAATACCAATCTGGACCCTCCGGCTGGTCCGAGGGACGCGTTTTATGTCAACGGACCGCGGTTCCTGGCCGACATGAATCTGTACATCGGCGCGGGCTTTTACAGTTCGTCGGACGGTCCGCTGCCGTTTGTCTTCGGGCATGTTCCGCCGGAAAACGTCATAATCTATGCTTGGGAGTCCGGGCCGGCAGGGAAGCCATGAGTTTAAGAGGCGCGGTTGCATGTCTCCTAATCTTAATCTTAATCCTAATCCCTCAGAGATTAAGATTACGATTAAGATTAGGATTAGGAGCAGCCGCCCAGGCTGCGCCGCGGGATTAAAAAAATAATGTCCTTCGCCCGTTTTCGAGGCATTCTCGTGGCATGAGAGTTGGCGTGTTGTGCGGGGGCATGGCGGAGTTGGATTGGGCCGGAAAACTGGGTTTCCGTTCCATTGAATGGATGGGTTTTGCCGGGAGCCTGGCCGCGCCGCGCCATGCCGATTGGAAACCTTTTGCGGAAAAACTGGCCGCCGAATGCAAGGCCCGCGACATTCGCATTTCCGCCATCGGCGCTCTTTATGAAAATCCGCTGGACCCCAAACAAACGGAAACCGCCGCCGCCGTTTTTCGCCGCGCCGTCGAGGTTGCGGCCCATATCGGCGTCCGGACGGTGGCGGGTTTTGCGGGAGCGGTCATCGAATGGGAGATGAGTGAGCGCGGCGGCAATCCGGTGTACAAGCCGTTCGAGAATTATTTTCCGCAACTGCTGGCCTTTTGGGAGCCGCTGGCGCGATACGCGGCGGAGAAGGGCATTCGCATCGCGTTTGAGAACTGCCCCCAAGGCGCCTGGCACCTGCCTGTCATGCATTATAATATGCTGGGGCAGCCGGCCATGTGGGAACGGCTTTTCAACCAAAGCCAGTGCGAGAATCTTGGCCTCGAATGGGACGCCAGCCATCTGATGTGCCAGTTCATTGATCCGGTGGCGAACATCCATAAATTCGGCGCGCGGATATTTCACGTTCACGCCAAGGATGCGTATATCAACCGGCCGCTGCTCGAGACGTACGGCATTTGCCATCCGGGGGTGGCGGAACATCGGTTTCCGGGGCTGGGCCAGGCGAATTGGGCGGAAATTGTCCATGCCCTGTTGCGCGCGGGTTATGATTCGGATTTGAACATTGAAGGCTGGCACGACCCGGTCTATCGCGATCACGATGACGCCGGCCCGGGCCGCCAGCGCGGCCAGAAATTGGAAGAGGCCGGCCTGCTGATAGCCAGAAAAATGCTGGAGCGATTCACCGCCGGCACGGAGCAATTTTAATGTGTTTCAACGCCGCGGGTTTTGGCGCGCGAACAAAAAAGCGCGGCTAACCGCGAAGCCGACAACGATTAGCCGCGCCCAACTAACACTCCCGCGAGAACCGCAACCGAGCAATTATAAGCCGCGGAACTTGAGGGAGAAGCGCGCCCCAGAAACCGAGCGAGCCAATGGCCAGCAGGCCAAAGGTCGAAGGCTCGGGGACACTCACCAACACCGGGGAAAAAACCCCAGTACTATCTCCAGCGACCCCCTGACTGAAATCAATTCCACCGACGTAAGCAACGGATTCGCCGGACGGAGGTGTGGTGATGGCCAACGGTGTAGCGGTGCTGTCAAAGGTGAAAGTGGCTGTGTTACCCGGCGAAAGCGGCGTGCCTGAACTGTTTATCCACATGATGGAATTACCGGAAAGATCATTGGCCCAGCCACTCGAATTCCCCGGGCTGACGGGGTCTGTAGGCAGGTTATTGCCACTTTGGGTCCAGCCATACCAAAAGCTGTTGAGATTGTCGGAACCCGTGTTTTTCAGGATGATGGTATAATCAAACGAACCAGCCACCGGAACATAGGAAATTGTGGCCGAGGCACTCTGCGCCTGACTGGACAGGATGGAGGCCGCCAATCCAGCGGCGACGGCCACGGCATAACGGCTTGAGATCAAATTCAGTTTCATAATTTTAGTTTTGATGTTTTAATATCTGATTGAAGATGCAGCCCAAGCTGTCGTCGATCATTGTCAGTAAGAGCACCAAGCCGGGGAAATGTTCCATAGACAAATCAAATTCTTCAAGGCGGTCCGGTGAATCACCGGGGTGGATCGCAAGCCATTTATAATCAACCACATACGAATCAAGGAATATCCGCTTGCTAGTTCGAGGCCTGCGAAATCCGGAGGAAAACATCCGGGCCGCAAACCGCATCGAGGCGGCCAAAGGAAGTGGTGTTGGTTCCGTTGCCGGAGAAAGTGTTGGTGTAACCCGGAACCGGCAGCCAGACGTTGTCAACCAGGTTGGAACTGAATTGCGGAGTCAATTGGATGGTGTTGGTTCCACCGGAAAAGGTCAGGACGATGTTGGTCGTGACCGAGGACTGAAGAATGGTTGCATCCGGCGGCGGTTGAGGCGGATTGACGGTTATTTCCCCATAAAAGAGGTGGTTGTTGCAAATATAATAAAGAGTGGCCGGGTAGTTTGTGGCGGGAATCGTGAGAGTGACGATTCCTGAACTGACCACTTGCGCGCTGGCACCGCTGTAATGGGAGCTGGTATTCGGGCTGGTGCAGATATCCACCGGATGAAAGGAGGCGGTGTTCATGCTAAAAATATAGGTGGCTCCCGCATGAAGGGCGAAGTTGAGGCTGTCATCAACGTTCGCGTCCATTGCCGGCTGCCCTGAACTCGAGCCATTGACCACGAACTCAAATTCACTGCCGGGAGTCGTCACGGTGTAGTTTGGAGGGGAGATGATGACTTGGGCGCTGCCAATTCCCGCGAGGCCGGCGAACAGCGCGGCGGCCAGGGTTCCTGTCTTATGAACGAACAATGTTGCTTTCATATTATTATACTGCCTTCATGGCGTTGACCGCCCTGTCGCCGGTCCTGGCGGCAGGCGGCCTTTCGAGTGGGAGGCGCGAATGTTTTATTTGTTCCCGGAAAAGTTTTCCCGATAATTTGAATGTGGCGCGGGTCAGCGCCACGCGTAAGCCAGGGTGGCGAAGACGCCTTGTGAAGTGTAATCGTTGAAGCCTCCGGCGTTGGAAGCTGTCACGGAAAACTTCACCGTAGAAAACGTTGGTGGTGACGGCCCGGACGGAACCAGCCAGAAGGAGCAATCCAGCGGACAAAACTCCGGTCGCGGTGTGGAAATGGCATCTTCTGTTCATTTCTTGTGATGCGATTGGGGAGAATAGAACAGACCCAACGTTCTGCTTCCCATCGTGGAATTAATCGTCTTGGCGCTTGCATCAGCATATTCCTTACCGTGAGAGGGCTGAGCGGCGGTTTTGTTCCAAAGCAAATAATTGCCAGCGCTTATTGCCCGCCTTTTTCCTCCGCCCAATTGACCAGTTCCGCGCGCTGCCGCGCGTTGAGCCTCGCCTGGCGGTGCATCCAACCGTAACTGGGCAGCGGCATCTCGCCGTTCTGGACCTCGTCTGCGATGCGCCGCCATCGCTTGTGCGCGCGCCGGTCGTCGTCATGCGGCCACTCGGAAAAATTCAGGCTGGCGCGCGCGGCCTCGACATCTCGCGCCACGAACCATGAAACGGGGGCAATGTGGCTGTACCAGGGCCACTTGGTTTCGAAGGAGTGGCAGTCGTAGCAGGAAGTCTTCAGGTAGTTAGCGATGGATGGGGGCGGGGTGTCGCCGGCCAGGACATCATGCCCGGGCAGGACGGGCGGATTCTGACGCGGCGGATTGGTAAACTGCAAGGCGATGACCGCAAGCCCAACAAGCCCGCCAATCCGTTTGAGCCAAATTCTCATGGCTCCATTATCACGTCCTTTTATCATAACGAAAGTTATCTGTTTTTTGTTGAGGAATGAATTATATTGGCGCCGGCGTGAAATTATTCCTCCTGGTGGGGGGACTGGCCGGCGGTCTTGTTCCAAGGAAAAGATTATTGTTTTTTCGGGAACAATCCGGCAGACCATGCCTCTTATCAGGAATGCAGCCGTATGGAAAGCGTGAGTTTTGAAAGCGTGGTAGAGCAATACTACGAGCCGCTTTACCGGTTCGCCTTCAGCCTTGCGCGGACCGAAGCCGACGCTTGCGACCTCACCCAGCAAACCTTCTATGTCTGGGCGACCAAAGGCCATCAATTGCGCGACAAAAACAGCGCCAAAACGTGGCTTTTTACGACCTTGCACCGGGTCTTTTTACAAGGTCGCCGGAGAGAAACCCGCTTTCCACATGATCCGTTGAACGAAACGGACGATCAACTGCCCTTCATTTGCCCCGTCATGGCCAATGAGCTGGACTGGGAGCAAGTGCTTGACGCTTTGGGCCGCGTTGACGAGAATTATCAGGCGGCGGTGGCGCTCTTTTACCTCCAGGAGTGCTCCTACAGGGAAATCGCGGAAATTTTGGAGGTTCCCATTGGCACGGTCAAATCGCGCCTGGCGCGCGGCTTGGGACAACTGAAGAAGATACTTATACAAACCAGCCCATCCAGCCGCATCGGAAAGGCCCAACATGAATAAAGAGGATTTTAGAAAAATTCTGGCCTTATACCGGCCGGGAACGGCCGATCGCGCCGATCCGGGTTTCAAGGAGGCCCTGGAGCGCGCCAACCCATCCCCGGCGCCGTCGGGCCGGCAGGACAAGTTCGACCGGGAGTTGGGCCGTTGGTTTCAAGAGCATTGCTCATCCCACCTCAGCATCCGGAGCAAGTTCCTCCAGATCCCGGTGCCGCCCGGACTCAAAGACCAAATCCTGGCCGAAGTCAGGACTCCCGCCAGAAACGTCATCCCATTCCGGCCAATGGATCTTCTTCGCGCCGCGGCGATCCTTGTGCTGTGTTTGGGTTTGGCGGCATTGTTCTGGCGAACCCACGGAGGGAAGGATGATTTTAACACCTATCGAGGCCGAATGGCCCGGACGGCCATGCAACCCTACGTCATGGATTTGCAGAGCCATGATTTGCCGTCCATCAACGCGTTTCTCGCCGGGCGCAAGGCTCCGACGGATTATGTTTTGCCGGCGGGCGTGTTAAAGGCGCAGCCGCTCGGTTGCGCGGCCCTAAAATGGCAGGGCCAACCCGTGTCCATGATCTGTTTCCGCTCCGGGCAACCGCTTCCGGCCGGCGGGCAAACGGACCTGTGGCTGTTCATCGTTGATCAATCCTCGGTGCGGAACGGCCCCTCCGCCCGCCCGCCCATCGTTGCCCGGGTCAGTAAACTGATGACAGCCGCCTGGACCCAGGGTGGAAAAACGTACGTTCTCGCCGCCGCGGGCGACGAGGAGTTTCTGCGCAAATATTTTTGATCCGCTTTCACCGTCAGGCGGGCGATGACCCGGCCAAAACGTCATGTTCACCAGAGGGGAGGTTGCGGAGGTCCCTGAAGCACCGACATGTGGGCGATGACCCAATTGAGATCGTCCAGTTGCCCGGGAGGGAGGTTGGTGTAAACCACGGCGTCGGCCCCATCCGGTTCGGCGGGGGCCAGAGTGCTGGAGTCCCGCCAGTGATGCAGTTCGGCGTGTCCGTCCGCGAAAGAAATATTGCCACATCCATTGTGATAGGAAGCCGGCAAACGGGTCCATTCGAGGGCATAAGCCCTGTTGAGAAAATACCCGTCGGAAATCGTGTCCGGATGTTCCTCGATAAATACAAAAATCCGCGCCGCCACGGGTATGGATGACAATTTGAAGAACTGGAGGTAGTCTGGATTGTTGGTGTTGACTCCGCCCTTGGTGATGTCTCCGGCGTCCCCGACGGATGCGTTCATCGAATAACTGCGCACGCGGTTTTGCCAGCCGGCGCTGTGCTGGATCGTGCTCAGGACGGTATCAGACGGACAACGATAGATGGCGGAGGATCGGGCCACATACGGGCCGAGGGCGGCGCCCGTCAAAAGCGCCGTGTTGGTATTATCGGGCGTGGTTTCCCAGTCGAGAACATCCATGGCCCAGTTGGCGTTCGTGTAAACGTTCGTGCCAGCCTGGTTATCGGGGAAAAAGCCCCCGTTGTCATCGCAGTACATCAGGCAACCCAGTACGAGCTGCCGGGCATTGTTCTGGCAGAAGGCGCCTTGCGCCTGCGATTTCGTCCGGGCCAGCGACGGCAACAGCAGGCTCGACAAAATCCCGATGACGGCAATGACAACCAGCAGTTCGATCAGGGTGAACGCGCGCTGCCGCCCGGGGGTTCCGGGCGGCGGTGTCTCCGTAACGGGGTTTGACTGTTTCATACCGTGACAGGGTTTAAAGCATTTATATTAAAAAATAGCCACGCTTATGGACTATACATCAAATCCGTAAAAGTCAAAGGCTGAATTTCCATGCAAAACGCCAGCGGCCCGTCCGCCGCCGCGAAGCGTCAGGGGGCCAGGGCGCGGTCGATCAACTGCTTTTCCTTTGCTCCGAAGGGCAGGGCCAGGGCGTGTTGCCGCGCGGCGGGGGTCATCTTCTTCCACGTCTTCTGGATGGCGTTGATCATCTTGTCTTCATCCGTCCTGGCAGCCAGGCCGGCCAGTTGGAATTCCAGGAAAACCAGGCAAAGCGCGTCCTCCAAAATCCGGCTTTCGGGGTCGCCCGGGAAATTCTTCTTCAGGTTCAATTCCTGCACCTTTTTGATGACGTCCCCGGCGCAGCCGGCCTGGCCCAAAATCTCGCCCGCTTTCCGCGCATGGAAATTTTTGAGATCGCCGCGCCAGCGCAAATATCCCGCCTTGGTCATCGGGTAAGAGTCGCGGGGAATCATCCACCGGCAAATGTGCTGGCAACGGGCGGCCAGGCGCAGGGTTTCGGAGGCATCCGGCGCAAGCTTGAGGAGCCAGGCGGTCAGGCGCCGGGCATAGAGGAGTTCGCGCGGTTGCGCCGTTCCGTGGCACGGCTCCAGGTTGGGATCGCGCGCATTCTCGGCGTCGATCCTCTCGATGGCCCGCTGAAATGGGAGTGAATGGCCCGCTGGCACAAGGTTCAAGTCTTCACCGGGGCGGGGATGTGCGTCAAGTATTGCGACGTCAGCACGGCGGTGGCGAAACAGAGCGCGGCGCAGATGAGATAGGGGAGGGAGGCGTGGGCCACAAAGAGAGTGGCGGCAAAAATCGGCCCGGCGATGCGCGCCAGGCTGCCCATGCCCTGCGTCACGCCCATGACCGCCCCTTGCTCAGTGGGAAGCGCCAGCATGGAGATCATGCCGAAGACGGGCGGGCGGGTCAGGCTGGACCCTATCGTATAAATGCCCAGACCAACCAGCAGCGCGGCCCAGCTCGTCAAAAAAGGCAGGAGGCCAATGCCGATGGCGGCCACCACCAGGCTGGCGGCAATCATCTTTGGTTCGCCCATCTTCCTGACCAGCCGGCCTATCCCGCCCGGACTCTGCACAACGAAGCCCATGATGCCGCAGTAGGCAATCAGCCACGACACCGTTACCAGGCTGCTCTTGATGTCGATTTTAAAATTCCTGATGACCAGCAGGCCGATGGTCGATTCGAAACAGGTGAAACAGAAGGTAAACACGAAAAAAATGCCAATGAGCAAGTTGAGGCGCGGGGCGCGCAGGGTGTGCAGCCATTGCTCGATGTGGGGCCGCTGGATGACGGCGTGTTCGGCGGGCTTCCAACTTTCCCCCAGCCAGAGCCACGCTGAGACAAAATTAACCGCGCAGAGGCTGGCGGCGGTCCAGCCGGGCGCGGTCACGCCGAAGTGTTTGGCGCTCTCGGCGCCGAAGACCGGGCCGAAGGCAAATCCGAGGCCGAAGGCCATGCCGATCAATCCCATTTTGGCGGAGCGATTTTCAGGCGGGGTGATGTCGGCGATATAGGCCTGGGCCACGGTGATGTTCGCGCCGCAGATTCCCGCGAACAAGCGCGAGACAAACATCACGGCCAGGGCCGCCGTGGAATTGGAAAGGCCGGAGCCGACGGCGAAAATGACATAGGAGAGACACGCGCAACACGTGCTGGTCAGCAGCACCGGCCGCCGCCCGATCCGGTCGGAAAGCCGGCCCCAAACCGGCGCGAAAATGAATTGCATCAGGGAATAGGCGCTGATGATCGCGCCGATGACGAAGCCGCTGGCGTGGAAGTTTTGGCTGTAAATGGGAATCAGCGGCAGGATCAGGCCAAACCCAATCAGGTCGATTGCAACAGTCAAAAAGATGATGGAAATGGATCGTTTCTTCATTACATTGCGGGCACGCGCAACCGCGCACTATGCCACAGGTCCTACTTCTGCACAATCTCCATATCTTCCCCCACCGCTCTTTGGAAGCGGGCGCGGGCCACGGAATAATCGTGCAGGGCCTGCGCCTGGGTGGTGCGCGCCTGGGTCAACGCGGTTTGGGCGTTGAGCACGTCCAATTGGGTGCTGCTGCCCGCGGTCATGCGCGCTTCGGCCAGGCGCAATGCTTCCTCCGCTTCCTCCTGCACGGCTTTCTGCGACTCCAGCACTTCGCGCGCCTCGATGAAATTGGAATACGCCGTGCGCACTTCCAGTTCAATTTGCCGCCGGGTCTCATCGACATCGAGCCTGGCCCGCTCATAATGCGCCTGGGCTTCCATGATTTTGCCGCGGGTTAATCCGAAGTCGAAAATGTTCCAACTGACTTGCGCCCCCGCAGTCCAGCCGGATAAATCCTGGCTTTGATTATTTTCGTAGGGCAAACTTTGCCATTGATAACCGCCAAAAATCTGCGCGCTGGGTTTGAAACCGGCTTTGGCCTGGATAATGTCCTCCCGGCGCAGGTTCTGGGCTTTGCGCAGCGCCGCCAATTCGGGCCGTTTTTCCACGGCGCGGGCCAGCGCGGCGGGCAAGTCAATGTCCAGCGGCCTGGCTTGGAGGGTGTCGCTCAACTCCAGCGGCACGTCTTCCCAAATGGTTTTGGGCAGATTGCAGCCGAGCAAATTGAGCAGGTTGTTTTTGCCGATGCGATAACTGTTCCTGGCTTGAATGAGGCGGGGGCTTTCATTGGCCAGTTCCACATGGGCGCGCAGCACATCGAACTGCGGCACCGTGCCGGCCTGAAAGCGCCGCCGCACGTCTTCCAATTCATGGGTGAGCAGCTTGACTGACGCTTCGTTGACGGCAATCTGCTGTTGCGCCACCAGGACGTCGTCATAGGCCACGCGCACGGAGAGCAGCGTGTCGGCCAGTAGCGTCTGATAATTGAGCAGGGCCTGTTGCCGCGTGAGTTTGGCGGAACGGAAGGCCGAGGTCATGCGGCCGCCTTCGTAGATGGATTGCTGGACGCGGATGTCGCCGTTCCAATTCTGATCAGGAAATTGCACGAAATTGTACGGTGCCGGCAGCGGAAAATTCTCGACCAGCGAAGACTGCTCGGCGTTGTAAGAGCCCCGGGCCGAGAGCGTGGGAAAGGCAATGGAGCGCAACTGCACGACCACCCCGTGGGCGGCTTCCAAGTCGGCTTTGCCCTTGAGGATGGCGCTGTTTTGGCGCAGGGCGATGTCCACCGCCTCGGCCCGCGAAACCGGATGCGGGAAAAGATTCGTGGGAGCCGCCTGGGGCGATTGCGCGCGGACGGTGAAGCCGGCCGCAACAGCCCCGCTGATGAGCGCCGCAAGGGAAGCTCTTGGAAAACGGTTCAAGGTGACGTCAGTCGAAGGCGTGGCCGGCGCAGCAGAGGACGTCGCGCACTTTGTGGCGCACCAGGTCCTTGACCCTTTCGCGGGCGGGGCCGAGATATTTGCGGGGGTCAAATTCCTTGGGATTTTCGGCCAGGCATTTGCGGATGGCCGCCGTCATGGCCAGTCTGAGGTCCGTGTCAATATTGACTTTGGTGCAGCCAACGCGGCGGGCGACCTCGATGTCCTCCTCTGGAACGCCGGCCGTGTCCTCGCCCAGTTTTCCGCCGTATTTGTTGATCTCGGCGACGATGTCCTTGGGCACGCTGGAGGCGCCGTGCAAGACCAGGGGATAGTCCCCCAAGCCCGCGTCCAACAAGGCCTTTTTGATGGCGCGCAGGCGGTCCAAATCCAGGCGCTGTGCGCCCTTGAATTTATAGGCGCCGTGGGAATTGCCGATGGCGACGGCCAGTGAATCCACTCCCGTTTGTCTGACAAACAGGACGGCTTCCTCCGGATGGGTGTAAACGCCGCCCTTGCTGTAGCCGCCTCCGGCCTCGCCATCGTCATGCTGGGCGCCGACGAGCATGCCCAATTCCCCTTCGACGACACAGTTGTGCTTGTGGGCGTATTCGACGACGCGGCGGCATACCTCGGCATTTTTGTCGAATGGCTCATGGCTGCCGTCGATCATCACGCTGGTAAACCCCTCGTCAATGCACTCCTTGCACAACTCGAAAGAATCGCCGTGATCGAGATGGACGGCAATGGGGATGTTGGAGGTGCTGACGGCGGCCTCGATCAGCTTTTTGAGATAGACGGGGCTGGCGTACTCGCGGGCGCCTTTGGAGATTTGGAGCATGACGGGCGCCTTTTCCTCCTCGCAAGCTTCAATGATGGCTTGCAGCAGCTCCATATTATTGACGTTAAAAGCGCCGAGGGCGTATTTGCCTTTAAGCGCCTTGGCGAACAGATCTTTGGTATGTGTCAATGGCATATTTCCCCGCCAACGCGCACGGCGCGTTGACCGGGGCCGGATATTAGAAGGTCGGATGGGGAAAGGGGAAGGAAAAATTGCCGGGCCACGGAAGAAAGGTTGAAGGCCGAAGTTGGCAAAGGTCTCTGCTTGCCAAACCGCGGCATTTTGCGCATGCTTTTTTCCATAACAGGTACAATCCGCATTTTAAATATGAAAAGCAAAATCGCCTCCATTATTGTTGGGATGTTCGCCTCAAGCGTCGTTTGGGCCGCCGATTCGGCACCCACCAACCAGGTTCCCGATGCCATCGCCAGGCTCAAAGCCGCCGCGAACTACAGTTGGACGGTCACGACGGTGACGCCCCCGGATGCGCCGTTCACACCCCCGCCCATCAAAGGCCAGACGGACAGCACCGGGTTTGCCAGGTTCAGCACGCAATTTGGCGACAACGCCACCGAGGTGATTTTGAAGGGTGGCAAGGCGGTGTTCAAAGGGGATGAAGGCTGGCAGTTGGCCGTTGTGAGCGAAGGTTTCAGCCCGGATGTGTTTGCGCTGAATTTGGCGCGCAACGGCACACCCGGCGACGAGGCGGGAATCATTCTCAAGGGCGTAAAAGCATTGAAGGCGCTCGACGGGGGCGCGCTGGGCGGCGATCTGAGCGCGGAAGCTTCGACGGATCTGCTCACCTTCGGCCCGCGCCGCTCCAACGCCAAGGCGAATCCTGACATGCCTGCCTTTCCAGGCCCGAAGGGCGCCAAGGGGTCGGCCAAGTTTTGGGTCAAGGACGGCGCGCTGGTCAAATATCAGACGCATCTGACGGGAACGGTCTCCTTCGATGGCAACGATACCGCGTTGGATTTCACGCGAACGACGGAGATTCAGGATGTCGGCACGACGAAAATGGACATCCCGGATGAGGCGAAGAAGAAATTGGAAGCACCGCCGGCGACAAAATAGCGGCGAACGGATTCAGATTCGGCACAATTTTGCGCGAATGGAATTCCCGGCGGAGGAACCGGCCCGAAACGGTCCCCGGAATGTGGCATTCGCACAATTTGTTTGCCAGTTTCCCGGGACCTCTTCACGGCCACTTTTTGCGTGAATTCCAGGGGTTGATTGATCATTCATTTCCTCAATGTCCCATCAAACATTATCAATTCATGGGAGCCACGGATTCATGATAGGCTGCTCCCATGAAAACAGATTGCCTCTTTCTGGTTTTCCTGGGCTGCGTTTTGGCCGGGTGCGCTTCCCCTGACAATCCATACGGTTTCACCTGGGCAGTCGCCACCGTCGCCGTTACCGGGTATGACGACGCCAGGAGTGGATTGATGAAACACGTCTATGCCGCGCCGGGCACAACGCTTCCTGATTTTGAAACAGCCATTGAGAAGACTGAAAAAATCAGCTTCGTCAATCCCCGGATCGGTCCCAGCCCAACCTTCACCACCGATCATGCGTTTCTATTCAAGTATGAAGGGCGGAGCGCGATTTATTATGGACGGTTTGTGCAGCAGACAAATCATCAATCCGATTTTGACCCGGCTTTTTCAGCCGGTGCGATAACGAATCTGATGTCCTTCGTTGCGAAACTGAAGTCGCCCCCCGATCCGGTTTCCGCTTTTCTCCTCGGCAGATTTTCTGAAAGCACCCGGTTGGCGATTGTCGCTTTTCCCGAATCGCGCCTGGATGAGAAAACCCTTGCAGCTCTCCTCGTGAAAGAGCTGAACAGGATGGTGCTCGGTCCTTCGATTTATGAGGAGGAGAGGTTTCGTGGAGTCACCTTGCGCCCGGCAACACTCCGCTTGTTGCAACTCGATCTCAATGCGCCACCGGGGATGCGAATCAGCCGCCATCAAATCACTGCCGTGTTCAACCGAATGCTTTTGGCAGATGCTTATCCGTCGAATTTGCCGGTCAAGTGGGGGAATGGGATGCGGAATTGCGTGGCCATCAAGTATTGAGAATTTTAAAATGCTGTTTCCCGCAATGTCGCATCATATTCATTCTGCTTGAATGGATGCCATCTCCGGCAGGCTGGTCTTTATGACGCCGCTGGCGCTCTTCACCGGCAAGGCGCAGGCGCGCCCCTAGCCTGCATTTCTCACCAATAGAATGAACGAGGCGGGGCCGGGAGCAGTCAATATGTTTGACTAGAACAACTTATGACTGACTCCAACGACTCCGCCTTGAAAACAGACTGTAACCCTCAAG
>Ga0181526_10000287_pt1 | contig 54922 bp, 51 predicted proteins | sample PEATcosm2014_Bin_35_FD_119750 | JGI IMG/M metagenome (GOLD analysis project Ga0181526, IMG submission 119750) | Peatland microbial communities from MTU Mesocosm Facility, Houghton, MI, USA - PEATcosm2014_Bin06_30_metaG | ecosystem: Environmental > Terrestrial > Soil > Wetlands > Peat | place... | reverse complement strand
CACCGTCGAAGCAACATGGAAACGCATCGGCGCCTTACTCTCAGCCTTCAGTCCCGCCGAATGCGCCAACTACCTCGCCAACGCCGGATATGCTTCTAAATAAAACGGCCGTGCTCTAGCGCTCGACGGTGTCGTGGGCCCGGCTGATTTTTCGGGCGTGCGTCGCAGGCTTGTGCGGCGCGGGCGGGGGCGCCGAGGCGAAGCCGCCGAACAGCCGGCTGAAGAAATTGCTGCCGTCGCCGGCGCCGCCACCCTGATAGGAGTTCGAGCCGCCGAACAAGTTATGGTTGCCGAACAGCGATGCCTGGTCGGGCATTGCCAACGCCTCGCGGTGCGAAATATCGACCGGATGCTCGATGGCGACATCCAGCGATTTACGATCGTCGCTCTTGAGGAGCCCAATCAAGGCCTTGTCGCGGCCGTAGACGTCGTCGCGGAATTGCAGCTTGCCGTCGTCGTCAACGAAGGCGGTCTGATAGGTCAGGTTCACCGGAATAAAATTCGGGAACTGAATATCGGTTTCGCCGCCGGCAGCGATCATTTTTCGAATGCGGTCTTCGGTGTAGCCCTCGCCGGGTCGCACCAGCGACAACAGCACCTCGGCATAATGCTGGGGGTCCTGCACCCGCATGCAGCCGTGGCTATAGGCCCGCTTGTCATAGGCGAACAGATATTTGTCCGGCGTGTCGTGCTGGTACACCAGGAACTTGTTCGGGAAGTTGAAGCGGATGCGGCCGAGCGCATTCTTGTCGCCCGGCGGCTGCCAGATATGCACGGTGCCGTCCGGGTTCTGCGCCATCTTCAAGCCCATCCGGTCGAGCACCGTCGGATCCTGCTGTAGCGCCGGCAGATATTCGTGATTGATGATCGACGGCGGCACGTTCCAGGTCGGATTGATGGTGATGTATTTCATGTCCGCCGTCATGAGCGGCGTCGGCGTGTCCGGCTTGCCGTCGACGATCCTGGTGGTCCAGACCGGCTTGCCGTCATGCATCACGCGCAGCGTGAAATCCGGCAGATTGACGATGACATAGGTGTCGGGGAATTGGTGCGGCATCCAGCGCCAGCGCTCCATATTGGCGAGGATGATGTCTTCCTGGTGATCCGGCACCTTGCCGTTCATGGCGTCGAGCGTTGCCAAGGTCAGCGTGCCGGTCGCCGCGATCTGGTGGCTCTGCTGGAATTTCTTCAGGGCTTCCGCAAGCGGCTTGTCGAAAGTGGTGCCGCTACCGCTTCCGAGGCCGAGCCGGGTGCGCAGCGCCGGCACGCGATCGTCCTGCATGCCGACTTTAAGCACCGGGCCGGCGGCGATCGGCGTCGCGGCGTCCTTTTCGAGCTTGCCTGAGCGGATGTCGGCGAGCTTCGCCTTCAGCGCGAGGTAGCCCGGCGTCTTCGGCTCGTAGGCATCGAGCGCGGTCGCAACGTCGCTCGCGTCCGCCATGGCTTTGAGCACGTCGCCCGGCGCCGGCGCCTGAGTGTTGTATTCGATATCCGCGGAGACGCGCGACCAGTGCACGCGGCCGACGCTGGCATAATGCGCATAGGCCAAGACCGACATCGTCAGCTTGATCTCATCGTCGGCGAGATCGGCCGGCAAGGTCGCGGCGGCGAAATTCGGCACCGGATAGTCGGCGGGATCGAGCCCGTCGGCATCGACGTGGCCGAGATATGCGGTCGCTGCGGCGGCGCGCGCATTGGCCTTGCCGGCGGTGATCCAAAGCGGCGCATAATTGCGCGCGGCATAGAAGGCGTCGATCTCGGTGCGGTCTTTCTTGTTGGCAATGATGCGGTCGAAGCCGCCGCTGGCAAGATTGTGCAGTTGATCGGCAATCGGAGCGTCGGCGGACGCCGCAGGTGCAGGTGTTACATCCGCGGGTACCGCAGCCGTAGCCGGGCTTGCGGCCGGTGCAGCGGCGGTATCGGCCGGTTGCGGGGTTGCGACAGGGGCAGCAGCAGTAGGCGCGGCCGTCGGTGCGGCTGCAGCCGGGGCCTGATCGCTCGACGGCGACGCCTGCGCGGGTTGATCGGAACTTGCCGCCGGGGACGCCATTTTCGCGGCGTCGGGCGCTGCGGCCGGTGCAGTTACGGCGCGATCCGGGGCCACCGTGTTTTGCGGGTCGGCGAGCGCGCCGCCTGTGGCAGCAGACAGAACGAGAAAAACGGCAGTCGTAGCGAGAAACCGATCGGCACGGATCCCGGGCATTGCAAGTTCTCCTTCAGAGCCGGGCCAGACTGGCCGCAATGCTCTTACATTTCGGGGAATATGGCCCCCAATTGTGGCATTTGCGGCGAATTTTGCTGTTCGGCACCGCGTCGGCCGGCACATTACGTGAGCCGGCCGATTTTGTCGCTGTGTTCAGCGGGGAGAACCGGCCCGCGAGCATGGTTTTCCAGGGCCTGTTACCCGGCGGCCACGGCGCGCGACGCACCCTAGCTATCCAGTTCGGCCCGCTCGCTATTCAGGCCCAGCGCCTCGAGTTTCCGGTACAGCGTGGAACGGCCGATGCGCAGCCGCCGCGCTACTTCCGACATCTGCCCGCGGTAATGCGTCACCGCATAGCGGATCAGTTCGGATTCGATCTCGTCGAGCGGCCGGACCTCGCCTTCGACGTCCAGCAATGGCAGCGCGTCGCCCGGAGCGGCCGCCGGGGCGAAGCCGGGCGTGGCGGGCACGTCGAAGGCGATCGGGCTGAGGCCGGGCGCGAAATCCTCGGCCGTGTCAGTGTCCTGAAACGGGGGCGCCGCCTCCTGGCCGGACGCGGCGTTACCGACCTGCGCCGTAATCTGCGGAAATTCCTCGAGCCCGACGGTGTCGGCTTCGGCCAGCACCACGGCGCGGAACACCGCGTTCTCCAACTGGCGGATATTGCCCGGCCAACGGAACGTCGTCAGCACGCGCAACGCCTCGGGCGTCAATACGCGGATGCGTTTGCCTTCCTCGGCCGAAAACCGCGCCAGAAAATGGCGCGCCAGCGCCGGGATATCGGCGGGCCGTTCGCGCAGCGGCGGCACCGTGATCGGAAAGACGTGGAGGCGATAGAACAGATCCTCGCGGAAGCGGCCCGATTTCACGTCGGCGATCAGATCGCGATTGGTCGCGGAAATGATCCGCACATCGACCTTGATGGGCTTGCGCGCGCCGACCGGTTCGACCTCGCCCTCCTGGATCGCGCGCAAGAGCTTCACTTGCGCCGCGGCCGGCAATTCGCCGACCTCGTCGAGGAAGAGCGTGCCGCCCGAAGCCTCGACGAACTTGCCGGTATGGCGGTCGGTGGCGCCGGTGAACGAGCCCTTCTCGTGGCCGAACAGGATCGACTCGACGAGGTTCTCCGGCATCGCCCCGCAATTCACCGCGACGAAGGGTTTTGCGCGGCGCTCGCCCGAGCCGTGGATGGCGCGCGCGATCAATTCCTTGCCGACGCCGGACTCGCCCGACACCAGCACCGGGATCGCCGAGCCGGCGGCTTTTTCGGCGATGCGGATGACGCCGTGCATCGAGGCGCTCTTGGTGATGATGTCATTGAAGCCGAGCGTGCCGGACTGGCTCTTTTTGATGCGCTGCAATTCGCCTTCGAGCGCGCTCGCGTTCAGGGCATTGCGCAGGCTGACATGAAGCCGCTCGGCGCCGGCCGGCTTGACCACGAAATCGACCGCGCCCGCCCGCATCGCCGACACCACATTGTCGATCCCGCCATGCGCGGTCTGCACGATCACCGGCACATTGATCGCCGACTGCCGCATCTTGGCGAGCACGCCGAGCCCGTCGAGATTGGGCATCACGAGATCGAGGATCACGCAATCGATACGCGCGCCGTCGGGCCCCGCGAGCAGCGAAAGCGCCGCCTCGCCGGAGTCGCGCGTCAAAGTCTCGTATTCGAACTTGTGCAGCACGCCCTCGAGCAGCCGGCACTGCACCGGATCGTCGTCGACAATTAGAATGGTCATCACATGCCCCGGCGGCTTCGTTGCAGCACGCTGTGCCGTTTCGGGGCACTTTGCGGCAGGAGGCTTAAGGGGGTGTTAACCGGCAGAACAGGTCTCCCCGCGTGCGGGGAGAGATGTGACCGCTAGGCCTCGATGATGACCTTGAGCGCCTTTGTTTTGGCGGCATTGCCGAAGGTGTCGTAGGCGTCGAGGATTTGGTCGAGCTTGAAGCGATGGGTAATCAGGAGCTTGGGGTCGATCTTGTGCGAGCGGACGGTGTTGAACAGCATCGGAATTGTTGCGGTGTCGACCAGCCGCGTGGTGATGGAAATATTGCGGTCCCACAGGTGCTCCAGATGCAGAGCCACCGCTTGTCCATGCACCCCGATATTGGCGATGTGGCCGCCCGGCGCGATGATTTTTTCACACAGTTCGAATGTGGCCGGAATGCCCACCGCCTCGATGGCGGTGTCGACGCCGCGATTGCCGGTCATCTTCATCACCGTCTCGAACGCTTTGCCGTCCGTGCTGTTGACGCTTGACGTGGCGCCGAAGCGCTTGGCCGCCGCAAGGCGGTTGTCGTCGAGATCGATCATGATGATCTCGGCCGGCGAGAAGAATTGCGCGGTGAGCAAGGCCGCGAGCCCGATCGGCCCCGAGCCGACGATGGCGACCGTGCTGCCGGGCTGAACTTTGCCGTTGAGCACGCCGCATTCGAAGCCGGTCGGCAGGATATCGCTGAGCATCACCAGCGCCTCTTCGTCGGCGCCTGCGGGAATCGGATAGAGGCTCGTGTCGGCAAAAGGCGTGCGGACGAATTCGGCTTGGGTGCCGTCGATGGTGTTGCCGAGAATCCAGCCGCCGGTGGTGCAATGCGAGTACATCTCTTTCCGGCAATAGACGCATTTGCCGCAGGCGCTGACGCAGGAAATCAGAACGCGATCTCCCGGCTTGAACGCCGTGACCGCAGCTCCAACCTGGTCGACGATGCCGACGCCCTCATGGCCGAGAATGCGGCCGGGCTGGCAGGTCGGGACGTCGCCCTTGAGGATGTGCAGGTCGGTTCCGCAAATCGTCGTCTTTACTATTTTGATGATGGCATCCGTCGGCGCCGTGATCTCGGGCTTGGGGCGATCTTCAAGGGCTTTCTTCCCCGGCCCCCGGTAGACAAAAGCCTTCATGGTCGATGCCGTCGCGGCGCGAGCTTGCGGTGCGGGTCGCTCGATTGTTGTGACTGTCATGCTCTGTCGCCTTTGAGGTGAGCGGTTTAAGGGTGCGGGCCATGGTCACCGGCCAAGCGCGCCTGCCGCGACCATTCGGCGCTGTTCTGCCAACCGGAGTCTGAGCCGTTTTGACCACTCACCGGCGGCGCGCGGTAAATTGAGCGCCGCCGAACTGGCAAAAGCGTGTAACTCGATGCTTAAACGAGCAGTGCCGATCGAGAGGGGCAGTCGAAGGCCTGCGGGACACGCAACCCAGCTTCAGCCGGCGTCTCAGGCCGCCAGCTAAAATACCCCGATCGCTTCCCGCTTTATTGCAGCGCCTCGCCGTGTTGGCTGACGTCGAGGCCGATGACTTCGTCTTCTTGTTTGACGCGTAGCGGCACGACGGCGCTGACCGCTTTGAGGATGAGATAAGTCAGCGCGCTCGACCACAGCCCGGTGACGACGACGCCGTAGATTTGTGCCAAAAGCTGCTGGGGATTTCCTTCGAGCAGGCCGCGGATGCCGTCCGGCAGATCAGGCGTCGCCGACAGCGCGCCGACCGCAAACACGCCGGTGAGCAGCGTGCCGGTCAACCCGCCGATGCCGTGCACGCCGAAGACGTCGAGCGAATCGTCGTAGCCGAATTTAGGCTTCAGCCAGGTGCAGGCCCAGAAGCAGACGCAGCCGGCGATGACGCCGATCAGCACGGCCTGCATCGGCATGACGAAACCCGACGCCGGCGTGATGGTGCCGAGGCCCGCGACAGCGCCCGAAATCATGCCGAGCACCGAAGGCTTGCCGCGCGTCCACCACTCGAGCGTCATCCAGGTGAGAGCGCCGGCGCTGGCGGCGAGATGCGTCGCCACGATGGCCATCACGGCGCGCGAATTGGCGCCGAGCGCCGAGCCGCCGTTGAAGCCGAACCAGCCGACCCACAACAGCCCGGTGCCGACCACCGCCAGCGTGAGATCGAACGGCGCCAGATTGTCGTGGCCGTAGCCGCGCCGGGCGCCGAGCACATAGGCTGCGGTGAGCCCGGCGACGCCGGCATTGAGATGCACGACGGTGCCGCCGGCAAAATCGATCACGCCATATTGGCCGAGAAAGCCGCCGCCCCAGACCCAATGCGCGATCGGCACATAGACCAAGAGCAGCCACAAGCACGAGAACAGCACATAGGCGGAAAAGCACATGCGGTCGGCCACCGAACCTGCGACCAGCGCCACGGTGATGATCGCAAACGTCATCTGGTACATCATGAACAGCGCTTCGGGGATGGTTCTGGCCAGCGGCGAAGTGGCGTCCGGCGTCATGCCGGCAAGAAAGATCCGATCGAGCGAGCCGATATAGGCGCCATCGCCCGTGAAGGTCAGCGTGTAACCGACGATCACCCACAGGATGGAGACGATGAAGGTGGCGGTGAGGCTTTGCGCCATGGTGGCGAGCACATTCTTTTTGCGCACCATGCCGGCGTAGAACAGCGCGAGCCCCGGAATCGTCATCATCAATACGAGGCTCGTGGCGCCGATCATCCAGGCGGTGTCGGCGCCGTCAATTTGGCCTCCTTGCGCAAGCGCCGGCGTGATGGCGCCTACCGTCGCCGTCGCGGCCACGCCGACGCGTAGTGACATCCCCTTCATCTCTACCCCCGAGTGTTTGCTAGATGGCGTCGGCGTCGGTCTCGCCGGTGCGGATGCGCACGGCGCGCTCGATCGGCATGACAAAGATTTTTCCGTCGCCGATCTGGCCGGTCACGGCGCCCGCGGCGATGGCTTCCATCACCTGCTCGAGCTGCTCGTCGGCGACCGCAATCTCGATGCGTACCTTGGGCAGAAAATCGACGACATATTCGGCGCCTCGGTAGAGTTCGGTATGGCCCTTCTGCCGGCCGTAGCCCTTTACCTCGGTCACGGTCATGCCTTGCACGCCGATGCCGGTGAGAGCGTCGCGCACTTCTTCGAGCTTGTGCGGTTTGATGACGGCGATGACCCACTTCATGCGGTAGTTCCTGGCGTCAAATGACAGCGGAATCCTGTTCCGGCGGACGCCGAACAGGACCGATTTGCTCACAATATCAACATGAAGCCTAAATATTAAGCTGAATAATCCGACTTCCCACAGGAGCTTGCCGTTACAATGGGCATGTTGAACCAATCCTGGTCTCGTCGCTGATCGAAGGCCGAACGGCGTTGGAGTGGCGCCGTCAACGCCTCACGCCGTCTTCCGCTCCCGCGCGCTCGGCGGTTCCGCCACCACGGCGACATCGACCGTCATGCCGAGATAACTGCCGGGCGGGCCTACGAAGCTGCCTTTGACGGGGACTGCCTGGCCGATGTCGCGGGTGACGGCGACGCGGATCAGATCGTGGCCGCCGATGGTGCGGTTGGTGGGATCGTAGGATATCCAGCCGGCGCCAGGCACATAGATATCGGCCCAGGCGTGCGTCGCGCCGGCGCCGATCGCCGACGGCGAGCCAGTGTCGGCGGAAGCGCGATAGAGATAGCCGGTCACGATGCGCGCGCCGAAGCCTAGGCTGCGCGCCGCTTCGATGAAGAGGACGGCCAAATCGCGGCACGAGCCCCAGCCGCGGATCAATGTCTCGTTGGGCGTTTGCGTGCCTTCGGATTCGCGGCCTTGATACGAGATCTGGTCCGCCACGCCGTTATTCAGATCGGCCAGTAGCGCCGACGTATCGGTCGGGTTGCTGCGAACGAAATTGCGCGCCCACGAGCCTAGCCGGTCGTTGGGATCGAGATATTGGCGCTCCAGCATGCGGCCGAGGTCGATGCGATCGTCCGCCGAATAGACGAACGGATAGCGCAGCGCGTCAGGCGTGATCTCGAACGGCGGCCGCTCGGCGGCGTAGGTCTCCAGCATCAGGTCGCTCTCGATGCGCAATTCGGCCGACGGTTCGGTAAAGGAAGCGATGGCGACCGAATTGCCGAATACATCGTGCATCCAGCGCACCGAGGCTTGAGGCGAGAACGTCAGATTGGTCTTGATCAGGCGAAGATCGTGACTGTCGCGCGGCCGCAGCATCAGCCGGTGATCGCCCAGCGTCACCAGGCGGCTATAGCGGTAGGTTGTGACGTGCCGCACATTGAGAATAGTCACGGCGCCGTCCTCGATCTGCGTGGACCGAGAGGCCGATGGCACATCGCGGTATGGCACATCGCGGTGGTGTCAGCCGTTGGCGTAGGTCATCTCCCACAGCGCTCGCGCGTCTTGCCGATCAGGGGTGCAGCATCGTCAGCACCAGCATGGCGACGAAGATGACGACGGCCGCCGCCAATATATAATAGCCCGCTTTGATGGCGAAGCTGGCCGTACCGTAGCCCGTGTCCATCGCGCGCCCGCCTGTTTTCGCTGAATTTTCAAGTTATTACTGCATACGCCCTTTGCCGGGGTGAAGATACTCGTCAAGCAAGTTTGCCGAATTTTTTTGAAAACGCGATTCCTGGGGCCAATCGGGCCATTTTATGTGCTAATGTGCCTCAATGTTCGATCATTCAGACTTCTCCGTTGTCGTTAAGCATCGCGCGCCGGCGCCGAAATCCTGGCGCTGGGAAATTTATCGCGCCGGTCGGACGAGCCCGATCGAGCATTCCGAAGTGCTTTTCGACTCGATGACGGAAGCCAACCGCGCCGGCAAGGCCGCACTGCGGTTGCTGCTGAGCGAATACCCGGCCGCTGAATAAGCAGGCCGGCTGCCGTGCCCGCTGCGGTCACCCGCCTCTTGCCAAATTCCATGACGGTGCTGGCCGGCCTGTGGCGGAGCGCGGGTTGCGACGCCGCGGGCTTGAATGACATTGCCTTCACCGGCGCCGAGCCGGTCCTGCCGTCGTCGTTTGCGGTTGGAACCGCGGCGCAAGCGACGATCGGGGCTTCCGCGCTCGCGGCGGCGGAGATCTGGCGGTTGCGCGGCGGCCGGCGGCAGAACGTAAGCGTCGACATGCGCGCGGCGGCGATCGAATTTCGCAGCGAGCGCTATTTGCGCGTCGACGGCAAAGAATACGACGAATATCACGACGACCTCGCCGGGCTTTACCGCTGCGGCGACGGCCGCTGGGCGCGGCTGCACACCAATCTGCCGCATCATTGTAGCGGACTCCTCAAGCTCCTCGGCGTGCCGCACGACAAACTGGCCGTCCAGCGGGCGCTCGACCGCATGACCGCCGAGGCGCTTGAGACCGCCGCGGCCGAAGCCGGTCTCGTCGTCACTGCATGTCGCTCGTTCGCTGAATGGGATCGCCACCCGCAAGGCCAGGCGATCGCCAAGCTGCCGCTGTTCACCATCGAGAAAATCGGCGACGCGCCGCCACACCCGCTCGTCCCGGCGGAGCGTCCGCTTGCCGGCCTGAAGGTACTCGACCTGACGCGCATCATCGCCGGCCCGGTATGTGGCCGGACGCTCGCCGCGCATGGCGCCGACGTGCTGCTCATCACCGCGCCGCATCTGCCGTCGATGCTGCCGCTGGTCATGGATACGGGTCGCGGCAAACTGTCGGCGGCGCTCGATCTGCGCGAGCCGTCAGCACGCGAAGCGCTGGCCGCATTGCTGCGCGACGCCGATGTCTTTGTGCAAGGCTATCGGCCCGGCGCCATCGCGGCGCACGGTTTCGGTCCGCAAGAGGCGGTGCGGTTGCGGCCGGGCATCGTCTATGCCTCGCTCTGCGCCTATGGTCACGACGGGCCGTGGGCCAAGCGCCGCGGCTTCGATTCGCTGGTGCAGACGGCAAGCGGCTTCAATGTCGCGGAAGCGGAAGCTTTCGCTTCGCCCGAGCCGAAAGCGCTGCCGGCCCAAGTGCTCGATCACGCCACCGGCTATCTGCTCGCCTTCGCGGTGATGGCGGCGCTCAAGCGCCGCGTCGAAGAGGGCGGTTCGTGGCATGTGCGCGTGTCGCTCGCGCAAACCGGTCACTGGTTGCGCCAACTCGGCCGCATCGATGGCGCTACACGCCCCGATCCGAAATTTGGCGAGGTAACGGATTGCCTTGAGGAAACTGCGTCCGGTTTCGGCCGGCTCACGGCGGTGCGCCACGCAGCCCACATGAGCGGGACCGCCCCGCGCTGGGCGCGGCCGAGCGTTCCGCTCGGCGCGCAGGCGCCGGCATGGCCGATTTAGTTGTTTGCCGGAGGGGCGGCAGCACGGCGCCTTGACCTAAGTCAATAAATCCCCTGGCGAAGATTGCTAGCGCTACCGGCTCAAAGCATTGCCGCGCGCCAGGCGCGCCGGCGCACAGATAAGAATCGCAGACCGGGAGGAACTCAATGACAACGCGATATGAAGCCAGCGACGCCAGCGCCGTCGGTGCGGTGCCGCACGACTGGGCGCGCTTGCTACGAAAATTGCGCTGGGCCGGATTCGAGGAGGACGCCAAGCGCCTGGAATCGGCGGTGAGCACACTCCCGCCCGCCGAACGTGGCAGCGTCGGCTTCGGACCTTTCAGCACCGATTGAGTATTCGGCTGCGCGCCGTTTTTCGCTGCCGATTTTAATTGGTCGAATTCCAACGCTCCGGTCAGTTTGCCGCTGCGGGATTTAGCGGCGTCAAGCTCGCTTGGCCTTGCGGTGGCCGTACTCTTGCGCCACATGAAGGCGCAGGTGAGATCAGGTCAGCGCATGCCGAAAATCGCAAAAAAGACGGCCGCCCGGCGGAATCCGGGTAGGCGGAATCCCGGTCTCGGCCGCGGCGGATTGGGCGCATTGCCCGAATGGAATCTATCCGACCTCTACGCCGGGCTCGACGATCCGGCGATCAAGCGCGATCTCGACCGCATCGATGCCGAATGTCTGGGCTTCGAGGAATCCTTCAAGGACAAGCTCGCCGCAATGGCTGCGTCGACCCAGGGCGGCGCGGCGCTTGCTGCCGCGGTGCGGCGTTACGAAGCGATCGACGATCTGATGGGCCGGCTCGGTTCCTATGCGGGCCTGATCCATGCCGGCAACACCGTCGATCCGGCGCGGACCAAATTTTACGGCGACGTCCAGGAACGCATGACGGCGGCGTCGACGCATTTGTTGTTCTTCACGCTCGAGCTCAACCGCATCGACGACGCCGTTCTGCAAGCCGCGATGGCCGCCCCCGCGCTCGGCCATTACCGGCCTTGGCTCGACGACGTGCGGCGCTACAAACCCTATCAGCTCGAGGATCGCGTCGAGCAATTGTTCCACGAAAAGTCGATGACGGCTTATGCGGCGTGGAATCGGCAGTTCGACGCAACGATTGCCAACCTGCGCTTCAAGGTGGCCGGCAAATCGCTCGCGATCGAGCCGACGCTCACTTTGATGCAGGACCGTTCCGGCGCCAAGCGTAAAGCCGCCGCGCAGGCGCTGGCGCATACATTCAAGGACAACGTGCAAGGTTTTGCGCTGATCACCAACACGCTGGCCAAGGACAAGGAAATTTCCGATCGTTGGCGCGGCTTCGCCGACATCGCCGACGACCGCCATCTGTCGAACCGGGTCGAGCGTGAGGTGGTCGATGCGCTAGTCGCGGCCGTCCGCGACGCCTATCCGCGGCTGTCGCACCGCTATTATGCGCTCAAAGCCAAATGGTTCGGCAAAAAGCGGCTGCCGCATTGGGATCGTAACGCGCCGCTGCCGCAAGTGCCCACCCGCACCGTCGGCTGGACCGAGGCCAAGACCACGGTGCTCGAAGCCTATGGGGCGTTTTCGCCGAAGATGGCGGCCATCGCCGAGCGGTTTTTCGCCGAGCGCTGGATTGACGCGCCGGTGCGAGCCGGCAAGGCGCCGGGGGCTTTTGCGCATCCGACGACACCGTCGGCGCATCCTTATGTACTCTTGAACTATCAAGGCAAGCCGCGCGACGTCATGACCCTCGCGCACGAGCTCGGTCATGGCGTGCATCAGGTGCTCGCGGCGCCGAACGGCGCCTTGATGGCGCCGACCCCGCTGACGCTTGCCGAGACCGCGAGTGTGTTCGGCGAAATGCTGACCTTTAAGAAACTCCTGGCCGCGACCAAGGACAAAAAAGAGCGCAAGGCCATGCTCGCCGCCAAGGTCGAGGACATGATCAATACCGTGGTGCGGCAGATCGCGTTCTACAGTTTCGAGCGCGCCGTCCACACCGAGCGCAAGAACGGCGAATTGACGGCGGAGCGCATCGGCGAATTATGGCTCGACGTGCAGCGCGAAAGCCTTGGGCCGGCCATCGAATTGAAGCCCGGCTATGAAACCTTCTGGGCCTATATCCCGCATTTCATCCACTCGCCGTTTTACGTCTACGCCTATGCGTTCGGCGATTGCCTGGTGAGCTCGCTCTACGCCGTTTACGAGAACGCGGCGTCGGGGTTCGCCGAACGCTACCTCGCCATGTTGTCGGCCGGCGGCACTAAGCACCATTCCGAACTGCTCGCGCCCTTCGGGCTCGACGCCCACGACCCGAAATTCTGGCAGGGTGGTCTCGGTGTCATCGAGCGGCTGATTACGGAGCTGGAAGAGTTGGGGTAACAGGTACTTAGATCGCCGTAAAACAATTGTTGAACGTGCCTAATGGAGGTGTTATACGATATGTAATACGAGGATCCTTTCCATGAAGCTCGAAGTAAAAAGAATCGGCAATTCCGACGGATTTATACTGCCCCGCGAGCTCGTCCAACGCCTCGATATCAAGCGTGGCCAGTCGTTTCACGTTACCGAACTTGCTGGCGGGGGACTTCAGTTGCTTCCCTACGATCCAGACTTCGAGGTTACGATGGAGGCGGCAGATGAAATCATGGATGAATACCGAGACACCATGTCGACGCTCGCAAAATGATCGAAACGTCAGATGGCAAGGGAGCCAAAGTGGCTGACCTACGATCAAGTCCTTGCAATTCATAGCCGCCAGTTGCGTCGCTTCGGCGGCGCGGCAGGCCTGCGTGACGACGGGCTCTTGCGGTCGGCAATCGAACGGCCGGTCAACAAATGGCATTATCAACAGGCAGGACTTGCTGAGCTTGCCGCGGCGTACGCCTTCGGCTTGGCGAAGAACCACGCGTTCGTCGACGGTAACAAACGCATCGCATTCATGAGTATGATGACTTTCCTGCGCAAAAATAGTGTGAGATTTTCTCCGGCTCAGGCCCACGCCACAAAAATAATAATGTCTCTCGCAGCCGGCGAAGTGAGCGAGGAAAGCCTCACCCGCTGGATTCGCGACAACTGGCCGAAGGCGTGATGCCAAACCGCGAAAAGCCCGACACCGAAAAGAACCGCTTCTCCGCTCGCGCGGCGCGCTATGCCCGCGTCGGCGCCAATGTCGGCGGCGTCGCGGCGCGCTATGCCGGGCGGCGGCTAGTGGGCGCCGAGAAGGATCGCGCCGGCGACGCGACTGCGCTGTCGTCGGCGCTCGGCCGGCTCAAAGGCCCGTTGATGAAGGTCGCGCAACTGATGGCGACCATCCCCGATCTGTTGCCGCCGGAATATGCCGCTGAATTGCAGAAATTGCAGAGCGAAGCCCCGCCGATGGGTTGGGCTTTCGTCAAGCGCCGCATGACGGCCGAGCTCGGCGCCGGCTGGGAGAAAAAATTCGCGAGCTTTGAGCATCATCCGTCGGCAGCGGCGTCGCTTGGCCAGGTGCATCGCGCGCGCTCGGTCGACGGCGCGGATCTGGCCTGTAAGCTGCAATATCCCGACATGCAGTCCGCGGTCGAAGCCGATCTGCAGCAACTGCAGTGGCTGCTCGCGCTCCGCCGTCGCTTCGATTCCGCCATCGATACCAGCGAGATCGGCAAAGAGATCGGCGCCCGGGTACGCGAAGAGCTCGACTACCGGCGCGAAGCAAAGCATGTCGCGCTGTACCGCGAAATGCTGGACGGCGTCGATATTGTACGGGTGCCATCCGCCTGGCCCGAGCTTTCCACCGGCCGGCTCTTGACCCTCGACTGGCTCGATGGGACGCGGATGCTGACGCACAAAAACGATTCGCTCGCCGTGCGCAACGAACTCGCCAAGGCCATGTTCACGGCCTGGTGGTTTCCGTTCAGCCGGTTCGGCGTCATCCACGGCGATCCGCATCTCGGCAATTACACGGTGTTCGCGCGCGACGGCGCGCCGGCCGGCATCAATCTCCTCGATTACGGCTGCATCCGCATTTTCGCGCCGAAATTCGTGCGCGGCGTTGTCGATCTCTATCACGGGCTGTTGCGCGGCGAGCATGATCTCGTCGTGCATGCCTACGAGACCTGGGGCTTTCGCAAACTCAGCCGCGATCTCATCGAGACGCTAAACATCTGGGCGCGCTTCATCTATGCGCCGCTGCTCGATGATCGCGTGCGCACCATCGCCGACGGCGTCGCGCCGTCCGAATACGGCCGCCGCGAAGCATTTCGCGTGCACCAGGCGCTCAAGCAAAAAGGCCCGGTGACGGTGCCGCGCGAATTCGTCTTCATGGATCGCGCCGCGATCGGGCTCGGCGCCGTGTTCCTGCATCTGCGCGCCGAACTGAATTACTATCGGCTGTTCAACGAGGCGATCGAGAACTTCACGCTCGACCGCGTCGCCAAGCGCCAGGCCGAGGCGCTGGCGCGCGCGGGATTGCAGCAATAAGCCTTCAGCAGCAATCGCAGTCGTCGCCTTCAGGCGCGATCATGGCGTTCTTCATGAAGGCTGGCGGCAGGTCGGCCTCGGTTACGTCAGCGACCGGTTTGAAGATTTTGAAGTGGTGGCGGCCGAGCGCGCTCCAGAACACGACGTGGCTTTCCACCGGCGGGCAGCCAGGCACCGCGCAAGTTACTTCCGTGGCCATGACCGTCTCGTCCCCCGCAAGCGCAAAACGCGCCCGCGTCCAATCGCGCAAGCGATCGAGTGCCGTGCTATCTTGACGTTTGCTAAGCGGGAGCATCTTCATCATTATATTTTAACGGCGGGAAACGCGAACAAGGAGCGAATCTTTCGTGGCTGACAAGGTACTGGCGGCCGTGCGGACGGCACCGAGCACGACCGAAATCCGCGAGTATCCGATGCCGGATGTTCCGGAGGACGCGGCGCTGATGAAGATGGAAGTCGGCGGCATCTGCGGCACCGACGTCAAGCTCTACAAGCACCCGCCGTCGCGCGCGCCCGTGATCATGGGCCACGAGAATATCGGCACCATCGCCAAAGCCGGCCGCGAATTCACCCGCCGCAAGGGCTTTAAGGAAGGCGACCTCGTCTTTGTCGAGCATTATGTCAGCTGCGGCAAATGCGAATGGTGCCACGCCGGGCAGTACCGCCACTGCGAAAACACCAATTGGCGCACCAATCCCGACGCCATCCGCTATGGCTACACCTCGTCGGAGAAGGCGCCGCATCTATGGGGCGGCTTTGCCCAATATGTCTATCTGCCGTGGAACGCCGTGGTGCACCACGTGCCGAAGGGCGTCACGGCGGAGCTTGCGGGCCTGGTGACGCCGATGGCGAACGGCGTCGAATGGTCGCTGTTCGACGCCGGTGTCGGCTACAATTCGACGGTGCTGATTCAAGGGCCGGGCCAGCAGGGCCTGTCGCAGACCGTGATCTGCAAGCAAGCCGGCGCCTCGCTCATCATCGTCACCGGCACCTCGAAGGACAAAGCACGCATCGAGGTCGCCAAACGGCTTGGCGCCGATCACGTTATCGACGTCGACAAGCAGGACCCGCTTGAGCGCATCATGGAGGTCACCGGCGGCAAGGGCGTCGATGTCGCGCTCGACTGCACCGCCGGCGCCGGCACCATCCCGATTCTGCTCGGCATCGAGGCGCTCAAACGCAAGGGCGGCGTGATCGTCGCTCAAGGCGAGATGGCGCAGTTCCCGAATTTTCCGCTGGAGAAATTCACGGTGAAATTTATCACCATGAGGAGCGCCCGCGGCCACAGCTACAAGGCCTGCGAACTCGCTTTGGCGCAGCTCGCGTCAAAGCGCTTCCCGCTGGAATTGATCACCACGCACCGCTTCGGCCTCGACGATGTCGATCTGGCCATCCGCTCGGTCGGCGGCGAAGGGGTGCCGAACGTGATCCACGCGTCGCTGATGCCGTGGCTGTAAAGCCGGGTTTCTAGCTGCTTTTCATTCCCGCAGTGTGCGCAACATCCGTCCAACGGGCGATTTCGCTGCGCATGAAGGCCGCAAACTTATCGGGGCCGGCATCGAGCGGATCGTCGCCTTGCGCGTGCAACGCTGTCATCGCCGACGGCGTTTGCATCGCCTGATTGGCGGCCGTGGCGAGCTTGTCGATGACGGGCCGCGGCGTGCCCGCTGGCGCGAGAAGGCCGAACCAGAGGCTGGTGTCGACGCCGGGCAGTCCGACTTCCGCCATGGTCGGCACGTCCGGCAGCGCGCCGGCGCGCTTGCCTGTCGTCGTCGCCAACGCCCGAAGCTTGCCGGCCGCGATCAGACCGACGACGGTCGAGACCGGCGAGAAGGTCATCAGCGTACGCCCGGCGACGACGTCTTCGACCGCCTGCGGGCTGCCTTGATAAGGCACTTGCGTGAGCTTGATGCCGGCCTGTTGCGCGAACAGTTCGCTGGCAAAATGCGGCATGCTGCCGATGACGTTTGAGTCGAGCGCCTGCTCCGGCTTCGACTTGCAAAGCGCGACGAGCTCCTTGACGCTGTGGATGTCGCTCTTCGGATTGACGACCAGAATGATCGGCGCGTCTTGGATGAGTGCAATGGGTTCGAAATCCTTGATCAGATCGAGCGCCTTATTGGGATTGATGATCTGATTGGTGATGATGGATAATGTCGCCAGAAATATGGTGTAGCCGTCCGTGGCCGCGTGAGCCACATATTCGGCGGCGATGCTCGACCCGGCGCCCGGCTTGTTCTCGACCACGACCTGCTGGCCGAGGATCGGTGCGGCCGCTTGGCTCAACACGCGGCCGACAACATCGGCCGCCGATCCGGGGGTAAAGCCCACGATGACGTGGACCGGCCGCGACGGATAGACCTCTTGTGCGGAAGCGATACGAGTGAGGGACGGCAGCGCGGCTGACCCCGCTGCCAAATGCAGAAATTTGCGACGCGGAAGTATCACGGCGTGCTCCCCAGGCTTGAGTGAGTTTCCGCGGACCGCAAGGCGTCCGCGGCGAATTCAATCTGCTTTCGGATATCTCGCCCGCCGCTCGCGCGGCCGCCGCCTTTAACTCCGCGGAATATTGGCAAAATCCGCCGGCGGTTCTCGAATGAATCTACAACGGTTGCCGACGCCCGCGGAAGAGGCGAACGGCGTGGGACGGGCGGAACTGGCCGCGGCAAATTGCGCATTTGTATCTCCTCGGGGGAACGGGAAACGCGCCCCTACCGGGCCACTAAGCGTCGTGCTAGCACGGGAGCAATTCGTTCACGGGCAGAGCGCATGGATGCCATCTTCGCCACACCTGGAGCGTCGGACGCGGTCCCGGTCTGGTTCGTTACCGCGGCGACCTATCCCGATGTGCGCAAAATGCTCGGCGCCAACGCGGGCGCTTTCGCCGATGCCGCGGGGTTCGAACCCAAATCGGGCCGTTTCCTTCTCCTGCCCGGCAAGAGCGGTGACAAAAAAGGCCTTGGCGGCGTGCTGTTCGGGCTCGAGGGCGCGGACGACGTCAAAGATCCGTTTCTGCCGGGCCGCTTGACGCAACAATTGCCGGACGGCGTCTATCGCTTCGCCAATTCGCCGCATGACACGCGGCTCGCGGCGCTGGCCTTTGCGCTCGGCGCCTACCGTTTCACGCGCTATCGCAAGGCCGAGCCGCGTGAGGTCAGGCTTGAATTGCCGCAAAGCGTCGATCATGACGATCTGCAGCGCATCGTCGAGGGCGTGACGTTGGCGCGCGATCTCATCAATACGCCGGCCAACGACATGGGCCCGGCGCAACTCGAGCACGCCGCGCGTAGGCTCGCCTCGCGGCATCACGCGACCATCAATGCCGTCCTCGGCGATGACCTGCTGACGCAGAATTTTCCCTTGATCCACGCCGTCGGCCGCGCCGCTGCCGGCGAGCCGCGGCTGATCGACATGACCTGGGGCGACTCAAAGCACCCGCGCGTCACGCTGGTCGGCAAGGGCGTGTGCTTCGACACCGGCGGTCTCGACATCAAGCCGGATAGTTCGATGCTGAACATGAAAAAGGACATGGGCGGGGCTGCAACCGCGCTGTCGCTCGCGCATATGATCATGGCTCGCGGCCTAAAAGTCCGGCTGCGTGTCCTCATCCCGGCGGTCGAGAACTCCATCGCGGCTGCAAGTTTCCGGCCGCGCGATATCTATACGTCGCGCAAGGGTATCACGGTCGAGATCGGCAATACCGATGCCGAGGGCCGGCTCGTCCTTGCCGACGCGCTGACGCTTGCCGACGAGGACAAGCCGGAGCTGGTTGCCGATTTCGCCACGCTCACGGGCGCCGCCCGGGTCGCGCTTGGCCCCGACGTGCCGGCCTACTTTACCGACGACGACGCGCTTTCCGCCGAGCTGATGGGTTGCGCCGCAGCCGAGAACGACCCGCTGTGGCGGTTGCCGCTGTGGCGCCCCTACGAGACGATGCTGGAATCGAAAACGGCCGACATCAACAATGTCGGCGGCAGCCAAGGTGGCGCCATCACCGCGGCGCTGTTCATGCGCCGCTTCGTCAGCGCCAAGTCCTGGATCCATTTCGACGTCTTCGCCTGGACCGCCTCGGCCAAACCCGGCCGTCCGGAAGGCGGCGAATGCCAAGCCGCGCGCGCACTGTTTGCTTTGCTCGCGGCGCGCTACGGCTGAGCCTACGGCCGAGATGGCTTCCTTCGATCCCCGCCTCACGCCGGCCCGCGCCGAAATCGCTGCCAAATATCTGGAGGGCAAAGTCACGGCGGCGCGCTTTGTCGACGGCCGGGTGATGGAAGTGGTCGAGCCGCAAGCGCCGCTGCGGCGCGAGCCGCGGCCCGATGCGCCGCTCGAGACCGAGGCGCTCAAGGGTGAGCGGGTCACGGTCTACGAGGCCAACGAGGAGGGCTGGTCGTTTGGACAGCTCAATACCGACAATTATGTCGGCTGGTTGCCATCAAATGCGCTCGCGGCAGAGGGCGCGCCGCCGACGCACAAAGTGGCCGCGCTGCGGACGTTGGTGTTTCCCGGACCGTCGATCAAACTGCCGCCGCTCGAAGCGCTGCCGCTTGGCGCAAGGCTCGCCATTATCCGCATCGAGGATCGGTTGGCGGTGACGCAAAGCGGGCACTATGTGCCGGCGCTGCATCTGAAGGCTGTCGGCGATAAGGAAGCCGATTTCGTGGCGGTGGCGGAACGATTTCTCGGCACGCCCTATCTGTGGGGCGGCAAGACCTCGCTCGGTCTTGATTGCTCAGGCCTGGTGCAAGTCGCGCTCGCGGCATGCGGCATAGTCTGCCCGCGCGATAGCGACATGCAGGAAGCGGCGCTCGGCGCGCCCGGTCCCGGCACAGCGCTCTCTGCTCTCAAGCGCGGCGATCTGGTATTCTGGAAAGGTCATGTCGCCATCGTTCGCGATCGCGACACGCTCATTCACGCCAATGCGTTCCATATGGCGGTCGCCATCGAGCCGATCACGGCGGCTGTCACGCGCATCGGCGCGGCCGGCAGTGAGATCACGAGCTTAAAGCGGATCGTTACGCCGGTGTAAGCCGCTGCGCCCGATAGGCGGCATTCGAGATTGGGCGAAGGGGACCAGTCGTCCATTCTGGACGCGCTGGATTACTTTGCCGGATGACAGCCACTTCAATCCGGCACCGTTGTTATGACGTACAAGTGGTTTGCAAAATGCTAAAAACTCCGCTGGATCGCCGAAATTGCTTGGAGCAGACGCCATGACTGACCCGGACCCGGAACCCACCAGCGCTGCGGCGGCCCCCCACATTCCGCAGGGCGGCAAATACCGTCACCTGCTGCACATAGGCTTCTGGGTCAAGGAACTACCGTTCAGCCTGGTGCTGATCCTGACCGTGGTCGGCGTCGCCTATACGAGTTTTTCGAAACAGCCGATCACCGGCTATTGGGAACTGTTGGCGCCGTTGATTGCGCTCGTCTGCGTCGGCTCCGGGTGGCAGCACACCAACGACACCGCGGCGCGAACCCGGTTGATCGTGACCCAGGCGCTGCACTGGCTGGCGTTCCTGGTGGTGATGAATTTGATGTTGTTGCCGAGCGTGCAGCGCGATTTCAGCGTCAGCGCCACCGGGCTTGCCATTTTCACGTTGCTCTCGCTCGGGACTTTTACGGCGGGTGTGCACGTCATGTCGTGGCAGGTCTGTCTCCTTGGCATCATCATGGCACTCGGCATTCCCGCGATCGCCTGGATCGAGAATTCGGCTTTGATCATGGTGCTGATCGTTGGCGCAATTCTCGGTATCGTCGTCGTGGTGGGCTGGTATCTCCACGAACGGCGCGTCCGTGACGCTTAAAGCCGCAGCCGACCACCGCGCATATTATGACGCCGTTCCGGTCTGCCCCGGATGCCGGCCGGCGCGCTGCGGCAGGATGGCGATGCAGGCGATCATGAAAACGCCGATGACCGCGGTCGCGATCGGCCGGCTCAAGGCCAGGCCGCCGTCGCTGACCGGCTTGTCGAGGAAATCGCCGACCGTCGCGCCCAAAGGCCGGGTCAGGATGAAGGCCGCCCAGAACAAAAAAACCCGCGAGATATTGCTCCAATAATAGATCGCAGCGAGCGCCGCCAATCCGGCGCCGAACACCAGCGCCCCGCCGTCATAGCCGAGTCCGGTATCGTCGGCCGTCCAATCGCCGAGTGCGGTGCCGAGCGTTTGCGAAAACGTAATGGCGAGCCAATAGAACGCCTCCACCTTCGGCGTGGCGACGGTCGCGACCGAGATTGAGCCGAGCGACCAATACCAGGCGCCGAGCGTCGCCATCAGGCAAATGAACAACAGCGAGGCGCCGCCCGCATAGCCGATCTCGAGGGAGCGGTCGGCGAAGTCGGCCAAGGTGGTGCCGGCCGTGGTGGAGGCGACGATCGTCGCCCAGTACAAGAATGGGTGGAACCTGTTTGCCGCAATCTGCAGGATGACGAATACGACCAGCAACGACAGGAACAGGGCCGTGCCGAGAAGGTAGCCCCAGTCGAGCGTCATGGTCACGGTATCGCCGCCGGTCTCGCCGAGCGTCGTCGCCGCAATCTTGATGATCCAGAAGACGAGCGTGACCTCGGGAACTTTGCTGGCGAACCGCTCGGCAGACTCTGTCACGGCGTTTCCGTTCACTGCAGCGTCTTCATGCCCAAAACCTTGGCGATTCCGGCAAGTTGGTCGTTCTGCTCTTGGATGCTCTGGCCGAATTCGGCGGGACCGCGCAGCACCATGAGTTGGCCAGTGTCAGTGAGGCGTTTTTCGATGATCGGATCTTCCTCGGCGACCTTGCGGAAATCGGCCGCGATGCTTTCGCGCAGGTTTTGCGGCATGTCTCTCGGACCATAGAGACCGCCGGCGGTTTCCATGGTCAGCGCCGGGTAGCCGGCTTCGGCCGCCGTCGGCACATCGGGCGCGCTTTGCGCGCGTTTCTTGCTGGTGACGATCAGGATCTTGATGCGGCCCGCCCGCGCCAGCGGCTGCACGACGGCAAGCGACGTCGACAATACCTGGATGCGATCTTCCACCAAATCGTTCGGCGCTTGCATGATGTCGCGATAGGGCACGCGCGTGATCTGCAGGCCCATATTTTTGATGAAGCCGAAAATCAGAAAATCCGAATTGCCGCTGGCCGCTGCGGCATTGAGCTTGCCGGGCTCGGCCCGCGCCAGCGCCACGAGTTCGCCGAGGGTATTGATATGGAGCTGTTCCGGCACCGAGATCGCCAGCACGGTGACATAGATGCCGACGATGGGCACGATGTCGCGCGGATCGTAGGCCGGCGCGCCTTCGTCGTAGAGATGAACCAGAAAAGCGCCGGCCGGTCCGAAGAACAGCGTGTGATCGTCATGGGCATCGATAAAGGCCTTGATGGCGACGAGGCCGTCGCCGCCGGGCCTGTTCTCGACCACTACCGGCTTGCCCCAGCGCGCGCTCAACCGGTCGGCGAACAAGCGCGCCGTGGTGTCGGTGGCGCTCGCCGGGCCGAACGGCAAAATGAGTCTGACTGTTCGCGTCGGATAGGATTGTTGGGCCACAGTCGCGCCGCAAAGCGCCACGGTCGCTACGGCGAGGCCTGCGATCAGCCTGAGCATCGGTCTCCTCCCGGACGGCTTTTGCGCCACAATAGCAGGCGTTTCGGTACGCCGGTACTGCTAGCGCCCGCGCCACCGCTCCACTAACATCCCGGCCATCTAGAGACTGGGGAAATGCTCGATGCCGGGCCGTGTCGAAGGAAAAGTGGCGCTGATCGTCGGCGCCGGCTGTATCGGGCCGGGCTGGGGTAATGGCCGCGCCGCCGCGGTCTTGTTTGCGCGCGAAGGCGCCAAGGTCTTTGCCGTCGACAAAGATGCCGACGCGATGACCGAAACGATCGATCGTGTCGGCAATGCCGGCGAAATCGCGACCCATGTCTGCGACGTGCTCGACGATGCCCAGGTTGGCGATATGGTCGGGGCCTGCCGCAAGAAATTCGGCCGCGTCGATATTCTGGTCAACAATGTCGGCGGCTCGGCCGCCGGCGGCGCCGCTGAAATGTCGGAAGAGAGCTTCGACAAGCAGATCGACTACAATCTCAAGAGCGTATTTCTGTCCTGCCGGCACGCGATCCCGGTCATGATCGAGCAGGGCGGCGGCGCCATCGTCAATACCTCGTCGAGTTCCGGCATTCGCTTTACCGGCTCGCCGCAGATCGGTTACGCCACCGCGAAAGCCGCCGTCATCCAGTTCTCGCGGGTCACCGCCGTGCAGTACGCCCCGAAGGGCATCCGCGTGAACACCGTCATTCCCGGCCAAATGCATACGCCCATGGTCGAGGCGCGGCTTGCCAAGCAGCGCACCGGCGGCGACATCGAAAGCTTGCTTAAATCCCGCGTCGCCCGTATTCCGCTCGGCTTCATGGGCGACGGCCGCGACACGGCCGCCGCCGTTCTATTCCTCGCCTCCGACGAAGCGCGCTTCATCACCGGCACTGAAATCGTAGTCGACGGCGGCATGACCGTGCGCTGCGATTGATAATTCGAAAGCTGCAACAATGGCCATCCGCCCCGACGACCTCACGCCGACCATCCCGCCGCCGGATCCGAATCCGAAAAAGCCGCGGTTCAAATTGCCGCCGCTCGCCTGCGATTCGCATTTTCATGTGTTCGGACCGCACAGCAAATTTCCCTATGCGCCGAACCGGCCGTTCACGCCGACCGATGCGCCGAAGGAAGATTTATTTCGCCTGCACGGTTTGCTCGGCTTCGAGCGCGGCGTCTTCGTGCAATCGACCTGCCACGGCAGCGATCATGCCGCATTGGTCGATCTGCTCGCCGCCGGCGAAGGTCGCTATCGCGGCGTCGCTCTGATCCAGCCGTCGATGCGGCAGGCCGATGTCGACAAGCTTGATGACGCCGGTGTGCGCGGCGTACGGCTGCATTTCTTTCCGCGTCTCCGGCCGCCAATGCCGCTTCCCGACATGCGCCGGGTGATCGAACTGGTCGAACCGCATGGCTGGCATATCGCCATCCACACCGGCGGCGACGGCCTCGTCGAATTGTACGATTTCATCCGGTCGCTCGACGCGACGGTCGTGATCGACCATATCGGCCGCGTCGATGTCGATGAGGGACTCAAAGGCAAGGCGTTTTCGGTGCTGCGCCGCCTGCTCGATACCGGCAATGTCTGGGTCAAGCTGTCGGGCACCGACCGGATCACCAAACAGGCTTACCCTTACGCCGACGCCATCCCGTTCGCGCGCGAATTGGCGACGCATGCGCCGGAGCGCGTGGTTTGGGGCACCGATTGGCCGCATCCCAACCACAGCGCCGTACCGAATGACGGCGATCTTGTCGATCTCATCCCCGAAATCGCGCCGGATCCGAAGACACGCCAGCTCATGCTGGTCGACAATCCGGCGCGGCTGTTCGGGTTCTGAGGCGGCTATGCCGAAGTAGCTGCCTCACGCTATTCGCCGGTAATCCCCAGTGTCTTGATCGTCCCCGGCCAGGTGGCGAAATCGTTGTCGAGCTGCGCCGCGAAGGCTTCGTGGTCGAGCGGGCTGTGCATGCCGTTGGCGGCGAGACGCTCTGCGACGGTCGGCGTCGCGATGACCGCGAACAGCGCCTTCTCGAGCTTGTCGCGCACGGCGGCCGGCGCGCCGGCAGGCAGGAAGACGCCGTACCAGCTTTGCATGACGACGCTCGGCAGGCCGAGCTCCTTGGTGGTCGGCAGATCCGGCAGTAGCGGCGAGCGCTCCGGCGCGAACAAAGCGAGCGCCTTGACGGAGCCGGCTTTGACCAGCGGCAACAGCACCGGCATGTCGGCATTGAGCGTGTCGACATGGCCGCCGAGCAGATCGTTGAGCGCGGGCGCCGCGCCGCGATAGGGCACGTGGGTGATTTTCACGCCAGCCGCGGCGTTGAGCATTTCCAGCGCGATATTCATGGTCGTGCCGGGGCCGGCGGAGCCGTAGCTGAGCTGCTGCCGTTTGGCCTTGGCGATGAGCTCTTGCAGCGAATTGACGCCAAGTTGCTGGTTCACGACCAGCAAAGACGGCATGGCGCCGACCCGCATCACCGGCTCGAAGGATTTCACCGGATCGTAGGCCGTCGGCGGTTTGAGGATCGGGCTGAGCACCTGCGAGCCCATGCTGGCGAGGAGGATCGTCGTGCCGTCGGGCGTCGCATGCGCAACCAATTCCGAGCCGATAGCGCCGCCGGCGCCCCCGCGATCGTCGACGATCACGTCGGCGCCGAGTTTTTGGCTGAGTTCGGGAGTAAGGATGCGCGCCAGTTGATCGACCGGGCCGCCGGCGGCGAACGGTACGATGATCTTGACGGTCTCGGCGAGGGCCGGGGTCACCCAGCACAAAGCGGCACAGCCCAATCCCGCCAACGCGGCCCAATGGCGTCTCATTGTGAATTCCCCCCCTCAACCATGTCCACGCGTTTTTGCACCGCGTCGGACACTTAATGCTAGCGCACTAATCCAGGATTAGCACTGCACCTTGCCGCAGGTGCCCGCTGCGTCGACGATAGCCTGCAAGCGATAGCGGCCCGGATAGCCGAGCACCGCCACGCCCGCGATAATGAAGGCCGGCGTTGCCGCAAGCCCAAGCGAATTACCGAGCGCGAGGTGGTCCTTCATGATGGTGGTGATGGCGTCACTGTCGCCGAGCTTGGTCAAACGCGCCGTATCGAAGCCCAGTCCGTGCGCGACATCGAGTGCGCGCTGGCCGTCGGTGGTGCCGCGCTGGGCATAGATCTTGCGGTGAAAATCATAGAATTGCGCGGGCGTGCCGAGTTTCGCCACCGCGAGTTCGACCCGGCTCGCCGCGATCGAGGCAATGCCCAGCACCGGAAAGGGCACGAGCACCAAGCGCAGGTTCTGATCGACGTCGACCATGTCGGCGATGTCGGCAGACGCGATTCGGCAAAACGGACAATTGAGGTCGTAGAACTCGACCAGCGTCGTCTTGCCGTTCGGATTGGCGGCGACCACGACACCGGGCAGGCGGTCGATCGGCTTTGCCACCGTCACGCTGTGATTGGCGACGCGCTGGCCGTCGTCGCCGGTCAGCGGAAATTCGGAAACCGCCTGCATCGAGCGGTCGCGGGTCTGCGCCACGGCAACGGAAATGCCGAGCAAAACCATGATCGCGAGTGCGGCCGGAGGAAGCGCGGAGCGGACTATTCTCATCTCGGCCTTATTTAGTGTCGCCACCGGCCGATGGGGAGGGCTTATTGGCCGACAACGCCTTCGGGTGCGCTCTCGAGCTTGAAGGCCGCGGCAAACAGCGCGCGGGTATAGTCGGTCTTGGGGTTGCGGAACAGCTCCGCGGCCTCGCCCGCCTCGACAACGAGGCCGTGCCGCATCACCAGAAGCCTGCTGGCCAGCGCCGCCACGACGCGCAGATCGTGCGATATGAACAGATAAGTCAGATTGTGCCGCTTCTGCAGGTCGCGCAGCAAGTCGACCATCTGCGCCTGGATCACCATGTCAAGTGCGCTCGTCGGCTCATCGAGCACGATGAAGCTCGGTTCCAGCACGATCGCGCGCGCCACCGCGATGCGCTGACGCTGGCCGCCGGAAAATTCATGCGGGAAGCGGTGACGCATTTCCGGATCGAGGCCGACGTCTTCCAACGCCTTGATCACCTTGTCGTCGCGCTGGCGGTCCGTCATGTCCGGCTGATGCACCTTCAGCCCTTCCTTGATGATGTCGGCGACAGACATGCGGGGTGACAGCGAGCCATAGGGGTCTTGAAAGACGATCTGCATGTCGCGGCGATGCGGCCGCATCTCCTTGAAGTTCAGGCCCTGTAGGTTGCTGCCCATATAGGCGATGGTGCCTTCCGAGGAAATCAGCCGCAGGATAGCGCGCCCCAGCGTCGACTTGCCGGAGCCGGATTCGCCGACGACGCCAAGGGTCTCGCCTTTGCGCAGACTGATGGTCAATCCGTCACAGGCTTTGACGTGGCCAACCGTCTTGCGCATCAAGCCCGCCGTGATCGGAAACCAGACCTTGAGGTGGTCGGTCTCGAGCAGCAAAGGCGCGTTGGGTTGCGGCGGCGCCGGATCGGGTCTCGGCTCGGCGGCCAACAGCGCCTGCGTATAGGGATGTTCCGGCGCGGTGAAGACGCGCTCGACCGCGCCGTGCTCGACGATCTTGCCGTCCTTCATCACGCAGACCCGTTGCGCGATCTTGCGCACGATGCCGAGGTCGTGGGTGATGAACAGAAGCGACATGCCGAGCCGCGATTGTATTTCCTTCAACAGCGCAATGATCTGCGCCTGCACCGTGACGTCGAGCGCCGTAGTCGGCTCGTCCGCGATCAACAGATCGGGCTCATTGGCGAGCGCCATGGCTATCATCACGCGCTGGCGCTGACCGCCGGAGAGCTGATGCGGATAGCTTTTGAGCCGCGTGGCTGGATCGGGAATGCCGACCTGGGTCAGCACTTCAAGCGTGCGTGCGCGCGCGGCGGCCCCGGTCAACCCCCGATGCAGCAGCAATATCTCGCCGATCTGCTTCTCGATAGTGTGCAGCGGATTGAGCGAGGTCATCGGTTCCTGGAACACGATGGTAATGTCGTCGCCGCGCACTTTTCGAATGTCGCGCTCAGCAAGCTGCAGCAGGTCTTGGCCATGAAACTCGATGCTGCCGGAGGGATGACGCGCCGCCGGATAGGGCAGGAGCTTTAGGATCGACAGTGCGGTCGCCGATTTGCCGGAGCCCGACTCGCCGACCAGCGCCAGGCACTCGCCCTTCTTGATATCGAACGAGATGCGATCGACCGCCAGCGTCTCGCGCCCGCCTGAACGGAAGGCGATCGAGAGATCGCGAACGCAAAGGCAGAGCTCGTCGTTCATGCGAGCACCCGCAGGAGATTTCGCATCCCTTCAGCGTCGGGCTTTACTTGAGTCATGCCTTGCGGCAATTTCTTAAAATCATTATCTCCGGTCACCAGAAATCCGCATTTCCCGTGAATTGTCGATGCCAAATGTATTGCGTCCGGCAATTTGAGTGGCGTCATCTTCCTGAGATCTGCCGTATGAATTAAGATATCACGCGTCACCGGCACGAGGTGCACGGCCCCACTCCAGATGAGAAGATCCATATAGACGCGCCGCTTGGCCTGTAACGACCATGCTCCCCGGCGTTTCGACGGGGCCAAGACTTCGGCGAGTGCGATTTCGCTTGTGAACATCAGTTCTCTCGCGGCACGGAGAAACCTAATCAGCTCTTTCGCCGGATCAGCAGTCGCTGGTACACCTTCGACGGCGTAGATCAAGACATTACTGTCGACATAGACGCGCTTATTGGTGGGATCAGTCATCCCACTCGTCTCGTTGGCGACGTATTTCGGCGTCGATTTCCTCTTTAGTTCTACGCTCGAAGCCTCTTTGCGAGAAAATTTCTTCTAATGTCATCACGCGCTCAGGCTTCTCTTCTGCTTCGATCGTCACCGTGACCCGCGCATTCGGGTCGTCGCTGGGCCGTAAGTCTTCCGGCAACAGCGCCGCTGGATAATGCTCCCGGGTGATCTTGTTCATGGCCCGCTCCCAATGATCCCTATATAGCAGGCTTTAGGCATAGGTCTTTCGCGGATCGAATGCGTCGCGCACCGCTTCGCCGATGAAGATCAAGAGCGACAGCATCAGGGCGACGGTGAAGAAGCCGGTGAGGCCTAGCCACGGCGCCTGCAGATTGGCCTTGGCCTGCGACAATAATTCGCCAAGCGACGGCGAGCCCGGCGGTAGGCCGAAGCCGAGAAAGTCGAGCGCGGTGAGGGTCATCACCGAGGACGACATCACGAACGGCAGAAACGTCATCGTCGCCACCATGGCGTTCGGCAGCAGATGGCGGAACATGATGACTTTATTGGAAACGCCGAGCGCGCGCGCTGCCTGGATATATTCGAAATTGCGGCCGCGTAGAAATTCGGCGCGCACCAGCCCGACGAGCCGTACCCAGGAGAACAACAGCAATATGCCGAGCAGCACGAAGAAGCCCGGCACCAGCACCGAGGAGATGATGAGCAGCAGATAAAGCTCCGGCACCGACGTCCAGATTTCGATGAAGCGCTGGAACAGCAAATCGGTCCAGCCGCCGAAATAGCCCTGTACGGCGCCAGCCGCGATGCCGATGACCGACGACACGATGGTCAGTACCAGTCCGAACAGTACCGAGATACGGAAGCCGTAGATCAGCCGCGCCAGGACATCGCGGCCCTGATCGTCGGTGCCGAGCCAATTGGTTTCGAGCGTGCCGCATTTGGCATAGCCGTTTTTGGCGGCATAATCGCAATCGGCCTGGGTCAAAAGCCAAGTTGGCTTCGACGGGAAAGCCGACGGGGGCCGGTCGTTGATGGTGTTGTAGGAGAAGCGGATCGGCGGCCAAATTTCGATGGCGTGATGCTCGTCGAGGAATTTTTGCAGATACGGATCGCGGTAATCGGCGGCGGTGCCGAGGACGTCGCCGAATTCGGTGTCCGGATAAGTGCGGATGATCGGGAAGTAGGTCTTGCCGTCGTAGTGGATGAAGATCGGCTTGTCGTTGGCGATCAGTTCGGCGAACAGCGTCAGCACGAAGATGGTCATGAAGATCCACAACGACCAATAACCGCGCCCGTTGGCCTTGAAATTCTGCCAGCGCCGCGCATTGATCGGCGAAAATTCGAAGCGTGGCAGGAAGCTTAAGCCCAGCGGACCGGCCGGCTCTGCATCCGGCATCAGGTCCCGTATATCGACCGGCCTGCCGTCGGTCTCTGTTAGGTCGTTGTCGGCGCGCGTCTTGTCGTCCACCTCACACCTCGCGCGTTTCGAAATCGATGCGGGGATCGATCCAGGTGTAGGTGAGGTCGGAGATCAGGTTAACGACCAGGCCGACCAGCGCGAAAATGTAGAGATTGGCGAATACGACCGGATAATCGCGATTGAGCACGCTCTCGAAGCTCAACAGCCCAAGACCGTCGAGCGAGAAGATGGTTTCGATCAGCAGCGAGCCGGCGAAAAAGGCCGACACGAACGCGGCCGGGAAGCCCGCGATCACGAGCAGCATGGCGTTGCGGAATATATGGCCGTAGAGCACCTGCGTCTCGGAGCAGCCTTTGGCGCGCGCGGTGAGCACATATTGCTTGCGCAATTCCTCGAGAAACGAGTTCTTGGTCAAAAGCGTCATGGTGGCGAAAGCCGCGAGCCCCATCGAGACGATCGGCAGCGCCAGATGCCAGAAATAGTCGAGAATTTTGTGCCACAGCGAGAATTCCGACCAGCCTTCCGAGACCAGCCCGCGCAACGGAAAGATCTGAAAGAACGAGCCGCCGGCAAACAGAATTATGAGCAAAATAGCGAACAAAAAGCCCGGAATGGCGTAGCCCACGATGATGACGCCGGAAGTCCAGACGTCGAACGGCGAACCGTCGCGCACCGCCTTGCGGATGCCGAGCGGAATCGAGATCAGATAGCTCAACAGCGTCATCCAGATGCCGAGCGAGATCGACACCGGAAGTTTCTCTTTGATCAGCTGCAGCACGGTGACGTCGCGAAAATAGCTCTTGCCGAAATCGAAGCGCACGTAATTCCACATCATGATGAAAAAGCGCTCATAGGCCGGCTTGTCGAAGCCATACTGCTTTTCCAGGCTCTTGATGAATGCGGGATCGAGGCCTTGGGCGCCGCGATATTTGGAATTGAGGTCCGACTGGCCGCCGGCCGCCACCGAGCCGCGGGCGCCGAAGTCGCCGCTCGCGGAGCCGGAAATGCGCGAGGTGGCGCCGGTGTCGGTGCCGGAGAGCTTGGCGATGACGCGTTCGACCGGGCCCCCCGGAGCGAATTGAATGACGATGAATGAAACCAGCATGATGCCGAAAATCGTCGGGATCATGAACAGGATGCGGCGGAGAATATAGGCGGTCATTCGGTCCGGACGTTGTTACTTTTGCGCCGCGGGTTGGTGGGACGCATTGTGGTCGCCCCAGGATGACGGCAACACGACGACTCCAGGCAGGCTAGCGAGCATATACCACGCGGCAAATCACACACCATCCTTGACCCCGATCCAATTCGATGGAATCGGATCGGGGTCTGGAATCCTCGTCGGAACATGATCTTATCCGAAAACCGGCGTCCACTTTTCGCGCTCATGCCTTAGCCAGACCGCGGGATTTTCGCGGCTTTATCGGGGTCGGACCACCAAGTGTCCGGGATGCCCCGGAAATAGCGCGGTTGGGCCGCCGGCCTGCCGAAAACGTCCCAATAGGCGATCCAATGCGACGCTTTATACCAGTTCGGGATCCAATAGCGGCCGGCGCGGATGACCCGGTCGAGCGCCCGGCAGGCGGTGACTAAAGCCGGGCGTGAATCGGCGGCCACCACGGCGTCGACCAGCGCGTCGACCACGGGATCGGCGATCCCGGCGAGGTTATTCGAGCCCTTGAGCCCGGCCGCCTGCGAGGTGAAGTACGACCGCAGCGACTCGCCGGGCGTCGACGAGAAACTGAATCGGTCGATGGTGATGTCGAAGTCGAACCCGTCGCGTCGCGCGCGGTATTGCACCGGATCGACGATGCGCAGCGTGGCGTCGATACCGAGCAGGCCGAGATTTCTGATGAACGGCATGTGGTGCGGTTGAAACGACGGCTCGTCGATCAGAAATTCGAAAGTCAAAGCTTCGCCGCTCGGCAGCACGCGCTTGCCGTCCTTGACCGGACAGCCGGCATCGAGCAGGAGCTGCGCCGCTTTGCGCAACAGCGTGCGGTCCTGGCCGGAGCCGTCGGAGACCGGCGGCGAATAGGGCTCGCCGAAAACCTCCGCGGGCAGCCGGGCCCGGAACGGCTCGAGGAGATCAATCTCGTCGGCACCCGGCGCGCCGCGCGCCATCATGTCGGAATTCTGGAACACCGAGACGGTGCGCAGATAGGCGCCGAACATGATGGTCTTGTTGGTCCATTCGAAATCGAAGGCGCTATCGAGCGCCTCGCGCAGCCGCGCATCCGCGAATTTCGGCCGCCGCGTATTGATGAACCAGCCCTGCGCGCCGGACGGCGTATCGTCGGGGATCTCCTCGCGCTTGACGCGGCCGTCCTTGACCGCCGGAAAATCGTAGCGCGTCGCCCAAAAGCGCGAAGTGAATTCCTCGCGGAACAGATAGTTGCCGGCGGAAAAACCCTCGAAGCCGACATCGCGGTCGCGATAATATTCGTAACGCACGATATCGAAATTATTCTGGCCGCGGCCTACCGGTAGACCGGCGCCCCACCAGTCCTTGACGCGCTGATACTCGATATAACGGCCGGGTTCGAAGTGGCCGACCTTATAGGGGCCGGAGCCGAGCGGCTCGTCGAGCGTCGATTGATCGAACGGCTTGCCCGCATAATAGGCGCGCGAGAAAATCGGCAGGCCGGCGACGAACAACGGCACGTCGCGAGCGCGCTTGGCGACGAAACGCACCGTGACGCTCGCGTCGTCGTCGGCCGCGGCGCCGGCGAAGTCGCGCAGCGATTGGCTGATGATCGGGTGGCCTTTTTCCTTGAGGATGTTGAGCGAAAAGGCGACATCCTGTGCCATGAGCCGCGAGCCGTCGTGAAATTTGGCTTCGGGCCGGATCAGGAATTTATAGGTGAGCCCGTCCGCCGAGCGCAAAACCTTGGCGGCGGCCAATCCGTACATGGCGTCTGGCTCGTCGCCGGATCGTACCATCAGGGTGGCGAAGGTCAGTTCCATGCCCTGCGCCGCGTCACCCTTCAGGATGAAGGTGTTGAGCGAGTTGAAGGTGAGAAAATTCTGATTGTAGAGTTGATCGGGCCCGATCTGCGAGAATTTCCCGCCCTTCGGCGCGTCCGGATTGACGTAATTGAAATGCTGAAAATCCGGCGGATAGCCGAGATCGCCGAAGGCCGATAGGCCGTGCGATTCGATCAAGTCGCTGGCGCGCAGCGGCGACGATACGGTGCGCAGCAAACCCGATCCCGCAACCGCGCCGGCCGTAGCTTTAAGGATGTGCCGGCGCGTCGGCCGCTTCATGCCGCCGTGTTAGCCCGCCTTTGCGGCTTTTTCCGCATCCCACCACCACACGGTGGGGAACGCCGCCCGGCCGTATTTCGGCATCGGATTGGGATGACCGAACCGATCCCAGCGTGCGGTGCGCACGAAGGGGTAGGACCATTGCGGGACGACGTAAAAGTTCCACAACAAGATGCGGTCGAGCGCGCGGGTGGCCGCTTCCAAATCGGCGCGGTTCTTGGCGAACACGATCTGGTCGATCATGGCATCGACGGCGGGGTTCTTGATGCCGATAACGTTATCGGTGCCGGATTGGTCGGCGGCCTGCGAACCCCAATAGCCGCGTTGCTCGTTGCCAGGGCTAAGCGTTTCCGACCAGCCATAGGTGATGATGTCGAAATCCCAGCCACGCAGCCGGTTCACATATTGCGCCTCATCGACTGTGCGTACCGTGACGCTTATGCCGAGGCGGTCGAGGGATGGTTTATAGAACAGGAACACGCGTTCGAAATTCGGATCCTCGGCGAGGAATTCGACCGTGAACGGCTCGCCGGTCTTGGCATTGACCATTTGCTGGTCGCGCACTTCGTAGCCCGCCTCCTTGAACAGCCGCACCGCCTCGCGCAGATTGTTGCGCAGCGCCTCGGGCGTGCCGTTGACCGGATTGCTGTAGGGCTTTTTGAAGAGTTCTGGCGGCACCTTGTCGCGCACGGTTTCCAGAAGCTCGAGTTCCTTGCCGCTCGGCAGGCCGGTCGCGGCAAGCTCGGTGCCTTCGAAGTAACTCGCGATGCGTTTGTATTGCCCGAAGAATAGCTGTTTGTTCATTTCCTCGAAATCGAACGCGTAATTGAAGCCAAGCCGCACCCGTGGATCGGCGAATTTCTCGCGCCGGATGTTGAAGGCGAAGGCCTGCATCACGCCGATATTGCGGATCGGAAATTCCTCGCGCACGACGCGCTTGTCGGCGACCGCCGGGAAATCGTAGGCGGTGGCCCAATTCTTGGCGCTGTTCTCGGTGCGCCAGTCGACCGTATTGGCCTTGAAGGCCTCGAGCGCCACTGTGGTGTCGCGGAAATATTCGAAGTGCAGCTCGTCGAAATTGCCGGTGCCGACATTGACGTTAACGGCGTTGCCCCAGTAATTCTTGACCCGCTCGTAGACGATATTACGGCCGGCGGCGAATTCCTTGATGCGATAGGGGCCGCTCGAAAGTGGCGGTTCGAGCGTGGTCGCGCCGATGTCGCGCTTTTTGCCGTTGCTGTCCGTGCCCTCCCACCAGGCTTTGGATAAGACGACAAGCTGGCCGATGATTTGCGGCAGTTCGTGGTTGCCGGGTCCGTCGAAGGTGAAGGTGACCTCGCGGTCGCCGGTCTTCTCGACCTTGGTGACGTGGCGAAAATACGAGGCCTGTTGCGGACTGTATTTTTTCGAAGCATCAAAGGAAAAGATCACATCGTCCGGAGTGATCGGGGTACCGTCCTGCCATTTTGCTTCGGCGCGCAAGCGGTATGAGGCGGACGAAAAGTCGGCGGGGTAGCTCACCGCCTCGGCGATTAGCCCATAGGCGCTCGAGATTTCGTCGAGCGAGCCGACGGTAAGGGTTTCGCTGAACAGATCGGTGCCGGCAGCGAGCGAGCCTTTGACGCCGGCAACCAAAGAATTGAAATTGTCGAACGTGCCGAGCGCGATCAGCCGTGCCGTGCCGCCCTTCGGCGCCTTGGCGTTTACATAATCGAACTGCTTGAAACCGGGTGGATATTTGAGCTCGCCATAGAGCGAAATGCCGTGCAGCCATTTTTTCTCCGGCGCCGGCGTTTCGGCGAGCGCGGGCGCGATCCATGCAGGCAACGGCAATCCTCGCGCCGTGACCGCCAGCGCAGCGGAAGTCAGTAACGATCGGCGGTTCACCGGCATCTCCAATCCAGCATGAGGTAGTCGAGGCCGGCCATTATCCGTCTTTTATATGACAGCGCCAGTATGCCGGTGTGCACCGCGACGAAATGAGCCCGCGGACCGCCGAGGCGGCCCGCGAGACTACCCGAGTAGCGGCTTCGTTATTGCTTTGCCGGTTCCGAGCCGCCGGGTGGTGCGGCCGGCGTGTTTGCGGGCGCGGAAGCGGGCGGATTTGCGGCAGCCGCCGGCGGGCTCGCAGCCGGCGTGGCGGCTCCCTCGGCCTTCGGCAGCGGCACCGGATTGGGCGAAAGTGAATCGAGATAGGCGATAACGTCGGCCCGCTGCTTCTCGTTGCTGAGGCCCGCGAATGTCATCGCCGTGCCCGGAACATCGGCACTCGGCTTGGTCAGCCACTTGTTCAAGGCGTCGAACGTCCAGGTGCCGCCCTTGGCCTTCAACGGCGCCGAATAATTAAATCCCGCCACCGAGGCCACTTGGCGGCCGACGACATTGTACAGATCGGGGCCGACTTTCGCGCCGGCACCCTCTTGGAAATTATGGCAAGCTTGGCACTGTTTGGCGACGTTGGCGCCGCGATCTGCCGAGGCGCTCGCGAGCAACGTCGCGATCGGGATTTCCGCCGGCGCTGCCGGCGCGGCCCCGCTTTGCGGCCCTTCGGCCTTCACCGCGATTTCGTAGCCGGGCTTTGCCGGCGGCTCCGGGTTGAAGATGGCGCCGGAGGCGATATGCACGGCGACCAGGACCAGACAGGTCCCCAATAATGCGCCAAGAATCTTGTTGAGTTCGAACGAATTCATCGCTGGAAGGCTCCGCAGCGGGAAGAGGTGGGCACTGCACAATTAGCCAGTTTGCCCCTCCTCTTGCAACCCGTATAAGCGGTTTCGGGCTCCAACGATGGCCGATGTTCTCATTGTCATACCCGCCCGCATGGCTGCCACCCGGCTGCCGGGCAAGCCGCTTGCCGATATCGCCGGCGAGCCAATGATCGTGCATGTGCTGCGCCGGGCGCTGGCTGCCGAACTCGGCCCGGTGGTGGTCGCGACCGACGCGCCCGAGATCGCAGCCGTTGTGGATAAGGCCGGCGGCCACGCGGTGCTGACCCGCGCCGATCATGCCTCGGGCTCCGATCGCGTTTTCGAAGCCCTCGGCTTGATCGATTCGCAGCGCCGCGCCGAATTCATCGTCAATCTGCAAGGCGACCTGCCGACGATCGAACCCGCCGTGATCGCGGCGGCGCTCTTGCCGCTGGCCGACCCCGCGGTCGCCATCGCGACGCTTGCGGCCGAGATCAGGCGCGAGCCCGAGCGCGCCGATCCCAATGTGGTCAAAGTAGTCGGCACGCCGATCGCGCCGTCGCGGCTGCGCGCGCTCTATTTCACCCGCGCCAGCGCGCCCTTTGGCGACGGGCCGCTCTATCATCACATCGGGCTCTATGCCTATCGCCGCGACGCCTTGGAGCGTTTCGTCGCGCTGCCGCTGTCGCCGCTCGAAAAACGCGAAAAACTCGAACAGTTGCGCGCGCTTGAGGCCGGCATGCGGATCGATGTCGAGCTTGTCGATACGGTGCCGCTCGGTGTCGATACGCCCGAGGATTTGGAAAGGGCGCGCGCCGTGCTAACGGGTCGAGCCGCCGCAAGCGCGCATTGATGAACGGGTAAAATGGCCAAGAGCAGCAAGAGCAGAGTGAGCCGACGCAAGAAAATTGCCTTCCAGGGCGAACCCGGGGCGAATTCGCATATCGCCTGCAAGGAAGCCTATCCGGGCTACGAGCCGCTGCCCTGCGCGACCTTCGAGGATGCCTTCGCGGCGGTCCGCACCGGTCGCGCCGCACTCGCCATGATTCCGATCGACAATTCCGTGGCGGGCAGGGTTGCCGATATTCATCATCTGATGCCGGCGTCGCGGCTGCACATCGTGGCGGAATGGTTCCTGCCGGTGCAGCACCAGCTCATGGCGCCGAAATCAGCGACGCTGAAAACCGTCAAGACCATCGAGAGCCATGTCCACGCCTTGGGCCAGTGCCGCAACATCATCCGTTCGCTCGGCATCAGGGCGGTGGTCGCCGCCGACACGGCCGGCGCCGCGCGCGAAGTGGCGGAATCGGGCGACGTGACGCGGGCAGCGCTTGCGACCAAGCTCGCGGCCAAGATCTACGGCCTGCGCATTTTGAAAGCCGACGTCGCCGACGCCAAACACAACACCACGCGCTTCGTCGTGCTGGCGCGCGAGCCGAAATGGGCGAGCCGCAAAGAAGCGCGCGTCATCACCACCTTCGTGTTCCAGGTGCGCAACATCCCTGCCGCGCTCTACAAGGCGCTGGGCGGCTTCGCCACCAATGGCGTCAATATGACCAAGCTCGAAAGCTATATGGTTGACGGCAGCTTCGCCGCGACCCAGTTTTATGCCGACGTGCAAGGCCACCCGAAGCATCGCGCGCTCGAATTGGCGCTCGAGGAACTGGAGTTCGTCTCGCAGCCGAAGTCGCTGAAGATCCTCGGCGTCTACCCGGCGCACCGGTTCCGCGAAAAGTTTACCCGAGCATGATGCCGAAGGGCGATTTTCGGATAAGGTTATGCCGGTCAACGGAGAGGGAACATCGGCGATGAGCGACGACGATCCGAAGGTCCGGCGAACGCTGCAATTGCGTTTCACGCTGCCGACGCCGGATTCGAGCCATCTGGTCGCGATGATCAAGGCGGCGGCGCCGCTTTACCAGATGTTCGGCCATGCCCAGGTCCGCCTGCTGCAAAACGTCGACGATCCGACGAAATTCATCCAGCTCATCGAATACGAAGCCGACGAGGGCTGGGAGCTCAATCGTCAGCGGCTGGCCGGCGACGCGCGGATGCAGGCCTTTTTGCAAGGCTGGCGCGCCATGTTTCCCGGCGGCCTCGAAATCGACGTTTATCAGGAAGTCTAATGCTCCCTCCGTTCGCAAGGAGGGGCGTCAGATCGTCTGATTATATTCGCCGACTTCCTTGTGCGTGCGCAGTACGGCGTCGAGTGATTTGAACATCTCGCGCATGCGTGCTTCCGACACCGGACTTTCGACGACGACGACGAGCTCGGGCTTGTTGGAGGAGGCGCGCACCAGGCCCCAGGTGCCGTCTTCGACCGTGACGCGGACGCCGTTGACGGTGACGAGGTCGCGGATCGGCTGGCCGGCAACCTTGCTCCCGCTTTTTTGCTCCGCTTCGAAGTACTTTATCACCGCGTCGACCACGCCGTATTTCGTCTCGTCGGCGCAATGCGGCGACATGGTCGGCGAGCCCCAGGTTTTCGGCAGCGCGTTCTTTAGATCCGCCATGCTCTTTCCGGGATTGCGGTCGAGCATGTCGCAGACCGCGAAGGCGAAGATAAGCCCGTCGTCATAGCCGCGGCCGAACGGCTTGTTGAAGAAGAAGTGGCCGGACTTTTCGAAGCCGGCGAGGGCGCCGATCTCGTTGACGCGGCGCTTCATGTAGGAATGCCCGGTCTTCCAGTAATCGGTTTTGGCGCCGTTCTTGATCAGCACCGGGTCGGTCATGAACAGGCCGGTCGATTTCACGTCGGCGACGAACAGCGCATTCTTGTGGTTCGACGAGATGTCGCGCGCCAGCATAACGCCGACCTTGTCGGCGAAAATCTCGTCGCCCTCGTTGTCGACGACGCCGCAGCGGTCGCCGTCGCCGTCGAAGCCCAAGCCGACATCGGCCTTGCGCGCCAGCACGGCGTCGCGCATGGCGTGCAGCATCTTCATGTCTTCGGTATTCGGATTGTAGTTCGGAAACGTGTGGTCGAGCTCGCAATCGAGCGGCACCACCTCGCAGCCGATTTTTTCCAGGACTTGCGGCGCGAAGGCGCCCGCGGTGCCGTTGCCGCAGGCGCAGACCACCTTCAGCCGCCGCTTCAGCTTCGGCCGGCTGGTCAGGTCGGCGATATAGCGCGCCGGAAAATCCGCGACGAATTCGTAAGCCCCGCCGCTTGCATATTTGTATTCGCCGTTGAGCACGATGTTTTTGAGCCGCGTCATCTCGTCGGGCCCGAAAGTCAGTGGCCGGTTCGCGCCCATCTTCACCCCGGTCCAGCCGTTGTCGTTGTGCGACGCCGTCACCATCGCCACACAGGGCACGTCGAGATCGAATTGCGCGAAATAGGCCATCGGCGTCACTGCAAGCCCAATGTCGTAGACCTTGCAGCCGGCGGCGATCAGGCCGTTGGTGAGCGCCATTTTGATCGACGCCGAATAGGAGCGGAAATCGTGACCGGTGACGATATGCGGCTTTACGCCGAGCGCGTGGATGAGCGTGCCGAGGCCGAGCCCAAGCGCCTCGACGCCCATCAGGTTGATCTCGCTGCCGAACAGCCAGCGCGCGTCATATTCGCGAAAGCCGGTGGATTTCACCATCGGCTCGGATTCATAGGCATACGTATTCGGCTTGAGCGAGGCTTTTGGTTTGGGAAACATTGCGGGATTGTTCCGGTGTGAAGGCCGGGCAGCAATAGCCTAAACGGCGGCGTGCGGGAATGGTTGCGCAGTCGCCATTTCGGGCTCCTCGCGGCGTCTGTCATCGGGCCGCGCTTCGGGCGGACCCCTTGGCTCGGCCCCCGAATGACGGCTGCTACTGTTCGAGCACCAGCTTGCCGTCGGAATATTCGAAGTGGTGCAGCCGCTGTAGGAACGACAGGCCGAGCAGATTGTCGGAGAGCGCGCCCTCCGGCAGCACCATGGCGGCGACATTATGGACTTCGATGTCGTCGATCTCGACCAAGTTGAGTTCGACCGGGGCGGCGCGCACGGTGCCGTTCGCGGTCTTGACCGCGGCGGTGAAGTCGCTGTGCAACGGATGGATGCCGAGGGAGGCCGCGTCGCGCTGGGTCAGCGCGATCACCGAGGCGCCGGTGTCGACCATGAAATCGAGGCGTCGGCCATCGACCCGGCCCTCGACCTCGAAATGACCGTTGCGGCCGGGCGGGATCACGACCGAGCGCGAATTGGACGGTGCGGCAGCGGACGCCGCCGCCGGGTGCGCCGCCATCAGGCTCGGGGCCGCGGCGCCGGCGGGAATCTGCGAGGCGTAACGCGGCACGAGGACGCTCGCGACCAGCGCGAGAATGGCGAAGCTGATGACGGAGCGCATGGCGATGAGACCCGCTGTTTGGCGGCATTTCACCATGTAACGGCGAACGTACAGCTAATAGCGCGCGAAACGCCGCTCGATTTGCGGCCCGAGGGTAAGCCTAGAGCTAAAAGAATGCCTCAAATGCCCAGGAACGGAAGGCCGGACGTTAATCAGTTTCACTCCATCACGTCGTCGGCAGCCACGGCGAGTGTTTGCGGCACCGCAAGCCCCAGCGCCTTCGCGGTCTTCAGATTGAGCACTAGCTCGAATTTGGTCGGCTGCACCACCGGCAGGTCGGCCGGCTTTTCGCCCTTCAGAATTTTGCCGACATAAACGCCGGCCACCGGCATCCCCGAACAGCTGTTGCGGCCGCAGTTCGCGCCGCCTTCCGGTCTCCTCCACAATCAGTCTTGATGTGCGGGTGAATTGGTGGTGGCTCGGGGCTGCTGGGGACGGAATATTTTCCGGCGCCGCTCAAATGGGGTGCCCCGTGGCTAAAACTTAACCTCGCAATTGTCCCAATCGCGCTTACATAAGATTCATCATCGACAGCGGCCTAATGCCAGGCGTCGGTGCTGAGAGTTCGGTCGAGCTCCCGCCTGTTCGAGGGAGTAGCCGGTGCTGCATTACCTGCCATCAACCCCGACGCCCAAAATCGCGTTCGGACACCCGATAGTGCCGCTGACCCTGCTGTGCGTGTGCTGCGGCGACACCATGAAGCATTCCCGCACGATCTCGAAATCTGGCGTGCGTCGGGAACGGCTGATCTTCGTCTGCCCGTCCTGCAAAGCGGTCGATAGCAAAGAACTCAGGCGGGCGGTCTGACCCATGCGCATCCGTCTCGGTTGCGATCTCCACTTCGATTTTCCGCAGACAACGCCGATGATCGTGACGTTGAACGTGCACTTCTCGCGCGTTTCGGAACTGGAGCGTCCGGATTATCTGATAACTGAGCCGCCGGTTCCCGTCGAAGCCTATCGCGACAGTTTTGGCAATTGGTGCAGCCGTCTCGTCGCGCCGGGCGGGCATTTTCGTCTCGGCACCGATGCTGTCATTCGCGACTCCGGTCTGCCTGATCCGATCGATCTGAATGCTGTGCAGCACCAAGTTCGGGACTTGCCGGCGGAAGTCATCCTGTTTTTGCTGGGCAGCCGTTACTGCGAGACCGACCGTCTGGCCGACGAGGCTTGGCGGCTGTTCGGGCAGACGCCGCCCGGCTGGCGGCGGGTCCAGGCGGTCTGCGACTTCGTCCACAATCACATAACATTCGGCTACGAGCATTCCCGTGCCACGAGGACCGCGCATGAAGCCTATGGTGAGCGCCACGGCGTATGCCGCGACTACGCCCATCTTGCCATCGCGTTTTGCCGCTGCCTGAACATCCCGGCCCGCTACTGCACCGGCTATTTGACCGATGTCGGCCTGCCGCCACCCTATCCGGCCAATGATTTTGCGGCGTGGATCGAAGTCTATCTCGGCGGCCGCTGGCACACCTTCGACCCGCGCAACAATACCGCGCGGATCGGGCGCATCCTCATCGCGCAGGGTCGCGACGCCGCGGACGTCCCGCTAACGCACACCTTCGGTCCGGGAATCTTGTCGCAGTTTCGCGTCTGGGCGGATGAAATCCCGCCGCGATGACGGCTCTGCCCTGCCAAGGAGCGTCGTCACGATAGGTCGGTCGCCGATGCCGCCGTGACCTTCACGGCGACTTTCATGCCCAGATGATCCGCCGCCTTCCCGAACCACGTGCCGTGCAGGGGAATTGCCTCGCCCGGGTGATGCGCGACCGCGACGCGGACGAGATTGCCATTGCCGACACTGCCCCCTGACGGATCGAAGTCGACCCAGCCCGGACCGGGCACGTAGACCTGGACCCAGGCATGGGTGTTGCCGCCCTCGGTAGAGTCGTCGTCATCGGCCAGATGCAGATATCCGGACACGAAGCGGGCGGCGATGCCGCGCCCGCGGAGCGCCGCCATCATCAACACGGCGAGGTCGCGACAACTGCCGCTGCCGAGATCGAGCGTCACGGCGGGATCCTGGGTTCCCTTCTCGTGTCGCGATACGTGCTTGAATGTCCGCCTGATGGTCCGGGTCATCTCGCAGAGCAGCTCGTGCGTGTCGGCGGAACCGTCCTTCCGGAACAACGCGGCGCTCCAGCGATCGATCGCCGGATGCGGCGATACCGGCTCCATGAAACGTTCGAGGCCGGGCCGATCTTGTGGCGCATAGGCAAACGGATAGGTCCGAGCAGAATTCTCTATGCTGGATGCGCTGAAATCCCGCGACCGGTGGTCGAGACGAATTTTGCTGACAAAGCGAAGCTCGCGGGCCTTGCCGCCAAAATGAGCCGTCGCTACGTGATTGCCTAAACTATCCGTCGCCCAGGCAATTTGTTCCGGGCGGGGGGTAATTTCGAGCTCCGTCGCGATAACCTTTTGATCGTCGTCGTCGCGTGGACGCAGCATCATCCGGTGCTCGCCGAACGTCACCGGCCGCTTATAGTGGTAGGTCGTAACGTGTCTGACGCTGAGAATCGGCATTGCGACGCCATGATATTGGATGAGCCATCGGTACGCACCGGGGCCGCCGTCGTCCCCACAACATGCATTTCCTGGACCAGATGTCATAAGTGCTAACCGCGATGCCGGCCTGGACAATCCGGCTGGACCTCGGCCGCGAGCGCATCCGTACCGGGATACCTGCCCCCAGGCGCGCAAAAAAAGACCCCAGCGGTGGGGGCCGGCTGGGGTCTTCATGCACTCGACAGACTCGGGCGGCAGGCCTGGGAGCCAAAGGCGCGCCCGATATCCTTAAATAATCTGTGCTCGCTTTTTGAATCTGTATAAAACGGCACACTCTGTAACATTGTAGACAACTGCAATCATGGCGCCGGGTTCTACCGCAATCAAACAAACCCACCGCCGATGCTCGCGCCAGTGACGGCTGAGCCCTAGTTGTTTCTAGGCTTCGCCCGCCTTGTTGCCGTCGCCGCAATCGGATCGTCGGGCCATGGATGCTTCGGATAACGCCCGCGCATCTCGCTGCGCACCGCCGCGTAGCTGCCGCGCCAAAAGCCGGGTAGGTCGCGGGTCATCTGCACCGGCCGGTGCGCCGGCGACAGGAGCTCGATGAGGAGCGGAATTCTGCCGCCGGCGATGGCAGGATGCCGATCGAGCCCAAACAGTTCCTGCACCCGGATCGAAATTTTCGGACCGCCTTCCGCCTCATAGTCGATCGGCGCCTGCGTCCCCGTCGGCGCTTCGAAATAAGTCGGCGCCTCGGCATCGAGCCGGCGCTTCAGCGCCCAGGGCAGGAGAGCGTGGAGAGCCTCCGACAATTCATCCGGCGCAAGATCGGCGACGGCGGTCTTGCCCGCGAGCGCGGGCGCGAGCCAGTCGCGAGGGTTCTTCGCCAACGCCGCATCGGACAGATCCGGCCATTCGTCTCCCTCGCTGGCGCGCAGGAACATGACGCGGTCGCGCCATTGCTTCAGCGTTTTGCTCCACGGCAGCCGCTCTATTCCAACCGCTGCGATGCCCTCGGCGAGCTGTTGCGCGGTGGCGTCGTCGGCAGCGACCGGCATCGGCCGGTCGGCAAGCGCGATGGCGCCGAGGCGGCGGGCTTTGCGCCCGCGCAGACCTAAACTTGTGGCGTCGAAGCTGATCTCATCTCGCGTGGTGATGCGATCGGCGAAGCGCGCCTCGATTTCGGCCAAGGTGATCGGCGCTGCCGATAGGATGCGGCCCTGCGCGGCGCTGCCGGTCAATTCGGCGACCGCCAGATAGAGCTCGCGCGCGAGCGGTGAGGCGCGATCGACATTGGCGCCACGGCCGTTCACCAGCAGGAACGCACCCGTTCCACCGCCGCGATTTTTGCCGACGCGTTCGGGATAAGCGAGCGCAAGTAGCGCGCCAATGCTGAGTTCGCCGCCGCCGCCGGAGGCCGGCGAATTGCTCGCAATCTCCGCCCAGCGCTCGGCCATCGCCCGCGCATCGCGCCCGCGCGGCGACCGATCGCGATGAAAGCCGTTGAGCCGCTCGCGCAGGTCGGGATCGTCGCCACCGAGCCCGCGCTCGCCGATCAGGGCCGCGAGCTCGGCGGCCTGGAGGGCTTCGCCCGCGGCGGCCGCATCGACCACCATGCGGGCGAGCCGCGGCGGCAGCGGCAGGCGGCGCAGATGCCGGCCCTCATCGGTGATGCGGCCGTCGGCGTCGATGGCGCCGAGTTCCGTGAGCAGCGTTTTGGCTTCATCGAGGGCGGCGCGCGGCGGCGGGTCGAGAAAGGCAAGTTTTTCCGGTTGCGCGCCCCAGGCAGCGAGATCGAGCGCAAATGACGTGAGGTCCGCGGCGAGAATTTCCGGCCGCGCGAAAGGCTCAAGCGCCGCGTTCTGCGGCTCGTCCCAGAGTCGGTAGCAGATGCCCGGCTCGGTGCGGCCGGCGCGGCCGCGGCGCTGATCGGCCGCCGCGCGCGACACCCGCACGGTCTCGAGCCGCGTCACGCCGACATCGGGCTCGTAGCGCGGCACCCGCGCGAGGCCGGAATCGACGACGATGCGGACGCCCTCGATGGTGATCGAGGTTTCTGCGATCGAGGTCGCCAGCACGATCTTGCGGCGGCCGGGCGGGGCAGGGAGGATGACGCGATCCTGCTCTTCGCCGGACAGCGCGCCATACAGCGCGACCACGTCGACTGCGGGATCGGGGCGGCTTTCCAAGAGCGTCTTGGTGCGGCGGATTTCGGCCGTGCCGGGCAGGAATACAAGCGCCGAGCCCGGGTCGGCACGCATGGCGCGCGAGACGGCGTCGGCGATCTGCGGCTCGATGGCGCCCGGCTCGCGCCCGGCATAGCGGGTCTCGACCGCAAAGGCGCGGCCCTCGCTTTCGATCACCGGCGTGCCGCCCAACAGTCCGGCGACGCGCGCGCCGTCGATGGTCGCCGACATCACGAGGAGTTTCAGATCTTCGCGAAGGCCTTGCTGCGCGTCGCGCGCCAGAGCGAGCCCGAGATCGGCATCGAGCGAGCGCTCGTGGAATTCGTCGAACAGCACGGCGGCGATGCCGTCGAGCATCGGATCGTCGAGGATGAGCCGGGTGAAAATCCCTTCGGTGACGATCTCGATCCGGGTCTTGCGCGAGATTTTCGAGCCGAAGCGCACGCGCAAGCCCACGGTCTCACCGACGCGCTCGCCGAGCGTCTGCGCCATGCGCTCGGCTGCGGCGCGCGCCGCGATCCGGCGCGGTTCGAGCACCAATATACGGCGGTCCTTCGCCCAGTTTTCCTTGGCGAGCACCAGCGGCACCCGCGTCGTCTTGCCGGCGCCGGGCGGCGCCACCAGAACGGCGACATTGTGCGCGCGCAGCGCCGCCATCAGGCGGGGCAGGGCCTCATCGATCGGCAGCGGGGAATAGTCCACAGTGTCGTCCAAGAGCGGTGCTAATCACCGCGAAGCCCCTATATATTGGCCAACATGCCACCAGCACAAAAAACCTCGCATAAGGCCGCAAAGCGGCCAGCCGCCGCGGCCGTGAAAAAGGGCGACCACGTCTTCCTGGTCGACGGCTCCGGCTACATTTTCCGCGCCTATCACGCGCTGCCGCCGATCAACCGCAAATCCGACGGCCTCCAGCTCAATGCCGTATTCGGCTTCTGCAACATGCTGTGGAAGCTGTTGCGCGACATGAAAGAGGAGGAGAAGCCTACCCACCTCGCCGTAGTGTTCGACCTCTCGGAGAAAACCTTCCGCACCGAGATGTATCCCGACTACAAGGCGCATCGCCCGGATCCGCCCGACGACCTGCGCCCGCAATTCCCGCTGGTGCGCGAGGCGGTGCATGCCTTCGACATTCCGTGCCTCGAACAAAAAGGCTTTGAGGCCGACGACCTGATCGCGACCTATGTGCGGCAGGCGCGCGAGGCCGGCGCCACCGCGACCATCGTGTCGTCGGACAAGGATCTGATGCAGCTAGTCGACGATGGCGTCGTCCTCCTCGACACCATGAAGGACAAGAAGATCGGCCGCGCCGAAGTGATCGAGAAATTCGGCGTGCCGCCCGAAAAAGTCATCGAGGTGCAGGCGCTGATCGGCGACTCGACCGACAACGTGCCGGGCGTGCCGGGCATCGGCGTGAAGACCGCGGCGCAGCTGATCGGCGAATATGGCGATCTCGAAACCCTGCTCAAGCGCGCCTCCGAGATCAAGCAGGAGAAGCGCCGCCAATCGCTTATCGATAATGCGGAACTGGCGCGGCTGTCGAAAAAGCTCGTCACCCTCGACGGTCACGTCGAGCTCGACGTCCCCATCGGCGCTCTCGCCGTGCACGATCCCGACTACAAGCGGTTGATCGCCTTCCTGCGCGCCATGGAGTTTTCCTCGCTGACGCGGCGCGTCGCGGAATTCGGTGGCATCGAAGCGAGCGAGATCGAGCCGGATGCGAAGCTCGCGGTGCACGGAAAGTCATCTTCACCCTCTCCCGTTCCGGGAGAGGGTGGCTCGGCCCCAAGGGCCGAGCCGGGTGAGGGCCCGAGCACCGAGCAACTTCCCCTCACCCGGCCGGCGCAGCCGGCCGACCTCTCCCGCAAGGGGAGCGGTGAGGATGGCGCCGGATCGCTCAGCCCCCAAGCGCTAGCCGCAGCCCGTCTCGACAGCGCGCACCAGCAGAAATTCGATCGCAGCAAATATGAAACGGTGCGCGACCTGCCGCGGCTGAAGGCCTGGATCGAGCGCGGCCGCGATCAGGGCTTTATCGCCATCGACACCGAGACCACCTCGCTCGATCCGATGCAGGCCGAGCTGTGCGGCTTTTCACTGGCGCTCGCGCCCAACGAAGCCTGCTACGTGCCGCTGTCGCATCGCCAGGGCGGCGACGGCGCTCCCGGCGGATTGTTTCAGGGCGAGAAGGCGCCGGACCAAATGAACGAACGCGCCGCGCTCGATGCGTTAAAGCCGCTCTTGGAAGATGCCGGCGTGCTCAAGATCGGGCAGAATCTGAAATTCGATTGGCAGATTTTCGCCGTGCGCGGCGTCGAGATCGCCTCTTACGACGACACCATGCTGATGTCCTATGTGGTCGATGCCGGCCGTTCCGATCACGGCATGGATCCCCTGGCGCGGCGCTATTTCGATCACGAGACCATCGACTTCAACGAAGTGACCAAGACCGGCAAGAGCAAGGTCAGTTTCGACAATGTCGACATCGCCAAGGCGACCGAATATGCCGCCGAAGACGCCGACGTCACGCTGCGGCTGTGGCAGGTGCTCAAACCCCGGCTTGCGGCCGAGCATGTGCTGACGGTCTACGAGACGCTGGAACGGCCGCTGTTGCGCGTGCTCGCCGACATGGAGCGGCGCGGCATTTCGATCGACCGCCAGGTGTTGTCGCGGCTGTCCCGTGAATTCGCCCAGGAAGCGGCGAGCCTGCAGGCCGAGATCAACACGCTCGCCGGCGAGCCGGTCAATGTCGGCTCGCCGAAGCAGATCGGCGACATTCTGTTCGGCAAGATGCAATTGCCCGGCGGCACCAAGACCAAGACCGGGCAATGGGCGACCGGCGCGCGGCTTCTGGAAGAGCTTGCCGAACAGGGCCACCCGCTGCCGCAGAAAATCCTCGACTGGCGCCAAGTCTCGAAGCTCAAATCGACCTATACGGACGCGCTGCCGGGCTTTGTCAATCCGACGACGCATCGCGTGCATACGAGCTACGCGCTAGCCTCTACCACGACCGGCCGGCTGTCGTCGTCGGAGCCCAATCTGCAGAACATCCCGGTACGCACCGAGGACGGCCGCAAAATCCGCCGCGCCTTCATCGCCACGCCGGGCCACAAGCTCGTCTCGGCCGACTATTCGCAGATCGAGCTGCGGCTCCTCGCCGAGATCGCCGGCATCGAGCCGCTGCAGCAGGCGTTCCGCGACGGCCTCGACATCCACGCCATGACGGCGTCGGAAATGTTCGGCGTGCCGGTGAAGAACATGCCGGCCGAAGTGCGCCGCCGCGCCAAGGCGATCAATTTCGGCATCATCTACGGCATTTCCGCCTTCGGGCTCGCCAATCAGCTCGGCATTCCGCGCGAGGAGGCCGGCGCCTATATCAAAAAATATTTCGAGCGCTTTCCCGGCATCCGCGACTACATGGAAGAGACCAAGGCCTTTGCGAAAAAGCACGGCTATGTGGAAACGCTGTTCGGCCGCAAATGCCATTACCCCGACATCGGCGCGTCGAACGCTTCGATCCGCGCCTTCAACGAACGCGCCGCGGTCAATGCGCGGCTGCAGGGCACCGCGGCCGACATCATCCGCCGCGCCATGATCCGCATGGACGCGACGCTTAAGAAGAAGAAACTCGCGGCGCAGATGCTGTTGCAGGTGCACGACGAGCTTGTGTTCGAAGTGCCGCAGACCGAGGTCGAGAAGACGCTTCCGGTGGTCACCAAAGTGATGGTCGACGCGCCGCTGCCGGCGCTGTCGCTGTCGGTGCCGCTGCAGGTCGAAGCCCACGGCGCCGACAATTGGGACGCCGCGCATTGAGATCTCGGGTAAACAAATGAAAGCTTCGCTGACGGTCATCGGTTGCGCAATTCTGGCCATGGGCCTGCTCTGGGCCTGCCAGGGCGCGGGAATTATCCCCTGGCCCGCCGAGAGCTTCATGATCAGCCAGCCGCGATGGATCTATTTCGGTGGGGCAACCGCGCTTGCCGGGCTTGTCATTATTATTGCGGCGCGACGATACGGCTGACGCTCAATCAAGTGCGCGCCGGGACTATCGCGCGCCTACGCGGCCTCGATAGCGATGCCCGCTTGCTCGCAGGAGTTGGCAACATCGCAGACGGTGGCGCGCTGCATGTCGCGCTTCCAGCGCAGATCGTCGAATTCGGCGCCGCGATGCATGGTGCAGCGATCGTCCCAGATGACGAGATCGTGGACCCGCCAGCGGTGGGTGTAGACGAATTGCCGCTGCGTGACATGGGCGACGAGCTCGTCGATCAGCGCGCGGCCTTCGGCCTCGGGCATGCCGAAAATCCGGCCGGCATGGGAAGCAAGATAAAGCGATTTGCGGCCCGACTCAGGAATGGTGCGGACGATGACCTGCGGCACCGGCGGCATGCCTTGGCGCTCCTCGTCGCTGAAATTGGAAAAGCCGAGCCGCGCCCGCGAATTGAAGATCGAATGCTCGGCGACGAGGCCTTCGAGCCTGCGCTTCATGTCGTCGGAGAGCGCGTCATAGGCGGCCCGCTCGTCAGCGAATTCGGTATGGCCGCCGATCGGCGGGATCGTGCGCGCATAAAGGAGCGACGCCAGCGCCGGCAGCCGCTTGAACGAGCTGTCGGTGTGCCAAAGCCGGTTGCCGAGCTGGAACATGCGCTGCCGGCTTTCCTTGCCCCACACTTCATTGTTCTCGTCGAGGTTGGAAACGTCGGCGAATTCCTGGCGCAGCCGAAGCGGCTGGTCCTTGCGGTAAAGCGCAATCGTGGTTTCCAGCGGTCCGAACAGCCGCGCGAAATCGAGATGCTGATCCGCCGACAACCGCTGCTCGGGGAAGATCAGAACCGCATATTTGGCGAAAGCGTCTTTGATCGCTTTCAGATCCGGTGGCGCTATTGGTTTTGACAGATCGACATCGCCGATTTCGGCAGCGAAGCTCGGCGTGACCGGACAGACGGTGATCGCCATGGTCATTGCCTCCCGGGACGGGTGTTTTGCTGAATTGAATCACAACGGCCGCGTCCATGCAATTGCGCGCCGGCGCGGCCCTTTACTGCGCGGTGAGGCCGCCGTCGAGCGCGAATTCCGCGCCGGTGACGAAGGCGGATTCGTCGGCGAGGAGATAAACACAAAGGTCAGCGACCTCGGCGGGCGTGCCGAAGCGGCCGAGCGGCACCATCGCCGCCATCCGCTCGCGGGCGCTCGGCGGATCGCGAACTTGCGCGATTAAGCCATCGACCAGCGGACCTTCGATGAAAGCCGGATGCACGGAATTACAGCGCACCGGCGGTTTAAGCCGCGCGCCATGGAGCGCTACCGATTTGGTCAGAAGCCGCACGCCGCCCTTCGAGGCATTGTAAGCCGCCAGATTGTGTCCGCCGACGAGGCCCGAGACCGAGGAGATATTGACGATCGAGCCGCCGCTCTTGCGCATCAACGGCAGCGCGTATTTGCAGCCGAGAAAGGTGCCGTCGAGATTGATCGCCATGACGCGGCGCCAGGTGGCGAAGTCGGTGTCCTCGACGCTGCCGACGGCAACGATGCCGGCGGCATTGACCAGGCCGTCGAGCCGGCCATGGGTCTGTTCGATGGCTGCGATCACCCGGACCCAATCGGCTTCGGCTGTGACGTCGAGCGCATGCGTCACGCGCCCGCGGCCGGGCAGATCGCTGGTCACCACGCCGCCGCCCTCGACCTCGATGGCGCCGGCGATCGCCGAGCCGATAGCGCCCGCGGCTCCGGTGAGGAGGACGATCTTACCCTTGAGCCGCGGCATCGGGGCAATTCCGCGGCGTTATCGCGTCCGCTGCGCCGCCTCGGTGACGATCTTGTAGGCCTCGCTCAGCAGCGGCTTGGGCTTCGACACGTCGGTGCCCACGCTGGCGAATGTTTTCATCATGTCGGCCTGCTCGTCGGACGGCAGGCTGATCAACTCGCCGCCGGCGGCGGTCCAGCCCTTGCGCGCTTTTTCGAAAATGTCGATCGCCACCGGCAGTATGGCGGTCTGCTGGGCGGCGGCGTCGGTGTCGATGATTTTCTGCAAATCCGGCGGCAGTGAATCGTACCAGCTCTTGCTGATCTCGACGATCGCATAGACCGCGGGCTGGCCGGTCTCGGTGACGTATTTGGTCACATCCACATAATGCATCGGCGTCCACACCACGATGCCGCCGACCGCGCCGTCGATAGTGCCCTGCTGCATCGCCGGCATGACGTCGCCGAGTGTCATCGCCACCGGCGTGGCGCCGAGCCGCTCGATCGCCTGGGTCTGGAACGGCGAGGCGAGCACGCGGATCTTCTTGCCCTTGAAGTCGGCGAGATGGCGGATCGGGGCTTTGGAAATGACAGACTGCGCGGCGTTATCGAACAGCGCCACGCCGTGCAATCCCTTCTGAGCGCCAAGACCCAGCATCACCTTGAGAACGGCCGGATCGGCGGCAAGCCGTTCGCCATGCGCCATGGAATCGACCAGGCCCGGCGCCGCCATCACCTCGAAGCGCTCGTCGACGCCGACGAAGAATTCCGGTGGAATGACGGCGCATTGGATGGCGCCAAACTGAACGCCTTCGATCTGTCGCGGGATCGAGCCCAGTTGGCTCGCCGGATAAATCTCCGGCTTGATACGGCCGCCGGAATCCTTCTCGACCGCCGCGGCGTAATTCTTCGCAAAAACGTGGCTAGGATCGTTCAGCGTCGGCAGCGTGATCTTCATCGTATAGGTCTTGTCTTGCGCCGCGGCCGCACCGAGCAGAAGCGGCAAAGACAAGACGATGGCGCCGGTAGCCGCAGCGGCCCGCACGGCGATATATCGTGTCGCGAAATTCATATCTTCCTCCCCCAAGCGGCCATTATGGCGTGCCGATTGCGTCGAGCTTAGCCCAGAGCGGGCAGGGGGTTAAGTTGCTGGCCTGCGGCGGATTACACCTTCAAGAGCCCGAGCTCGCCGAGCACGGCGACGAATTCCGCCCGCTCCTTGGCGAGATAAGCGCGCAACGCCGCGCCGTCCTGATACATCGGCGACCAGCTCAGGCGCGTCAGCTCCTTGCCCCAGACCGGCTGTTGGGTTGCGGCCCGCAGCACGGTCTCCCAATAGGCGATTTGCGCGGGCGCGATCCCGGCTGGACCGGTGACGCCGCGCCAGGCGCCGACGATGCAATCGGCCGATTGTTCCTGCCAGGTCGGCGTCGCGGCAAACGCGCCCGCAAGACGCTCCGGCGCAGAAATGCCGATCAGCCGAATATGGCCGGCGCCAAGTTCGGCGAGCACGCTTGCGGCCGTTACCGCGCACACATCGGCTGTGCCGGCGACGACGTCGGCCACCGCATCGAGCGCGGAATCGAAGACGCGGATCGTTGGCGCATTGACGTCGCCGCCCACGCCCCGGACGAGCTTCGCCAAGGCGATATGGTTCGGATTGCCGAACGCGGTCGACAGCGCCACCGTCACCGACGAAGCCTCGCGGCCGAGCCGGGTCAGAAAATCGGCGCCGCTCTTGAACGGTGAATCCGACCTGACCGCAAATGCGATATATTCGGTGACGAGCGTGGCCAGCGGCGTGTATTTGGAATGCTCGAAGCTCGAGGCGCCGACCAGATAATCGGTCGTAAGATTGGGCGAACTGATGCCGATGACATGGCCATCGCCCGCGTGATTGTCGACGAAGCTGGTCCAGGCTTTGCGCGCGCCGCCGCCCGGCACATTGACGACGGCCACCGGCACGTCGACGAGGCCGGTCGCGGCGATCGCTTCGACCAGCGCCCGGGCGACGCGATCGAGGCCGCCGCCGAGCGGCGTTCCGGCCACGATCTCTATGGCGCGTTCGGGCTTCCAACTGGCGTTCACCACGGCTCCGCTTATTTCGGTGCGGCGTTGAGACCGCCGAGCACCTTGGCCCACAGGGCGACTTCGCTCTTGTAGAATTTATCGAAATAGGCCGAGCTGCGTTTCTCCGGTGGCACGACGTCATAACCGAGCTCGGCAAAGCGCGCGACCACGGCGGGATCGTCGAGCGCCGCGCCCAGCGCCTTGTTCAGCTTCTCGATAATGACGCTCGGCGTGCCTGCCGGCGCCGAGAGGCCGAACCAGACCGTCAAATTGAATTGCGGCATGCCGGCTTCGGCCGTCGTGGGCACGTCCGGCAGCATCGGCGTGTGCTTGTCGCTCGTCACCGCATAGGCTTTCAGCGCACCGCTTTTGATGTGCGGCGCGATGTTGACGATTTGATTGCAGCCGAAGTCGACATTGCCGCGCACCAGATCCATCGTCGCCTCGGGCGTGCCGCGGTATGACGCGACCGTCGGGTGCAGGCCCGCGATCGAATGAAACACCGAACAGGCTAAATTCGAGATCGAACCGACGCCGGCATCCGCCTCGGTAAGCTTCTTTTCGTTCGCCTTGGCGTAAGCGACAAATTCCTTCAGGGTCGCGGCCGGCAGGCCGCTTCGCGCCACCAGAACGACCGGCGAGGTGTTGATCAGGCCGATTTGCGCGAAATCGGTCGAGCGATAGGGCAGGTCCTTGTTGAGGAATTCGGCGGCCGCATGCGTGCCCGAGCCGGAAATGACGATCGTGTAGCCGTCAGGCGCCGCCTTGGCGACGCGGTTCGAGCCGATGACACCGCCGGCGCCGGTGACGTTCTCGACAATGACCTGCTGGCCGAGCGCTTTCGACATCGGGCCGATGATCAGCCGTGCCGTCGTGTCCGACGGCCCGCCCGGCGGAAACGGGGCCACAAGGGTGACCACCCGTGTCGGATAATCCTGCGCCCGGGCGCTCGACGCCAGCGCGGCCAGGACGGCGGCGAACAACAATACGCGTTTTTTCATGGCGATGGTTCCGGACTAAAGGGCGCCGCCGAACACGCCGCTTACGGCTGCGGCACCACCGCGATCGCTTCGATCTCGAACAGCGCGCCCTCGCGCGCGAGCTTGACGATTTGCACGGCCGTCGAGGCTGGCGGCGCCTTGGTGTTCACATAGCGGTCGCGCACGTCGAGGTAGATCGGCAAATGCGCGATATCGACAAAATAGCTCGTCACCTTGACGACGTGCTCGAGGCGAGCGTCGGCGGCGGCGAGCGCCAGTTTGAGATTCTCAAAGCATTGCACCGCCTGGGCGCGAAAGTCGCCGGCTGCGCCGGCGAATTTGCCGTCCGCCGTCATGCCGAGCTGGCCGGATATGTAGATGGTGCGGCTCGGACCGGTGGTTTCCACCGTGTGGGTATAGCCGCGGGTCGGCGGCATGGTCGAAGGATTGAGAAAACGATGAGCGGCCACGGGCGATTCCTCCGGCTGTTTTTCGCAACGATCCTTTCCGAGAACTGTAGCACAGACGTCAGGCCTCATGGCAAAGTGCGACGATGACCGTCCGCTTCTTCGCGTTACTCCTCGCCGCAACCTCGCTGCCGAGCCTCGCCTACGCCGCCGATCTCGATGGCGCGAGCCTGGCATGGCCGTGGGCGCTGCCCTTTGTCGGCATTCTGCTCACCATCGCGCTGGGGCCGCTCGCCTTCCGCCGTTTCTGGCATCACCATTACGGCAAGCTCGCCTTCCTGTGGGCGGCGCTGACGCTCGTGCCGCTCGCGGCGCTGCGCGGCGCCGACATCGCGCTCGCGGCCTTGGCGCATGCGCTGCTCGGCGACTATCTCGGCTTTATCGCGATCCTGTTCGCGCTCTATGTGGTGGCGGGCGGCATTCTGATCAGCGGCAGTTTGCGCGGCACACCGCTCGTCAACGCCAGCCTGCTTGCCTTTGGCACCTTGATCGCGAGCCTAGTCGGCACCACCGGCGCCGCGATGATCTTGATCCGGCCGCTGTTGCGCGCCAACGCGTCGCGGCTGCACAATGTCCATGTCGTCGTCTTCTTCATCTTTCTGGTCGGCAATATCGGCGGCGCTTTGTCGCCGCTCGGCGACCCGCCGCTGTTCATCGGCTTTCTCAACGGCGTCGGATTCTTCTGGCCGCTGCAAAACCTCTGGCTGCCGACGGCGTTTGCGGCGGCCTGGGTGCTTGTGGTGTTCACGGCGGTCGACACTTGGTACTGCCGCAAAGACCGCGCGGCCGCGCCGGTCGGCGAACTTGCGGCGTCCGCGCGCGTCGAGGTGCACGGTCTCGTCAATCTTCTGCTCCTCGCCGTTATCGTCGGCGCCGTGATCGTCTCCGCAGTGTGGTCGCCGGGCGTCAGTTTCACGGTCTATGGCACGAAACTGCCGCTGCAAGACCTGGCGCGCGACGCCACCCTTATCCTCGCGGCCTTCGCCTCGCTGTGGCTGACGCCGAACGAGCACCGCGAGGCCAACGGTTTTTCCTGGGAGCCGATTCTCGAAGTGGCGCTGCTGTTCGCCGGCATCTTCGTCTGCGCTGTGCCGGTCCTGGCGATGCTCGATGCCGGGCATGGCGGCGCCTTCGCCTGGCTGATTGCGGCCGTGACGAGCCACGATGGCACGCCGCACGAGGCCGCCTATTTCTGGCTGACCGGGGTGCTGTCCGCGCTCCTCGACAATGCGCCGACCTATCTGGTGTTCTTCAAGCTCGCCGGCGGCAATGCCGCCGAAT
>Ga0181526_10000286_pt1 | contig 55312 bp, 49 predicted proteins | sample PEATcosm2014_Bin_35_FD_119750 | JGI IMG/M metagenome (GOLD analysis project Ga0181526, IMG submission 119750) | Peatland microbial communities from MTU Mesocosm Facility, Houghton, MI, USA - PEATcosm2014_Bin06_30_metaG | ecosystem: Environmental > Terrestrial > Soil > Wetlands > Peat | place... | reverse complement strand
GGGCCATGAACTGACGGTTGAGGTTGCGGTTGGAGTTGCTTTTTGCTATTATTTTTTTTGTTAATCATAGGGCGTCAGGTGTAGCGGATTTTCCCTCACCTGACGACCCCATGTTAACTTTTAGGCCTGACTTATTTGCCGCCTGCCTGGATATTACGCCCACCATCGGAAATCGCTGCAAGGTAATAATTACTAGATTGACTTGTTTAGGATTCGGGCTAAAATCGCCATGTATGAAACATCCAAAAGATGCGGTGTGGGATGCAATTCCCGATGGTGGAAAGATACGGGTTGAGCTAAATAAACCGGGTTGGATGGCGAACCCCTCGCCCGCGAACGCAACGAGGCAGCACCTATCTCTCTCAATTCAGTGTGGCAAAAACTGCATTTAAGTAAAGTGATTAGCTGTCACGCTTGCGGACCTGGCGGGCGGCCAGTTTGCGGATTCTTTACAATCCACGCTTCTGTCCCATCAGGTGTAACGATGATGAACATATTGTGGAATTTAGCGACCGACTGAGCGGTTTCCCCGTGCGACGCCATGCTGAAATTTTGGAGAATTATCTCCACTCCGGCTTTAAGCGACGAATCGATCATTCCGCCCAGCCGCGATGTGTCCAAGCCGTAGCCATAGGTATCAATTGTAATTGCTGTTATTGCAGACGAACCTGTCGCGCCATACCGGGAGAATGCCGCGCTCCGCCCGCTCTGTCCGCCCACAAATCCAACCACAAATCCGCCTTCACCGCATCCCCCTTTCCGTATCTGCGTTAATCGACGTGTTCTGCGGGCAACTCCGGATTCGGTTGCGGCTGACCGGGCTGTGATCTTTGCTCTCTGTGGTTAAATACTTCGCGGTTGCCCCGGTTTTCCATGATCTGTCATCCCAGACTCGGAAATCTGTACCACAATCATGCAATTCTTTGTTTTCCCGGCAAGAAATTTGCCGCCAAAGAACGCAAGGAACACGAAGGCAACATCTTCCATCTTTGCGTTCTGTGTGTTCCTTTGCGGCAATTCCCTGTGATTGCGGCGCAAGCCGCGCTAGGCCCGTCTGTGTCAATCTATTGCCTCCAGCAAAATGTTGCTGTTCTGTAGCGGGTCGTGTTGCGAGCTGGGCCGCAGTCACAAGAAGCCCCAGCCTCGCCCAATCACCCAACGTTAACGTTAATGTAACGGGTGTGTTTCGGGTTTGTTGCGGCAAATGTTGCGGGCTAAGTCCTTGACTATCAACATTTGTTGCGGTGTTGCGGGTCTTTCAGACCTACATATCAATCTGAATCTTTACTTCTTAATTCTGCCTTCTTAATTCTTACTTAAACAAAAATGGTCTGGGCCCGCGCCGGCCCGACCGACACAATTTTCAACCGCGCGCCGGTCAATTCGGCCAGGGCCTTCAGATAATTTCGCGCCGCGCCGGGCAGGTCCTTCCATTTCGCGCAACGGGTCGTCGAAGTTTTCCAACCCGGAAACTCGGCATAGACCGGTTCGCATTTGGCCATCAATTCAATGTCCGTCGGCACATAATCCAGGCGGGTCAGCCCCGTTCGGTAGCCAAGGCAAACCTTGATCGTTTCCACGGTGTCCAAGCCGTCCAGGCACGTCACCGCCAGTTCATCAATGCCATTGAGAATCGTGGCATAATGGGTCGCCACCGCGTCGAACCACCCGCAACGCCGCGGCCGGCCCGTCGTCGCGCCGAATTCCCGCCCCATGGCATGGAGCATGTCGCTGATGTCGGCGCTCTCCGTCGGCAACGGCCCCTCGCCCACGCGCGTTATGTACGCCTTCATCACACCCATCACGCTGTCCATTTTGTGGGGCGGCATGCCGGAGCCGGTGCAGGCCCCGCCCGCCGTCGTATTGGACGAGGTGACAAATGGGTAGGTTCCGTGATCAATGTCCAAAAACGTGCCTTGCGCGCCCTCGAACAAAATATTCGCCCCGTCCCGGGCCGCCTCGTGCAGCAACACAACGGTGTTGGCCACAAACGGACGCAATTGGTCTCCCGCCGCCCGGTAAGCGGCATGGACCTTGGAAAAAGAAAGGGGCTTCGCCCCAAGGGCCTTCAGAATCTCGTTGTTCTCCTGGATCTTCGAACGCAGCAGCGCCTCGAATCGGTCCGCGTTGATCAAATCAATCATCCGCAAACCCGTCCGGGCCGCTTTATCGCCATAGGCCGGTCCGATGCCGCGCTTGGTCGTCCCGATTTTGTTTTTGCCTTTGAGGATTTCCCGTTGCTCATCCAACTCCCGATGATAGGGCAAAACCAGGTGGGCCGATTCGCTGATGCACAAGCGTTTGACCCGCACGCCGAGCTTTTTCAGATCATTGATTTCCGCCACCAAACTCACAGGATCCACCACCACGCCATTGCCAATGACGCACGTCTTGCCGCGGCGCAGGATGCCGGACGGAATGAGGTGCAGGACATATCTTTTCCGGCCGATATAAACCGTGTGCCCGGCGTTGTTGCCGCCCTGGGTCCGGACAACGATGTCGGCCTTGTCGGTCAAGACGTCGATGATTTTTCCCTTGCCCTCGTCGCCCCACTGGGCGCCGACTAAAATCGTATTGGCCATAATCTTTTTGCCAGTTCCATTTGCGCTGTGCCGCGACAATAAAAATCCCGGAAAGTAAATTCCGGGGCAGACGCTCAAGTCTTTACGTTCAGAGCCTAAAAAGAGGACGCTCCGGTGTCAAGGAAACCGGAAGGTTTTTGCAATTTGGCCGGCACGGGCTACACTGCGCCCATGAAATCGCGGCTTTTATCAACCCTGGCCCTTCTGGCTCTGGCTTTGGGCGGGCCGGGTCAAAGTGTATCCGCGGCCCAAATGACCGCCTTCGCTTTGGTCAAGGAGGGGGACAAAGTCATCCCCCCGCAGGCCAAAGACCGAATCACGCAAATTCATTCGGAGAAATCGACCGGCAGTCTGGTCCCCGATGTCTGGCATATCGACTACTTCGACCCCACCGCCGCCTTTAAAACAACGGAAGTCACCTTCGTCGCCGGCAAGGTGACGGAAATCACACGGCCCAAGCGATTGCTCGATGCGGTCAGTGGCACCAGGCAATTGGACTGGAAGAAACTGAAGGTCAATTCCGACCGTGCCCTGGCCATTGCCCTGAAGGAACCCCTGCTGAAAAAGCTCCATTTGCGAGCCACTGAATTCTGGCTGGAACGGAAGGAGACAATTTCAACCTGGAAGATCCGCTTCTGGGCGGCCCGCCTGGGCAAGCCGGATCAGACGGTTGAGATCGGCGATCTTTACCTCTCCAGCAAAACCGGCGAGGTCCTCAAGACCGATCTGCACATCCAGAACGCCGATTAACTCCATAAAATATGTCAGGTTTAATCGCCATTGTGGGACGGCCCAACGTCGGAAAATCCGCGCTGTTTAATCGCATCGTCGGAAAGCGCATCGCCATCGTCCACGACGAACCCGGGGTCACGCGTGACCGCGTCACCGCCGAGGCCGAATGGCATGGGCGCGTTTTTACCCTCGTGGATACCGGCGGCATCGGACTGTCGCGGCGGGAAAAGGCGCAAACCCTCATCGCGCAAGCGGCCATCGAGCAAGTGCAACTGGCCATTGACGCCGCCGCGGTCATCATCCTGGTCGTCAATGTGCAGGAAGGGATCGTCCCGCTGGACCGCGAGGTTGCGCAACGTTTGCAGCATTCCGGCAAGGAGGTGCTGGTGGCTGTCAACAAGACCGATAACGACCGCGAAGAGGCCGGGGCCGATGAATTTGCCGCGCTGGGTTTTCCCAAAATTTTTCCGGTCAGCGCCATTCACCATCGGGGCATTGATGCGTTGATGGACGCCGCCGTGACGCTGCTTCCGCCCGAAACCGCCGGGGCGGAGAAGAAAGTTCCCGACGCCGAAGCCCCTCTCAAGCTGGCCGTAGTGGGCCGGCCCAACGTCGGCAAATCCTCCCTGATCAATGCCTTGACCCATTCGCAACGGGTCATTGTCACCCCCATTCCAGGCACGACGCGCGATGCGGTGGATGTACCCTTCGAAGTCGAGACGGACGGGGTGCGGCAAAAATACATTTTGATTGACACCGCCGGCGTCCGCCAGGAACGGCGCATAGACGATTCCGTCGAGTTTTTCAGCGTCAAACGGACGGATGATTCCATCGCCCGCAGCGACATTGTCATTTTTGTGATGGACGCGGAATCCGGCATGACGAGCCAGGACAAAAAGGTCGCCGGCAAAATCGTGGAGGAGCGCAAGGCCTGCATTTTGGTTGTCAACAAATGGGACCTCGTGGCGCCGGAGCTGGAGACTGCGCGAAAGGAATTGCGCCGGGAGGACGGCAAAAAAAGACGCGAAGGCCAGGACAAACCGCTCACCAGCCTGTCGGAATTCGCCCAATGGGTGCAGGAAAATTTGTTTTTTCTCGATTATGCCCCGGTCCTTTTCACCTCGGCCAAATCGGGCTTCCATTTGGACCGCCTGCTCGAATCGATCCGCTACGTCGCCGCCCAATTGCAACAAAAGGTGCCCACCGCCATCCTCAACCGCACGTTGCAGGACGCCATTGAACGCCGCCAGCCCGTCAGCTCAGCCGGGCACCGTTTGAAGTTCTTTTACGCCACGCAGGTCAGGCAATCGCCGCCCACTTTTCTCTTGTTCGTCAACCGCGAAGATTTGTTCTCGGACCAATATAAAAAATATTTGGCGGGCGAAATGCGGCGCGCTTTCGGTTACGAAGGCTGCCCCATCGTGCTGGTGGGGCGCGCGCGCGCCAAGACCATCGCACCCGTTCGCAAGGCAAAACCCGGCCGATTTCGTCCCCAAAACCCCAAATCCATGCGCCATCGACACCTTCGCAGAGCAAAATGACCGCCAACCACCCTGAAACCGCCTAAAGTTGTTCACAATGGGCCGCCCGACCTCGTTCACGATGCTGAAAAAAGGGCGGTTTTAGGGCGCAAAATGAGGCCATTGCCCGTGAACAACCCCGCGAATAACTTTTTTTTCAGATTTCTCTTGCAGGCACTATATGTGGTGTTAGAGTCCAAGGAATTCCCTACTGAATGGGGTTGGCGGTCTGAAAATGACCGCCTTTTTACCGGAAGTAGGGGCTGATTTTTGTACATTTTTGGCTATATTTAACTGAGGACACGAAAAGAAGGAATTTCCTATGATTGATGCGCGTGAACATGTTCGCTCAGCCGCTTCGACTCATGGTCGGCGGCGTTCAAAAACAGCTGCCACTACTGCGGTTCGTGGCCGTTTGACCGGTGCGGCTCCCGCCAAATCCCTGCCCGTCGAAAGGGTTTTCAGCAACGCAACCATTAAACCCTTCGACCAAATCGAATGGGAAAACCGCACGGCGGAAATCACCGACGACGGCGGAAAAGTCATTTTCAAACAGGAGAACGTCGAAGTTCCCAAATCATGGTCGTTTCTGGCCACCAAGGTGGTCGTTTCGAAGTATTTCTACGGGGAGCAGAATACGGTGGAACGGGAGACATCCGTCCGCCAACTGATCCATCGCGTTTGCCGGACGATTGCCGATTGGGGCGTTGCGGACGGTTATTTTGACAAGGCCAACGGGGAGGTTTTTTACGATGAATTGGTCTGGCTCTGTCTCAACCAGTACGGTGCCTTTAATTCCCCGGTCTGGTTCAACGTCGGGCTTTACCATCAATATGGCGTCGGCCGCGCCTCGTCGCGCGGTAATTGGTTTTACAACCGCCAGACCCAATCCCCCGAACGGGCCCGCACCCAATACGAATATCCCCAAGGCAGCGCCTGCTTCATTCAGTCGGTGGGTGACAACATGGAAAGCATCATGCAACTGGCCCATAGCGAGGCCATGCTGTTCAAATACGGTTCCGGCACCGGCACCGATCTCAGCCCCATTCGTTCCAGCCGCGAAAAACTCAGCGGCGGCGGCCGTCCCAGCGGCCCCCTCTCCTTTCTCAAGGTTTATGACCAGGTGGCCAATGTCGTCAAATCCGGCGGCAAAACCCGCCGGGCCGCCAAGATGAATACGTTGCGCGATTACCACGGCGACATCGAGGAATTCATTGACGCCAAACAGAGGGAGGAAAAGAAGGCCTGGGCCTTGATCGAGCAGGGCTACGACGGCTCCTACAATGGCGACGCCTACGGCAGTGTCATGTACCAAAACGAAAACCTCTCCGTGCGGGCCAGCGATGACTTCATGCACGCCGCCCTCGGCGGCAAAGACTGGTTCACCCGCACCGTGACCGGCGCTCCCCTGGAAAAGAAGGATGCCGCCACTCTGCTCCATAAAATTGCCGCCGGAACCTGGACCTGCGGCGATCCCGGTTTGCAATACGACGGCGCCATCCAAAAGTGGCACACCTGCAAAGGCACCGAGCCGATTCATTCCACCAATCCCTGCTCCGAATACGTTTTCCTCAACAATACCGCCTGCAATCTTGCCTCGCTCAATTTGATGAAGTTCAAACGCGACGACGGCAGGTTTGACATCCAACGGTTCAAAGCCGCCGTGCGCATTTTCATCGCCGCCCAGGAAATCATCGTCGATAACGCCAGCTATCCCACCTCGGAAATCGCCGAAAACTCGCATGTGTTTCGCACTCTCGGGCTGGGCTACGCCAATTTAGGCTCCCTCATTATGAGCTACGGCCTGCCTTACGATTCCAACGAAGGCCGCGCTTTGGCCGGCGCCCTCACCGCCATCATGACCGGTCACGCTTACGAGCAATCTGCCGACCTCGCCGGCGTCATGGGGCCGTTCCAGGGGTACTACGACGCCCGCTGCGCCCATGTCAGCCGGCCCGTCGCCAAAGACAACGTCGCCGCCATGCTCGGGGTCATCCAACAGCATCGCGCCGCCGTCGAAGACATTCATCCCAGCACCGACTTCGCCTACCTGAAAGAGGAGGCGCGCCATTGCTGGACCCGCGCCCTCAATCGCGGCCGCGAATCGGGCTATCGCAACGCCCAGGTCACCGTCCTGGCCCCCACCGGCACCATCGCCTTCCTCATGGATTGCGACACCACCGGCGTCGAACCCGACATCGCGTTAGTCAAGTATAAACTACTCGCCGGCGGCGGCATGCTCAAAATGGTCAACCGCGGCGTCCCCGACGCCTTGCGCCGCCTCGGCTATGCCGAAAAGGAAATCGCCCCGATCATCGCCCACGTCGAAAAATTCGACACGATTGAGGATGTCGAGGACAATGGCGCCACCCTCGCCAGCGGCCTCAAACCCGCGCATTTGCCGGTGTTCGATTGCGCCTTCAAGGCCTGGCGCGGCAAACGCAGCATCAGTTACATGGCGCACTTGAAAATGATGGGCGCCACCCAGCCCTTCATCAGCGGCGCCATTTCCAAAACGGTCAATCTGCCCCACGAATGCACGGTCGAAGACATCAAGGATGCCTACGTGCAGGCCTGGAAAATGGGCCTCAAATGCGTCGCCATTTATCGGGACGGTTCCAAGCGATCGCAGCCGCTCAACACCAAGAGGACCAGGGACGGCGAAGAACCGGCCGCCGCGGCCCGCCTGCGCGAACTTGAAGCCGAGATCGAAAGGTTCAAGGCCCGGGACGGCCAGCCCTTGCGCCGCCGCCTGCCCGACACCCGCACGGCTGTCACTCATAAATTCGACATTGCCGGGCATGAAGGCTACTTGACCGTCGGCCTGTTTGACGACGGACAACCCGGCGAGCTTTTTATAACCATGGCCAAGGAGGGATCGACCATAGGGGGACTGATGGACACCATCGGCACGCTGACCAGCCTCGCGCTGCAATACGGTGTGCCGCTCGAAGCGTTGCTGCGGAAGTTTGCGCATCAACGCTTCGAGCCGTCGGGCTTTACCAAAAACCCGGAAATTCGCAACGCCGCTTCCATCATTGACTACGTCTTTCGCTGGCTGGCCCTGCAGTTTATCCCGGGCTACCGCGAGGCCAATCTCCCCTCGCGCAACCAGCCCGAACTGGCCCTGCCCGGCCTCCCGGACGAGGTCAGCAAAAAAAAAATAAACCGCCCGGTGCCTGACCTCCCGCTCTCGGAAGACACCGACATTCTGATTCAGCCGGCGGCGCGCGGCCCGGAGGGCAACGGAAACGGCCATGGCGATCCCGCCGCTCCCGCCGTCGGGCGGATCGTTTCGCCGTTGAGCCAGCAACTGGGGCGTTTTCAAAGCGACGCCCCCACCTGCCCCAACTGCGGCCACGTCGCCGTGCGCAATGGCGCCTGCTACAAGTGCCTCAACTGTGGCGAAAGCCTGGGGTGCAGTTAATTAATGATTGAAGCTCAACCAACGGGCCAGGCGGAGTTTGTCACGCGAATTCCTTTGCCGCCGGAACGGCTGGATGCCCTGTCGCGCGATATTCTCAAGCTCAAACACAGCTTGAACGCCATCATCCTGGCCCATAACTACCAGGTGCCCGAAATCCAGGATGTCGCGGATTACGTGGGCGATTCCCTCGGCCTCTCACAACAGGCCGCCAAAACCAACGCCGATGTGATTGTTTTCTGCGGTGTGCATTTCATGGCGGAAACGGCCAAAATCCTCAACCCGACCAAGACCGTTATTCTTCCTGACAAGGACGCGGGCTGTTCCCTGGAGGAAAGCTGCCCCGCACCGAAATTGAAGGCCCTGCAAGCCACCAACCCCAATTTTTACACGGTGACCTACATCAATTGCAGCGCGGAGGTCAAGGCCCTCAGCGATGTCATTTGCACCAGCGGCAACGCGGTCAGAATCGTCAACGCCGCCCCCGGGGACCGCGACCTCCTGTTCGTGCCCGATGAAAACCTCGGGGCCTGGGTGACGGAACAGACCGGCCGGAAAATGACTTTGTGGGCCGGCAGTTGTTATGCGCACGTTGAGTTCACCCACGTCGGCGTCATGCGCATTCGCCGGGATTTTCCCGACGCCCCGCTCGTTGCCCATCCGGAATGCACCAAGGCCGTGCGCCTGTTGGCTGACGAAATTTGTTCGACGGAACAGATGGTCGCCTTTTGCAAACGCTCCCCGGCCCCGGCCATCCTGATTGCCACCGAGGCCGGCATGATTCATCGGTTAAACAAGGAGTGCCCGGGCAAACGGTTTATTCCTGTGCCGGTGGAGAATTGCCGCTGCAACGAGTGCAAATTCATGAAAATGAACACGCTGGAAAAACTCTACGATTGCATGGCCCGCCTCCATCCCAGGGTGGAATTGAGCGCCGACATCCTGCAAAAAGCCAGGTTGCCGATCGAACGCATGTTGCAAATCTCTTCGCAACCGCTGGCCAATGCGGGATGAGATGGAAACCAATGAACCTTCCAGGCGCGCTTGGATCACCGGCGCGGGCGGTTTGATTGGCCATTGTCTGGCTGAAATAAAAACGGCCGGCGCGGCCCAATTCGAAATCATTCCCCTCACCCGCCTCATGCTTGATTTGACGGATTTTGCGTCCGTCGAGAAACGGTTTCGCGCGAACCGGCCGGCCCTGATCATCCATTGCGCGGCGCTGTCCCAGAGCACCGCTTGCCAGGCCAATCCCGCGCTGGCCAAGAAAATCAACGTCGAGACAACGGCGCATCTGGCCGCCCTGGCGGCGGAGGCTGGTTTTATATTCTTTTCCACCGATTTGGTTTTTGACGGGTGCAAAGGCAATTACATCGAGACGGACCCTGTCAGTCCACTGGGCGTTTATGCGGAGACAAAAGTTCAGGCCGAACAAATCGTGTTGACAAATCCGCGGCACACCGTCATCCGCACCTCGTTGAACAGCGGCGCTTCGCCCAATGGAACCAGTGCCTACAACGAGCAGATGCAAGCCGCCTGGAAAATGGGCCGGGCGGTGAAGTTATTCTTCGATGAATTTCGCAGCCCGATCCCGGCCTCGGTGACGGCCCGCGCTGTTTGGGAATTGGCCGGGCAGCGCCGATCCGGGCTGTATCATCTGGCCGGAAGCGAACGCCTTTCGCGCGCCGCCATTGGCGAATTGGCGGCGGCCCGCCATCCTGACCTCAAACCCCGCATCGAAGCCTGTTCGCGACGGGAATTCCAGGGCGCGCCGCGTCCGGGGGACGCGTCCTTGAACTGTTCCAAAATCCAAAAACTTCTCTCCTTTCCCCTCCCCGGTCTGGCGCAATACCTGCGCGACCACCCGGAAGAACCTTTTTGAACGGGCGTTTATTGCTTGACAAGCGAGCGCAGCACGGCCAGATTGGCCGCGTCTTCATGCAGGTCGTCGGATTTGTGCGTCTCCAGGCAGCCCGGGGAGTTCTTGAAACGCGTGTCGTTGACAATGTGGCGGAACCCTTCCAGCCCGATTTTGCCCTTGCCAATATCCTCGTGCCGATCCACCCGCGAGTCGAGGTCCGTTTTTGAATCGTTGAGATGAAAGGCCAGGATCTCCCTTCGGCCAATCAGGGTGTCAATTTCCCGCATCGTCTTGTCCCAGCCCTTGCCGGTTCGAATGTCGTAACCCGCGGCGAAAAGATGGGCCGTGTCAATACACAATCCAAGGCGTCCGGGGGTTTTCACGCCGTCGTAAATGGCCGCCAGATGCTCGATTTGATTTCCCAGGCAACTCCCCTGCCCCGCCGTGTTTTCGAGGGCGATCCGGACTTTTGCGTCCTGGGTCGCGCGCAGCACTTCATCCAATCCGGCCACGATGCGCCGCAGGCCGGCCGTTTCGCCCGCGCCCAGATGCGCCCCCGGATGCAGGACCAGAAACGGCAAACCGAGCGCCCCGGCAAAGGTGATTTCCTGGATGAGCGATTGCAGGGAATTGGCGCGGTTGGCGGACGGGCTTGCGCCCAGATTGATCAGATAACCCGTGTGCCCAAAAACGGCGGCGAACTGGAGGCGCGCCTCCTCCCGCTTGAACAGCGCAATGTCGGCGGCCGGATGAGGCCGTCCGAACCACTGCATATTATTTTTGACAAATATCTGGACACATTCCGCCCTTATCTGCTCCGCCCGCTTTAAAGCCATGTGAACACCGCCTGCGGTGGAACAATGAGCGCCAAAAATCATGCTGAGATGCTGTATGAAAAATAGATTTACACAATGAGAAAACTGGACCAGCACCAATGAACCTGCCGCAAAAGTCGCAAGAAGGGAAAATAAAACCATGCCTCATTGCGTACGGTTTGAGTGGTCTCACCCAACGGGCGACGGGGCTTCCGCACGGCCGAGATGACTGTTTTAGCAAGCACGAGCCGCAAAATTTAGCTAAGTTGTTAACGCTTGGTGTGCTGAATTTAGCTTGCATTCTTTTTGGAAAAGGTTCAAAAAAGTCCCATGCAAACACCAAAAGGATTATTCGCGGCTCTCATCATCACGGCGGCCTTCGCCATGACTGGCCGCTCTCAAATCTATCAATTCTCGGTTCCTGTCATCGGCAGCATGACCATGAGTGCTCAAGATTTGAATGGCCCATCGGGTAGTTCGGGCGCTTTTCAACTGAATTTTAACAGTCTGTCTGAAACAGTGTACTACGACCCGGTTGGCGGCACACTTCGTCAGGTCGGCACGATTTCCTATACTCCATCGGCTACAAACATACAGTGGGGGGAAACCCAAGGCGCCGTTTCGGGTAATGTGACGGTCAATTTGGCTCCCAGCGGCGGCAATTTACTGTCGTTTGACACCGGGCCCCAAACAGTGACGTGGGACGCTTCGATATCGGCCTACTATTTCGACGCGAACTTGTGGATACCATCGGGTTTGCCCATGACTGGTTCCTACTCACTGGTTACAGGCGGTCAGACATATACCGGTTCATTTTCCTACACTTTAACGTATGCCCCCATCCTGATCACCGTTTATACGTTGAGCCGGTTGTCAATAACGGGCTATCCATCCTCGATTCAACTGTGGGCTCTTGGCACGGGATACGGTGAGGTGTCGCTTTTCGGCTCTCCGGGGATTGTGGCTGACGTCAAGGCAACCAACGGATTTGAGATGAAACTGAGCCCTGGCGCTGAGAATTCATACGGCGAAACCGGAGAACAATTTCTGTGGAGTTCGCCGGGCACGCTGACAGTGAGCAATGTGGCGAGCGGAGCACCGTTTATAACCGCGCAGCCTCAGTCCTTGGTGGTCAACGCTTACGACACCGCATCGTTCAGTGTGACTGCCTCCGGGATCGAATCCCTGAGTTATCAATGGTCGTTGAACAACACAAACATCCCGGGAGCAATCCACAGCAATTTGACGATTGCAAACGTGGTGCCAACCAATTTGGGTACGTATACCGTTTTCGTGAAGGATGAATTTGGCACAGCGTCGGGTTCCAACGCGGTTCTGTCCATGTATCCATTCATTGCGACCCCATTTAAAGGCGCCGTGACATATTGGGGCAAAGACGCCACGTTCAGCGTGGAAGCTTGGGGAACCGGGCCGCTGAGTTACCAGTGGTTTCAGAACGGGGTTTCCATCCCAAACGCAACCAACCAGGCATTGTGCCTGATCAGCATCCAGGCCACGAACGCCGGCCTTTACTCGGTGGTCGTCTCAAGTGCATTAGGCAGCGCAACGAACCCGCCCGCGCAGGTGATCGTCGAACCTGCGGGGGTTTCCGTCGGATTATATCCGGGCGTAACCATCAACGGGGTGGTTGGCTACGACTACATCATCGAGAGCACGACTGATTTAAGCGACACGAATTCCTGGATTACGATGACGAATCTGACCTTGACGCAGCCGGTGCAGCTTTGGGTGGACACCAATATCGACGCGTCCCTGCCGGCAAATCCGTATCGATTCTATCAGGTTTTGCCCGGTCAATAAGGGGTCCGCCTACAATTTCTCCGGCTCTTGCAAGAGCGCCGCGACTCTGGACAGCAATCGCCCGGCCGCACCGCCGTCCAGCACCCGATGATCAAAACTGAGAGTCAGATTCGCCTCGGTCACGGGAATAAATTGCTCTTTCTTTTCGTCCCAATGCGGCACCTTCTTGCCCGCGCCCAACCCGAGCACCAGGGTTTGTTCGGGCAGCGGTATTGGAGTGGCCCAGGTCAGGCCGAAGGTGCCAAAATTTGTCACCGTGGCGATGGAACCGCCGGTCGCCTCATTGGGCAGCCGCCGCTGGCGGGCCAGTTCGACCAATTCATTGTAACGTCCGACCAATTCGGCCAGCGGGCGGACGTCGGCGTTGCGCAACACTGGCACCAGCACACCCTCTTCCGCTTCGACCGCGAAACCGAGATCAATGGAGGGCGGATGAACGATTTTATTTCCGATGAGCCGTCCGGCGACCACGCTATTCTCGGCCAGGGCCACGGCCAGGGCGCGCAAGGCATAAAGAGCGGGGCCGGCTTTCGGCTTGCTGACGTTTCGATGGGCCAGCATGGCCTCAAACAAACAGGGCAGCGCCACTGTGGCCAGCGGCCGGGTCCAACTCCGCCGCATCGCATCCGCCACCGCCACGCGCATGGTCGAGGCGTTGGTCAGTTTGTGCTTTTCCAGATTGGCCAGAAATCTTTCGAAGTCCTGAATGGTCACCCGTCCGGCGGCCCCGCTGCCCGCCAGGCCCGCCAGGTCCGCCGCGTGCAGGCCCAGCTCGTTCATGCGCGCTTTCATCCGGGGCGACATGTAACTCGCGCCGGCGGCATGAGCAGGAACGGGCAAACCCCGCACCGTCGGCACCACCTTGCGTTTCCTCTCCGTGTCGCCCGTTGTGACGCCGCCGCCGCCGTGGGCGGGTGTCCGGGCGTCTTCGGGCGCCGGCTCGTCCAGCCCCAGACGGCGGGCTTCCTCGACCGAGACTTCCACATAACCCAGCACCGCGCCGACCGGATAGCTTTCGTTCAATTTGGCCGTGAACTGGCGGACGATGCCCCGGCCCGGCGAAGAGACGTTCATGGTCGCCTTGTTGGTCTCCACTTCGATGATGTCCTGATCGGCCGCCACCTCCTCGCCCGCCTTGATCAGAAAGGTGATGACGGTGGCTTCGGCGATGGATTCGCCCAATTGCGGCATGATGATGGGAATCTGCTTCATGTTTACATTCGCAACAAATTGCGCGCCGCGGCCACGATGCTGCGTGCGGTTGGCCGATGCACCGACCACAGGTCTGGATGATAGGGAATCGGCGTGTCTTTTGCGTTCAGACGCTGGGGCGGCGCATCCAGCAAATCAAAGCCTTCCGTGGCCACCCGGGCGATGACTTCCGCCGCGACCCCGCCCCAAGGCCAGGCCTCGCCCACGCACAGCAACCGGCCCGTGCGCGCCACCGAGGCCACGACGGTGTCCGTGTCCAGCGGTTTGATCGAGCGCAAATCCACCACTTCGATTTCCGTGCCCTCGCCGGCCATTTCTTCCGCCGCGGCCAATGCCTCGTGCAGCATCGCGCTGTAAGCCACGATGGTCAGGTCCCGTCCGGCCCGGGCAATGCGCGCTTTGCCCACTGGCATCGCTTCGGTCGGCAGGCACGGAGCCTTGAGATGGTAATACAGGTATTTGTGTTCGCAAAAGATGACCGGATCATCAATGGCCACCGCCTCCAGCAACATGCTGTAAGCGTCCTCCACCGTGGCCGGCGTCATGACAATCAATCCCGGATAATGCGCGTAAATCGCTTCCATGCTCTGACTGTGAAAAGGGCCGCTCCCGGAAGTCCCGCCCGAGGGCAGACGGACGGTAATCGGGCAGGGAACATTCGTCCGCCAATAGAGCGAAGCCGCGTGATTGATGATCTGATTCAAGCCCGGCGTCGAAAAATCCGCGAATTGCATTTCGACAATCGGACGGAAACCCTCGATGGCCGCGCCGATGGCCGCGCCGACCATGGCGTCTTCGCTGATCGGGGCGTCGAGCACGCGTCCGGGAAATTCCACGGCGAGATTTTTGGTCGCCTTGAAAGCGCCGCCGAATGCCCCCACATCCTGGCCGTAGATAAAAACACGCGGATCGTCCGCCAGCGCCCTGGCCTGCGCTTCGCGAATGGCTTCGAGGTAGGTGATGCTCATCGGCTGGCGGCGGAGTCGGGAGTTTCGAACCGTTCGCTTAAATGGCGCGAGGCCAGGGCGCACCAATTCTCCTTGTAAGGATCCGGTCCGGGCTCGTGTTGCACCAGGGCCACGGCTTGCTCGACTTCGAGCGCCGCCTCCTCGCGAAATTTTCGAATGCTGGCGTCGTCGGCCCAGGCCCGGCCCAGCAAATGGTCCTCGGCCACTTTCAGGCAATCGCGCCCGAAGTGCGATTGTTTGAATTGCGCCGAGATGTACTGGGCATCATCGTGCTCGCCATGCCCGCAGAGACGCAACAATTGGGCCACAACCAGTTGCGGCCCCCCGCCCCCACGGGCTTGCGCCACCGCCTCACGGAGGGTGTGCAGGCATTTTTCCAAATCGGTGCCATCCACTTTATGGGCGGCCACGCCGTAGCCGATGGCCTTGTCGGCCAGATCGCGGCAGGCGAATTCGCGCGAGTTCGGCGTCGAATAGGCATATTGGTTATTGGCCACCACCAGAACCAGCGGCAGTTTTTCTATCGCCGCCTGATTTAACGCCTCGTGGAACGCGCCCGTCGAAGTGCCGCCATCGCCAATGCAAGTCGCGCCCACTACGCCCTCGACTTTCTTAAATCGCCGCGCCAGCAACGCGCCGTTGACCACCGAAATCATTGCGCCCAAATGGCTGATCATGGGAAACAATCCCTCGCGGGGACGTCCGCGGTGGACGTTGCCGTCGCGTCCGCGCATGGAGCCCAAGGCCGAACCGAGGTAAGTGCGCACGGCGTCCAAAACCGGTTCGCCGAAGGCCAGCCGTCCCGCGCCGTCGCGGATGAGCGGCGCAAAAACATCCCCTTTCCGCAACGCCAGACCCACGGAAACACTCAGGGCCTCCTGTCCGCGCCCCAGAAACACGCCGCCATGAATTTTCCCGCCGCGGTAAAGGCTGGCCATCTTCTCATCCAGCACTCGGGAAAGGAGCATGAACCGAAAAGCCCTTAAATATTGCTCGCGGAAAGAAGAGACGACATCCGCGCTTTTCCGGCTTTCCACAGTCTGCAACATGGCCGCAGTTTATGCGGTTTCGCCCTCTTCACGCAATGGTTTCTTTGCCTCCGCCGGGATTTGTCCCGTCCTGCCAAAAACACGGATTATTTATGCGTGACCCTTTTTGCACTTTCCTCCAGCCTTGGATGAAATGGCGGTAGCCCGCGTAATATGATCGGCCAACAACCTCCGTTGGAAGTCCGCGTCGGCGCTGGCCGCTGGGATCAACGCTGGCGGGGGGCGGCGGTTTGCCTTGTCCTGGCCGCGATCACATTCGCCGTTTTCGGCCAGACACTGCAGCACGAGTTCATTGACTTCGACGATGGTGATTATGTGTCTGATAATCCCATGGTGGCCCGGGGGCTGACGCTCAAGGGCATAGTCTGGGCGTTCACCCGGGTCCATTCCGGGAACTGGCACCCGTTGACCTGGCTCTCCCACATGCTGGACTGCCAGTTATACGGACTGCATCCCGGCGGACATCATCTCACCAATGTCTTGCTCCACACCGCGACGGTTATCGCGCTTTTCCTGGTTCTGCGGCAGATGACCGGCGCTCTTTGGCGCAGTGCCTTTGTCGCGGCTGTTTTTGCCATTCATCCGTTGCGGGTGGAATCAGTGGCTTGGGTGGCCGAGCGCAAGGATGTGCTCAGCGGGTTGTTCTTCATGCTGACCATCGGGGCGTATGTGCGTTATGCGCGTCGTCCGTGGTCGCCTGCCCGCTATGGGCTGGTGGTGCTGCTGTTTGCCTTGGGCCTGATGTGCAAGCCGATGCTGGTCACGCTGCCCGTGGTGCTATTGCTGATGGACTACTGGCCGTTGCAACGGGTGGAATCGGCGGGAAAATTGGTGCTTGAAAAGCTCCCTTTCCTGGCGCTCTCCGCCGCCTCCTGCGTAGTGACACTTGTGGCGCAAATCGGAGCCATTCATTCGGCCGGGTCATTTTCCCTGCCATTGCGTTTTGCCAATGCGTTGGTGGCCTGCAAGGTTTATCTCGACCAGATGGTTTATCCGGCGGGATTGGCGGTATTTTATCCCTTTCCGCGCAATGGCGCTCCGGCGTGGGACGTTGCGCTGGCCGGGACCTTGCTGGCGGCTTTTTCCGCGGTCGCCTTCTGGCAGCGGCGAAAGCAACCGTGGCTGCTGATGGGATGGCTTTGGTATTTGGTGATGCTGCCACCGGTGGTGGGGATCATCCAGGTGGGCCAACAGGCCCATGCCGATCGCTACACTTATCTGCCGCAAATCGGGATTTATGTGGCTGTAACCTGGCTGGCGGCGGAGCGGGCCGCGAAGTGGCATGCAGGCCGCATGGCGATTGGGAGCCCCATGACCGTCGTGCTCGCCGTGTTGATGGTTTGCGGCTGGAAACAGACCACATATTGGAAAAACAGAGAAACCCTGTGGACCCACACTCTCGGTTGCACCACAGACAACTACCCCGCCAACTGCAATCTCGGCAACTTTCTTTTGCAAAAGGGAAGAGTGGACGAAGCGATCGCCCATTACCAGGAGGCACTGCAAATCAATCCCACCTTCGCGGATGCACACTACAATCTCGGGGTCGCTCTTGGCCGAAAGGGAAGGGTGGAAGAAGCGATCGCCCAGCACCAAATGGCGCTGGAAATTAGCCCCGACTACGCGGACGCTCACTACAACCTTGGCAACAACTTCTCCCGGCTGGGCCGGATGGATGAAGCGATTTCGCAATATCAAATGGCGCTGCAAATCAAGCCGGACGACGCAGCAGCGCTTGTGAATCTTGGCAACAGCTTTTTCCAACTGGGCCGGACGGACCAAGCGATTTCGCAATATCAAAAGGCGTTGCAAATCAAGCCGGACGACGCAGAAGCACGGAAGAATCTTGGCCTGGCTCTTCTGAAAAAGGGAAGTGTGGGCGAGGCAATCACCCATTTTCAGAAGGCGCTGCAAACCGGACCAGATAATCCAGAGGTCCAAAATAACCTGGCGTGGCTGTTGGCCACTTGTCCTGAGGCGTCGCTGCGCAACGGTGACGAGGCTGTGCGACTGGCTCAACGGGCCAATGAGCTTGCCGGCGGAAACAACCCCGTCGTGCTCCGCACCCTCGCCGCCGCCTTCGCCGAGGCGGGCCGCTTTGATGGCGCCAGGCGCAGCGCCCAAAAGGCCATCGCGTTGGCCCGGGCTGCGGGACGGCAGGATTTGGCGGGGCAGCTAAGCGTTGAATTGAAACGCTACGAGGCGGGACTCCCCTTGCATCAGTAGCCTGTGTCGAATTACATTGCCGGAATGATGGCGGATATTCGCTCCCAAACGCAGGAGGATTTGCAACACCAATTTATTTTTTGGGACCAGCCGGTTTATCGCGTGGCCCAATTGTTGCAGTGGCTCTATGCGCATCGGGTCGAAAGCTGGGAGGAGATGAGCAACCTGCCCAAAGCGCTGCGCGTTCTGTTGCAACAAACCTACGCGATCCGTTTCCCCGTCCTGGCGCGCAAACAGGGTTCGCGCGATACGACGGAAAAATTTCTGTGGCGCCTGGCCGATGGCGCTTTGATCGAAAGCGTCCTGATCCCGGCGTCGGCCGGCTTGTTCGGCGAGGCCAGCGACCGGCATACCTTGTGCGTTTCCACGCAGGTCGGCTGTGCTTACGGCTGCAAATTCTGCGCCAGCGGCCTGGATGGTTGGAAACGCAATTTGCAGCCGGAGGAAATCGTCAACCAGGTCCTGGCCGTGGAGCGTCGCGAAGGGCCGGACCAGGATGGCCGGTTGATTAACAATCTGGTCATCATGGGCATGGGCGAACCCCTGGCCAATTACGACAATCTGCTCAAAGCGCTGAAAATCCTCAACGCCCCCTGGGGCGCAAACATCGGAGCGCGCAAGATTACCGTCTCGACCAGCGGCCTGGCCCCGCAAATCCGGCGGCTGGCGGAGGAGCCGTTCCAGTTCCGGCTGGCCATATCCCTGCACGGGGCCACCGACGAAACACGGGGCAAACTCATGCCTGTCAATAAGAAGTATCCATTGGAACAACTGACTGCCGCCTGCGAGTATTATCAGGAAAAGAAAGGCCGCATGATCACCCTCGAATACATTCTCATCGCCGGGGTCAATGACGGTTTGGACCAAATCCAGCCGCTGGCGAAACTGGCCCGGCGCCTGCGCGCCAAAATCAACTTGATCCCCTGCAACAAGGTCGAAGGCCTGCCCTGGAGCCGTCCGGATGAACCGGCGCAAAACGCTTTTCTGGCCGCGCTGGAGAAGGAGAAGGTTGCGGCCACGTTGCGCCGCGAGAAGGGACATGACATTGACGCGGCCTGCGGGCAGCTTCGGTTGCGGACCGAACAAGAGTTGCAGCTTTCCTAATCTTAATCCTGATCTTAATCTTAATCCCAATCGAATGATTGCTTTGATTGACTATGATTCGGGTAATTTGCGCAGCGCGCAGAAGGCCTTGCTCAAAGTGGGCGCCGACGTGCGCGTGGTGCGGCGGCCCGAAGAATTAAAAGAGGCCGCCGGCGTGGTGCTGCCGGGCGTGGGGGCATTCGACGATTGCGTCAACGCCATGCTAAAACAGGAACTGCTGGGAGTGATCCGGGAGTATATTCGGAGCGGGCGACCGTTTCTGGGCATCTGCGTGGGCTACCAGGCCCTGTTCGAACGCAGCGAAGAATTCAACAGTTGCGCGTCGGGCCTCGGAGTTTTTGCGGGAAAAGTGGTGCGGTTCCCGGATCAGGCCGGCCTCAAGGTCCCGCAAATTGGCTGGAACCAGCTCAACATCCTCAGGCCGGACTGTCCGATTTACCAGGGGATACGTCCGGGCAGTTACGTGTATTTTGTCCACAGCTATTTTCCCCAACCTGCGGATGCCGGAATCATCGCGACGGAAACGACCTATGGCGCGCCCTTCGCCTCGTCGGTTTGGCGCGGGAATGTTTATGCGACACAATTTCATCCGGAAAAAAGCCAGGAGACAGGCTTGCGCTTGCTGAAAAACTTCGTGGCGCTGGCGCGCTAAAGACGGCGGCTTGTGTTCCGACGGATCGTTTGCTAATTTTACAGCGTCGTTGGCCAATGTGCTGGCCTTGGTAAAATTGAATATTAACAGGAAAATTAACACGCAATAATTATGGCATACGAATTACCTCCTCTTCCGTACCCCAAGGAGGCGCTCGAACCCTCGTTCGACGCGCTCACCATGGAAATTCATCATGACAAACATCACGCGGCTTATGTCGCCAACCTGAACAAGGCCGTCGCCGGCAAAGCCGATCTGGAATCGAAAAGCGTTGAACAGCTCATTGGCAGCCTGAAGTCGGTCCCGGCCGACATTCGCACCGCCGTGCGCAACAACGGCGGCGGCCACGCCAATCATTCCATGTTCTGGAAACTCCTCGGCCCCAATGCCGGCGGCGCCCCGACCGGGGCATTGGCCGACGCCATCGCCTCGGCCTTCGCCAGTTTTGACAACTTGAAAAGCGAAATCGAGAAGGCGGGATTGGCCCGCTTCGGCAGCGGCTGGGCGTGGCTGTTGGTGAACAAGGGAAAACTGGAAGTTGTCTCGACGGCCAATCAGGACAACCCCTTGATGGGCAAGTCGATTGCCGGTTGCGAAGGGAAGCCGGTCTTTGGCGTCGATGTTTGGGAACACGCCTACTATTTGAAATACCAGAACCGGCGCGCGGATTACTTGAAGGCCTTTTGGAATGTGATCAATTGGTCCGAGGCGGCCAAGAATTATGAGGCGGCGAAGTAGCGGAGCAGCCGGGGAAAAGGCCGATTAAGATTAGGATTACGATTAAGATCGGGAACGGAACCCGCGTTCCTGATCTTGCTCCTAATCTTAATCCTCTGAGATTAAGATTTAGGAGCAAGCGGAAACATGATCCTGCGCGCGCGGCAATTTGAATTCGTCTTCCCCCGCCCCGCCCTGCTCATGGGCATCGTCAACGTGACGCCGGATTCGTTTTACGACGGCGGCCGGTTTGCCACCGCCTCCGCCGCCGTCAGCCATGCGCTGCAATTGGCGGGTGAAGGCGCGGATATGATTGACGTGGGCGGGGAATCATCGCGCCCCGGAGCGGCGCCGGTGACGGAAACGGAAGAATTGAAACGTGTCATCCCGGTGATCGAACAACTGGCGGGCCGGCTCTCGATCCCCATTTCCATCGACACGGTCAAAGCCGCGGTGGCGCGGGAGGCATTGCGCGCCGGCGCCAGCGTGATCAACGATATCGGGGCCAATCGCAGCGATGAGGAGATGTGGCGCGTGGCGGCGGAAAGCGGCGCGGGCTACGTGGCCATGCACATGCAAGGCTCGCCCCAAACCATGCAGGTCAATCCCTCCTACGGCGACGTCACAAGGGAGATCAACGAGTTTTTTGGAGAGCGATTGAGTCGATTGCAGGGTTGCGGTGTCAATAGGGAGCAAGTGGTGCTCGACGTCGGCATCGGGTTTGGCAAACGGGAGGCGGACAATTTGCGGTTGCTTGTGGAACTGCGCCACTTTACAAAATGGGAACGCCCGTTATTATTGGGTGCATCCCGCAAATCTTTTATGGGACGATGGGCCGGCGCAAAGGACCGGCTCGCTCCGTCGCTGGCTTGCGCGTGTTGGGGGGTGGCAAATGGTGCGCACATCATCCGCTGTCACGATGTGGCGGCGACGCGCGGGGCGTTGCGCATGACCGAAGCGCTGATGGAACAACAAACGAATGCCGAACATAAAACACATGGTGCATGACGGCTGGCAGCCGGTCCTGGAGATTGCCATTCTGGCGGTGGGCATTTACTACAGCTTCAAATTCGTCCGCGGCACGCGTGGAGCGCCGGTGGTTTACGGTTTTGTCCTGTTGGTCCTGGGCCTGACCGTCGTGGCCTTCCTGCTCCATTTGGAAGTGTTGAGCTGGCTGCTGCGTTCCTTCGTGGCCTACGCGGCGGTGGCGGTCTTGATCATCTTCCAGCCGGAACTGCGCCGTATTCTGGGTGAGTTGGGTACCCACCCCCTCTTCGCCACCAGCCGCGAAGCGCGCGAGAACATCGAGGTTATCATCCAAACCGTCGAGCGCCTGTCCGAGGTGCGCATCGGCGCGCTCATCGCCATCGAGCAATCCATCAATTTGCAGGAAGCCACCGAATCCGGCCTGCCGGTGGATTGCGAGGCCACGCCGGAAATGTTGGAAACCATTTTCTTTCCCAACAATGCCATACACGACGGCGGCGTCATCATCAAAGGAGACCGCATCGCCTTCGCCGCCTGCATTTTCCCGCTCTCACAACGGCAGGACCTCAATCCCTCCCTCGGCACGCGCCATCGCGCGGCCATTGGATTGACCGAAGAAACGGACGCGGTCGTGGTGGTCGTTTCGGAAGAGACCGGCTCGATTTCCCATGCTTACAAGGGCCAATTGGTGCGGGGGGTGACGGCGGAGCAATTGCGCGCCTTCCTGACTTCGGTTCTGATCAAGCCCGGCAAGCAGCATAAAATCCTCAACTTGTTTCGACCCGCGCTCGCGCCGGCCAAAACCGGCCCCGCGGTGGAGAACCCCGCCCCCAAATGAAATTGCCCCTGCCCGACCTCATTCTGCGCAATTTCTGGCTTAAGTTTTTCTCCATCGCCATGGCCGCGCTGATTTGGCTGGGCATTCATTTTGGCATCCACAACGAATTATCCATCAGCCAGCTCAACATTAATAATATTACTGTTCCCGTGGCGATGGATGCGCCGCCGGGCGATGCGCGTGTCTTCAAAATCACGCCCAACGAAGTGGTGGTGTTCGCCGTGGGCGATAAAGCGGCCCTGCGCAAGGGCATCAGGGTCTATGTCGATCTGACAAGGTTTCACTCCAGGCAAAGCGCGGCCGAAGAACTTCATGCCGACGCTCCGCCTGAAATCAACGTGCTGGCCATCAGCCCCTCCACGGTGGCCGTTGAACAGGTCTCACGTTAACGAGGGGAAAATGCCCAATGATGGCGTGGAAAATGTCGAATGACGAAGTTTCGTCATTGGGTCATTTGGGCATTGATTGGTCATTCGGATTTCGTCATTCGTCATTTTTTGTCATTAGGATTTACTCATTCGTCATTCTTGTGGCATTCTCCCCGTTGAAAAGATGAGTCGTAAACACAAAATTTTTGGGACGGATGGCGTGCGCGGCACGGCCAACGTCGAGCCGGTCACGGCGGAAACCGCGCTGAAACTGGGCCAGGCGGCGGCGCACGTCTTTAAAAACCTGGAATCCGAATCGCGCGGGCATGGCAAACACAAAATCGTCATCGGCAAGGACACCCGGCTCTCCGGCTACATGTTGGAAAATGCCCTCACCTCCGGCGTCCTCTCGATGGGCGTGGACGTTTTATTGATCGGCCCCCTGCCCACCCCGGGAGTGGCCTACGTCACCCGCAGTTTGCGCGCCGATGCCGGCATCGTCATCACTGCCTCCCACAATCCCTACGCTGACAACGGAATCAAATTCTTCCATGCCGACGGCTACAAGCTGGATGAAAAGATCGAAAACCGCATCGAACGCCTCGTTTTCAGCGGAGAGATCGAGAAAATCCGGCCCGTGGCCAGGGAAATCGGCAAGGCGGTGCGCATCGATGACGCGTTGGGCCGCTACATCGAATACGCTAAGAGTTCCTTCCCGCGCCATCTCACCTTGGACGGCCTGCGCATCGTCGTCGATTGCGCCCACGGTGCGGCCTATAAATCCACTCCATGCGTCTTGCGGGAATTGGGCGCGCAGATCTTTGTCCACGGCAATCAGCCCGATGGGTTGAACATCAACAAGGACTGCGGCTCCATGCATCCCGAACACCTCTGCCGTCTGGTGCGCGAGCACAAGGCGCATGTCGGGCTGGCCCACGACGGCGACGCCGACCGCATACTGCTGTGCGACGAGAAGGGCAGTTTGATCGATGGCGACGATATTCTGGCCATTCTTGCGCTGGAGCGCCTGGCCAGCGGAACCCTCCCCAAGAAAACCCTCGTCGCCACCGTCATGAGCAACGCCGGACTGGACGCGGCCATCGAGGCGGCGGGCGGAAAAACGATGCGCGCCACGGTGGGAGACCAGAACGTGCTGGCGGCGATGCTGAAATTAGACTTGACAGTTGGCGGGGAACAAAGCGGCCACATTATTTTGCGCGACTTCAGCACGACCGGAGACGGCCTGATCGCCGCCTTGCAAATCCTGCGCGTGATGAAGATGACCAACAAACCCCTGTCGGAACTGGCCCGATGCTGGACGCGCTACCCGCAGATGCTGACCAACATTGTCGTGCGGGAAAAGAAGCCGCTCGAGCAACTGCCTGGAATCGGGCGTCTGATCGCGCAAGCCGAAGCGGCGTTAAAGCCGCAAGGCGGCCGGATTTTTTTGCGCTATTCCGGCACCGAACCCAAAATACGATTACTGCTGGAGGGCCGCGATGCCAGGCTGCTCAAGCAATGGAACCAAAAAATAGCGCAGGCCCTCAAAGAGGAATTGGGCTGACGCGACCCTGCCCCCATCCATCCCATCCATCCCGTTGGTCCCATCCGTCCCATCCGGTTGAGTTCCTTGGATGGATGGCAACGAGTTGTTTTGGGTGCCCGGCAGTTTCGAACCGCTCCGCTACTCTTCGCTCCCCCGGTTATCAACCACCTCGATGAACACCGGTGAATTGCACTTCCAAAACGATTGGTAAACATGCCCCAGTTCAGCCACCGAGTAATTGGTCGTGACGTTGACGGTCCACCACCAGCCCGGCTTGAAGACGCTGCGGCCATGTCCCCACATTTCCGTCCTGCGGTAGCCCAAAACGTCCGCGTTGGAGTGCAGCAACATGCCGAACCGCACCACCGGTTCATCGCTGGCGATGGCCTGCCAGCTACCCGGGTCATGCGCCGTGCTGCCGCTCTTCGTCATGAAGTCCCCGGTCCGCGCCGACGGCGTCCAGAAATTCATCTGCCGCGTCTCTCCCATGGACGTCTGGCTTCCGTTTGCCTCCACCACCGTCGGCACCCAAAGCCTGCGCGGTGGCGGCGCATGTGGGGCCAGGAGATAAACCACCAGGACAATCGTCGCGCACACAAAAGCATACGGCAGCGTTCCCCACACCGTTCTCGGATAGGCCACGGTTACGCCAAGAAAGGACACCCCTTCGTTTTTCTGCGCTGGTTCACTCATAATCGCGATTGCTTGGGTTTCATGGGAAGCCACCATGTCCAAGTTTTCAAAAACAGTCAATCACTTAATTGCCGCCGGCCTGCCCCCATACATCCCATTCATCCCATTCATCCCATTGGCCCGCAAGCCCGCCGCCTCACCGATTCTGTCAAAAGCAAATATAAGTTGCGTCCGCCTCATCCTTCAGCCATGCTGTGTCTCAACGACGGCCTGATACGCAAAGGCTTCGACGTCATCATGAATGTTCAGAAATTTTATCGGGGCTGATCGGCCTGAAAAACCCAACAAGAAAACATGGCCCCTAAAACCGTTCCCCCGGCCGTTGAGATCGCCCATCAGGCGAAAATGCTGCCGATTGAAAAAATCGCGGCCCGCCTCGGCATCCCCATCGAATTCCTCGATCATTACGGCAAATACAAAGCCAAGGTCTCGCTCGAATTCTTCCAGCAGCTCGAGAAAGCCAAACCGGGCAAACTCATTCTCGTTTCGGCCATCACTCCAACCCCTGCCGGCGAGGGCAAGACCACCACGGCCATCGGTCTGGCTGACGCCTTGAACCGCCTGGGCAAGCGCGCTTCCATTTGTCTGCGCGAACCATCGGTCGGCCCCTGCTTCGGCGCCAAAGGCGGCGGAACGGGCGGAGGTTATGCCCAAGTCATGCCGATGGAAGACATCAATCTTCATTTCACCGGCGATTTTCAGGTCATCAGCACCGCCCACAACCTGCTCACGGCCATGCTCGACAACCATCTTCACCACGGGAGCGCCCTCGGCATTAATCCGGCCCGCATTGTCTGGAAGCGCGTCATGGACATGAACGACCGCGCCCTGCGCCAGATCGTCGTCGGTCTGGGCGGCCCGGCCAACGCGGTCTGCCACGAGAGCGGCTTCGACATTACTGCCGCCTCCGAAGTCATGGCTGTTTTCTCCCTGTCCCAGTCCGTGGCTGAACTCCGCCAACGGCTCGGCCGAATCGTCGTCGCCTACACTGGCGACGAACAGCCTGTCACCTGCGCCCAACTCAAGGCCAACGGCGCGATGACCGTGATGCTGCACCAGGCCCTCAAACCCAACCTGGTGCAATCCCTGGAAGGCACTCCGGCCTTTGTCCATGGCGGGCCTTTCGGCAACATCGCGCACGGTTGCAACAGCGTCCTCGCCACCAAACTGGCCATGCGCTTGAGCGATTATGCCGTCACCGAGGCCGGCTTCGGCGCCGATCTCGGCGCGGAGAAATTCATCAACATCAAATGCCGCCAATCCGGCATCCGCCCCGATGCGGTCGTCATCGTGGCCACGGTCCGCGCCTTGAAAATGCATGGCGGTGTCAGCAAGGAAAATCTCAAGACGCCGAATCCAGCCGCCGTCACCCGGGGTCTGGCCAACCTGGACAAACACATCGAGAACATCAAGTTCTTCGGCCTCCCGCCCATCGTGGCCATCAATTATTTCGTCACCGATACGGATGAGGAAACAGCCCTCATCCGGCAGCATTGCGGAGAACTCGACGTGCGCGCATTCCCTTGCGACCATTGGGTCAGGGGCGGCGCGGGCGCCGTCGAACTGGCTGCGGAGGTTTGCAAACAGGCCGGCCAGCCGAACGACAGTTTCCGTTTCGTTTATGGCGACGAGATGACTTTGTGGAACAAGGTCCGGGCCATTGCCCAAAACATGTATGGAGCCGACGACATCGTGGCCGATCCGAAGGTCGTGAAAAAATTTCGCGCCCTCGAGGATCAAGGCTTCGGACGTCTGCAAGTCTGCATGGCCAAGACGCAATATTCTTTGTCCACCGACCCGGCCTTGGTTGGCCGCCCGAAAGGATTCTCCGTGCCAATCCGCGATGTCAATGTTTCCGCCGGGGCTGGTTTCGTTGTTGTCCTGACGGGCGACATTATGACAATGCCCGGCCTCCCCAAAGTCCCGTCGGCCGAATTCATTGACATCAACGAAAAAGGCCAGGTCGTCGGCCTGTTCTGACGACAGGCCGCAACGCTCCCCATCGGCATCAGCCAGGCGCGTGATTGGGCGCATTTCACTTTTTTGGGTGGGTGCTCCTAATCTTAATCCTAATCGTAATCTTAATCTCCTTCGTGCAGCCGGTAATCAGAATTGGCTTTGATCAATCCCACAAGCGTCGAAACAATTATGCCCATTTTACGAGGGAAAATCGACTTATTTTGGGTTTCCAGCAGTTCCGGCCCGCCCCGGCTGCAACTCGTTTTCAACGCCCTCTGGTCCGACACCCCGTTTACGATGTTGCGTCACTGGAACTCGGGGTCTTTTTGGGTGGACATTAGGGAGATTTGACACAATATCCGCGTGAAAGACAAAGCCGCCTTTGGCAGGGCCGTGGCCGACATTTTCAACCGCAATGTTTATGAATGACGCCAAGGCCAAAAGGCCCGCCGCCAAATCCCGCAAATCACGCCGGACACCGTCGGCGGCGGCCTTTGTTTATCGGGCAATAATCAAAGGGCTGGACGGCTGGAAGCCGGGGCCAAGCCATGACCGGGCAAAGTGAATTGCAATTCGAGACCCGCCCGCGAGAGATGGTCAAAGCTGGGCCGGACACGCTAGCCGCAATCCGCGAGATCGAAGCCGCTGGCGGCGTTATCGCCTTCATGGACCGCCGGGGCAACGAGATTTGGCGCTTACGTGTCCGCTGGCCAAAGCGCCTTTTTTCAGTCCTGGTGATACGGCAAACACACTTCGCGTTTCATTCGGGCACCAAGAATGTGTGTCCACCGAAACACCTCAAGCGACCGCTCATAATCAATTTCGATAGTTAAATCCTTTACATACCATGCCACCAAACATGGATTGGGGCCGACGGTAATGTGTGTTCCCTCATCCCTCACGATCCCATACCAACAGTCTCCGCGCAAAAAAGCAATCCTGTCCATGCCGGATTCCATCTCGGAATTTAGATAAAGGCACTGCATATACTGTGTCACTGACGATGATTGGAGACGCGGGTTCAAAACGTGCAGGATTTTGCTTTTTATCTTTAACGAAGTGCCAATGGCACACCATTCGATCACCCACGCACATTTGGGACGTAGTTTTGGCATAATGCGCGAAGTATGCCACGCCAAACCAGTAATGGCGACTGGCAAACGACGCTGGCAAACGAGGCGCGGTCGAACAGCCGCCAAGTCCCGCGCCTTAGAAATTTTGATTTGCTTCTCTTTGTTTGCATGGTAGATTTACCCGTTGCTAATTGGCCATTGGCAGCAAAACAATTACGGCCAAAATAATTAATAATTAATTGAAAGGTATCTATGATACTTAGGTTTGAAGTTAATCAGGCCGAGGCATTCCGCCGAGGCGTAGATGTTCCAAAGTCAACAAATCACATCGAGGTCAATCCGTCCGAATTGTCGAAGCCAGACCGCAATCTGATCGCGGACAGACTTGAGGGGATTGACGTTTGTCAATTGGATGAGGACGGAGAAAAATTATTCCTACCCAAGAACGATGTTGAGCGGGATACAGGGCAATATACCCAGCCGTGCCGCATTGTCGCAAATCTGCCCACGTTCGAGGCTTTAATGGGAGCCATCCGGGAAAACGAAAAACAGGTTAAGCCGAAAAAAGGGGACGGGGCGCTCACATGGGCGCAACCTCTTGGCAAGATTCCATCTCCGGGCGAGACGGCTTAAATCAGGATAAACCAACCCATAATTGAATCATTCGGGCCGGGCGATTGTCCGGCCCGTTTTGTTTGCCGAAGCGAAACGGCGTTCCCGCATATCCGTGTTCATCTGTGTTCATCCGTGGTTTGCCGTCCCTCAACTGCCACAGGACTTTTTGCCGGTGAACAACTCCGGCTTTCGCTCCGGGGCAAAGGCGGCATATTTTCAACGGCATGGGACAGTTGCGGATTCGCATTTGACGGCGTTTCGCGGCCTGATAAAGTTGCCAGCCATGACCCGGCGACAACCGTTACATCTTGTTCTTCCGCGTTTATTGTTTTTGGCAATTTCTTTTGTTCTGGCCTGTTGCACAGGCTGTGCCGGCGTCCGGGAAAATTCCGTCTCCGGCGTTGTCCACCGCCATGGCCGGCTCCAGGTTAAGAACGGGCAATTGTGCGATCAATCCGGCAACCCGTTTCAACTCCGGGGAATGAGTTCACACGACTTGAAACTGTTCCCGTTTGCAACCGATACCGTGGGCCATCTGGTGGATGACTGGCATGTCTCCGTTGTCCGGGCTTCCATGTACACGGATAGTTATGGTTCGAGTTACATCCGGGAACCCGGGGTGAAACAGGCGGTCAAACTCATCGTGGAAGCAGCCCTCCGTCACGATATCTATGTCATCATTGACTGGCACATTCTTGTGGACGGCAATCCCAACCGTTACAAGGAGCAGGCCAGGGAATTTTTCCAGGAGATGGCCCGGGCCTACGGCGGTCATCCCAACGTCATTTATGAAATCTGCAACGAACCCAACGGTCCCGGAGTAACGTGGCAGGAAATCAAAACTTACGCCAATTTCATCATCCCCGCCATCCGCGCGATTGATCCGGACGGTGTCATCATTGTCGGCACCGAATCATGGAGCAAGGGCCTGGGCGCGGCGGCGTATGCTCCATTGGACTTCCCCAATGTCATGTATGCGCTGCACTTTTATGCCGGCTCACACCGCGGCGAACTGCGCCGCGCCGCGGATTACGCCTTGTCCAAAGGGTTGGCGGTTTTTGTCTCAGAGTGGGGGCTGACCGATTACACTGGAAAAGGCGGCCTTTATCTTGCCGAGGCTGAAGAATGGGTTCGTTGGATGGACCGGCACAAGATCAGTTGGATCAACTGGTCTTTCAGCCCCGCCGATGAAGGCAGTGCCGCCCTCAAGCCGAAAGTGAACATCAATGGACCCTGGCGGGCTTCGGATCTCAGCCCGTCTGGAAAATGGATCAAATCGAAGATTCACACGAATTGATCGAGCGGGAGGCGGTTCTGGCCGGCCCGCACCATGACAACTTTTCTGTATCCGGCTCACGGGCACGGTTTGACCAGCAGGTTGCGAAGGGGAAGTCGGGACTTGAGTTGCATTGAAAACCAAAAGATTCAAACTGCCTGAGCGACCACTTGCCCCTTCACTTTGGCTTTGGTCCACACATGCAACCTGCCTCCAATGGAACGGGTTTGAAGCATTTTTTGCCGCAGGGCGCAATTTGCCCTTGCGTCCGCGTCGATTCATCGCTACGTTTTGCCGCTCGATTCGTCGTGGGTTGGTAGCTCAGTTGGTAGAGCAGCGCCCTTTTAAGGCGTTGGTCCCGGGTTCGAGTCCCGGCCAACCCACCAGCCTTCGCCCGCAGCATGGCGGAGGGTGAACGTTGCCGCGCCGTAGCGTCTGACGCGAAGGCGGGCGGGTTGTGCCATCGAACCCGTCGGTTCCGGGCGGAGGATGCCGTGATTTAGAACAACTCGAAGAACGAATCCCTGCCAAGGTGCATCACGTACTGCTTTAGGAGCGCGGAAAGCGGCGCGGGCGGCCCCAAACTGATCCAATCATCCACCGATCCCCGGAAACAGTAACGTTCCGCCATGAAGAGGCGTTGTGCCGGGTCCATCAAAATGAATCTCAGAACCGCCATGTAATAAGCGTGTTGAATTCTGATTTGTTTCTCCCTTGCCGGGTCCACCCAGGGGGCCAGTTCGTGAAGCGAATGATCGTGAGCCTCCGTTTCATAAACCGTGATTATGTTCTTCTTGACATCTATTTTATATCGCCACACCTCCGCATGGGCGGCCAGCGCGGCCCGCGTCAATTCCGATTCTTCATCGGCAATCAGTTTCTTCGGAATGCGCCGGAGAAAAACCTGGCCGCCGACACTCTCGTAGATTTCAAAGCCCTTTGGCACGATGTCCACCAGCGGGCCATCCGTGTCCGTCGAGAAGTAAAAATTCGGCTTGCCGCCTTTGCCTTCCTTCCCATGCAGGTGGTAAACCTTGCCGGATCTGGAAACGTGTTCGATGCTCATAAAGCTTTGGCCGCCTTCCACCGTTCCGCGATAAATCCAGATTTGTCGCCCTGGTGGAATTTGATTTGCCCGACCAGCCGTCCTTGCGCCAGTGCTGCCCAGCCTCTCCCGGAGGTTTCATCCATTTCGTCAAAGCCGCTGAACGTAAACTCTGCTTTGTCGTTTTCATCAATATCCCAGTCCAATCCGATGCTGACAGCCCCAAATCGCATTTCCCCTCTCCCATCCTTTTGAAAAGCAATGAAACCTGGCTCAACCAGATCAATGAATTCCAGGTCCCATTGCTCCATCTCAATCAAACGCCATTTGCCGATTACATTATTTTGCATTGTTGCGGGACGCTGTCATCATTTCGTGCAGCTTGCCTCCCGTTTCGGCGTCGTCGGCCATCCGGCGGTCCCAATCATCCTCTCCCCATGGATGCAGCAGCGCCTCCAACTCGCAACGCTCCTGCGGTGAAAGCTGGTCAATGGCAGCCTTGATTTCGGCAACCGTGTTCATGGCACAAAGTTAAACGCAAAGCAGGATGATCGTCAAACTCATCCGGGCGTGATGGTTGTTGCGGGGCGCATCTTGACGCGGCCACCAAATGTAAAAGCCGCCGGAAGCAAGACGGGGCTGGGAAGCCCCGCAAACCCGCAGCCGGGACGGCTCCGCCGCGTAGCGCAGGCATCCTTGCCTGCGGGTTTCCGAATGACAAATGAGAAATTCTCAATGACAAATTTTCAATTCAAGCTCAGCGCTTTGGTTGCGGCTTGCCACAATCTGTGACGGGGGTCGTGACGGTTTGTTACGGGTTTTGTTACGGGTCGGACTTTCGTAAATACCTGATTAACAAAGATTGCGACGGTGTTACGGCTCAAAACCCCCGCTCGGGGCTGGAGGCTTCAGGAATGGCTAAAGGCCGAATGCCAAAGGCCAAAAATTCTCATGTGTCACAAATGTCTGTCTGACAACGTGTTGCGAATATGCAAAATGCTGAAATTTTCACGGTTTTTTGCCGGGCAGATTCTCTTGAGAAAATCAAAACTCTGCCCCGAAGCCTTTCGGGGCTGCCTTTCAAACTGAAAGGCAAAATTGGCTTGTGCCTCCCGGCGGATTTTGAATTGATGAATCAAACCGGAAGGTTTACTATTCCACACATGCCGATTTATGAGTTTCATTGTGAGAAGTGCGGGGCGGACAGCGAAGTCCTCGTCCGTTCCAGTCGTTGGCAGGGGACCGCTTGTCCCAAGTGCGGCGCAAGGCGATTGACGAAGAAGTTGTCCGTTTTCGCTTCGAGCGTGGGCGGGGAATCGTCGGAAGCGGCTTCTTGCAGCGGCAATCCCGGCTCCTGCGGCATGTGCGGCACGGGCAGGCCGCACTCGCACTGATCAGTTTGCGCCCAACACTTCCTGCACGGGGATTCTTGACAAATCCGCCACCGCCCAATCCGGTGCGTGCCGCAATAACTCCTCCACCGTGAACGAGCCGGTGGCCACGGCCAGCGCCTTGGCCTGGATGGCGCGGGCGCAACGGATGTCCATGGGCGTGTCGCCAACGACCAGGATTTCGTCGCCGCGCAAGGGGCGGCCAAAAAGTTCGCTGCCGCGTTGCCGGGCGATGACGGCGATGCGGTCGCGATCCTCATCATCGTCCGCAAAGGCGCCGAACGGAAATTTTTCCCACAGGTTGTAATGTTGCAGCTTGATGCGCGCGCCCTCGCGGATGTTGCCGGTCAGCAGGCCGAACAAGGGAGGTTGCGGCAGAATTTCCAGGGAGTGACAAAACTCCAGCACCCCCTGGCAGGCGCCGCCTTTGCAATCGCGAATGATTTGTTCCAGCCAAAACAAATAGGCCTTGAAAAACCGCCCGAAATTTTTGGGTGACGCTTCGATTTGCTGGTTGGAAAAGAATTCGCGCACGAGCGAGACATCCGTCCGTCCGGCAAACTTGAGGCGTTCGGTGCCGTCATTGACGCCAAACTCGCTGGCGAAGGCACGGGCAAAGGCCTTCACCCCCGCCCCGCCCGAGTGGAGGAGCGTCCCATCGACATCAAATAGAACCAGCCGGGTCATGGACGAAAAAGCTACGTGGCGGCGGCCGAAATTGCAATGGCGGCGGCAACGGGGAAAAAACCGGGAAATGCTTCCAAATTATTTTCCGGCGGTATATAAACGCGGCGGAAGTTGCGATGAAGAACATTGTTTATTTTGACCTGGAAACGCAGAAAGCGGCCGATGAAGTGGGCGGCTGGAACAATATTCGCGACATGCGCATGAGTGTCGGCGTCACTTACAGCACGGGGCGCGGCGGGTACAGGATTTATGGGGAAAAAGAAGTCAACGCCTTGATTGACGAATTACGCCGGGCGGACCTGGTGGTGGGCTTTAACAGCCTGCGTTTTGATTACGAGGTGCTGTTGGGACATAATCCCTTTTTCGACATCGAACAGGTGCCGACGCTGGACATGCTGGTGGAGCTGCAAAAGACGCTGCAACACCGGCTCTCCCTGGATGCCATTGCCCACGCGACCCTCGGAGTGGAAAAGACCAGCGAAGGATTGCAGGCGATTCGCTGGTACAAGGAAGGCAGGATGCTGGAACTGGCTGAATACTGTTGCTACGACGTGAAGATCACCCGGCTGGTGCATGAGTACGGCCTCTCCCACAAGCAATTGCACTACACCAATCGTTACGGCAAAAAATTGAGCGTGGCCGTGGCGTGGAGTTAAGTTTTGGCGGGCGCTTTCTTGACACTCGCCAGCGCCTCGTTGACACCCCGCAGTTTGAGGGCCAGGTCCTGGGCGAGATTGCGCATCACCACCATCCCCAGATTAGGCTCGCGCCGCACCACTTCGGCGAAGGCCGTCCGTTTCATGACCAGCAAAATGCTCGGCTGGGTGGCGACGGCAAACGCGGCCCGCGGCGCCCCATCCAAAAAGGCCAGTTCGCCGAAAATTTTCCCGTCGCCCAACTGGGCCACTGCCGGAGACTCTGACTCAAGTTTGATGCTGATTTTTCCCCGCAGCACAACAAAAGCCTCATCGCCGGAATCCCCTTTGGCAAAAACCTGCTCGCCGGGCCGGTAGAGCTTTTGCACGAACAGACGCGCGATCTTGCGCAGTTCTCCATCGCCCAGCCCCGCGAACATCGACAATGGCCGCAACAGATTGATGATGGCCAGCCCAAGTTTTTGGTCCTCGAAATTTCGGTCAATGATTTTAACCATGCTCCGGGCGTGCGCCGTGAATTCGCCGCTTTCCAGTGAATAGGGCAAATTCAATTTCACCATTTTGACCACGTCCGAAAACCTGCCTTTGTCGCAAAAAAAGGCGGGCAGATACGCCACCGGCACAAAGCCCAGTTGCTCGGCGCATTTGAGCAGGCGCGGCGCCGTCGCCAGAATGTCCACTTCCGTGTAAACGGCGCCCAACTGTTCCTGCGCCGAATGCAACGCATGAGCCAGCAGCGCCCCCATCGAAAAATCGTCGCTGCAAAACGCCTCGGTCACTCGCGCGCACCGGTCCTGTTCGTCAAAATAATAACTGAGCCCCGCCACCATCTTTTTATCCTGCTGTCCCAGCAAAGCCCGCATCGCCAGAGTCTCGTGGATGCGCATCAGACCCAACCCATAATTGAACCGCCCCGACACTTCCACAGGCGGATTGGAACTCTCGGCCTGGACGCGCCACTGTTGGTACTCCTCCATCTTCGCTTCCTGCACCTTCAAGTCGCTTTGCAACGGATAGCCACTGGCCCCGTCCCGCACCACCATCGCGTTGGGAATCTGAAATTTTTCCAGCACGGCCGTGCTCAGTTCGCTGACATCAGGAAGAGACTCCGAAAGCGGGGTGCGGGTCACCAAAACCGAGTTGGCGCCCTGAACATAGAACAAAACGCCCACTCTTTGCTGGAGCATGTGTTTGAGCGGTTGAAATCCCACACAGGCAAAACCCAGATTCTCGAAGAGAATCTGTTGTGCGTTGTCCGTGGCGGCAATCCTCACGATGGCCAATTCGTTGCGTTGGGTCGTCAAGTCTTTGACCGCTCGCAGCAGCTTCTCCGCTGAACCGTCCGCCACGCCTTCCGGCCGAATCAGGTTGCGGCCCAAATTGGACACCGGATTGGCACTGACACTGTCCGACTTCAGGAAGGAAATACTGCCATTCAACCGCCCATCGACTTCCGCCACCCACGTTTCCTGCCCCGTCTCGGCATCCAGTTGGCTCGCGATCCACCCCGGATCGTAAATGGCTTTTACGGGGTATTGGGCGCCCAAAGTCGCCTGGACTAAATCCAGCCACTTCGGAGCGTCAGCGGCGGTGGCGCGTCTGATTTCGGTGCCTTTCAAACGCCCTGATTCTGCTCGACCCCCCGATTTAATTCAAGAGATAATTAACTGCCCTTAATTGTCTGCCCGAGCCTGAAAGGGAATTCCCGGACCAGGGATTTGCGTTACCAGCGGCGATGGGCGTAATAATGCCGATGGCCCCAGCCAAATCGAACGCAGGGATGGGGATACACATACGGGTAAGGGGCGGCATAAACCACGGGACTGGAATAATAATAGACAGGCGCGGGTTGTTGCACATAAACCGGCGGCGGTGGCGCCATCTGCACAACCGGCTGGACAGCAGTCTGCTGGACCGACTGAACCGCTGGCGCGGCGGTGTTATATACAGGGGCGGGATACGCCGGATATGTCGGATAAACCGGGTATGAATAAGCCGGATAAACGCAGGCTGGTGCGGAGGCGCTGGCCACACTTGCCCCGATGGCCGTGCCGACGGCTAATCCTCCGAAAACACCGGCGGCAATCGGCCATCCTCCTCCCCATGCCCGCGCATTAGACGTTCCAAAAGTGGCCATCGCCAGGGCGAGAGCCGCAACAACAGAAGTTTTCACAAATGTCTTCATATAAAGCCTTTGTATAAATTCCTCTTTTCTCCACCACACTCATTTGACAGCCGTTTGCCATCAACTCTTCAACCGGCAGACAACCTCCTTGGCGTCGCTTGGGTTATACCCCGGTTCCTGCCATCTTTCCATACGAGGCCGGCAATTGAATCTTGCAAAGAGACTCTTTCAGGTCGAAAGCATCCGGGCGCAAACCGCTTCTGTCCATTCCAAGATTTGGGAATGGCACTTCTGATGCTTGGTATTTGACATGTTAAACCATCTTGGACAGCAACTTACGAACCGCTGCCAAAGACGCCTAACATCCAGTCCAAAATCCCCCTTTTTAGCCCGTTTTATCCCATTTTCTGATCTAACCTGGGCTGCGTTGCCGCTGCTGGCCCTGGGGATGATCTGCAACACCGCGTTCGGAGCGCCACCGGCCATTATCACATTGTCCACCAATTCCAGCACCGCGCAAATCCAGAAGGCGCTGGACGCCTTGCCGCCCAACGGCGAGGTGGTCCTCAGCGCCGGAACGTATGAAATCTCCCAGCCGCTCATGTTGCAGCACGATTACCAGACTTTGCGCGGCAGCGGACCGGCCACCATCCTGCATCTGGCGGACGGGGCCGATTGCCCGGTGGTGGTTCTTGGGCCGCCCATGACCAAAACACAGCATCCGGCGGCGCATCTGCGCCTGGCGAATCTGCGGATTGACGGCAATCGGAAGAATCAGAAGCTGGAACTGTGGCGAACGGCCGGTGATGGCTCCGAGCTCAATAACAATGGAGTGCAAATCTGGAACGTGACTGATGCGGCAGTCGAACATGTGGTCTGTTGCCATTGCCGCTCCGGAGGCCTGGTCACCGCCGCGGTCCGCCGCCTCCAAGTGAACGATCTTGACTCCTATGACAATCAATTCGACGGACTGGCCTGTTACCAGACCGAAGAAAGCCGCTTCGACGGCCTGTGCCTGCATGACAATCTGGGGGCGGGCATGTCACTGGACCTCGCCTTCAACCATAATTTCATCACCAACGCGGTGTTGGCGGGCAACGATCTGGGTCTTTTCATGCGCGACTCCCGGAGTAATTCGTTCCAAGGACTGACCATATCCAAGAGCCATCACGATGGGGTTTTCATGGCCCAAGCCGCCATTCCCACTGCAAAAGGCTGGCAGCTCTGTCCCGACACCCAATGCATCGGCAACAATTTTCAAAGCCTGGTCGTCAATGATTGCGGCGGCAAGGCCTTTCAGGTCAACGACGCCTCCTGCACCAACAACGTTATATTTGGGGCCAGTTTCCTTCGCAACATACTGGGAGGCTTGGGCCAGCCCTCCACCAATCCCGTCAGCCTCCGGGAAGTGGCCGAACGTTAGCAGCCCGTTAAAAAAGTTGTATATTTGACTGAACAATTTGGACGCTGGGGCGTCAGATAATCATGGCAATTGGACGACGCACTCCCAAACAAGACGAACTGTTCATCCCGACAGCCCAAGTGGTCACTGGCCCGGGCCATCCCTTTTACACCAAACTCAACGCCGTGCTGGACGAGGCGGGCTTTGATGAGTTTGTCGAAACGCTCTGCGAGCCCTATTACAAGGAGGGCGGGCGGCCGGGCATTCCACCGGGGGTTTATTTCCGCATGATCTTCATCGGCTACTTTGAGGGGCTGGACAGCCAGCGTGGCATCGCCTGGCGCTGCGCTGACAGCTTGGGCTTGCGTTCCTTTTTGGGCGTTGGACTGACCGAGGAGACGCCGGGGCATGCCTCCATGACGATCATCCGCCAGCGGTTGCCGGAATCGGTCTTTGACCAAGTTTTTGTATTTGTCTTGGGTCTTTTGGAAAAGAAAGGGCTGTTGCGGGGCAAGGCGGTGGCCATTGACGCCACCACTTTGGAGGCCAACGCGGCGATGAAGAGCATCGTGCGCAAAGACACCGGCCAGGATTGGAAGGAATACCTGTGCGGCTTGGCCAAGGCCGAAGGGATCGAAAACCCAACGGAAGAAGATTTGCGGCGGCTGGATCGTGGGCGCAAGGGCAAGAAGGTTTCCAATGCGCAGTGGGAAAGTCCGACGGACCGGGACAGTCGGATTGCCAAGATGAAGGATGGGCGCACCCATCTGGCCTATAAAGCCGAGCACGCGGTGGCTCTGGAGAGCGAGGCCATTGTGGCGACGGCGGTCACCTTTGCGGACAAATCTGATCCGCAGAGCGGGCCGGTGACCTTGAGCCTGGCCGAAGCCAATCTGGTGTTGGCGGGCAGCGCCACCGAGATTGAGGAGACGGTGATGGACAAGGGCTATCACGACAACGGATTGTTGGCGGGGCTGGCGCGACGGGGCGTGAGAACTTATATCCCTGAAAGGCGGCAGAAGACGCGGTGCTGGACGGATAAGCCACTCGAAGAGGAAGAGTCCTTTCGAGCCAATCGCCGACGCGTGCGCGGGAAAAAAGGAAGGCGGTTGAATCGGTGGCGCAGCGAACGATGCGAACGAACCTTCGCCCATGTGTGCGAGACCGGGGGAGGCCGGCGCACGTGGCTGCGAGGGCAGACTAATGTGAGCAAAGCACACACACTCAAATGCGCGGCCTATAATTTGGGTTTGCTGCTGCGCCGGGTTTGGGGGCTGCGGAGGCCGCGGAACGCGGACGAAGGGGTTTGGGGCGGCCTTTTGGCCGGGTTGGCGTGGTTGACGCTGGCAGCGGTTATAGTTTACAGGGTGCTCACTTGGTCAGACCACTGGCTTTGGGACATTATCGGGTTCGTGCTAATAATTGCCGTAATGGGCGCTACGTTCGCCTTCATGAACCGGTCACGAAAAATCGGCTTTTTTTAACGGGCTGTTAGACATGGATTTACTCCGGTGGAAATCTGGGATAGCTCGTCTTTAACGGTGAATATTCCGGGCGATTGCAAAGCAGCGTTTGCACCCATTCGGAAAGGCGTCGTCCGGTGCGGCGGCAGGCTTCGCGGTCGCCCTCGTTGCGGGGCCTTCCGGCGCAAACCGCGCCATAGTGGAGCGTTTGTCCCGGCGCGACATAATCCGGAATTCCAAACACCAGCATCCCGTAATTAATCATCACAATTTGCAGCGCCAGACAGGTCAGTTCGCCGCCTCCGGCAAGTCCGCCGGAAGACGAAAATGCGCATCCGATCTTGCCGTCCACCTTCGACCAAAGCGGTCGCGCCGTCACATCCCACCATTGCTTCATCTCCCAGGCGATCGTTCCCATGTACGTGGGCGATCCGGCGGCAATGCCGTCGCACCACACCAGGTCGTCGGCGGTTGCCTCCGCGACGGTCTTGAGCCGCACCTCGGTCAGCGGGACGCTGCCCGCGCCTTCGGCAACCAACTCCGCCATCATTTTCGTGTGGCCGCTCTGGCTGAAGTATAAAACCAAAATGCGCCCGATGCGTGTTCCGACATTCTCCATGCCGCCAGTGGTTTGGGTGCGATGCGCTCCTGAAGAGGTCATAAAGTGATCAGTTGATAGCCCTTTTGCCCAAACCCGGCAAGTCCTGTTTCAGCCTCGTCGTTTTGCAGGGTTGCGCGATGCCTTAATGTGTTTGTTCAGGGCCATGGAATGGCCTGCCTGCCTGGTAAGATTTCATCTCTGATTGAACTTCCGCGGCGACCACGGTGTTGGATTGCGCTCCGGCCAGGTGCGAAGCGCGCTGCGCGGTTTCCAGCGCTTCGGGAAACCGCCCAGCCTCGGCCAGAGCGGCGGCGAGGGTGTGGAGAATGGCCGGGTTTCCTCCGCCGGTCAGTGCATTGGCCTGCCGGGCCAGTTCCACCGCCTTGGCGCCGTTGCGCAGCGACGCCTCCGCACAAGTGGCCAGGAGCCAAGCCAGGTCATTTTGGATTTTTGGATCGGCTGGTTCGATTTGCAACGCCTGTTGGTAATGGGCGATCGCTTCCTCCAATCTTCCCTTTTGGCGGAGAGCGTTGCCAAGGTTGTAGTGCGCTTCCGCGAAGCCGGGTTTGATCTGCGCCGCCTGTTGATAATGGGCGATCGCTTCGTCCTCTCTTCCGTTTTGGAGAAGAGCGTTGCCAAGGTTGTAGTGGGCTTCTGCATAGTCTGGATCAGTTTCCAGCGCCTTTTGGTATTGCAGGATCGCTTCGTCCACTTTGCCTTTTTGCCGAAGAGCGACGCCAAAATTGTTGTGGGCTTCTGCATAGTCCGGTTTGATTTCCAGCGCTTTTTGGTATTGCAGGATCGCTTGGGCCAGCCGCCCCTGTTTGCCAAAGCTGAGGCCAAGATTGTAGTGGGCTTCCGCGAAGTCCGGTTTGCTTTCCAGCGCCTTTTGGTATTGCGAAATCGCTTCGTCCAATCGTCCCTGTCGGAAAAAGGCGAGTCCAAGGTTGTTGTGTGCTTTCGCATCATCGGGATTGATTTTCAGCGTCTCCTTGTACTGGACAATCGCTTCGTCCACTTTTCCCTTTTCGTCCAGAGCCGCGCCAAGGTTGAGGTGAGCCATCCAGCAATTGGGATTCTGGCGAATTGTTGTTTGCCAAAGCGTTTCGGCGTCGGCATACATCCTGCATTGCTTCCACGTTAAGGCGCCCAGCGCCAGCAGAAGCGCCGCTGCCAGCATGGGTCGCCTGATGATGGCGGCTGCCAGCACGATCGGGCCGATGATGGCAAAATACTGCCAGTGATCGGCCACCAGGGAGTAGCGCATGAAATATATGTTTAGAAATCCGAGCACGGGCAGGAGCATCACCACAAAATAGGCCAGGCCGAAGAACAAGGCCTTCCCCCAACGCCGCCGACAGCGCCAGCACAAGACGAACGCCGCCGCCAACAATGCCAGCGGGATGTAAGACAGCACATTCCGGGCGTCGATCTGCCAGCGCGGGTACACAAAAATCAGGTTCAATGGCAGTACCGCTTTGTAAAGATAAAACCAAACGGCCCAGCCGGCTCCGGCCAAACGCGACCAGAAGCTGTCCGGGCGCACTATCAGACCGTTGGCCGCGCCCTGCTGAATCCACATGGCCAGGAGCGAACCAGCGGCCGCCAGCGCCATAAAAATAAGGCTATGCTGAACGTCCTTGCGGTCAATGCGTCCCCGCCGCCACCAAGCCAGGCCCAGCAGCACGACCGGCAGCGGCACAACGGCTGCCTTGCCCATCAGTGCCAGCAAAAACATTCCCGCCGCCAGCCAAAACCACCGCCGCCGTCTCGAGTCCTCGAATGTCAAATAACATTGCACAGCCGCAAGACAGAACAGCATGGCCAGCGTGTTCTTGCGCTGGGCGATCCAAGCCACGGACTCGACATTGACCGGGTGGACCGCGAAGAGCGCTGCCGCCAGCCACGCGCCCGGAATCTTCAGGCGCAGGACAATGCGCCATAAGAGGAGCGCGTTGCACACATGCAGCAGGACGTTGTCCAGGTGATAACCCAATGGGTTTGCGCCCCAAAGCCGCCATTCCAGCCAGAGGGAGGTGGTGGTCGCGGGAACAAAGTCACCGGCGGCACGGTTGAACCAGATTCGATACCAGCCGCCGGCTTGTGGAATCAGCGGATTATGCAAAAGCATCGAGTTGTCATCCCAGACGAATCCGGCATGCCACACCGGTTGATAGGCGATGAAAGTGACGGCCACCAGGAAGAATCCAAGCAGCCAATCGTGACGCAACGCAGAGGGCAGAAACTCCATAATGCCCCGGCTCTCCGTTGCCTCAGAACCACCATCCGCCCCTGGCTTCAGGGCAGACAAGGCAGTCGATTCGGCCTCTTCTTTGGCTGGGCGCTTTGTCTGCCTCTTCATGCGGTCGCGATGTTATGTCCTTCACCTGACCATCTCAAACGCCAAATCGTTTTGCAGGGTTGCGCGATGCCCTAATGTGTTTGTTCAGGGCCATGGAATGGACTGCCTGCCTGGGAAGCAAGGGCGGGGCGACATCGGACTTGCGCCCGGCGCGTCCAACCTTTTTGCGTTGTTTTCGCAAGTGTTTCGAACATCCTGTTCATGGTGACGGCTCAATATTTTAACGAGAGGAATGATGCTGAGAAATTATTGCTCAGGGCGCTGATTATTTCCCTGTTAATCCATCTGGCTGTGTTCGGCGCCTGGAAGTGGGGACGGACGGAGGATTGGTGGCGGAATTTCAATTTCCCCCCCTGGATGCATCTGACGCCGAAGTTGCTCAAGCCCATGACGTCCAAAAAGATCGCTCTTGTTCCGAAGCCGCAGCCGCAACCGTCGCAATTGGTCTTTGTGGATGTCGATCCGGCCCTGGCCGAGGCTGTGCCTCCCAAAGCGCCCAAATTCTACAGCGCCAATAATTCGGTCGCCGCCAATCCCAATCCGAAAAACGCGCTGGTTCCGGAAATTCGCGGCAGGCAGGACAAGGTGATAAAAACCACCGAGGACACCCGCCTCAAACCGCAACCGTTGCAGCCCTCGCCGCCCAGCCGGGAAACAGCCAATGCTCCTGAAGCAAAGGCGCTGCCGAAAATAGCTTACACCCCGGGCGATCTGGTCATGGCCAGACCGGGCGGGAAAGCGCAGGAAAAGAACGGCCAATCGGAAACGGATGCGGGCGCCGAGGCGCAGCCGCAGCCGGTCCATCAGCGCCCGCGCACCATTGCCGAAGCCATGGCCCAACGCGGCATGCTCGGCGCGAAATCACGGCAGGAAGGCGGCGTCAAACGTGTCAAAATGGATTCGTCGCTCGACGCGATGAAGACTTCCTATGGCGATTACGACCGGGAGTTTATCGACGCCGTGCGCACGCGCTGGTATCAATTGCTGGAGAATCGTTCCCCGGGCACAGGCAAGGTTGAGGTGGAATTTCGGCTGCACCCGGATGGCCGGGTCACGGATTTGAACATAGTGCAGAACGAAATGTCCGATCTGTTCGGGCTGATTTGCGCGCAGGCCATTCGCGAGCCTGCGCCCTACCGCCCGTGGCCGCTGGAAATGCGCCGCGATATCCCGAAGGAATACCGGGACGTGACTTTTACTTTTTACTACGGGACAGAATGAATTAACCTGAGAGCGGTGGAGAAGATTGAATCATGGAACTAATTATTATTGCAGTGCTGGTTTTGGCGTCGGTAATTGGACTGACGTTTATCGTCGAACGCGGGCTGGCCTTGCGGGCCGTCAAGGTCATCCCCCCGGCGGTGGAGGGCGCGCTGGAAACGTTTCGGACGGCGGATGATCTGCCCATGCTGCGGCGCATCTGCCAGCAACATCCTTCCGCATTGAGCCGGCTGCTCCTCCTCGCCGACAAACACCGGCGCTGGAGCAAGACGGAAAACAGCACCGGCTTGGAAACCTACGCGCGCCAGGAAATTTCGAAACTGGAACGGGGATTGGTCGTCCTGGAAATTGTTGTCGGGGTCTCCCCCTTGCTGGGACTGGTGGGCACGGTTTACGGTTTGATCGCGCTTTTCGCAAACTTGGGGACAACCGGCCTGAGCGACAATAACAAACTAGCCGAAGGGATTGCGTTTGCGCTCAACGCCACATTGATTGGCTTGATCACCGCCATTCCGTCGCTTGTCGCCTGGAGCTATTACAACAAAAAGGTCGAAAGCCACGCCGTGAAAATGGCGTCGCTCTGCGATGGATTCCTGCGGCAATTGTATCACTTGGAGGAAACCGGGGAACTGGCCGATGCGCCCGCCCGTGACCGCCGTTGATTGACGCCATGCAATTCTCCACCCACAAAAGAAGGCCGGCTCCAACGGTCATCATCGTGTCGCTCATCGATGTCTTGATCGTCGTGCTCATCTTTTTGATGGCCACCACCACGTTCAAACAACTGCCGGCCATCCAACTGGCGCTGCCCGAATCCAAACAAGCCAAGCCTGGCGCGGCTGACAACGCGCTCATCCTGTCGGTCCCAAAACAAGGCCCCCTCTATTTGAAGACCGACCCGATAACCATGGACAGCTTGCAGCAACGGCTGATCGAGGCTGTCCGTCTCAACCCGCAAACGACCCTGGCCATCCGCGCGGACACCGACACACCGGTGGGGCTGTTGGTCAAAGTCATGGACGCGGCCAAGGCGGCGAACATCAAGGTGGCGAGCGTCTTCACCCGGGCGGCCCAGTAGAACGGGTCTTCAGATCGAGCGGGTCTATCGTGAATGGCGGAAGCCTCCGCGCCGCTTCGCTCAACCCCGCCGCGTGTTCCGGCAGGCATAACAACGCGGAAACATCGTCCTGCTTCCAGATGAGGACGTAGCCTTGCGCTGTCAAGTATTCCGGCCGCAACCGCTCCCGCGCCAGATCAAGGATGACAAAATCAACCTTGTAAGAACGGCATAATCTCAACCAGTCGCCTTGATGGTCGAAGAAGGCGTTGTTCAGGGCGAAGGTGGATTCCGGGTAGGTGGTTTCGTAACGCCCATCCATCGAGATTTTGATGTTCGGATAAAGCCGCCAGGTCAAATAGCTGCCCCACGCGAACGGCGTGGCCAGATTTCCCTTCGCCCCGGCCCGGCTCAGGATGTCTGCCTCGCGCACCGGGTCTTCCCCCACCGGCGCCAACGGATGCATTGAGGCCCCGGGCAGAACTTCCAGCACGACATAAAAGGCGAGGCCGGCATAAAGGATTCCAACGGCATACATGGGATTGAATTTTGCCCGAATGGCGGCGGGCAACGCCGCGGCCATGCCGGCGTAATACGGCCCGGCAAAGGCAAGGGCGGCCACGCCGAAAAATGGACCGTGACGCCGGGCGCGCCAGCCCATGAAAGCCGTCAGCGCCAGAATGGCGAGGCCGGGAAAATTCTTCCGCGAAGTTTGTTTCCAGCCCAGGGCGACCGCCGCAACTGTCAATACAAAAAGCAGACGGAACCCCCAAAAGTCGTCCCAAGCCAGCAGCGGCAGCGGGCGCCACTCGGTAATTCGCGCCCGCGGGTGGAGCAATGCCGGGATGAGGTATTGCCAGAATTTGACGCCGTAGGGATTGATCAACGTCACTGCCGCGCAAGCCGCCGCCGCGCCGGCCAGGGGCGCGATGTTCTTTCGCGAAGCGACGGCGGCAACGGCATGGAGGAAGACAACGCCCAGTCCCACCACGAAGCCCCCGTGGAGATTGGTCCAGATCAGCATGACCAGAGGCAGCGCCGCCACCGGCCAGCGCCGCCCGCCGCGCAATTCTTCCAGGCAAAACAGCGTCACGCCGAACAAAAAATAAGTAAACGCATGGCTGCGCAGAACAGGAATATATCCGGGCAGAATGCAAGCGGCGGCAAGGAGGGCCAGGAGCAGGAGAATGTTCACGTCGCAGCCTTGTTTGCGGCCCGTGCCAAGCCCGAACCCCAACGCGCCCAGGGCCAGCGCTATTTTCAAACCCATCAAGCCGGGCGGACCGAATATTTTGAGCACTCCGTAAAAGACGACGCCCGCACCCCATTCGTGGGCGATCCATTCGCGCAACGTTGGCGTGAAGGCAAAGATATCGTGCCGCAGAAGGTGTCCGTGATCCCACACTGACGCGCCGATGGCCAACTGGGCCCAGAGGTCGCCTTCGGTAATATTGTGAAAAGCAAGAATGCTGGCAAAAGCAAACAAACCCAGCAGCACGATGAGGCCCTGCCCATAACGCGTTTGGCTCTCGGTCACGGGGGCGATAATAAGAATTAGACGCCGTTCGTCAAGCCCTCTGGCGCGCGTCAAGACACACGCAGAAGAATTCTTGCAGCTCATTGGAAGCCACCAAGGGCGCGGCGCGGAGTTTAGGACGGGGCAACGAATCGCTTTGGGATGGGGCAACGAATCGGGTCGGCCTATTTTTAATTATTTATCCTTGACATGGATGACCGATTAAGTATCCATTATGAATTGGCACTACCCGCATTGCTTACCGTCTCAATGCGGGTAGTGCCAATTGCAGTTCCAGTAAAGACCTCGTTGGTGTTGGGTTTTTGCAGAGGAATTTAGATGCGTCTGCTCTGCGCGCTGCCAAGTTACGGGCTGCATTTCATGCTTCGTGGCAGTCCATCCTAATCCTAATCCCAATCTGAGATTAAGATTAAGATTAGGAGCTGGAACCCCCTCACCCTCGCGGATGGAACCTTCGGTGTATCTCCCGCAGGCGCGGCGCTCCGACGTGGGTATAGATTTCCGTGGTGCTGATGTTGGCGTGGCCGAGCAGTTCCTGAATGACCCGCAAGTCGGCCCCGTTCTCCAATAAATGCGTGGCAAAGCTGTGCCGGATCATGTGCGGTGTCATGTTCCGTCCAATATTCGCCCGGCGCGCCCGCCGTTTGATGCGCCCCCACAAAGTCGTGGCGGCAAAGGGACGCCCCCGCCTGCTGAGAAAAACGTTGGCCGGCGTTTTTGGTGTGACCAGCCTGGGCCGCCCCAATTCGAGATACCGCCGGATCGCGCCAATCGCCGCGCGGCCCACCGGCGTCACGCGCTCCTTGTTCCCCTTGCCAATGACAGTGACAAATCCGGCGTCAAGATGAAGTTGCTCCAGCCGGATCGCGCGCAGCTCGGCCAGCCGCAAGCCGGAGGCGTAGGCCAGTTCCAGCACGGCCTGATCGCATAACGACGCGGGCGTCGCCGGATCTTCCGGTTTGAGCAGTTGTTCGATTTCCGAATTGGACAGCGCCTTGGGCAGCCGTTTCCAGCGGCGCGGCAGCGAAAGATTTTCCGCGATGTTTTGCGGGAGAAGTTTTTCCGCCTCGGCGAAATTGTAAAAGGCCCGCAACGCCGCGATTTGCAGGTAAAGACTTTCCGAACTGAGCCGGCGCGCGCCCTCTTCCGGCTCATCCTTCAAAGTCCGGTTCCGTTCGTGTTCGAGGAAATCCATGAGGTCGCGCAGCGTGACGGCCTTCCAGTCGTTGAAGCCGTGTTTTTCCGCCCAGGCCAGAAAATTGCCCAGCAGCGCCGCGTAAGTTTTTTCCGTGTGTTGCGCCTGCCCTCGTTCATGGCGCAAATAAACCAGGAAATCTTCAACCAGATTTTGCATCAAAGTTTCCGTCCGGTCAGGCGCTCGTATGCCTCCAAATATTTCTCCGTCGTCCTGGCAACGACCTCCGGCGGCAGGGCCGGCGCCGGGGGTTGTTTGTTCCAGGAAAGCGTTTCCAGGTAATCCCGCACGAACTGTTTGTCGAAACTCGGCTGCCCGCGGCCCGCCTCATACTGGTCCGCCGGCCAGAAACGGGATGAATCCGGCGTCAGAACTTCATCGATCAAGATCAGCCTTCCGTCCCGCAGCCCAAATTCAAATTTGGTGTCCGCGATAATGAGGCCGCGTTGGAGCGCGTAATTGGCGGCAAAGGAGTAAATTTTCAAACTCAAATCCCGCGCCTGCTCCGCGATTTCGCGCCCAACAATCCGGACCGCCTCCCCGAACGGGATGTTTTCATCGTGCCCGGTTTCCGCCTTGGTTGCGGGAGTGAAGAGCGGTTGGGGAAGACGCGACGAATCGCGCAAGCCGGCGGGCAGTTCAACGCCGCAAACGCATCCCGTCTTCTGGTAATCCTTCCAACCCGACCCCGACAGATAGCCGCGCACGACGCATTCGATGGCGAGCGGCTGGGTCCTTTTCACCAACATGCTCCGGCGGCCCAGCACCGCGGAATACTTTTGCAATTCCGGCGGCAACGGTTCCTCCGCTTTCCCGGCCAGGTGGTTCTCCACAATCCCCTCCGTTTGCCCGAACCAGAAGCAGGATATTTGCGTGAGCACCTCGCCCTTGCGCGGAATGCCCGTCGGCAGGATGCAATCAAAGGCCGAAATGCGGTCTGTCGCGACAAACAGCAGGTGGTCGCCCAAATCGAACACTTCGCGCACCTTGCCGCTTTTAAGTTTCTTGAGGCCGGGCAATTCCAGCTTGAGCAGTGGTTCATTCGTCATGACCGGAAAAGTTAATCGCAAACTTTGAAGTTTAAAGTTCAAATTTTTGCGTTTAAGGTTGGCCCGATGAATTTCCTGGTCACGGGCGGCGCGGGTTTTATCGGCTCGCACCTTTGCGAGCGATTGCTCCATGCGGGGCATGCCGTCTGGGCTTTGGACGATTTGAACCCGTTTTACGACCCCGCCATCAAACGGGGTAATCTCCGCGAAATTGAGCAGTCGGGCAAGCCGTTTACCTTCGTGCCTGGCGACGTGACCGATCCGGCCTGCCTTGATCAACTGCTCGGCAGCGCCCGCTTCGACCAGATCATACATTTGGCCGCCCGCGCCGGTGTGCGCCCCAGTCTGCTCGATCCCGCCCTCTACCAGCGCGTCAACGTCGAAGGCACCGCCCAACTGCTCGAAGCCGCGCGACGCCATTCCGTCAGGAAAATCACCCTGGCGTCCTCCTCCTCCGTCTATGGCATCAACGCCCGCGTTCCCTTCACCGAGAGCGACCCGATCTTTTCGCCCATATCACCCTACGCGGCCAGCAAACTCGCCTGCGAAGCCCTCGGCCATGTTTATCATCACCTCTATGGCATGGACGTGGTCATGCTGCGATTCTTCACTGTTTATGGCCCGCGCCAGCGGCCCGACCTGGCCATACACAAATTCGCCAAATTGATCCACGCCGGCAAACCCATCCCGGTTTTTGGCGACGGCGCCGCCGCGCGCGATTACACCTACATCACCGACACCCTGGACGGCATCATGGCCTGCGTGCAAAGGAAATTCGGCTATGAAATTTTCAACCTTGGCGAATCACAAACCGTTGAACTGGCCTATTTGATCACCCTGCTGGAAAAAGCGCTGGGGAAAAAGGCAATCCTTGACCGTCAACCGTCGCAACCAGGCGACGTGCCGATCACCTTCGCGGACATTACCAAAGCCCGGCAGCGGCTCGGCTATCGCCCCCGGGTCAAAGTGGAGGAAGGCATCCCCCTCTTCATCGAATGGTTCAGAAGCCACGTGGCTATGGAGAAGGGCGGCAAAGACTGTAGTTCTGAATCTCGGCAGCGTTCATGAGAAGGGAGATATGACGCGTTCCAAGAGACGATAGACCCGTGTGCCTGCCTGTTGCGGCCAAGTGGCCAACGGGATCGTCTGGCGAGGTCTCCAATGCACGGGCTCGCCGGTTCGACGGTTGACTGTTCTCACGTTTCTTAATTCATAATTCTTACTTCTTAATTTTCTTCGCGTGGTGGTGAAAAAGCCCGGTTTTTTGGCAATTACCAAGAAACATACTTGACAACAAGGCCCCCGACAGGCGTTTCGACCAATATTTGCAGGGGTTTCGTGTTACAAAAAAAGGTCCCACCATGACCTGTACAATTTCCGCCTTTTGTGCCATAATGCCCGAATGAGCACGCTTTGTCGCGCCGGCCGGAAATGGCAGAAGAGTGGGAATCAGGGAGTCTGTCCGTCTGATTTCCCAGCCAATCATTCCCCTGCCTTAATCCCCAGTGCGCCACTGGAGAATAGCGGGTCAAATTCAATCATAGCGGGCTTGCTGCGCCAAAGGTGGGTCAAACCAACGAGCAGGACATTAAACTTAGCTAATATTTGGCAAATTCTATGCAAACCCTTTATCATGAATAACTTGCCGAAAAACAGCTTCCAACCAGTCATAGTGAGTCAAAGTGAATCAAACCGATTTGGTTCCCATTTTCAGCAGCCGTTTTTCAGTCTTCAGCATTTAGCCTTTTCACCCTCCCTTCCCCGCCTGATACTAGCACAAGGATGATTAAATTGATTTCAACCGACTTCGACGGGACGCTCTTTGCCGAGTTCGAAGATCCGCCGGTGCCGCTCGCGTTGCAAAACGTGATTGCCCGGCTGCAAAAGCAAGGGGCCAAATGGGTCATTAACACCGGTCGCGATCTTTCCAGTTTGATGGAATCCCTGGGTCGCGCTCACTTGCTGGTCAAACCCGATTTCCTGGTGCTCGTCGAACGGGAGATTTACAGCCATCGGCAGTCTCAATACGTCGAGGACGCCGCCTGGAACCGGGCGTGCGACCGGGCGCACGCCGCGTTGTTTCGCCGCGTGCGGGCCGACGTGCCGCGCTTGCGCGCCTGGGTCGAGAAACGATTTGGCGCCATTTACTACGAGGACGCCTGGTCCCCTTTTTGCCTGATTGCCGAACGGAACGACGACGCGGAAGTCATTCACGAGTTTCTGGCCGATTATTGCCGCACCGTGCCGCACCTGAGCCTGGTGCGCAACGACGTTTGTTCGCGCTTCAGCCATGAAGACTTTAATAAAGGCACGGCCCTGGCGGAGATCGCGCGGCAGTTGGGCGTCGCGCCGGAAGAAACCTTCGCCGCCGGGGACCACCTGAACGACCTGCCCATGCTGTTGCGTTGTCATGCCTGGTGGCTGGCCGCGCCCGCCAATGCCGTTGCAGCCATCAAAGAGGTGGTGCGAGGCCAAAACGGGTTCGTCAGCGAATTGAGCCACGGTCACGGCGTCGTCGAAGGTCTGGAATTTCATTTAAACGCCATTGCCGAACCATGACCAACTTTTTCCTTCAGCCTTCAGCCTTTCGCCAGTCCGCCATAGCTCCGCCTTGCGGAGCGACGGCGGAAGCCTTTAGCCTTTCCTGAGATGCATCGCGATACTCTCAAAAATGCCAGTCGCATCGTTGTCAAGTTCGGCACCGGCGTGCTGACCGACAGCCGCAAGCACCCGGATTTGGCGCAACTGAAACAATTGACCGGCCAGGTCGCCGCCATTCGCGCCCAAGGCAAACAAGTCGTCATCGTCAGCTCGGGCGCCGTCGGCGCGGGCATGGGGGTGCTGGGCTATGAAAAAAGGCCGGCGGAACTCTCCGCCTTGCAGGCCTGCGCCGCCGTCGGCCAATCCCGGCTCATGACGACTTACGAGAAACTATTCAGCGAAGCCGGCTTCAGTGTCGCCCAAGTCCTGCTGACCCACGACGATCTCGAACATCACGAGCGCCATCTCAACGCCCGCAACACCCTGGTCACCCTGCTCGATCACGGCGTCATCCCGATCATCAATGAAAACGATGCCATTTCCTTTACGGAATTGAAGTTCGGCGACAATGACAGGCTTTCGGCCCTGGTCGCTTGTTTGCTCCCGGCCGATGCGCTGATTATTTTGACCACCGTCGATGGATTGATCGAGAATTTTGGCAGGGCCAACCCCAAAACCGTCAGTGCCGTCGAAAATCTTGATGACACGATCGAGAAAATGGCCGGCGGCACCCGCAGTGAAACCGCCGTCGGCGGCATGGCCTCAAAACTTCAGGCCGCCAAAATGGTCATCCGCTCCGGCATTTCACTCGTCATCGCCTCGGGCCGGAAAAAGACCGTCCTGGCCGACATATTGGCGGGCAAGGATGAAGGGACCCTTTTTGTCGCCCAACCTGCCAAACTGGCCGGACGTAAACGCTGGATCGCTTTCTTTCATCATGCCAATGGCGCGCTGTTCGTCGATGACGGCGCGAAAAAGGCCCTGCGCGAAAATAACAAGAGCCTGCTCGCCCCCGGAATGGCCCGTTGCGAAGGCGATTTCGCCGCCGGCGAAGTTGTGCGCATCTGCGATCTCAACGGCACCGAGTTTGCGCGCGGCATCAGTGAATTCGGTTCCTCCACCGTCAAGGCGCGGCAGGCCTCCGGCGTCCTGGTGCATCGGGACAACCTCGTCGTGCTCTGAATAAGTCTCATAATTCCCATAAATCCCATCAGTCCCATGAAACCAAAATCCGCCCTCAACGACCTCCTGGCCGTCATGGCCCGGCTCCGTTCCCCGCAAGGTTGCCCCTGGGACCGCGAGCAGGACCACATGACCCTCCGCTTTCACGCCGTCGAGGAAGTCTATGAATTGATCGACGCGATTGAAGCGGGTGACGACCAGGAAATGGCCGAGGAATTGGGCGACCTGCTGTTGCAGGTGGTGTTCCACTGCCAATTGGCCCGCGAGCGGGGCGCGTTTGATTTCCAACAAGTGGCGCGGCGCATCACGGATAAACTCGTGCGCCGCCATCCGCATGTCTTCGCCAACCTCAAAGTCAAAGGCGTGGACGAAGTGTGGGCCAACTGGGAAAAAATCAAAACCGCCGAGAAGCACGGCACCCGCAACGCGCGCCCGTCCGCCCTGGACGGCATCCCAAAACATTTGCCCGCCTTGCTGAAGGCGGAAAAATTGCTCAAAAAGGCGCGCAAGGCAAAACTGCCCGTCCCGGAGGCGCCACGGCAAAAGACCACGACAAAAACCGCGCTGGCCAGGGAATTGTTTGGACTGGTTCGAACGGCGCAAGGCAAAGGATGGTCCGCGGAGGAGTTGTTGCGCGTGGAGATCAAGAAACAAGAGCGCGCATTGCGCAGCCTCGAACAAAAGCGGATGGAAAAAGCGAAATGATTTTTCTGCCCATCGTCGTCCGTGAACTGCGCGTGGCAGCGCGGCGCAAGAGCACTTACCGTTCGCGCTTCCGGACCGCTTTCGCCGCCATTATTTTCGGCGGTTATCTTGTATTCATATCCGGCGCGGTTTTTGGGGGTGGCCGTGGCTCGATGGGCGGCGCGATGGTATTCAACAGTCTGGCTTGGTTGTGTTTTTTAAGCTGCCTGTCGCTGGCCACGAACACCGTCGATTGCATCAGCGAAGAAAAGCGCGAGGGAACACTCGGATTTCTCTTTCTAACCGATCTCAAGGGACACGATATTGCCCTGGGAAAACTCTTTTCCAGTTCACTCCTTTCGTTTTACTCAATTTTGGGCATCCTTCCAATAGTGGCCGTTTCGTTGCTCCTCGGCGGCGTCAGTGGCCGGCAATTCTGGCAGACGGCGCTGGCCTTGCTGAACGTCTTTTTCTTTTCACAAACAGCCGGCCTCCTTGTATCCGTCTTCAGCCGGAAGCGGAACTCCGCCAACTTCGGCGTCGCCGCGCTGCTGCTTGGCTACACGGTGGGATTGCTCTTGCTGGAATTCGGTTTACGGGCCGCGCGATGGGGGAATTGGATTTCGATGATTGACTGGTTCAACCCGGGATTTTGTGTTTACCAGGCGTCAACGGTGGCATCCCGGGACTATTGGATCTCAATGCTGTTGGTCCATCTCAATGCCTGGCTTTTTTTGGCCGCGACGAGTTGGTGGCTGCCCCGCTGCTGGCAGGAAAAAACGGCCAAAACGGAGATCCGTTGGCGGGAGCGGTTTCTACGATGGTATCACGAACGCAACACGCCGCGTCAACCGTTGCTTGACAGCAATCCATTCCTTTGGCTCACCATTCGCAATCGCCTCGGTTCGGTAAAAGTCTGGATCGCCCTGCTCCCGCTCAATTGTTTCTGGGTCTGGCTTCTCTCGCGTAATAATTTCGCGGATGCCGCCATGCCCCTGTTTGTTGGCGCGATTATTGCAAACCATTTGGTGCTGAAAATACTTGTGGCAGCGGAAGCCAGCGGCAACTTGGAGGAACAACGACACAGTGGCGCGCTGGAATTCTTGTTGAGTTGCAGTCCTTTGACGGTTCGAGAAATTATCGCGGGCCAATGGCTTGCCTTGCGCCGGCAGTTTTTCCGCCCCGTGATCGTTGTTCTTGCCACCGACTTCGCCATGATGCTCGTCGTCCTGCTTCGCTCCATGTCAAAGGATGAGCCGCAGGAGAGATGGGAATTCGCGATGTTTGTGCTGGCCCTCGCGGTCATGCTCGTCGCGGACACAATCACTCTCGGATGGGTTGGGATGTGGAACGCCATGTCGCAAAAGAAAGCCCGGCACGCCGCAGGAGCAACCATCGTGCAGATCCTGCTTTTGCCGTGGATATTCCTGATCTTGATTCAAACTATGTCGGTCTTTTCCAGATCCCGCACGATGATGTTTCTCATGTCCCTTTGGGCCGAAGTGGCGCTTTGGTTCATCGTCGGGGTTGCGGTGGACGTCGTTGCCGGTATCCTGGCTCGCAACCGGGTTCTAGCCCAGTTTCGCACCCTGGCCGCGCAGACAGGAGAACAGCTTGGTTTTTTCGGTCGTTTGGGTCGCGTGCTTGGGGAATTGGCCCGCCCAAAGCCACAGCAACTTGAAGTTTGATCTTTTCGCGCGGATGCTCTCCGTTTAAGTTTATCCCCCAATTCTATGACAGACCCTCGATATGCCAAATTGGCCGGCCTCCTGGTCAACTATTCCACCGAACTGAAGAAGAATGACCGCATCCTGCTGGACATGATCGATGTCCCGGATGAGTTCGCCATCCAATTGATGCGCGCGGTGCGAAAAATCGGGGCCATCCCGCTCATCGAGACGCGCCACACCCGCATCAGCCGCGAAATCCAGCGGCAGACCAACCATCAACATGCCGCCCTGGTGCGGAAGGTGGAATTGTTTCGCATGAAACAGGTCCAGGCCTACATCGCCGTGCGCGGGTCGGACAACGCCAGCGAATCCTCCGACGTGCCCGGCGATCTCATGGCCCTGTATTCGAAGGCGATCCGGCCGGTTTTGGATCAGCGTGTCAACAAGACCCGTTGGTGCGTTTTGCGCTGGCCCTCCCCGAGCATGGCCCAGGCCGCCAACATGAGCACCGAGGCTTTCGAGAATTTTTACTTCAACGTTTGCACGATGAATTATCCGAAAATGGCCCGGGCCATGATTCCGTTGCAAAAGCGCATGAACAAGGCGGACCGGGTGCATCTCAAAAGCCCCGGCACCGACCTTCATTTCAGCATCAAGGGCATCGGCGCGTTGCTGGCCGACGGCAAACGCAATATTCCCGACGGCGAGGTGTTCACCGCTCCGGTCAAAAATTCCGCGCAGGGCTTCCTGCAGTACAATACACCCACACTGTATGCGGGAACAAAATTTGAAAATGTCCGGCTCGAATTCAAGGACGGCAAAATCATCAAGGCGACCGCCAACAACAGCCGGCGTTTGAACGAGATTCTCAACACGGACCCGGGCGCCCGCTTCATCGGGGAGTTTTCGCTCGGCTTCAATCCTTACATCCTGGAGCCGATGTGCGACATTCTATTCGACGAAAAAATCGCCGGTTCGCTCCATTTCACGCCGGGCCAGGCCTACGAGACGGCGGACAATGGCAATCGTTCCGCCGTGCATTGGGACATGGTGCTGATTCAACGGCCCGAATGGGGCGGAGGCGAAGTCTGGTTCGACGGCGAGTTGATCCGCAAGGACGGCTTGTTCCGGCCCAAGGACCTGCGGGCGCTGAATCCAAGGAACCTTAAATAACCCTCAGCCCTTGAGCATGGCCAGGAATTGCTTCATGGCGGGCGACAAAACTTTGTTCCTTTTGTAAATCGCCGCCAGCGGCCGGTAGAGTTCGTGCCCCTCGATTCTCACTTCGGCCAATGTTTGCTTGGCCACTTCCTGCGTGATCGTGCCGCGCGGCACAATGGAAATGCCGGCTTCGATTTCCACCGCCCGTTTGACCGTCTCGATGTTGTCAAACTCCATCACCGTTT